>Ga0315274_10015466_pt1 | contig 10810 bp, 12 predicted proteins | sample YL17G02_20_MG_FD_203700 | JGI IMG/M metagenome (GOLD analysis project Ga0315274, IMG submission 203700) | Sediment microbial communities from Yellowstone Lake, YNP, Wyoming, USA - YL17G02_20 | ecosystem: Environmental > Aquatic > Freshwater > Lake > Sediment | place: USA: Wyoming | collected...
TAAATATCCCGATCATGATATATTATGCGAAGAATCCGGGTTAAAAAACAGCACTTCTGATTACAAATGGATCATAGACCCTCTGGATGGAACACATAATTACGTATACGGAATAAATATGTTCGGTGTTTCCATCGCCCTTGCGTATAAAGGTGAAATAATACTTGGGGTCATTAATATGCCATATACTAACGAAATTTACTGGGCTGAAAAAGGCAAGGGTGCATACTTCAATGGACAGCGGATGCACGTTTCAGACAGGGGCATGAAAAATGCTCTGGCGATCTACGACAGCGGATTATTTGTCAAAACTACGGAGAGGACAGGATTTCTAGCAATTTTGGTGAGTAGAATCTTCAACGTCAGAGTCTTTGGGGCGTCAACGAGGCATCTCACCTACGTAGCCAGTGGAAGGGCTGATTTACAGATAGAATACGGTGATAAGCCCTGGGACTTTGCGGCAGGCGGGCTGATGGTAGAGGAAGCAGGCGGAAGGATCACTCAGCTTGACGGAAGCAAGTGGAGCGTTTATAATGAGGGATATGTATCATCTAACGGTAAATTCCATGATGAGATAATAGACTTACTAAAGGCTTTTATAGAACCACAGAAATAATGGACTCTAAATTGAATATGATTAAGCGAGGTGATTACTATGTTAGCCATTCGGGGAATATACGACGGAAAAAAGATAGAACCTTTGGAGGAAATACCTGTTAAAGAGAAATGCGACGTAATAATAACATTTATACCCAAAAAAGAAACTGATCTTAAATCCGACATTGATCCTATTAAAGCTCTTAGAGGATGTTCCAAGGGCAGGAATCTGACAAAGAAACTGCTAGAATCAAGAAGAGAGGATTTGGAACTTGAAGAAGCTAAATTCAGAAGAAGAAAGTAAATATGTTTTAGATACTTCTGCGTTTCTTGCATATTTTGGTGATGAGGACGGGGCGGATGCGATTCAGAATTTATTTGAAAAATCGGAAGATGGAGAGATCAAAATCTTCGCATCCTTTGTATCTTATATGGAAGTATTCTACGTAACCTATCACGATGAAGGCGAAGAATCAGCCAAAAGCAGAATTGATCTGATGAATAGGCTTGCAATAAATAGAATTGATTCTAACCCAAAACTTGGTTTGCTGGCAGGACGATTTAAAGCGAATTATAAGTTATCATTTGCTGATGCCTGGGTTGCCGCTACTGCATTTGAACTTGATGCTATTTTGGTTCATAAAGACCCGGAATTCTTGGAATTGAAAGATCAAATAAGAATGCTGGAACTACCATATAAATAAAATCAAAACTGATAGTTTGCTAATAGCTTAATTAGTAGGGGATATTATGAATACGTCGTTGCTATTAGGTATTGGAAGTATTGCATTAACAGCAGTAGCTTGTATTATAGGAACTTGGCTTACCATCAAATATCGCACAAAACCTGCGAAGATAACTTTTTATAGGGAATCGTGTATAGGTCTATTCGATTCAATAGTACGGAACATACCTGAATTATCTGTGACTTATAAAGATGAGCCTGTTAGTGAACAGATTGTACTACTAAAGGGTTACTTGATAAATATGGGGTCTAAAGACATAAAGCCAGATATGGTGGAAAAACCTTTGTCAGCAACATTGCCCGATGGATATAGATGGCTTGAAGCAAAGATTACGGATTCATCTCCAAACATTAAGGTAGATGTTAGAATTTCTGAAATAAACAAATTAGAATTCAACATAGGGCTTTTAAGACCAAACGAATATATACTTCCTGAATTATTAGTTAAGGTTCCATCTAACGAAAATAATAATCTGAGATCAGACGATGTTCTTAGTGCTTCCAATAAGCTTATATATAAGCTTATTTTTAATCATCGTATTGCAGACACGGGACAAATAGAGCATTTAAGTTTGGATTTGGATAAAAATATTCCTACCGGCATGGGTTTAACTCTTCTTAAGGAAAAACTGCGATTCCATGGAATGCTATTTGTTAGTCTTATGTTTTTTACATTTGCCATTCTTTGGCTTATATATGGCATTTGTACTATAGATAGGACAGGCGAAAGCAAACTTTATTATGAAATAGGATTAGGTTCAGGTGAAACTGTTACAGTCAAAATAAAACCTCGTTCTGATGGAACTATAGAAATAAAGGGTGTTGACAATGATTATCAGGAAACTTCAACAATTGATGTTTTTTTCTCACGAAGAGATATTCATCCGAAAATAGTGGATTATTCAAAAACACCTATTATTATTGTGTTTATTATCTTTTTTGCTATTTTTACATTTTTAGGTATTAAATCACTAAGTGATTATCGTAAGGAAAGAAAAATGGTTAATATCATTTTTCCTAAGCATTAAGGTATTTTTATACATAAAACGGGAGATAAATAATGAAAGATATAATTATCACTGCCGCAAAGAAAGCAGGTAAAAATTTTGATGGAAAATTATTATAAAATCAAGTAAGTTGATAGAAAAGGCGAGAGAGAACTCGTCAGTAACGTTAACATTGAATCTGAAAATAATATTATCGCAGTGACTAAATACAATACCCAAATCAAATGTATTAATTATGCAGTGAAAAGCATTTTTATACCAAGACCAATTAATACTACACCGCCAACTGCTTCCATGCGTTTTCCGACTACAGATGAAAGGATACTTCCGAGTTTAACGCCAGTAAAGGTCATGACTGCGGCTACAACTCCAATGATCGCGCTTGGATAAAGGAAACCCATATTTTTAATACCCATAATGACCCCGGCTCCAAGCGCATCAATACTCGTGGCGACTGATAAAGCTAAAAGACTCCAGCCTTGTGTACGGTCGCCTTGAGGTGCGCCCTCTGACTCTTGGCTGAAGGCTTCGTAGAGCATCTTTGCTCCTATTATGAATAGTAACCCAAATGCGATCCAATGATCAAACCTCTGAATAATAGAAACAAGGCTTTTACCCAACAACCAGCCCATTATGGGCATTATGAACTGAAACAGCCCAAAAAAGAAACTTAGTCGGCATCCCTGCTTTAACGTGCAACCACAGGCTCCAATTGCCATAGCAACTGAAGCGGCGTCAATTCCCAAAACGAACGCAAGTACAAGTATTTCCCATAAACTCATGTTTTAATAACCTTTGAAACTCTCCTCAATGACAAGCTCTTTAGGTAATCCCAAGCCTTCGAGCAATATCTTTTTCATAGCATCAACCATAGCTGGTGGACCACAGATATAAAATCTCCTATCCGCATAATCGGGAGTGACCTCTAAGATAATCTCTTTAGTGATGAATCCAACCTTAACGATTAGATCGCAATTAGTATCATCATTAAGTACGTGAACTACTCTGAACTTTGAATATTCCTTCTGCATCAGGTCGAAATCATCTTTGAAAGCTATATCATCAACGCATTGATTCCCGTATATCAGCACCATGTCTGCGCCAAGTTTTCTATCAACTACATTTTTGGTTATGCTTCGTATTGGAGTGATCCCGATCCCGCCTGAAAGAAAAGCTATCTTGTCATATTCTCCATCAAACGTAAACCTTCCAAAAGCGTATTTTATCTTTACTACATCCCCGACTTTTAATTGACTCAGGATTCTGGAAAAATCACTTTCAGTCAGCTTTTTAGTAAACTCAACGTAGCCTTCCTCAGTCGGCGAGTTGGATATTGAAAGGTATCTGTTTAAATCCTTTCCATCGGCTTTGACTGTAACTATCATGTATTGTCCAGCTTTGAAATCAATCTTTTGCGCAGTTTCCAGTCGAAAGCTCTTAATATTATGAGTTCTCTGGATTATCTCTTTGATTTTTAGTTCCGCTTCATTTACCATGTTTTTCCCCATTCAAACATTGCATAATACGTGATCAAGTTGATTTTCTTTACCAATTGGAAGTTAATAATAGCAAACTTCTCCTTTTCGGTCAACATTAATCGTTATACCATTGACAAGTACGTATTTGAGTGTTATATTATTTACATAGTACCATCATCCAGAGCAAGGTTGTAATTCCGGTCTCGTGCAGAATAATCCCTTTAAAGAAAATCATTTTAATCTACCATTGTATCTGGTGAAAAAATGAAAAAACTCACGTTATTTATATTTGCGCTTCTCGTTCTATACGAAGCAGGGCAATCCAATGGATATTGGGTTGATCTCGTAGAGTTTGATAATCTTGTGATTAACCCGGTATCAGCCAGACTCATCGTAAGGGCAATATCTCAAGCTTCAGGAGATGGTGCGCAGTGTTTAATCATAAGGCTGGATACACCCGGCGGATTACAAAAGTCTATGGAACTCATATATAAAGCTATGCTTAACTCAAGCGTACCAATAGTGGTTTACGTTGCGCCGGAAGGTGCGCAAGCGACTTCAGCAGGAGTTTTTGTAGCATTGAGCGCACATATAATAGCAATGGCTCCAGCGACGAAGATCGGTTCTGCACATCCCATCGCACTGGGCGGGGGAACGATGGACGACGATGTGAAAAATAAGATAGTGGAGCATACCGTTGGTGAAATAAAGAAGATCGCTGAACAGAGAGGCAAAAACGTAGAATGGGCAGAAAAATCTGTTCGGGACAGCATATCCTCAACGTGGAAAGAGGCATTGGATGAAAAAGTTATAGACTTGATTGCTAATAATCTCAACGACCTTTTGATAAAGATTGACAATAGAAAAGTAGTTACACCATTCGGGGAACGCATCCTGCACACCAGAAATGCCGAGATTCGGATTATCAGGATGAACCCCATAGATCGGCTTTTGGACGTAATATCTGATCCCAATATTGCCTACATGCTTTTGATATTGGGATTCTATGGGATTTTCTTTGAACTTTCCAACCCGGGTGCGGTTTTTCCCGGTATCATAGGTGGAATATCAATCATCCTGGCGTTCTTTGCTCTTCAAACTTTACCGATTAACTATGCAGGTGTTTTGCTGATACTCTTAGCTTTGATACTTTTTATACTTGAGGTTAAAGTCACAAGCTATGGAGCACTTACGATGGGAGGGATTATTTCGATGATTTTAGGCTCTTTAATGCTCATGGATTCATCAGAACCTTTTTCCTATGTGTTCAAAATCTCGTTTCAGGTGATCTTTCCTGCTGTATTGATTACTGCTGCCTTTTTTATATTCGGAATGGTATTGGTCGCAAGATCACAGAAGAAGAAATTTATCACAGGAAAGGAGGGTCTTATCGGGCTGATCGGTGTTTGCACCTTCGAGATCAATCCCGAAGGAAAGGTATTTTTGCATGGTGAGCTATGGAACGGGGTCAGCGATGAACCGATAAAGCCAAAAGAAAAAGTAAGAGTTATTGATGTAGAAGGTCTAACTCTAAAAGTCGAAAAGCTTAAATAAGTGATGAGTGATGGGTTTTACGTTTTGTTTGTCATGAGTAAGTTTTGATTTAGTGATTGAATCATTTAAACTTATGAACGTTAAGATGCGGAGGGTAAAAAAATGTGGAATTTGTGGCAATTTGCAGTTGGAAGTAATGGGAGTGGAGGGGCTTCGTCAATGCTCTGGATAATCCCGGTCGTTGTTGTTGTATTAATACTTATAGTTAACTCAATTCGTATACTTAAAGAATACGAGCGCGGCGTAGTGCTGCGATTTGGTAGGTTTCACGTAGTTAAAATGCCCGGAATAAGGCTTATTCTTCCCTGGATAGATAAGATGACTAAGATGCCGCTTCGTATCATAACAAAAGACATCCCTGCTCAGGAGGTTATAACAAGAGACACCGTTTCTGTAAAGGTGAACGCTGTTCTATACTTCAGAGTCGTAGACCCGAAGAAAGCGTTCCTCGAAGTTGAGGAATATATACAAGCAACTTTTCAGATAGCTCAGACAACCCTAAGAAGCGTGCTTGGACAGGCAGAACTGGATGATCTGCTGGCTGAAAGAGATAAACTCAATGATGAGATACAGCGAATCGTTGATAGTTTAACCGAGCCTTGGGGTGTGAAAGTCACCGCCGTAGAGATAAAGGACGTAGAACTGACAGAGCAATTGACCCGTGCTATGGCTAAAGTGGCTGAAGCAGAAAGAGAAAGAAGAGCAAAGGTTATTCATGCAGAAGGTGAAGCTCAGGCGTCAGAAAAGTTAGCCGAAGCGGCTCATGTGCTGGCTACAGAACCAACCTCAATTCAGTTGAGGTATTTACAAACATTGACAGAGATAGCTGTTGAGAAGAACTCTACTATTTTATTCCCTCTGCCAATTGAACTGATCAGGCCAATAGTAGATTTGATGAATAAAAAAGAGAAAAATTAATAAACGTGGAAACAACGAATGATGGATGTGATGTTCAGTTAGGTTAATGTTTCATGTTAAGAAAAAGGTCTTAAATCCCCCTTTGGAAAACTAATCTTTACCCATAAGTCTGTAAACCCTTATATATAAAGGGTTTGTAACTCCCCCTTTGGAAAAGGGGGGAAGGGGGGATTTAAAACGCTTCAATATATGTAAAACGTCACTCAGTTTCATTACCCGATTATTTTGTTAAACTTCATGAAAGGGGGATTTAAAATCATTGTTTTACTGATAGACTCATTTATTATTGAATCTATTAAATACTAAGGAATGATTCATTATGTATGGATATTTCGGTCAATATCCACCAAATAAAATTACACGCATTATATACTTTTTACCTAATTTCTTAAGGCTTTTCTGGAAGCTGTTTCGGGATCCCAGAGTGCATTGGTATAATAAGGCTATACCGGTTATCGGCGGGATAATAGCGTTGTCGTACATACTTTTTCCGATTGACGTGCTTCCCGACTATATTGCATTTATAGGGCAACTGGACGATCTAACCGTGGTACTGCTGTTTATGGTGCCAAGTGTATGGATATTCATTCGTAGCTGTCCCAAGTCTCTGGTTAAGGAATACGCTCAACAGATAGGAAACAGTTCGCATTTTTGATTGTAATTATGATATACCTGATATTGAGTGATATACATTCTAATGTCGAAGCTCTGAGATCAGTTTTACTGGAAGTAATATCCGTCCACATTGATAAATACGTTATTCTCGGCGATCTGGTCGGATATGGGGCAAGCCCTAACGAAGTGATAAGGTCTGTAAAAAAAATGGCTCCTGCTGCGGTTATCAGAGGTAACCATGATAAGGTGGCGGCTGGTTTATCTAGTGGTTCCGGGTTCAACTACATTGCCCGTGATGCGGCTCTTTGGACACAAGCAAAACTATCTAATGAAAACAGAGAGTATGTCGCTGATCTACCACGTGGACCTGTTGACGTTGATGGGCTGTTTGATATTATACATGGCTCACATTATGATGAGGATTACTACATACTCGAATCAAGCGAAGCATTGTTTGAATTTAGAAGATCAGATAGAAAGCTGACTTTTTTTGGACATACCCATATTCCGGTAGTATGGGTTTTTGACGATAACGAAAAAACAATTAAACCAGAGATTTGTGAATATGACGACTATGGGAAGTATGAGTGTTTGCTTGATAGAGATAAACGTTACCTCATCAATCCCGGCTCCGTAGGTCAGCCGAGAGATATAGACCCAAGAGCATCTTTTGCTATCTATGATACAAAAGATGCGAAAATAACGTTCTTCCGTATTAACTACAATATCGAATCTGCACAACAAAAAATTATTAGAGCAGGTCTTGACCAATTTCTTGCAGAAAGGTTAGCAATTGGTAGATGAAAAGTAACAATATTCTTACAATAACTATGGTATTAATAGCCATTTTCGGTATTTGTTTTATAGCGGATGCCGAAGATAATTACAAATATGCTGGCGAATTCCTGAACGTTGGCGCAGGTGCAAGAGCGTTGGGAATGGGAGGTGCTTTTGTTGCTGTCGCAGACGACGGGACTACTGCATACTGGAGCCCGGGCGGCTTGCCTTTACTGAAATCTAAAGAAATCTCTTTTATGTACTGCCAGCAGTTCAAAAACCTTGTCCAGACTAACTATATCAGCTACGTCCATCCTGAATCACGATGGGGGGCTTTCGGCATAAGCTGGCTTCGATTGGGTGTTGAGGATATTCCAAAGACAGGCTATATAGATGCCAATCAGAACAATATGCAGGATTTCAATGATAAAGATGACGATGGTGTAAAAGACCCGGGGGAGTTGTATATTGAGCATCCGATTCAGATAGGCTCTTTTGATGACGTTGAAGAAGGCTTCTTCGTCACCTATGGTGCTAAGATCGGCGAGAAATTCTCTGCGGGCTTAAATCTGAAATACATAAGACAGCTTTTAGCAGAAAACTCGTCTAGTGGATGGGGTGTGGATGTTGGCGGGCTTTACGAGGTGTTAGACGGCTTCAAAGTAGGGTTCAACCTACAGGACGTTACAAAGACAAAGCTGAAATGGGATTCTATATCAAAACACGAGGAAATTATACCTACGAGCATGAAGTTTGGTGCGGCATATACGAAAGACATATCTGAAATAAAAAGCATCATTACTTTATCATGGAGCCTTGATACAAAATACGGCACGGAGATGCAATACGGTGTGGAATGGTGGCTTATGAACGCAGTTGCCCTGCGAGTAGGATTAAATAATAACGAGTTGACAGTTGGAACAGGCTTGAGATTGGCTACTTTTCAGGTAGACTACGCTTTCATTGGTCATGATGATCTGGGAAACACGCATCGTATATCAACATCAGTTCGCTTCTAATCGCATATCAGTTTAACCGAAAAACTCTCTTATCACGAATGTAAACAGGTCTATGGATCTATAAGTTCATAAGTCTATGGGATTAAAGCCCATAGTCTCATAGATTCATTGACCCATAGACCTTTTGGTTCATGTTCGTGCAATTCGTGATTTTTATTTTTTTAGTCTATCAGCGGAGGTTGGGACAGTGAAGGCTGTTGTCTTTGATGCACCGAGAAAAGTCAATGTTATTGATGTTCCCGATCCAGTAATTAAGCCAGATGAAGTCCTGATCGCTGTAAAGGCGGCTGGAGTCTGTGGAACTGACGTGCATATATACGAAGGCGATTTCATCGGGACGTATCCCGTTATACCCGGACACGAGTTTTCTGGTGATATAATTGAGGTCGGCAAAGATGTTACAACTGTAAAACCGGGGGATAGAGTTGCAGTTGACCCCGGCGTCTTTTGTCGAAAGTGTTCTTTCTGTCGGGAAAACAGACAGAACTTTTGCGAAAACTTCAAGGCTTACGGAGTTTTTTACAACGGCGGTTTTGCTGAACTGGCGGCAGTAAAAGAGGAAAACGTATATCGCATTGACGGTCTATCTTATGTTGAAGGTGCTATGGTCGAACCTGTCGGATGCGGGATACATGGAATGAAGCAGATCAGTATGGAGATCGGCGATCACGTTTTGATATTTGGCTGTGGACCCATAGGGATGATCCTTATGCAGTTGTGCAAAAACTACGGCGCTGCCACAATTACAGTAGTAGATACCATTCAAAAGAAACTCGATCTGGCTAAGAAACTTGGTGCAACTAATACGTTGATTGCAGATTCCGATCTTTCAAAGAACCTCAAGGATATACGTCCAGAGGGATTTCAGGTCGTTATTGATGCGACAGGGCGCCCATCGGTCGTTCAGAGCATGTTTAACTACGTCAGAAACAGGGGCAAACTGCTTTTCTTCGGTGTCTGCCCGCAGGATGGAAAAATTGAAATCTCACCTTATGATGTATACAAACGTGAATTAAAGATATTCGGCACCTTTGCGATACTTTATACAGCTATACCTGCCATTGATATGATCCGTGAAAAAAAGATAAACGTTGAAGCACTCGTATCCCATCGGCTTCCGTTAAGCGAATTTCCTAATGCACTCAATATGATGATGGATAGAACAAGTTCCATGAAGATCATAATGGAACCAAACGCAGGTGGTTTTTAGTTTTATTCATATAAAGGTGCCAAGATCATGAACAAATACAATATATTCGAGATGGGTGATAAGAATTCTGATTATCTGAAATCTCAATATGATCTCCTGAAGCAAACTTATCAAAACAGTTTACAGGACTTAGAAGCATTTGTAGAATTAATAGAAAAAGAATGGACTATATCAATTAATATGAAGCTACTGGCAATTCATGATCTTCTGGTACTTGGTAATTATGAAAATGTATTCGAATATTACGAAAGTATAGAGGAAGCATTTGATATTAAAATATCACTCGATAAGGCATTAGAAATTCGACTAAAAAGCTATAAACCCAAAAGAATGGCTTTTAACAGTTGCTTCAATGATTCAGAAAGATTCAAATATGGGGCATTAAATATTGGTGGACTTGGTATAAGTATGTATGGAGAATTTTGTGTTGTCCTAAAAAAATCGGAAATAGAAAGATATACATCTCTGGTGTTTATCAAGGAAGATAGCCTTAATGAATATGTGGACACTAATTATAATGTAGATTATAATAGAATGAGTAAGGATGTTGCGAACAGGGATCATGTGCATTTTCTTGTAGCAATAAAACATCAGGGAAGTATAAAAACAATTCAAAAACACCAATGGGCAAAAATGATATGCTGTAATGAGCAATATGTTGAATCAATAATTCAAGATGACGTTATAAATGATCATGTTGAAGTCGTAAGGATAAGTAAAGAAGATCATAAAAGAATGTATAAAATCCTGTATGATACTGTATATATAAGTAAGTATCAATAATTTCCTTTAAATTTTAGCATTATCGTGATATTCTTTTTCATCAGAATTGATGAAAGGAGATATTATGATATTCGCTAATGTAAACTATGATAGACTCAATCTCCTTG
>Ga0315274_10015467_pt1 | contig 10810 bp, 4 predicted proteins | sample YL17G02_20_MG_FD_203700 | JGI IMG/M metagenome (GOLD analysis project Ga0315274, IMG submission 203700) | Sediment microbial communities from Yellowstone Lake, YNP, Wyoming, USA - YL17G02_20 | ecosystem: Environmental > Aquatic > Freshwater > Lake > Sediment | place: USA: Wyoming | collected...
ATGGTTTTTGCATCCCCCGTCAAATCGAAGGTGAACCCGATCCTTGGCGAAAGAGTGAAGAAGGCGAATCCCGGGTCGATGGCGGGAAAAGTGAGGGCGGGCAGGAAATCTGGGGCTGAAAGACTGGCCTCGACCGGAGAGGCGTCGATCCAGGGCTTCTGGTAATCGCCTCTCAGTCCAAGATTCAGGGTAAAACGCCCGGCGGTGAAAGAATCAGTCAAGTATAAACTGAAATGGTCCAAGTGCGCCTGCCTATTTTGTCCCCTCTCAACGTAGCCGAGACGCGGTATGCCGTTGCGGTAATATTTCCATACATCCCCGGGATCCCGAATGTATCCCTGCACTTTAGAAAGGCGGTACTCCAGTCCGAACCGGAGTTCGTTGCTCCCGCCCAGCAGCCGGTCGCTGAAGAAATTGCCGTCCAACTTGGCGTCGAAATTGGGCCGCTTGGTGAAACCATATGAATTCGTCCCTGAATACATTCCGGTGACAAGATCATAGCCGGCCTGCGCGTCAAGGCCGCCCTGGGGATTGAGCTCAAAGGGGTTGTTGAGATAGGACAATTTAAGGGATAAGATAAAATCCGGGGAGAAAATGTGCTCGTCCTCGAGTTTGACATAGACCGGGCCGTTGGGCTTCTGGTCCAAGGTTGTCTCCGGCGGGTTGAACGGTCCGGCCCCTCTTCCGTAGGCGTATTTGAGAGGGAAGTATAAGGCCAACTCGGCCCTGTTCTTGGAGCTGAGCTGGGCATTGAGCTTGGCGTTATAGTTATAAAGCATATACTTGGTTGGGTAGCCGTCGATGGTCAGCCGGCGGCCGTCCTGGACGCCGAAACCCAGCCAGAACCAGAGCTTGTCTTTGAAAATGGGACCGCCGATCTGGAAACCGTAGTCCAACATCTGGACGATTTGGTCGCCCACGTAGCCAAGCTCTTTTAATTCCTCGGTCCGGTTGTCGGCCTGAAGGTCGTCGTTGGCGAAATAAAACCGGGCCATTCCCTGGAACTTGTTCCCCCCGCGCCGGGTGACGAAGTTGATAGAAACGCCGGCGGTCTGGACCGGAGCATCCTGTCCGCCCGTGGTGATGTTCATTTCCTCGAAGGAATCAAAATCATAATAGAAGGATGAGCCCATGGATGTCATGTCGGTTATCGGGATGCCGTCCATGTTCCACATGGCGCTAGAGTAGTCGGTGCCCTTGGAGTAGAAATCGGTTTGGATGCCGGAGCGGCTGCCGCCCACGTTCTCATCGGCCATCAAGATTCCGGGGACCTGCTGAAGAATCACCCAGGGGTCCCGTGCCGAAGGGATTTCCTGGAGGGCCTCCTGGGTGACGTTGACGCCGACCGAGGTCTTCTTGGTATCCACGACGGGCGACTCGGCCTTGACCGTCACTTCCTCCTGGAGAACGGCCAGCTCCATGACGATCCTGAGGTCAAAGTTAGAGCCCACCCGGATGTCCAAGTTCTCCTGGAGGTGGGTCTTAAAGCCCGGGAGCTCGCATTTCAGGGTGTAGATGGAGGGTGTGATGTTGATGAACCTGAAAATACCCGCTTCTGAGGTGACCGCGGTGCGCGCGCCATACTTCGGCGATTCGAGGACGAGGGAGACGCCCGGCAACGGTGCGCCATCCTTGTCCACGACGACGCCTCTCAGGTTCCCGTACTGCTCTTGGGCCATGGCAGGGCCAACAAACAAGAGAGAGAGACAAAGCGCCAGGACCAAACTTAAAGGTTTGGAGCTGCCCATGTTTGCCTCCTTTTACGATATAATTGAATAAACAAGGAGGCATGTCAAGCCTGTGAACTAGTTCATTAAAACAGACCTATCCCCTATCTTTTCGCTGTTAGACAGAAGTAGATATCGAGTCTCATAAGCCAAATGAGAATTGTGACCAAATTGTGACCATCCCCGGTATGCTTCCATATACTTCCGTATACTTTGGTATACCTACAGATAATTTGTAACTTGCTGGAAAGATTGACTATTAATTTGTTTTCAGGAGGTTAGGAAAATCAGCCCGTTCTGATTCGAAGTCCACCGCTCTATCCACTGAGCTACGGGCGCACAACTCGCGATAGGTGTCAATATTACATCATCCTAAAGCCGCTGTAAAACCATATACGGGTCACAATTTGGGCACAAAAACGTCAAGCCGCACGATACTTATTCTCTCAAATCGATGAAAATGAATTGATTGAGAATTTACAGGGCGATGGATGGGAAATCTAATGACCCGGGAAGATTGATGACAAAATATATTATTGCTGTAGCCTCGCCAGCCTCTTCCTGGCATCCTCGACTTCGGGCGTACTGGGGTCGGGCTACTTACTTCTTTCCTGTGCGGCAAAGGAGCCTGAGTTCCTCCAACCCGGGAATCTATTGCTCTAGGGCTCCCAGCACTCCGTTGGTCATTAGGTTCCACTTCCCCTTCTCTTAAAGGCTCTGCGCTCCAGCGATAGCTCCGGAATCTGCACCGTGAAGCCCTGGGGGTCCCAGGAAAATGTTCTTTTCGCGGTACGTGCGACCGGCGAAGTACGTTTGCCGCGGGCCGGCACCCCTACTTCGGCAATTCCGCCGTGGGTTGTCGCGAAACGCGAACTCGGGCTAGCGTGGCGCTCAGCTCGCGAACTGGCGGCAGGTCCTCATCAGCGTCCTTCCACACCTCTCGGAGTTGCCCGCAAGTTCGTCGAGCCTCTTCCCTTCGTCCCTCGTGCTCGTATAGATGTGCCAACGCGATGTGGCTTATCGCCCACTCCACGTTACCCTCCCAGGGTTCGGGCCCTCTGGTTATGACCTTCTCGTACGCGGCAATCGCCTCCTCGTTCTGCCCGGCTCGATCGAGGGCCCGGGCAAGAGAGATTTGGGTCAGGATCCAAGGTTGAACGATCTCCGCCTGCCTAAGCAACTCTAGGGCCTCAGCGGTTTTACCCCGAGCCAGCGCAATTTCCCCATCAGCTCTCATTAGATCGGAGCGCTCGTACGAGTCGCCTGCCTGGGCCTGCTTTCGGTTCGATTCGACGATTCGCGAAGCTTCTGCGCAGCGACCGCTCCGGGCGAGCAGTGTGGACAGCCGCAGGGAAAGAACCGTCCAGCTTGCCTTCCTGCTGAGGTCCACGGCTTTCGTGAGCTGGCTGATCGCGTCTCCCGTGCCGCCGAGTAGAGCGAGCCCCTCGGCCAAGTAGTAAAGGTCGCGGGCAGCACTGTTGAACGTTCCGCTGGTCTCGTCGAGCCGCCGCGCTTCTTCTAGCTCGCGACGAGCTTCACTCAGCTTCCCTTGGTAGAGGGCCAGGATCCCAAGCGACCGGTGGCCTCGTGCCTTCTTGACTGGCTCCAGCTCTAGCATTTTCCGGAAGGCGGCGCGTGCCGCGTCTGGCCGGTTGATTTGCACAAGGGCCCAGCCATACTGGTGGTTATGGATGGTATCAGTCGTAAGCTCTGGTTCAATGGCAAATGCCTGTTCATAGTACCGAACCATCTGGCTCCACTCCCGGACATCCCCCTGCATTATGGCCAAGGCCACCATGCTCCCCGGCGAAGAGGGACTCAGCTGAAGCGCTTTCTCGGCCTCCGCAATGGCGTCTCGAGGACGATTGAGAGCCCTATAGTCCGCAGCCAGGTCGCTGTGGTACGCCGGGTCGTTTGGATAGCGCCCAACGAGCTGGCGATGAAAATCCGCAGCGTCCTCGTATCGCCCCATGACTCCGTTATAGAGTCCCTGAATCTCCATACGCTCCCGCTCGCTCACACGGTCGAGGCGTTTCAGCGCTTCCTGGAAGTGATGCTCCGCCTTGGCATCGTCAAGATGAAATGCATAGCTTCGATACGTGTTCGCCAAGGCGGCATGGGCGAGCGCGAACTCTGGATCGAGCTCGACCGCCCTTGTCAGCACGGAACGGGCGTCGTCGCGGCGTCCTCGTTCCAGAAGGACGCTTCCCTCGCTGTAGTTCTTGAGCGCCTCGAGTGATCGGGTGGTGGCTTCAGCAAGCTTCCTGTTCGCTGTCGCAATCGACGCCAGGGTTTCGCCAAGCAGGCGTCGGACCGAGGTTGCCAGCTTGTCAAGGCCCGGAAGGATCTGGTCGCGGGAGTTGGCACGCTCGGTCAGGGTCCTGATGGTGGCGCCAGTTGAAGGGTCGATGATTCGAACCGTCAAAATGTACTTGTCGGCGACACGTGTGACTGATCCCACGATGAGGGCCCGCGATCCTTCCCTCTGACAGACTTCCCGGGCAAGATCCTGGGTAAGCTTTTCGTCCTCGCCACGGCGCATGCGCAGTAGCGCCTGGCGCACCCGGTCTGGCGTCAAGAGCCTGACCCGCGGTGATTGCTCGAGGCTAATCTCGAGCGCTGCCTTAAGCGAACCCTCAAGGGCCGGGTCGTCCGTGCTGTTTTCAATCTCGCCCAGTAGGACCGTATCGCGCTCGCCGAGCGTAAGGGCGGGCCGCCCAGAGAACCATAATGCCGGGCGCAGGACATCGCCATCCATCACGATCCACGCGGCTATGCCCAGGGCAAGCAGGAGCGAGGCTACCCAGAGCGCTACGGCACGTCTTGCACGTAACCGAGCGCGAACTGCTGGCACGGCAGCTGCTGGCAACTGCGCCGCGGTTTCATTCCGCAATCGCTGTTGGAAGTCCTCAAGTTCGATTCGCAATTCATCTGAACTTTGATATCTCTTTTTCTTATCTTTCTCCAAACAGCGAAGTATTAAGCGGCTAAGATCTGGAGTAACTTGAACATTAGCTTCCCTGGGGTCTTTGGGGGTTTCCTCCCTATTCTTCAAGGCCACGCTGAAGGGGGTATCGCCCTCAAAGGGCGCTCGTCCGGTGAGCATCTCGTAAAGGATGATGCCCAGCGAATAGATATCTGAGCGAGCGTCCACCTCCTTTCCGTCGACCTGTTCCGGGCTCATATATTCCGGCGTCCCAATTATCGCCCCTTCGCCCGTCAGCCCTTTCCCGAGAAGCGATCGGGCGATCCCAAAATCCATGATCTTAGCGTCACCGTCCTTGTCAATCATTATGTTGCCGGGCTTGAGGTCCCGATGGATGATGCCCAACCGATGGGCCTCCGAAAGCCCATACGCCACCTGGTGGGCGATCGAGAGGGCTGTCCCAACGGGCAGGGTCTTTGTCCTGTGAAGGAGGCTTTTTAGGTCCTCGCCCCGGACATACTCCATCGTGATGAAAGAGGTGCCTTCCGCCTCGCCCAGGTCGTGCATCCGGCAGACGTTTTTATGGGTGATTTTCCGCGAAATCTTGATCTCGTTCCGAAACCGCTCGATCGCCTTGCGGCCAGCCGCAATCTCCGGCCGAATGAGCTTTAGCGCTACCTCCTCCTCGAGCTTCCGGTCATAGACGCGATAGACCTTTCCCATCCCTCCGCCCCCAAGCTCCTCCAGGATTTCGTACCTTCCGGCAAAGACGGTTCCCCGGGTAAGTCCTTCGGGTTTCGTTTCCAGCGTCAGGGTTTTGGCGACCTGGGGACCTTCAGATGGGAAGAGATGCGTCCCGCATTCCTTGCAAAATTTGGAATCTGCTGTATTAGCGAAATCACACTTCGGGCACTTGGTCGCCACGGCCGTCCCTTTTTATTGGATGGGAGAAGAATATCAAGGAACAGCTCAGATAGTCAACTGAAAACAGACCTCTCCCCGTGTCACAACTGTGTCACAAGATTTGCTTAAACCCGCCTAATTCTGATAATCGGTGCTAAAAGAAAAAATGCAATTTTCCCTATATGGAAGCGATTTTCAGGGGAAGATCGGAAAAAGCCAAATCGGATTCGAACTCCGCCGATCTATCCACTGAGCTACGGGTGCGTCGAAGTCGAGCGGCTCATATGATAGCGGAAAGGGGTGACGGTGTAAATGAGAGCTGATGTTCAATAGCTATTTGTCATGACGAAATATTACTCCGTCCTTCATGACAAACATGACCTTCTGAAGAACCGAGATATCCTGCAATGGATCACCGGACACGGCGACGATATCGGCTAACATTCCGGAGGCCAAGTGACCGATGGAAGCAGACTGGCCGAGCAATTCAGCGGCGACAGAGGTCCCTGATTTGATAGCATCCATCGGACTGAAGCCCGCTTTTTTGACTAAGAGCTCAAACTCCTTGGCTTGGTTGATGGACCAGGGAAAGGAACCGGCATCTGTGCCCAGCGCGATCTTGAGTCCTTTTTTATAGGCGTTGTTGAGCGCTTTGTATTCGATTTCGAGCAGCTGTTTGAGCTGCGGAGTCGCCCTTTGTTCAAAACTGTGTTCGAACACTAATAATGTCGGACACCAATAGATTCCCTGCGACTTAGCCTGATCGATCAAGCTTTCATCAAACCCGCTTCCATGTTCGATACTGTCGACGCCGGCTTCCAGAGCGGCTTTTATCCCGTTCCGGCTGATGGCATGAGCCGCCACTTTGCGTTCGAGCCTATGGGCTTCATTCACCATGGCCGCCAATTCTTCCGGGGTAAAATTTGTCAGGCCGGATATTCCACCGTCCCTATCAATAAAGAAAGGCCAGTCCACATAAATCTTGATCCAGTCAGCCCCATAGGCGACCTGCTCGCGTACTGCCTTGAGGCAATCATCAGTCCCAGTCACCATCTGAGCCCCTTTGGGAAGATCGAGTTCCCATGAATAATCAAACGGCATATAGCGTCCGATTGTGTTCAATCCACGCGTTGATACCCACAATCGCGGACCCGGGACGAGGCCCATATTGATCGCTTTCTTTACATCCACATCGGCATACATGGCCCCCTCAGACTCGACATCCCGCAGGGCGGTGAAGCCGTTCCAGAGGGCTTGACGCACCGAAGCTACGGCCCTGATAGTCCGGAAGGGTGTTGAATTCTTGTAAAGATCGGCTCCATAATCATCCACGCCGTCAACCAGAATGTGGGTGTGGGCATCGATGAACCCGGGAAGCACGGTCTTGTCGGTGAAGTCGATGATGACGGCGTCTTTAGGAATGGCGGCCTTTTCCTCGATCGCGGTGATTTTATTCCCTTCGACAATGATCATGACGTTCGCGCGCATCTCTGCGCTTCGGCCGTCAATTAGACGCCCGGCTTTTATGACGTAGGACTGATTTGGAGATGCGGAAAGGGGGAGTAGAAACAAGACAACTAGGACCAAAAAATGCTTGATTATCTTGCGCATGTTTAACCTCCTCGACTTGCCCAAATTCGGATAAGAAACGCGGAGGGGCTTTCCGTGGCGATTGAAGCAGCCGACTCTGCTGACCATATTCCATCCCCGGATTCAGTTGGGAGGAGAATAACAAGGACTGAGGAAAGAGTCAAATTCAGCAAACTTGGCTATCCGCACAGAGTTCAAGAGAATTCCGATCCTGCTTCCAAATCGGATAAATCACCAATCCCTCGGGGAAATTGGAAAATAGGATCCTCCCCAATTTTCTGGTTTTTTCGAAACATGAGGGGACTAGGAAATCGGGCCTAGGAGGAGTAAAATACGGGCATGGCCTTAAAGAAATGCCCTTATTGTCAAGCCATCATCGATGACAAGTGCGAGCTTTGCACCAAATGCGGGACGAGGCTTCTTTTCCCTGAAGACGAGTCAATCGAAGAAGATATCCCGGGCGATAAAATCGTCGACGAAGAAAAATAGAACCTATTTTTCCCTGATTATCGCCAAGTCCCAAGCCGGCAGAGTCATTTTCTGAAACTTTGTGGCAAGCCTGCCGGAGAGCACTTCTATCCCGTCCGCATAATCATATGTGAACTCCAGCGGCTTGGAAGAGTAATTAAAATAGAAATGGGCCGCTTTCCCGTCCTGAAGAATCCCGTGTTTTGCTTTTACGGCAACGGGGAGAGTGGCATCTGTCATCGCCACTCCGGCGATCTTCAAAGCTTCCAGGACGACTTTCTCCTGGAGTTTGTCCGAAAGATACGTCCCCTCATAGGTCACTGTTCCGTTCCCATACGAATTCTGCGCAATAGCTGGATACTGGCCAAAAACCGGATGCTCATAATAGGCTAATGGTTTCGCTTTTTCCGGAATCAGGTATTCCGCCCAGACCGAAACCCGGTTCTCCTCCCCCACTCCGTAAGGATCGCCTTTAAGCTTCAGAGGTGCTTTGAGGTTGCTGAATTCCTGATAATAGAAACCCGCGGCCTCCCGCAGGGGCCCGGGCGCCAGCGTCCATCTCACCGTCGAATTCTCGTTACAGAACCCGCTTTTAAAACTCATCAGGAGATGTCCGCCGTCCCGGACATAGCTGGCCAGGCGATCGAGAAGCTCATCGCTCGCGATATAGAGCGGCGGCACAACGATGAGCCGGTAATCGGTCAGATTCCGGCTCTGCGGGAACACGAAATCGACCTCGACTTTGAGGTTGTAGAGAGCCCTGTAGTACTGGTTCAGGACGGTCATGTAATCGACTTTGTCGTCAAAAGGCATGAAATTCAGCCCGTGCCAGGAGTCCAGGCTGTAGAGGATCGCCACCCGGTTTTTCTTTTTAAGGTTGGCCAGCTCCGGCCCGAGCCTCTTCAGTTCCTGGGCGATTCGCGAGACCTCGCCGTAGGCTCTCCCCGGCTCCAGGTCATGCGACAGCACGCCTTTCCAGTAGGTCTCCTGGCCATAATGGAGCGAATGCCAGTGCCAGTAGGCCACCAGGTTGGCGCCCGATGCGATATTGGCATAGACCGCGAGCCTGAGCTGTCCGGGATAAGGCGGGAGCTGGTGCTTGGAATCCCAGCCGGTCGTCTGGGCCGTCGTTTCGGTCACCAGGTAGTTGCCCGGCTTGAGCGACCGGTTGATATCGCCGCAGTAGGCGATGAACTCCCCGTCCATCTCGTCCTGGAGTCCCATGTAGATGTTGACGGCCGGGATGTCGAGGGCCTTGGCGGTCTCGTACTGATCGACATCGGAAGGAAAGCCGCCGACGAAGTCGTGGTATATGAACTGGTCGGGCCGCTTGATCTCCCGGACGATCTCCGCCTGCCAGGCCAGGAAGCCGGCGATGATATCCTGCTGGAATCTTTCCCACTCGAGTTTGTAGCCCGGGTTGAGGATACCGTCCCGGGGCGGTAATTCGTCGAAATCGGCGATATTTTGTCCCCAATAATTCAGCCCCCAAGCTTTGTTGAGTTCTATCGCCGTCTTGAACTTCTTTTTGACGTGCTCGCGGAAAAGCTCCTGGACGTGGACGTCCGCCGTGCCCGAAGCGTGGGTCTCGTTGTCGAGCTGATAGCCGATTATGGCCGGATTGTCTTTAAAATGCCCGATCAGGCGGCGGATAATCCGCTCCGCGTAAAACCTATAGGTCGGATGGGTCAGGTCGGTCATCTGACGCAGTCCATAAGCGTAGCGGGGCTGGTTGATCTGCTTGACCTGAATCTCGGGATGTTTTTTGAACAGCCAGGCGGGTATCGAATAGGTCGGCGTCCCGAGGATGACCTTGATGCCGGCTTGGTGCAGCCGGTCTACCACTCTCTCCAGCCAGGCGAAATCGAACTCGCCATCCCGCGGCTCCAAAAGCCCCCAGGTGGACTCCCCCACCCGGGCGAAGGTGATGCCCGCCTTTTCCATGAGCTCGACGTCCTTTTCCAGCCTTTCATACGGCATGTATTCGTGGTAGTAGGACGCGCCATAATAAACCGTCGGGAATTTGGGCGTATCGGCGAGGATAAAGGGAGCGCTTGATAGGAGGAAAAGCAGGGCCGTCGCTGTGAATACCCGTATTATTCGAACATGCCTCATCATATTTCTCCTTTTTGAGCCTTATTTAGCCACATTTTCCGCCCGAAATAAAGCTCCCCTGGTCTATTCAAAGAAGGTCCCTGCTTTGCTAGAATGGAGGCCATGGATTTCGAGCCGTTGACCCCTCAGGCCCTGGCTGCTTTCGATAAGCTCTATCCGCGGATTCTGGCCCTGGTTCGAGAGAGGCTCGGCCTGGAGCTGGGCAAGGGGACGGGCAAACTCGACCGCCGGCAGCAGGAACTGCTCGAGGACTGCCACAGGCGATTCGGCGAAACCCTTAAGGCCGTTTATTCTTTTGGCCTGTTTGAGTATCTGGCGGAGGAGATGTCATGGTTCATCTCCGTCCTGGAAAGCCGGGGCCTGGACAAGGCGTGGGGGGAGAAAATTCTGGAGTCCTGGACGATCGCTCTCCATGGAATTGTCAAGCCTCCCGAGGCGGATGAACTCTCCCGGCCGCTCATCCGGGCGCGGGCTCTCCTCCCGCAATTGGCCGGCCTTCCGCCTGCCGGAGAGGAGAATCTGCCGGAAGACGTACAAACGTATCTCGAGTTCGCCCTCCGCAGCAGACGAAGGGAGGCAGCCGAATTCGCCCTCACTTTTCTCAAGCTTGGCCTGCCGCCGGAAAAAGTCGCGGACAGCCTCCTCATGCCGGCCCTGCGCCAGGTCGGGGTCCTCTGGGAGAGGAACAAGATCAGCGCTGCTGCCGAGCACCTCGCGACCGAGATCACTCGCTATGTCATTTACCGAATTTTCGACAGCCGCCCCAGGAAGAAATCCGTCTCCTTTTCGGCAGTCCTGGCGTGTGTGCCGGGCGACGAACACGACATCGGGATCGATCTGATGTCCAATCTGCTGGCCGGCGAGGGCTGGTCGGTCGCCTTCATCGGCCGGGGCGCTCCTCACCAGGACCTTCTCGAGACCGTCATGAGCGTCCGGCCGGACGTCGTTTTCCTTTCGATGAGCCTGATCTCTCACCTGCCCGCCGCGCGCTCTCTGATTTTGGACCTCAGGGAAAGGACTCCTGATATGCCGATCATCCTGGGTGGAGCGGCGGCGCTAAAGGCAAGAACAATCCTGGCCC
>Ga0315274_10015468_pt1 | contig 10810 bp, 7 predicted proteins | sample YL17G02_20_MG_FD_203700 | JGI IMG/M metagenome (GOLD analysis project Ga0315274, IMG submission 203700) | Sediment microbial communities from Yellowstone Lake, YNP, Wyoming, USA - YL17G02_20 | ecosystem: Environmental > Aquatic > Freshwater > Lake > Sediment | place: USA: Wyoming | collected...
TTTTAAAAAAATATTTTCGGTGGTGTCGGCGCCCCGCCGACGCCGCCCCGCCGCCGCCGCAACCCGAAGGGACGCCCAGATATGCGTCGCATCGCGGCGTCGTTCGTCGTCACCGATGCTTTAGCCCGCATCGCTTCCTCCTCACTCCTTGCGCTGCTTGCATCTCCGGGCGTCGCCGCCGCGATGGTTATTAGGATAGGCTCTGGGATGTCAGAGTGCCCTCCTTGGCGGTTTGACAGTCCTTAAGGATTGGTGTATTCTGAAGTAAAGGAGGGGGTCCGGCAATCGGGGGAGCCGCGGAGGCTCGACCATCTCTATTTACGTAAAGTCAGCAGCCGGCAGGGGATATGGCAAAGAAAGAAAATCACGCGTACCTGGGCGACCCGGTCATAAGCCACGCGCGCCACAATTACACCGCGCTGTCCTGTGACCAGACGGTCGAGGCGGCCCTCGAAACGCTCAGGAACGCCCGCCTCGCAAATGGGACAGCGTCCTTATACGTCGTGGACGAAGAAGGCAAACTCGCGGGCCTGTTGCCGGTCCGGCGTCTCCTTACAAGCCCGCCCAAGACCCGAATATCCTCGATAATGGTCGCCAAGCCCGTGAGTATTCTCAAGTCCGCGACAATGATGAGCGCGTGCGAACTGCTCATGGACAAGCGGCTTCTCTCGCTGCCCATCGTAGACGAAGCGCATAAGCTCGTCGGCGTGGTCGACATAACGCTTTTCACCGATCAGGTCTGGTTTGCCACCCAGCATTGGCGGGATGACGACGTCTTTCAGATGATAGGCGTCCACCTTGCGCTGCAGCGAAACGACGGCGCCTGGCGCGGCTTCGGGCGGCGCTTCCGCTGGCTCCTGTGCAACATCGCGGGGGGGCTCGTCTGCGCATTGGTCGCCAGCCGCTACGAATCGCTCGTCAGCGCCGTCACGCTCCTGGCGATCTTCATCCCGATCGTCCTGGCGCTGGCGGAAAGCGTAAGCATGCAATCCATGACGATTACGCTTCAGACGCTTCCCCGCGGCAGCGCGCCCTGGAGCCTGGTGCTCTCAGCCCTCAACAAGGAACTCGTTTCGTCGGCGATGCTGGGGGTGGCCTGCGGGGGCCTCGTGGGACTGCTGGCGCTGTGCTGGAAGACCAACGGCGCAGCCTCTTTCGTCATAGGCTCAAGCATCTGCGCGTCAATTGTAACCGCGTGCCTGCTGGGAGTGGCCATACCCGCCGTCACGCGCGCCCTCCACGTGGACCCGAAAGTTGCCGCCGGCCCCGTTATCCTCGCCTCCGCCGACATAGTGAGCCTCACGGCCTATTTCGGCCTCGCGGGCTGGCTCCTCGACTGACGCGGCCTCTGCGCGCCCCTGTGTCCTCGTCGCATGTCCGGCCCCGGCGACTGACAATTCCCTTTGCGGCGGGGCGGCTGCACGATTATATTGTCTCGGCATGGAACTGTTCAACACAACCGGGAGCCGCCCGGGGGCGCTTTACGCCGAGGTGGCCTTCAGTCTGCCGCTCGACCAGACCTACTCTTACGCTGTTCCGGAGGCTCTATCCGGGTTGATCGGGGCCGGCAAGCGGGTCGAGGCTCCTTTCGGCAAACGCCGCGAGGTGGGATACTGCGTTTCGCTTTCTTCGAGCCCGCCGCCGGGGATCGCAAACCTCAAGAGCATTTACGCCGTTATCGACGCCCAGCCGCTTCTGGACTCCCACATGCTTGAACTCACGCGCTGGGTATCAGCGCACTATTTTGCCGGGTGGGGCGAGGCGCTCGAATGCGCGCTGCCCGCGGGCGTGCGTTACAATGTCGGCAGCCGCGAACTCATCTTTCTCGCGAAGAGCGCCGCCGAGGCCCTCGCAGAGGCCGCCGCCTGGGGCAAACGCGGCGCCAAGCGGCGCGCGGTCGTCGAGACGCTGGCCGCGAACGACGGGGGGCTTTCGACCTCGGACCTTGCGGCACGAGCCGGCGTCTCCTCCTCCACCGTCCGCGCCGTCATCCGAACCGGCCTGGCCGCGGTCAAGAGCGTTCCCGCCCGCGTGGGCCGGCCCCGCCGCGAGCCCCCGGTGCGCCGTTATGAAACCGGTTTCGACCTTACAGACGAGCAGCGTCAAGCCCTCGAGCGCGTCTCGGCGGCGATTGACGCCGGCCGTTTCGCGCCGATTCTCCTCTACGGGGTCACTGGTTCGGGCAAAACCGAAGTCTATCTGCGGGCGATAGAAAAGGTCGTCCGGGCGGGGGGCCAGGCGATTGTCCTCGTGCCCGAAATATCGCTTACGCCGCAGACCGTGAGCCGCTTTCGCGCGCGTTTCCCCAATATCGCGGTCCTCCACAGCCACCTGGCGGCGGGCAAGCGCCACCGTGAATGGCGCTCTATCCAGTCCGGCAGCGCCGACGTCGTCATAGGAGCCCGCAGCGCCATTTTCGCGCCCGCGCCGCGGCTGGGCCTGGTCGTCATCGACGAGGAGCACGAGAACACCTTCAAGCAGGAAACAAGCCCCCGTTACCACGCGCGCGACGTAGCATTGCAGCGGGGCCGGATGCTCGGCATCCCCGTGATACTCGGCTCGGCCACCCCGAGCCTGGAGGCCTTCCACACCGCGCAGGCAGGCGCCATGGAGAGGATCGATCTTCCGAACCGCGTCGAAGGCCGTCCGATGCCCCCTATCGAAATCGTCGATATGCGCGCGGAGCGCGACGCGCGAAAGGGCTACACGATCATCTCGCGGCGGCTGGAATACCGAATGCGCGAGGCGCTCGGGCGCGGCGAACAGGTCATACTCTTCCTCAACCGCCGCGGCTTCGCAACTTACCTCACCTGCCGCCGCTGCGGCTGGGTCGGCAAGTGCCCCTCGTGCGACATCACGCTCACGTTTCACCGTTCGAAGGACCTCGTCGAGTGCCACTACTGCGGGCACGCCGAGCCGCCGCCCGTCGCGTGCCCCGACTGCGGCCACAAGAACGTCAGGTACTACGGCATCGGGACCGAACGTATCGTGGACGAAGTCAATGCGCTCTTTCCGGCGGCCTCAGTCGCGCGCATGGACAGCGACACCATGACGACCCGCCATTCGTACACGAGGGCGCTTCGCGACTTCAGGCAGGGCGCCACGCAGGTGCTCGTCGGCACGCAGATGATTGCCAAGGGGCTCGACTTCCCGAACGTCACCGTCGTCGGCGTCGTCTCGGCCGACGTCTCGCTCAACCTCCCCGATTTCCGGGCCAGCGAGCGGACGTTCGACCTCGTCAGCCAGGTTGCGGGGCGCGCGGGGCGCGGCCCCAAGGGCGGCGTGGTCGTCGTCCAGACGCTGACGCCGGAGCATTTCGGCATCCAGGCCGCCGCGAGGCACGATTACCTCGCCTTCGCCCGGACCGAAATCCCCCAACGCGCGGAACTCGGCTATCCCCCCGTCGGCAGGCTCGCGCGGATTGTCCTGCGCGGCGAAAACGAGGAGAAAGTCCGCGAAGCATCCCAGAGAGTTCGCCAGGCCCTGGACCAGGCGGGCGCGCAGGGCGTGCAGATCCTCGGGCCCGTGCCGGCGCCGCTGGCGCGCATAATGCGAAACTACCGGTATCACATCATCGTCAAGGCGCCGGATTTCGAATCGCTCTCATCGGTGCTTTCGTCCGCGCGCAAACTCCTGCGAGCGACCGGGTCGGTGGAGCGGATTGTCGACGTGGACCCGCTCTCGATGCTATGAGACTATCTCAAGACCCCATCCTGGCCTCGTGCTACGTAGCGAAGCGCTACTTCGCAGAGTAGCATTCGACCGGCTGCGAAAGCGGCGTGCTGCGTCGCCCGTCGAGAACCTCCGGGTCGAACGACTCCTCCTCGCCAATGCTCTCCACTGCATTGCCTCGTCGTCGCTCCTTGCCCGCCGCTTTCTCGCTCGGCCTCGGGCCGACGGAGCGGGTCTTAAGATAGTCTCTATGACGCCCCCGCGCGGTAGCGCGCGGCTATCTCGCGCTCGATGAGCCTTTCGAGCGCCCCGTCGCGGCCCTCGTCGACCCAGCGCTGTTTGACCAGGGCGCTGTCCCTGCCCCTGGTCAGGTCCAGCGAGTACGTCCCCGCCGGGAGCGCTTCCTGCACCGGCCGGACGAGCCGCTGCCTGTAGACGCATACCGCCAGCGGCGTCCCGCCGTCGCGTCCCACGGTGACCAGCGCGCGCCTGCGCGTGGTGTGCAGCATGTCGTACGCAAGGTCTCGACCCGTGGCCACGTTGACCTTGAAACCCGTTTCGGACAGCGGCCCGATGAGGTAATCCGTCTCAATCGTCCCGGCGGCTTCCTGGGCGCTCTTGACGGGGAATCTCACGCTCACGGTCTTGAGCGCGACCGACCACAGGCGGTCGGCGTCGGCTTTGCCCGCGACCGCGATTTGCTCCCGCGCCGGCTCCGGCGCCTGCCTGCCCCGTGACGCGCACCCGGTCACAATGGATACTGCGATCAGGACAGCAAAGACTGGAGTTCTCATTTTCCGCCTTCCTTGCCGCGCGCATTCACAACCGATATCGCCCTGACGGGGCAAAACCGGATGCAGCGCCAGTCGCCGAGGCAATTGGTCAGCGCGCCGCGGTTCATGTGGATTGCGCCTTCGCGCAGTTCGTATATGAACACCGGGCATTCCCCCACGCAGGTCCCGCACTTGACGCACCGCTCCCGGTCGACCGCGATCGTGCCGTGCGGCGTCCGACCGCGAATGACCGCCGCGCCCCGCGATTCGCGCGCCGGGGGGATGTGGTGCACCAAAAGCACGTTCGTGGCGCCGGTCTTGCCGAGCGGCGAACCCGCCACGAGAACCACCGTGTCGCCCGGCCGGACGAGGCCCCCGGCGACGGCCGCCCTGACTATCGCATCGAGGAGCCGGTGGTGATTGCGGCATTTCCGCACGAGGACGGGATTCACGCCCCAGTAGAGCGCCATCCGCCGCACCGCCGTCGGGTCGTCCGACGCGCCGACGAGGACGCCGGGGAACCGGTATTTCGAGAAAAGAAGCGCGGTTCGCCCGCTCGTCGTAGCGATAAAGACCGCCTTTGCCGAAAGGTCCCTCGCCGCGGAATTGGCGCCGTGGCAGACCGCGTCCGCGATGGAGTAAACGGCGCTTGCGGAAAGCACCGGCTGCAGGCCGCCCGTAGTTTCGAGAAAACGCTCCGCATGCTCGGCGATCGCCGCCATCTGCCTGACCGATTCGACCGGGTACCTGCCGGTGGCAGTCTCGCCGGAAAGCATGACCGCATCCGTGCCGCCGAATATCGCGCCGGCCACGTCAGACACCTCGGCGCGCGTTGGCCTGGGATTCTCGGTCATCGACTGAAGCATCTGCGTCGCCACTATGACCGGTATGTCGTGACGGTGCGCCTGCGAGATGATGCGCCCCTGCGCCACGGGCACGTCTTCGAGCGCCATCTCCACGCCGAGGTCGCCGCGCGCGACCATGAGGCCGTCCGACACCCGGGCGATCCTGTCGATTGATTCGAGCGCTTCTGGCTTCTCGATCTTCGCGATGACCTTGATGGAACTGCCCAGTCCGTGGAGCGCGCGCTTGACGAGCGTCATGTCCTCGGGCCTTCGCACGAATGAGACGCCGATGTAGTCGGCGCCGGCGCCCGCCGCCCAACGCAGGTCCTCGAGGTCCTTCTCGGTGACCGAGGGGATATTGAGGTTGACGCCGGGGAGGTTCATGCCTTTGCGGTCGGACACGGGCCCGCCGACCGTTACCCTGCACCTCGCGCGGCCGCGGACCTTGGCAACCACCGACAGAACGACGTTTCCGTCGTCAAGGAGCACTCTGTCCCCGGGCCTGACGTCCGCCACCAGTTGCGGCAGAGGGGTGTACAGCGTGTGCTCGTCGCCGACCCCGTCGCCCGCGGCGAGGTCTACGCGCGCCCCCTTCCTGAGTTCGATTTTCCCGCCGGCGACCTTTCCGATGCGGATCTTCGGCCCCTGGAGGTCCACGAGTATCGCCACCGGCCTGCCCAGTTCTTTTGCCGTCCTGCGGACCGCGGCGAAGGCATGCTCGTGCCAGGCGCGATCCCCGTGGGACTGATTGAGGCGTATGACGTCGGCGCCCGCCTCGATGAGCCTTGTGATCATGGCCGGCGATTCGGTCGCGGGACCCAAGGTCGCGACAATCTTCGTGCGCCTCACGATGGACCTCCTCGCCAGCACGCCGCTGTGCAGCCCCGCGCTATTCGCTGAGCCTCAGGCCCAGTTCTTTGAGTTGCCCCGGGGCAACCTGGCCGGGGGCGCCGGTCACCATGCATATCGCGCGCTGCGTCTTCGGGAAGGCAATGACCTCCCTGAGCGAAGACTCCCCGGCAAGTATCATGACAACGCGGTCAAGCCCGAACGCGAACCCTCCGTGGGGCGGCGCGCCGAATTTCAGTGCCGAGAGGAGGAAGCCGAATTTCTCCTCGGCCTCCGCCGGGCCGATGCCCAGGACGTCGAACACGGCCTGCTGCATCTCGCGCCTGTGAATCCTTATGCTGCCGCTGCCCAGTTCGGTGCCGTTCAGGACCAGGTCATAGGAACGCGCAATTAGTTTGCCCGGTTCTTTCTTGAGTTCCTCCGGCGTGGTCGCGTCGGAGCTTGTGAAAGGATGGTGCTCCGCGTCCCAGCGCCGCTCCTGGTTGTTCCACGAGAACATCGGGAAATCGAGGACCCAGAGGAAGTTGAACTTGTCCTTGGGGATGATTCCGAGCCGGTTTGCGACCTCGAGCCGGAGCCTGCTTAGCGAATCAAGCGCTGTTTTACGCTCATCAGCGACGAAGAAGAGGAGGTCGCCGGCCTTCGCCGACATCCTTTCGCCGAGCGCCGCGGTCTCCGCAGGGCCGAAGAACTTCGCAATCGGCCCCGAGAAGCCGCCGGCCTCAACCTTGAGCCACGCGAGCCCCTTGGCGCCGAACGTCTTTACGAATTCCGTCAGGGCGTCGATGTCCTTGCGCGAGAACTTGTCCGCCGCCGCCTGCGCATTGAAGCCTCGCACCGTGCCGCCCGCCGCGACGGCGTCCGAGAACACCTTGAAGCCGCACTTTGCCGCGATATCGTCGGCCTTCACCAGGAGCATCTCGAACCGCGTGTCCGGCTTGTCGCAGCCGTAAGAGTCCATCGCGTCGGCCCACTTCATCCGCGGGAACGGCGGCCAGACAGGTTTGCCGGCGACCGCGCTCATTATCCGGGCGAATACCGCCTCGATGACCTCGAGCACGTCGTCCTGCTCGACGAACGACATCTCGAGGTCGAGTTGCGTGAACTCCGGCTGCCTGTCGCCGCGCAGGTCCTCGTCGCGGAAACACCGCACGATCTGATAGTACTTGTCGAGCCCCGATACCATGAACATCTGCTTGAACAACTGCGGCGATTGCGGCAGCGCGTAGAAATGCCCCGGGTACATCCTCGACGGCACAAGGAAGTCCCGCGCGCCCTCGGGCGTGCTCCTCGTCAGAAACGGCGTCTCTATCTCGAGAAATCCCCGGCCGTTGAAGACCTCTCTGATCGTCTGTGATATCGCGTGGCGCAGCATGATATTCCTCTGCATCGAGGGGCGCCTCAGGTCGAGGAAGCGGTACTTGAGCCGCATCTCCTGCCCGACGTCCTGCCGGTCGTTGACCTCGAAAGGCGGCGTCTCGGCCATGCTCAGGATCTCCATCCGCCGCGCGTGGACTTCGACCTCGCCGGTGGCTATGGCGGCGTTGACCGTCCCCTTGGGACGCTCCTTGACTTCGCCTTCGACCGCGATGACGTACTCATTTTTCAAGTCCCGCGCCTGAGCGTGGAGGTCCTTGTCCTGGTCGGGATTGAAAACCACCTGTGTAACACCGTAGCGGTCGCGCACGTCAACGAAGACCAGCCCGCCGTGGTCCCGCGCCGAATCGACCCAGCCGTTAAGGATAGCCGTCCTGCCGACGTCGGACTTTCTCAACTCCCCGCAACTTACCGTCCTCTTCAGGAATGACATTTCGTTTCCTCTAAGGGTTTTCACGTAACTCCGGTCCCCGTGCCCGCCCTTATGGGCCGGGCGAAATCCACCGCCGCGTATGCGGGCGACCCGGGCCGCCCGGATTCACCTGCCCAGGATCCCCTTTACCGCCGCGACAAGGCCGTCCAGCGGCACTATCCTCTCTTCGCCGCCTTGCATGTCCTTGGCCTTGGCGCCGCCCGCCGCCAACTCCTCGGGTCCGAATATCAAGACGACCCGCGCGCGTTTCTTGTTCGCCGCGCGCATCTGCGCCTTGACGCTTTTCGTGTCGAACATCATCTCGGCCTTAATGCCCGCGCTGCGCAGGTCGCGGATGCGCTTTATTGCCTCGGCCGCCAGTGAGTCATCCACCACGACCGCGAACGCGTCTGCGTTCTCTTCCACATCCGCGCCGGCCACGCCGCTGTTTTTCATTGCCAGAAGCGTCGGCTCCATGCCAATCGAAAACCCCACGGCGCCGGTTGCCGGCCCGCCCAGTTCCTCCACCAGGTTGTCATAGCGCCCGCCGCCGCACACCGCGTCCCTCGCGCCCAAGGCCGAATGCGCGATTTCGTAGATCGTCCGCGTGTAATAGTCAAATCCGCGCACGAGGTACTTGTCCTTCGCATACTCTACTCGGACCGCGCCCAGGAGTTTCTTGACGCGTTCGAAGTGTTTCCCGCACTCCTCGCAGAGGTACCCCTCTATTTCGGGGATATCCTCGGTCAGCGCCTTGCATCCTGGCTGCTTACAGTCCAGGACGCGGAAAATGTTTCGTTCGAAACGCCGCTTGCAGTCGCCGCAGAGTCTGTCGACACGCCCGCCGATGAAACGCCTGATTTCGTCGCGATATCCCGGGCGACATTTCGGGCAGCCTATGGAGTTCACTTTGAGCTGCGTATCCGCAAGCCCCGCACCCTTTATGATATCAAGCGCGAGCGCAATCGTCTCGACGTCCGCCTCCGGCGCGTACGTCCCCAGGACCTCGACGCCTATCTGGCTGAACTGCCTCTGGCGCCCCGCCTGCGGCCTCTCGTAACGGAACATCGGCCCCATGTACCAGAACTTCTGCATCGGCGCGGTCTTGGGATACCCGTGCTCGATGTACGCCCGGACGACGCCCGCTGTCCCCTCGGGCCTCAGGCCCAAAACGTCTTCCCGCGGCGCCTCGCTTCCGTCGCCTGCACGCCCGCCGGTAATGTGCTTACTGCTGGTGACGGAGAATATCTCTTTCTCAACGATGTCGGTAGTCTCGCCGATACCGCGTATGAAAAGTCCGAGCTCTTCTATGAGCGGCGTCCTTACCTCGCTGTACCCGTATCGGGCAAAGGCATCCCGCGCCGACCGCTCCAGTGCGTACCAGAGCGGCATATCCTCCGGCAGGATGTCAAACGTGCCCCTCGGAGCCTTGATGATCTTTGACATAGCGCTGTTTCCGCAGTGTCCCTGGCTGAAGCGAACGTATTATAATGCCACGGTGGAAACTCACAAGAACGCCTGATGCAGTTTCTACTTGCCAAAACCGGCAAGGTTTGTATAAATTTCCAAACAAATTGCCGGTTTTCGCGCATATATCCATTAGGGCGCAAGCGGGCGTCCCGGCGCGGGACCGTAGGAATTCGGGGCATCCCCGCCGGGGGAGATGCGCGACAATTCCAGCGAGAACAAGGGCTTGGAGTGTCTGAGGGGCGTGTATGATAAGCGTTTCCAATCTCACCAAGTACTACGCGGATAACCTCGCCCTGGACCACGCGAGTTTCGAGGTCGAGGAGCACGATGTTGTGGGCTTCCTGGGGCCCAACGGCGCAGGCAAGAGCACGGCAATGAAGATAATCACGTGCTTTCTGCCGCCTTCGGTGGGCACGGCGAAGGTCGACGGATTCGACATACTCAAGCAGCCGATGCAGGTGCGGCGGCGCATAGGGTACATGCCGGAAAACGTGCCGCTGTACATGGAGATGAGGGTAAGGGAGTACCTCAACTTCCGCGCGAAGATAAAGGACGTGCCGCGCAAAGAGCGCAAAAAACGCCTGGAAATGGTGATGGAGAGGTGCTGGCTGACAAACGTGGCGAGGCAGACCATCGGGACGCTGTCCAAGGGGTACAGGCAGCGCGTGGGGCTTGCAGACGCCATGGTCGGCAATCCCAAGATACTGATACTCGACGAACCTACTATAGGGCTTGACCCCAACCAGGTACGCCAGGTACGCAGCCTCATCAGGGACCTGGGACAGGACCATACGGTGGTCCTCTCAACGCACATACTGCCCGAGGTCGAGGTAGTCTGCAACAAGGTTGTGATCATCAATGCCGGCCGCATCGTGGTACAGGACAAACTCGACGGCTTGAAGCGCGACGTGGGACCCACGGCGGAATACTACCTCGAGGTCAAAGGGCCCGCGGAGGCTGTGAAGTCCGCGCTGGGGAGGGTCGAGGGGGTAACGGACGTGCGGGAGCATTCGGTTGCGGACACGCCCGGGGCGGCGGGATTCATATTCAAGGTCCCGCGCAGGGGCGACAGCGCGTCAGCGGTCGCGGCGAAAGTGATACAAAGCGGTTGGGCCATAAAGGAATTGCGGCGCAGGGAGCGGACGCTCGAGGACGTTTTCATAGAGGTCATCGGGCGGGACACGGCGGCGACAACGTAAATCAGGGGAAAGAAAATGCGGCACGTTCTGGCCTTGTGGAAGCGGGAACTCATATCGTACTTTCTGTCGCCCGTAGGCTACATTGTGGGGTCGGTTTTCATACTGCTCTACAACTGGTTTTTCTTCTTCGGCTTCAAGGAAGCCAACGACGCCAACATGGCGCTGGCCGGCGGCATATCGGCGGTGATGTTTCTGGTCACGTTCGCCATACCG
>Ga0315274_10015469_pt1 | contig 10809 bp, 9 predicted proteins | sample YL17G02_20_MG_FD_203700 | JGI IMG/M metagenome (GOLD analysis project Ga0315274, IMG submission 203700) | Sediment microbial communities from Yellowstone Lake, YNP, Wyoming, USA - YL17G02_20 | ecosystem: Environmental > Aquatic > Freshwater > Lake > Sediment | place: USA: Wyoming | collected...
GGCGTCGAGGGCGGCATCAAGGAGGCGCTTGAGGGCGCAGACATGGTCATCGCCGCCAGCAGACCCGGCCCGGACGTCATAAAGAAGACCGACATCCAGGGCATGGCGTCGAACTCCATAGTCTTCACCTGCGCCAACCCCATCCCCGAGATCTGGCCTTGGGACGCCAAGGAGGCCGGAGCCAAGGTCGTCGCCACGGGGCGCAGCGACTTCCCTAACCAGGTCAACAACAGCCTCGTCTTCCCCGCCATATTCCGCGGCGCCCTCGACGTACGCGCCAAGACCATCACGGACGAGATGTGCATCGCCAGCGCGAAGGCCCTCGCCAAGTACGCCGAGGACAAGGGACTCAGCGATACCTACATCCTTCCAAGCATGGACGAGTGGGAGATCTACCCCCTCCAGGCCACGGAGGTCGCCATGAAGTGCATAGAGCAGGGCCTCGCCCGGAAAAAGATGGCGCGGAAGGAGATACACGACGGAGCAGCCGCCATAATCGAGCGCACCCAGAAGATAGTGAAGCTCCTCATGGCGCAGGGATTCATCGCCTCTCCGCCCCCGGAGCCAAAGTAACCCTCTAAACTCAACAACCGGCGGGGTTTTTACCCAACCTTTTCTCCGACTAACCTAGTCTCGGCCCAGCTTCTGAAGCAGCGGGGAGACGCTGATCCTCCTCAGATCGAGTCCCAGCTCACTCGGCTCCACTCCAAGCGATAGGCCGAAGGCGTCGACGTAGTGAATGACTGGTATCCCGTACTCCTTCCCCTTCGCCTCCCTCAGCTTGATCTGCCCGACCTCTAGCTGCATCATGCAGAACGGGCAAGTCGCCACGATGGCATCCGCGCCGGAGGCCTTCACATCGTCGAGGATGATCTCAGCCAACTTGAGCCCCGCCTCTTCCGAGACATCCCCGAAGAAGGAGCCACACCCTATGCAGCATGAGGTTTTCTCGTGGTAATCGACGCTCTCGGCGCCGGTCGCCTCTATCAACCTGTCGAGCTTCTGCGGGAACTCGGCGTCGTCGAAGCCGGAGTACCTCTGTGGTAGAAATAGGTGGCACCCGTAGAAGGGCGCCGCCCTCACCCCGCTGAGGGGCTTCACGCTCATCTCCCTGACGCCGTCCGGGCCGTAGTCCTTGTAAATAGACGTAACGACGTGCTCCACCCTCGCCTTCCCCCGATACTCCCTCCCCACTTCCCCGAGGAGCTTGTTCACGTCTCTCCTCAGATCTTGGTTCGAGTCGAGAAGGTACTTCGCCCTCGAAAGGTTTCCGAAGCAGCTGGAGCAGAGGGTCATTAGTGGAAGATCTTCCTCCTCCGCTATGGCTAGGTTCCTGCTTGTCAGTGCCAGCCCCCTCTTGTAATCCACGCTGTGGACGAGGCAGGCCGGCATGCAGCAATTGAAGTCGTCCCTCTGCCGCAGCTTCACATCGAGCCTCTTGAAGACGGCCCTCATCGCCATCTCGTAGCCGAGCTCCCTCACAGATGCGACGCATCCAGGATACAGGAGGTACTCCGTCAAGCATCTAGCCTCCTTAGGAGTTCCTCGCCGAATATCTTCCTCTGCTCCTCTATCGCCTTCGGAGAGATCGTCATCCCTATCGGGGGTAACCCGTACCCCTCCCTCCACTCGTCGAAGCCGTCGGGCACCGAGACGGATCGCCCCGACCTCATTATCTCGCGGATGATGGCCTTCGGGTTCTTGGGTATTCTTCCCTCCTCTGACGCGAGGTTCCTCGTCAGGAGGAATATCTCGGTGGGCTGGATGCCTTGGGGGCACCTCTCTGTGCATCTATAACACCATGCGCAGAGCCACAGCTCCTCGCTCCTCAGCAACTCTGGCAGATCGTTGGAGACCCGCTGGAGAAGCCTCCGAGGATTGTACTTTCCCGGCAGTGCCTTCGCCATGGGGCAGCTCCCCGTGCAGCTACCGCAGTCTTGACAGTAACTCAGCTTCTTCTCGTCGAGAAGCCGGGCGAGCAGATCCCTTGTGTCCCCCATGGTATCCAATCCAGAAGCCGGTCTATGAGGATCCAGTAATTACCGCATATAAGATAGTTACTTCGCGATACTGGGCATTCGGCGGGCCTCCTGCAAATACGCGACCTCTAGGGGTGAGACCACTATATACGAGGATTCCGAATAACCCGTGAAATCCAGTCTTGACTGGGCCTTTGCTTATAAGGGGTTAAATACTCTCAAAATACGGAAGGAGGTTAATCGGAATCCTCTATACCAATAAAGGGTAAATACCTCCGCTGGGAAAGGTAGTGGATTGACACCCCTGAGAAGCAGGTAGAGGCGTCTTTGTTGACTCAGAAGAAATCCCAAAAAGCTGCGGATAAGGTGAACGCGGAGGCTTGTGACCCGTGTGGGAAATGTCCCTCGGCGTGTCCAGTAACCGCCCGGATAGAGGGCTTCAACCCCCGCCAGATAATAGCGAAGGTCGATCTGGGTAAGGAGGACGCACTTATCAAGTCGGGAGTCATCTGGACCTGTACTAGCTGCTTAAAGTGTAAGGAGAGGTGCCCCGAGGAGGTCAGCCCCTACGAGGTCGTCCTTGAGCTCCGCCGCGAGGCAATCGCCGAGGGGCAGCAGCACCCAACCAGCTACGACGAGGCTGAGAGGGCAGTCACCGAGACCGGCGTCGTCCAGCAGCCCCTGCCCGTCAGGACCCGCAGTAGGGACAGGAAGGACCGCGCCGCACTCGGCCTAGCTATGGGGCTGGGCCAAGAGCCGCTCGGCCTAGAGCTCAACCAGAGCCCCGTCGACCCGGTTCTCGCAAGGATAGGAGGAGCGTAAAATGAAGCCAGTGCTAGTCATAGGCGGCGGCATCGCCGGCATCCAGGCGAGCCTCGACCTCGCCGATAGGGGGACGAAGGTCCACCTCGTGGAGCGGACCCCGAGCATCGGCGGCGTCATGGCGCAGCTCGACAAGACCTTCCCAACGATGGACTGCAGCATCTGCATCCTCGCTCCAAAGATGATCGAGTGCTACAGGCACCCAAACATCACCATCCACACGGAGAGCGAGGTCGTCGGGCTGGAGGGATCAGTAGGCGACTTCGATGTCAAAGTCCTTGAACACCCCCGAAGCGTCGACCCATCGAAGTGCACGGGCTGCGGCCTATGCTCTGAGAAGTGCCCCGTCAAGCGTCCGAGCGTCTTCCAGGCCGGCCTCGGGCAGCGGAAGGCCATATACCTCGCCTTCCCCCAGGCAGTCCCCCTCATCGCCACCATCGACCGCGACGCCTGCCTCTGGTTCACAAAGGGCATCTGCAGGACCTGCGAGAAGGTCTGCCCCGCCGGGGCGGTGGACTACGAGCAGAAGGAGAACACCGTCGAGCTGAACGTCTCCAGCGTGATCGCCGCGACTGGCTTCGAGCAGTACAACCCTAAGGACATCGGGGAGTACGGCTACGGGCGATACAAGAACGTGCTGACTGCGCTTGAGTTTGAGCGCCTCATCTGCGCCTCCGGGCCCACCGGCGGCGTCCTCAACAGGCCGAGCGACGGGAAGGTGAGCCACAACGTCGCCTTCATCCAGTGCGTCGGCAGCCGCACCCAGACAACCGGCTACCCATACTGCAGCGCATCATGCTGCATATACGCCACCAAGGAGGCCGTGCTCATAAAGGAGCACGAGCCCAGCAGCCACGTCACCATATTCTACATGGACCTGAAGACCTTCGGGAAGGGCTTCCAGGGCTTCGTGGACCGCGCCCAGAGCCACTGGGGCGTCAGATACATCCGCGGCCGCCCCGGCGAGATCAGGGAGGACCCGGTCACCAAGAACCTCACAATCCTATACGAGAACACCGAGGTCGGCAAGGTGGAGAGGGAGGAGGTCGACCTCGTCGTCCTCTGCACCGCCGCCGTCCCGCACAGGGAAAACAGGAAGCTCGCCCCGGTCCTCGGCATCGCCCTCGACGAGTACGGCTTCTTCGAGGTGGGGGACCCCGTCTCCGCCCCCGTCGAGACCGGCAAACCCGGCGTCTACGTCTGCGGCAGCTGCCACGGCCCCCGTGACATACCCGAGTCCGTCGCCGAGGCGAGCGCAACCGCGGCCAAGGCTTCAGAGGACGCCGCCCGCGCGGAGGCGAAGCAGTGATGGCCCCGAGGATAGGCGTATTCGTCTGCCGCTGCGGCATAAACATCGCCGCCTACGTGGACGTCCCCGCCGTCGTCGAGTACGCCAAGACCCTCCCAGGCGTCGAATACGCCGAGGAGAACATGTACACGTGCAGCAGCGACGGCCTGAACAAGATCAAGGAGGCGATCAAGAAGCACAGCCTTGAGCGCGTCGTCGTCGCCTCGTGCACGCCTCGCACCCACGAGCCCCTCTTCCAGGTTACCTGCGAGGAGGCGGGGGTGAACAAGTACCTCTTCGAGATGGCGAACATACGTGACCAGTGCAGTTGGGTCCACATGAGGGAGCCGGAGAAGGCGACCGAGAAGGCGAAGGACCTGATCAGGATGGCCGTCGCGAAGGCCGCCCTCCTGGAGCCCGGGGACGAGCCCGAGATCGACGTCAACCCGAGCGCCCTCGTCATCGGCGGGGGGGTCTCCGGTATGCGGGCTGCTCTCAGCATCGCCGATCAGGGATTCGACGTCACCATCGTGGAGAAGGAGCACAACCTCGGCGGCAAGCTACTGGGATTCGACAGCCTCTTCCCCCACAAGCAGAAGGCGTCGGAGGTCCTCGAGCCGCTGATCAAGAGGGTGACAACGCACCCCAGGATAAGGGTCCTGACCGAGAGCGTGGTGAAGTCCGTCTACGGCTTCATCGGTAACTTCGACATCGGCATCGACGCCGGTGGGAAGGCGGAGAACTTCAACGTCGGCACGATAATCGTCGCCGTGGGCGCCGAGGTCCTCAAGCCGAGGGGCCTGTACCTCTACGGCGAGGACCCGCGCGTCGTCACCCAGAGCGAGCTGGAGCAACTCATCCACGCGGGCAGGGTCGACGCCGGGAGGATCGTCATGATCCAGTGCGCCGGCTCACGCAGCGTGGAGCGCCCCTACTGCAGCCGAATATGCTGCAACGAGGCGGTGAAGAACGCCATCAACGTCGCGGAGAAGGGGAGGGAGGTCTACGTCCTCTACCGCGACCTCCAGACCTACGGCATCCACTACTCGCGCCTCGAGCAGGAGGCGAAGAGGAAGGGAGTCAAGTTCCTCAAGTACCAGGCGGAGAAGCCGCCGCTCGTCACCGCCTCGCCAGACGGGCTCAAGGTGAGCCTGTACAGCCCGACGGTGAACGAGGCCGTCGAGCTCGGGGCCGACATGCTCGTCCTCAGCACCCCACTCATCCCGGTGGCGGACGCGAAGGAGCTTAGCCAGATGCTCAAGGTCCCCCTCGACTCGAACGGCTTCTTCATGGAGGCCCACGTCAAGCTCCGCCCAATAGACTTCGCCACCGATGGCATCTTCGTCTGCGGCACCGCCCACAGCCCCAAGGGCATCGGGGAGAGCGTCGCGCAGGCGCTGGGCGTGGCTAGCAGGGCCTCGATACCCATGGCGAAGAAGAGGGTGCGCACAGCGGCGATCATGAGCCAGGTGGACCAGACGCGGTGCAGTGGCTGCGGCACCTGCATAGACGTCTGCCCCTACAACGCCATCCGCAAGAACGAGAAGGGCCTCGCCGAGACCATCGCCGCCGTCTGCAAGGGCTGCGGCGTCTGCGGCGCCACCTGCCCCGAGAAGGCGATAACCATGCACCACTTCACAGACGAGCAGATACAGGCACAGGGCCTCGCCGCCCTAAAGGAGGGCTAACCATGAGCACATTCGAGCCAAACATAGTCGGCTTCCTCTGCAACTGGTGCAGCTACGCCGGCGCAGACCTGGCCGGCGTCAGCAGAATCCAGTACCCCACGAACCTACGCGTCATCAAGGTCATGTGCAGCGGGCGCGTCGAGCCGGGGATGGTCCTCGGCCTCCTCGAGGCTGGGGCGGACGGCGTCATGGTGACGGGCTGCCACATAGGCGACTGCCACTACATCAGCGGGAACCTCCACACGAAGCGCAAGTACGCCCTGCTGCAGAAGCTACTGGCTAAAACTGGCTTCGAGCCACAGCGCATAAGGCTAGAGTGGAACAGCGCGGCCGAGGGGCAGCGCTTCGCCAACCTCGTCAAGGAGTTCACCGAGCAGGTGCGCGCAGTCGGCCCGACGCCACTCAGGGCGCCGACGCCAGACGCGGCGAAGCTCCTCAATATCCGAGCCGCCAAGGCGGCTGCGGACGGCTTCAGGCTCCGCGCCCTCGTCGGCAAGGAGGAGAAGCTCGTGACCACAGGCAATGTCTACGGTGACAAGGTCGCCCAGGACGAGTTCACCAAGGCGATGGACGACGCCGTCGAGACGGAGTTCCAGATCCACCGCATACACATAATCCTACAGGACGGGCCGCGGTCCGTCAAGGATGTAGCGGAGCAGCTCGGTATGCAGCCGAGGACCGTGCTCGGCTACATGGTCGCCCTCAGGCAGAGGGGCTGGGTCGACGTAAAGGAGGCCGTGGAGGGGACGCCCCTCTACGCGGCGCAGTGAGGCGAATAACGATGGAGAAGACAGGCAGCGTGCTGGTCGTCGGCGGGGGCATAGCGGGCATACAGGCTGCGCTGGACCTCGCCGACTCGGGTTTCAAGGTCTACATTGTGGAGAGGGAGCCGAGCATCGGCGGCGTGATGACGCAGCTCGACAAGACGTTCCCAACGAACGACTGCGCCATGTGCATACTCGCCCCCAAACTCGTCGGCGCGGGGCGCCACCCAAACATCCAGCTCCTCACATACAGCGAGGTCAAGTCGCTTGAGGGCGAGGAGGGCAACTTCACCGCGACCATCCTCAAGAAGGCGCGACGCGTCGACCCCTCCAAGTGCACGGGCTGCGGCGACTGCGCCGCCAAGTGCCCCTCCTCAGCCATAGACACGTACAACGCGGACCTCAACGACCGCAAGGCCGTCTATATTCGCTTCAGCCAGGCTGTCCCACTCACATACGCGATTGACAAGGACAAATGCCTAGGCTGCGGCATTTGCAGCGAGGTCTGCAAGGCCGACGCCATAAAATACGATGACATCGACGAGGAGCTGAAGCTCAACGTCGGCTCCGTCGTCCTCGCCCCCGGCTTCGAGGCCTTCGACCCGAGCAAGCTCAGCGAGCTAGGCTACGGCAGGTACCCGAACGTGGTGAGCAGCGTCGAGTTCGAGCGCATACTCAGCGCCACGGGGCCCTACAGGGGCGTCGTCCTCCGCCCGAGTGACGGTGACATGCCGAAGAGGGTCGCCTTCCTGCAGTGCGTCGGCAGCCGGGACGCCCGAGTGGGCAACCCCTACTGCAGCGGCGTCTGCTGCATGTACGCCATAAAGGAGGCCGTCATTGCCCAGGAGCACAACCCCGGCCTAGAGGCCAGCGTCTTCTTCATGGACATACGCGCCTTCGGGAAGGAGTTCGACGACTACTATACGCGCGCCGAGCACGAGCACGGGATCAAGTTCATCAGGAGCCGCGTCGGCCACGTCGAGCAGGACCCCGAGACGGGCGGCCTATTCTTCACCTACGAGGAGGGTGGCGAGGTCAAGAGGGACCGCTACGACATGGTGGTCCTCGGCGTCGGCCTTAACCCGCCGAAGGGGGCGGAGCAGCTATCAAAGGCGATGGGCTTCCAGCTCAACAAGTATGGCTTCGCCGAGACCAAGCTCTTCTCGCCCCTGGAGACGAGCAGGAAGGGAGTCTACGTCTGCGGCGCATTCAGTAGCCCCAAGGACATCCCAGACAGCGTCGCCCAGGCATCCGGGGCAGCCGCGAAGGCGGCTAAGGCAATCTCAAGTGTCCGCGGAACGCAGGTCAAACCCGTCGAGTTCCCAGCGGAGCGCGACGTCGCCAAGGAGGAGCCTCGCGTCGGCGTTTTCGTCTGCTGGTGTGGCATAAACATCGGGGGCGTAGTAAACGTCCCAAGCGTCGCCGCGTATGCGAAGAAGCTACCACACGTAGCATACGCCGAGGAGAACCTCTACACCTGCAGCCAGGATACCCAGGACAGGATCAAGAACACCATCATCGAGTACAAGCTCAACAGGGTCGTCGTCGCCTCGTGCACGCCACGCACCCACGAGCCCCTATTCAGGGCAACCCTCAGGGAGGCTGGGCTCAACGAGTACCTCTTCGAGATGGCGAACATCCGCGACCAGTGCAGCTGGGTCCACATGCACGAGAAGGAGGCCGCCACTCGGAAGGCGGAGGATCTCGTCAGGATGGCCATCGCCAAGGCGAGCCTACTCCAGCCTCTGGAGAAGCACAAGATACACGTCACCCCCGGCGCCCTAGTCGTCGGCGGGGGCGTCAGCGGCATGACCGCCGCCCTGGAGATAGCCGACCAGGGCTTCGAGGTCCACCTCGTCGAGAAGGAGGCGGAGCTAGGCGGCAACATGAAGAGGATAAAGTTCCTCCCATCGGGTGAGGACCCCGCCGCGGAGCTTGCAAAGCTTGTGACGCTGGTCAGGTCCAACCCCAAGATCAGGCTCTACACGGGGACTCAGGTCGCTGAGGTCAACGGCTACGTCGGCAACTTCGAGACCACCCTCGTCAGCTTCGATAGGGAGACCCGGATCAAGCACGGCGTCGTCATAGTCGCCACGGGCGGCGTCGAGTACACCCCCAAGGAGTACGCCTACGGGAAGCACCCCGGCGTCATGACCCAGTTCCAGCTAGAGGAGAAGCTCCACGCCGGATACAAGCCCGACGCCGTCGTGATGATCCAGTGCGTGGGTAGCCGGAACGAGGAGCACCCGAACTGCAGTCGAGTCTGCTGCACGGGGGCTGTGAACAACGCCCTCAAGGTAAAGGAGGCGAACCCCGCAGCCGACGTCTACATCCTCTACAAGGACATGAGGACCTACGGCTTCAAGGAGGACTACTACAGGGCTGCAGCGGACAGGGGGGTCGTCTTCATCAGGTACGACGATGAGCACAAGCCCGAGGTCACTGCCGAGGGCGGGCTGAAGGTTAGAGTCCTCGACCCCATCCTCAGGGAGAACTTGGTCATCGAGCCCGACGCCCTCGTCCTGAGCGCGGGTGTGCTACCCGCCGTTGACAACAGGCGGCTCGCGGGGATGCTCAAGGTCCCCATCAACAAGGACGGGTTTTTCCTCGAGGCGCACATGAAGCTACGCCCCCTCGACTTCGCGACCGAGGGCGTCTACCTCTGCGGGTTGGCGCACGGCCCGAAGACCATCGACGAGTGCATAAGCCAGGCCAGCGGCACCGCGGCAAGGGCGCTAACAATCCTCAGCCACGACGAGATCGAGGCCGAGGGCGCCATCGCGAGCGTCGACGAGGACGCCTGCAGCGGCTGCCAGATGTGCGCCGCCGTCTGCGAGTTCAAGGCGATAGAGATGGTGAAGAAGGGCGACAAGACCCACAGCCACGTCATCGCCGAGGTCTGCAAGGGATGCGGAGTTTGCGCGGCGACGTGCCCCAGCGGCGCGATAACGGTGGGCCACTTCACCGACGCGGAGATACTTAGCCAGGTGAAGGCCGCCTTGGAGGCGAGGCCATGACCGCCGAGTACGAGCCGAAGCTCGTCGGCTTCCTCTGCAACTGGTGCAGTTACGCGGGCGCCGACCTCGCGGGGGTGAGCCGATTCCAGTACCCGCCCAACCTGCGCGTGATACGCGTCATGTGCAGCGGCAGGGTCCACCCCGCCCACATCCTGGAGGCGTTCAGGGACGGCGCCGACGGCGTACTCGTCGCCGGGTGCCACATCCCCACCGACTGCCACTACATCTCAGGCAACTTCAAGGCGCAGCGCCGCGTCGCCATGGTCAAGAAGCTCATGGAGCAGCTCGGCATAGAGCCCGAGCGCCTCCGCCTAGAGTGGATAAGCGCCGCGGAGGGGGACAAGTTCGCGAAGACCATCAGGGAGATGACTGCCGACCTGAAGAGGCTAGGGCCGAGCCCCGTGGCGAAGGCCCTAAAGGAGGCCGACTGACATGGAACAGACTGAGATAAGGATCACCGCCGAGGGGAAGGAGTTCCGCAACGAGTTGATGGCGACCCACGGCGCGGACAAGCTGATGCACTGCTACCAGTGCGGCACATGCACAAGCGACTGCCCAGTCGCGAAGAGGGTCCCCGAGTTCCGCCCCAGGAACATCGCCCGCCTCGCCATATACGGGCAGAAGGACCGGCTCCTAAGCGGCGACCTCGTCTGGCTCTGCGCAGGCTGCTACACCTGCTACGAGAGGTGCCCGCAGAAGGTCCACGTCAGCGAGATAGTGAGCGCCCTCAGGCAAATCGCCCTAAAGGAGGGCAAGATACACCCCACAATCAAGTCGATAATCACCACGATCCCCCGCCTCGGCTACATCAGCGAGATAGGGGAGTTCGAGAACGAGATGCGAGGCGAGGACGGGCTGCCCCCCGCACCCACGCCCGCCATAGAGGAGATCAAGGCGATAATGAAGAAGACCGGCATCCTCGGCCGCGTCGGAGGCGAGCAGGCTTGAAGTACGCCTTCTTCGTCGGCTGCACAGTGCTGAGCAGGCTACCCGGCTACGAGAAGTCCGCCCGCAAGGTGGCGGAGAAGCTAGGGATTGAGCTCGTCGACATGCCCGGCTCAAGCTGCTGCGGCACAACCTACATGGAGACCCTCGACAGGAAGACGGCCCTCGCCCTCGCGGCGCGCAACATAGCGATAGCGGAGGAGATGGGCCTCGACATAGTCACCGTCTGCAACGGATGCACCGAGAACCTCACAAAGACAAACAAGGCGCTGAAGGAGGACCCTGTGCTCCGCGCCGAGGTCAACG
>Ga0315274_10015470_pt1 | contig 10808 bp, 9 predicted proteins | sample YL17G02_20_MG_FD_203700 | JGI IMG/M metagenome (GOLD analysis project Ga0315274, IMG submission 203700) | Sediment microbial communities from Yellowstone Lake, YNP, Wyoming, USA - YL17G02_20 | ecosystem: Environmental > Aquatic > Freshwater > Lake > Sediment | place: USA: Wyoming | collected...
TTCTTCACCTCGGCCACCGGGTCCTTGCCGTCCTTGATGTTGATCGTGACGTCGACGCCAAACTCCTTTGCGATGGCCAGGCGCTTGGCATTGTCGCCGATCACGATGACCGGCGCCGCGCCGCGCAGCCGGGCCATGAGGCCGTGCAGCACTCCCAACCCGCTGCCGATGACGGCCACCGAGCTGCCATGGGTCACCTTCGCAGCCTTCGACGAGTGGATGACGCAGGAGACCGGCTCGATGAACGCGCCGGCCAGGAAGTCCAGGGAATCCGGCAGAACGTGCACCTGGTCGAAGGGAGCCTTCACGTAGTCGGCGTAGGTGCCGTCCACGTGGATGCCGAGCTGCCTGAAATCCCTGCACATCAGCTTCTGGCCCTGCCGGCAGTAGAAGCAGGTGCCGCAGGACATGTTGATGTCCGCGGTGACCCTGTCGCCTTCCTTCAGGCTCCTCGTCTTTTTCCCGACCTGGGCGATCGTGCCGGAAAACTCGTGCCCCGCGATGAGGGGAAGCTTGTCGGCGGAGTACTTGCCCGTGTAGATGCTCCAGTCCGTGCCGCAGATGCCCGTGTACTTCACCTTGATGAGCACCTCGTTGTCGGCGATTTCGGGCACCGGCACCTGCTTGACCACCAGCAGGTTCGGCTTCTCGACCACCGCGGCCTTCATCATCTTTGCCATGTCGTTCCTTCCTTCCGTGTGAATTATGCGAACAGGACGTCGTGCCTGCCTTCGTAGGGCTTCTCGATCAGGAGGGGCTTCAGGTAGGCGATCGTCTTGGTGATCCCGTCGTGCCTGCTCATCGTGACGTCCTCGTGCTCGTAGCTCATGACGTAGTCGTAGCCGATCAGGGACAACTCCGTGATGACCTTCTTCCAGGGCACCGAGCCCCAGCCGGGGATCCTGAAGCGAAACCCGCGGCCCAGGCGCTGCCAGTCGCCCTGGGGAATGCGCCCCGAGCGCTTCACGTTGTGCTCCACCACCTCGCCGTCCTTGGCGTGCACATGGTATATCCTTCCCTTCAGCTGGTCGATGAAGTTCTCGACGTTGATGTCGAGGTAGATCAGGTTGGCGGGGTCGAAGTTGAACCCCCACTCTTTCCTGCCCCCCATCAGCTCCACGCTGCGCAGGGCCGTATCCACGTCGTAGACCAGCTCGTTGGGGTGCGGCTCGTGGGCGAACTTCACCCCGTACTCGGCGAACTTGTTCAGGATCTTGCCCCAGCGCTCGACGAACTCCTGCTCCATGTCCGCCCAGCCCTTCGCGTACGGGAAGGGGAAAAAGCGGCCGAAGTTCTCGCAGCCGATAAACCCCGTGACGACGGGCACGCCGAGGGCGTTGGCCGCTTGGGCCGTCTTGATCATGCGCTCGGTGCCGAAGCGGATCTTCTCCTCCTTGGTGCCCTTGCAAATCCCATCGGTGTCCTTGCCGTAGGGGCCGAGCACGATCTGGCCTTCGGTGTGGTTGGCCAGTGCCGAGATCGTGAGGTCGTAGCTGCCGATCATCTTCGCGAGGCTCTTCGCATTGGAGCCCTTGAGGACCTCGTCCAGGTCTACGTGGGGATTGCCGGAAAATGCCGGCAGCTCCACAGCCTGGTAGCCCAGGTCTGCCGCCATCCTGCACACCTCCTCGAGCTTCGTGTCGAGGTACGTCGCCGTGAATAGTCCGATCTTCATACCCTTGTCCTCCCGTTCCTTTGATATCGATCAGATGTCGATCGCCCGCAGCAGGTCGCCGAGTGCGGACTGGCTCGTGCGCAGGTGCTCGAAGGCCGGAATCAGCTTCCTGTAGACAGCTGCGTTGCTCTCGATGGGCGTCTCGACGCTCGTTACCCTGTGGATCCCGTCAACGGGGTCGAAGCCCTTCCAGAGCCCGGCGCCCACGGCGGCGACAGCCGCCGCGCCCAGGGAGGCGGCTTCCTGGTCGATGTTCGTCTTCACGATGCGCATGCCGTACACGTCGGCGAAGATCTGGCGCCACAGCGCGCTCTTGCTCCCGCCGCCGACCATCAGCATCTCGTCAGCCAGGGGCACGTAGCGGCGCAGCACTTCCAGCACCGCGCCGAGGTTCATCGCGATGCCCTCCATCCCTGCCCGCACGAGGTCCGCTTTGGTGTGGCGCAGGTCGATGCCGGCGAAGCATCCGCGGATGTTCGGGCTCGCTTCCTGTGAACCGCCGCCGGCGAGGCTGGGGTTAAACAGCAGCTTGTTGGCGCCTACGGGCGAGGAGGCGGCCATCTCGGTCATCACCTCGTAGGGGTCCCGGCCCTTCGCCTCCGAGGCGCAGAAGATCGAGTCGCGGATCCAGCGGAAGGAGTTCCCGCCCGAGAAGATGCTCACCGCGGAGGTGAAGAGCTCCGGAACGACGTGGGTGAACACGTAGGGCTTGTCGTGCGGGTCCAGAACGGGGGTGCGCGAGGAGACGGCGATCCAGCAGGAGGACCCCAGCGAGGTGTAGACCCTCCCGTCGGCGGTGTTGCGCGCGCCCAGCGCCATGCACGAATTGTCGACGCCGCCGCACGCCACCGCCACGGATTCGGGCAGGCCGAGGGACTTTGCGGCCTCCTTTGTCAGAGTGCCAAGGATCCGCGTCGATGGTACGATCTCGGGGAAGATCTCGGCCGGCAGACCGCTCGCCCGGATGAACTCATCGGAGTAGCGCCAGTCCGTGAGGCTGTAGGCCCCGCTGCCCGAGGCGTAGGAAAAGTCCGTGTTGATCCTGCCGGTGAGCCGCAGGTTGATGTAGTCCTTGGAGCCGAGGACCTTCCGCAGGCGCGAGAACATGTCCGGCTCATTATCGCGGTACCACATGATCTTGAACACGGAGTAGCACTCGGCGGGAAAGCCGTTTCCCGTGGTCATATACCAGCGGTCCCGGTCCACCTTCGAGAAGAACGCCGCGGTCTGGCGTGAGGCGCGCGTGTCCGACCAGATCGGGGTCGCCTCGCGCAGGAGCGCGCCCTCCGCGTCGATGGGGACAACGCCGAGGCTCTGGCCCGAGATGGCCAGGCACGCGATGTCCGAGGCCGCGACCGTCCCTTTGGCGAGGAGAGCCAGGGTGCTCGCGACGATGGCGTTCCACCAGTCGTTGGGCCTCTGCTCGTGCCAGCCCATGTCGGGGTACAGGGTATCGTACGGGATGAAGGTGCTCGCGAGGCAGGCGCCGTCCGCGTCGAACAGGGAGGCCTTGTTGCCTCCCGTGCCGAGGTCGTAGGCGATGATTTTCGTACCCGCGCGGGCCACCCTACACCTCCACCATGCCGCCGGGCAGGGCCGCGACCTGGCGGACGATCTCCATCGCCGAGTTCATGTTGATCCCGAACCGGGCCACGCCCATGCGGCGCATCTGCACCACCGTGTCCAGGTCGCGGATGGCTCCGGCAGCCTTCACCCTGATCGCGCCGCCGACGAACGAGGTGATGAACCTGATCATCTCGAGGGTCGAGCCGTTGGGCACCCAGCCCGTCGATGTCTTGATGAAAGCGGCGCCGGCAGCGATGCACATGCCGCAGGCCTTCTTGATCTCCTCTAGGCTGAGGTACGGGGCTTCGATGATCACCTTCACGGGCACTGCGCCGGCCGCGGCGACCACGGCGCGGATGTCCTGCTCCACGTACTCGTCGTGGCCCGAGCGCAGCTTGCCGACGTTGAGCATCATGTCCATCTCCTGCACGCCGTCGGCGACGAGGGCCTTCGCCTCAGCCACCTTGATGTCCGTGCGGTGCGCACCCGAGGGGAAACCGACGGGCGCGCCGACCATGATCTGCGGATCGCCTGCGAGCAGCTCGCGTAGAAACGAGACCCAGCAGGGCAGAACGTGCACCGCGATGAATCGGTACTCCTTCGCGTTCGCGACAATTTCCCTGATCTCGCGTTCGCCGTGGGGCGTGCGCACGGCGCTGATATCGATTAAGCGCGCTATGTCCGTCGCGGACAGTTTCATTTCATCCACTCCTCGAATCAGGGTTTCCCGATCATGACGGAATATCGTTTCTTATTGTATTCTCGCTATTATTGTTGTTTCAAGCCATAGTACATCAGGCCGCTCTTTTGTCAACTATATAAATGACTCGACGGCAGAGGGATTCGGCAGCAGGGGCTGATGATCCTGTCCGCGGCAGCCATGATCAGTACGGTCATGTCCATCGAGCCGACCTCGCCGATCGCGGACCGGCAACCCTCGTCCGGGCGGCTTGACGCGCTTTCGGCGGGTCTCCTATTCTGGGCTGGCTATGGCAGGACAACCTTCTGATCCCTTCGCGGTGCGCCTTTCATCGGCCGCCTTCCTCATCGTGGACATGCAGAACGACTTCGTGCGCGTCGGCGCGCCGCTGGAAGTTCCTGACACCCGCGCGACCATCGAGCCCATCAGGAAGGTGACCCGCCTGTTCCGCGAGGCGAAGCGGCCGGTGGTCTACACCCGATTCGTCACCGGCCCCCAGGAGACGCTCCTGTGGACGTGGTCGCCCCAGATCCTGCCGCCGGTCTGCTGCTGCCGGCTCGGGCATCGCCGGCGCTACGAGGACATCGGCTCCGAGCGGGAGTGCATGGCGGTGATCGACGAGCTCGCCGTCGAGCCCGGCGACAGGGTCGTGGACAAGTACTGGTACGGAGGGTTTTTCCGCACGAACCTGCAAGATATCCTGCTCTCCGAAGGCGTGGACACCGTGGTGATCGCGGGCACCGTCACGCAGATCTGCGTGGAGGAGACCGCGCGCGGCGCGTTCCATCTCGGCTTCAAGACGGTGGTGTTGAGCGACTGCGTGTCCTCCTTCGCGCCGGATCTCCATGCCGCCGCCCTGAAGAACCATGCGATGAAGTTCGGAATGGTTCTGGACTCGCGAGAGCTTGCGCGCAGGATTGGCGCCAGGGATTCAATTGACAGAGATTGACAGAGATCGATAGAGATTGACAGGGCAATTGAGACACGCTATTCTTCCACCGACTACGCTATGACAACTATGCTCAGCATGCAGGGAATTCGGAAGAGTTTTTTCGTCGTCGAGGTCCTGCATGAAGTCGATTTCACAGTCGACAAGGGCGAGATCATGGGGTTGTGCGGCGAGAATGGCGCCGGCAAGTCGACCTTGATGAAAATCCTCGCGGGGATCCATGCCCAGGACAGCGGCGACATTGTATTCAAGGACACCGTCATCCGCAGGAACGCCACGCCGCTGGAGATGCAGCGTGTGGGCATCTCCATGATCCATCAGGAATTGAATTTCCTCGACGAACTGACCGTCGCCCAAAACATTTTCCTGTGCCGCGAACCCCGCTACCCCACGGGGCTCATCAACTTCGGCAGGATGCGCGACGATGCCGCGGCGATCCTCGAGAAGCTCGGGGAGAAGATCGACCCGAAGCGCAAAATGCGCGATCTGAAGATCGCGCAGAAGCAGATGGTGGAGATCGCGAAGGCGATATCCTTCAACGTCGAGCTGCTGGTCATGGATGAGCCGACCTCGATGCTCACGGGCAAGGAGACGAAGATCCTTTTCGACCTCATCGCCAACCTGAGCGCCCAGGGCATCGCCGTTGTCTACATCTCCCACCGCCTGAAGGAGATCATCGACGTCTGCCACAAGGTGACCGTCCTGAAAGACGGATCCCTTGTCGCGGTGAAGAACGTGGCCGACGTCACCGCTCACGATCTGGCCGCCCTGATGGTCGGCCGGGACGTGCAGGAAACAAAGGCCTCGGATTTCGCGGGAGACCCCGACGCGGTTGCCCTCGAGGTCAGGGACGTGTCCGACGACCTTCTGAAGGGGGTCGGCTTCAAGGTCCGCCGCGGCGAGATCCTTGGGTTCAGCGGCCTGGTCGGCGCGGGCAGGACCGAGCTGATGGAGGTCATCTTCGGCATCCGCAAGCCCCGCACGGGCAGGGTGCTTATCGATGGCAGGCCGATCACCATCAGGAGCGCGATGGACGCGATCAGGGCGGACCTCGGATTTGTAACGGAAGACCGCAAGGAAACGGGCCTGGTCCTGTGCCGCGACATCAGCGAGAACTCCAACTACGTCTTCTGGCAGAAGACAAAGGGCTTTTTCAAGCGGAAGAAGACCTCGGCGGCGAACGCGGAGCGGATGATCGACAGGCTGGCAATCCGCTGCAGCAGCCCCGCGCAGAACGTGAGCAACCTGTCGGGCGGCAACCAGCAGAAGGTGGCCCTGGCAAAGTGGCTCCTGTCCGGCGCGAAAGTGCTCGTGCTGGACGAGCCCACCCGAGGGGTTGATGTCGGAGCGCGGCAGGAGATCTACCTCATCATCCGCGAGCTCGCCGCGGAGGGAGTGGCGATCGTCATCGTGTCCTCCGACCTGCCTGAGATCCTCACGATCTGCGAGCGGGTCATCATCATGCACGAGGGCAGGGTCACGGGAACGCTCGCAGCATCCGAGCTGAGCGAAGCGAAAGTCATGTACTACGCGACAGACGTGTGAGCGGGGGAGGACAATGGAGGCCATAGAGAGGCGGTCGGAGAACCGGCTGCTCGAGTTCATCAAGGGGATCTGGCGCGACTACAGCGTCGTCGTCGTGTTCGTCGCCATCATCGGGATCTGCGGCGCCTTCGCCCCGCGGTTCCTCCGCCCCGAGAACCTGCTCAACATCCTGCGCAACACCTCGATCGTCGGATCGATCGCGCTGGGCATGACCTTCGTGATCATCGCGGGCGGCATCGACCTTTCCAGCGGTCCGGTCCTCGCCACCTCGGGGGCCGTGCTCATCTTCCTGCAGCGGATGGTGAACGCCGACGGGACCCCTGTCGTGCCGCTGCCCATCGCCATCCTCGCCTGCTGCGCCGTCGCGATAAGCTTCGGCTTCCTGAACGGGATCGTCATCACGAAGGCCAAGCTCCCGCCGTTCATCGTGACCCTCGCGGTCGGGATCCTTGCCCGCTCGATCACGATGTACGTCTGCCGTGGCGCCACGATCATGGGCAACAACATCCCCCCGTTCACCCGCATCGGCAGCGGCTCGCTCCTGGGCATTCCCATCCCCTTCCTCGTGGTGATCGTGATGGCGATCATCTTCCACATCGTCCTCACCCGCACAAAGTACGGCACGTACGTGTTCGCCGTGGGCGGCAACGAGAACGCTGCCCGCTACTCGGGGATCAAGGTGGATCGGATCCGCATCGTGACGTACATGATGGTGGGGCTGTGCGCGGGAGTCGCCGCCACCATGGAGATGTCCCGTATGGCCGCGGTCGCGGCGGCGACCTCAGGCGCACAGTACGAGTTCGAGGCCATCACGGCCGTCATCGTCGGCGGCACCTCCCTTGCCGGCGGCAGGGGACGGCTCATCGGGACCATCGTGGGGTTCATCATCCTGGGGATCGTCAACAACATGATGATCATGCTCAATATATCGCCCTATCTCTCCGGTGCCGTCAAAGGTGCGGTCATCCTCTTTGCGGTGCTCATGCAGAGACGGGAGCGGTAATGAGATACTACACTTTTCAAGGAGGGTTGAGATGAAGAGAACAGTACTCGTGCTGATCGCGGCCCTGCTTCTGCTCCCCTGCATCGCGGCGTTCGCGGGCGGGGACAAGGAGAAGGCAGGCGGAAAGAAGTTCAGGATTGCCGTGTCGCTGCCTCCCGCCAACAACGCGTGGCAGGCGAAGATGCTCGACTCGATCAATGCTGTCATCGCGAAGGACACGGACAAGTTCGAGATCACCGTGAAGAACGCCGTCGACGACGCTGACCAACTCAATCAGATGCAGACCTTCAAGACCGGCGGCTACGACATGATCTGCATCCTGCCGGGCAACGGGACCCTCATGACCCCGATCTGCCAGGAGGTGTACAAGGCCGGCACGAAGATCATGATCATCGACAGGCCGATCGAGGGCGACCAGTACACCTTGTTCTACGGCGGCGACAACGCGCAGTGCGGCAGGAACGCGGCAAAGTACGTCGGCGACAAGCTGAAGGGCCAGGGCCAGATCGCGATCCTTCGCAGCTACGTCGGCATCCCCATCGACCTGCAGCGCTACAACGGGTTCATGGAAGTCCTCAAGAAGGACTATCCCGGGATCAAGGTCCTTGTCGAGGGCGATGGCGAGTTCAACCAGGAAGCGGGCCGCAAAGCCATGTCCAACATCCTCCCCGCGTACCCCAAGATCGACGCGATCTACACTCAGGACGACGAGGCGGCGGTCGGCGCGCTCACCGAGATCCGCAGCGCGAAGCGCACGGACATCAAGTTCATCACCGGCATGGGCGGCTCCAACTCGGCCTTCAAGCTGATGCTCGCGAAGGACCCGCTGTACGGCGCCTCCATGTCGTACCTGCCCACCATGGGCGGACGCGCGGTCGAGCTGGCGAAGAAGATCCTTCTGGGCGCGAAGTTCGAGAAGGACATCATCGAGCCCACGATCGTCGTCACCTCTGAGAACGTGGCAAAGTACAAGGACGAGGGCTACTAGGACCTGAGCGTGTTTTTGGCCTGAAAAGCCAACGGGGAGGGGCGAAAGCCCCTCCCCGTGTCATTGGATTCATCTCATACGGATCGGAGCAGTCAATGACCCATGTCCGTCCGCGCGCGGGAACGAGCGCGCTCATCCTCGACCTTGACGGCGTGCTCGCCGACACAGAGCCGCTGCACCAGAAGGCCTGGGATATCGCCCTGGACGGCATCCCCCTCGAGAAGGTCGCCGCCGCCCGGTCAAAATGGGTCGGCATGGCCAGCGTGGACATCGTACAGGAGCTGATCCGCATCTTCGGGCTCACCATGCCCGCAGACGAGCTGCTCGCGCGAAAACGCGCGGCCTACCAAACGTTGACCCAGCAGAACCTCGCACCCTTCCCCGGCCTACGCGAGGAGCTGGACATGTGGAGGGGGTTCCCGATGGCCCTGGCTACGTCGGGCATCCGCCCTGAGGTGCTGGTCGTGCTCGAGATCCTCGGATTCAGAGGTGTCTTCGATCCCGTGGTGACCTCCGATGACGTGCCCCGGGCCAAGCCCGCCCCCGACTGCTACCTCAGCGCAGCCCGCCTGCTGGGAAAGGAACCTTCGTCCTGCGTGGCTGTCGAGGATTCAGCGCACGGGATCCAGGCCGCGGTTGCCGCGGGCATGCGCGTTCTCGTCGTCTCTCCGGGCGCCGCACAGCCCCTGTCCCCGGCGGCCCCTGCGGTTTCAGTGCCCACGGGCGCCGAGCGGGTGTTCTCTTCAACTGTCGACGCCCTTCGGTGGCTGCGTGCCTGATGTCGCCTCAACGATTCCCCCCTGACGGACCAGAATCTTCAGAGATTGTCCTTGACCGATTCCTGAGCAGCAGCTACTCTTGAATCGGGAGGAGCAAGAGGGCAGAATGCGCTATAGGATTGCTAGAGGATCATTATCGATCAAGATAAAGACGGCGTTTTCGTTGCGGAATGTCCCACCCTCCATGGTTGCATCTCTCAAGGGAGCACGCGAGAAGAAGCTCTTGCAAACATCCGCGATGCAATCAGGGGATATCTGGAGAGCTTGAGCAAGCACGAGGAGCCGATCCCTCCTTCGATTTCCGCGGAAGTGATCGAGGTGAATGTCCGAGCAAACTTCCCCAGGTTTCTGGCCGGGCCCTGTCAGCTGCCCTTCGGAAGGCCGGCTATGAGATCGACCACCAGACCGGCAGTCACATGATCTCGCGGCATCACAATCCGCCCTTCCGTCGGATCACCGTCCCCGATCAATAGGAAATTGCGAAAAGCACTCTTTGAGCCATCATCAGGGAAGCCGGCCTGACGGGTGAGCACACGCAGCGTGCAGGAAAGACAAGGATGAGCAAGCGGGAAGTGGTCAGGATGGCCCTCGAGCACAGGAAACCGCCGTACGTACCGTGGTCCTTCGGGTTCACAACTGAGGCCAGGGAGAAGCTCGAGGCGCACTACTTCCCAGGCGCCGCGCCGGCGGATGGGGGCGCGGGCACCGAGGCGCTGAACGAGTCCGTGGGAAACCACTTCCTCAAGCTCGGGAGCGACATCGGCTTCTTCGAGGAGTCCGGACCCGACAGGGTGAAAGACGTGTTCGGGGTGGAGTGGGACCGCTCGGTGGACAAGGACATCGGGATCGTGCGCGGGTGCGTGCTCCCGGAACCCACGCTCAGGGGATACGATTTTCCGGACCCTCTCGACGGCCGCTTCTTCCGAGAGATTCCGGGGAAGATAGAGCGGTACGGCGACAGGTTCCGAGTCTTCCAGATCGGCTTCTCCCTCTGGGAGCGCGCCTGGACGCTCCGCGGCATCGAAAACCTCATGCTCGATTTCTACGACAACCCCGGCTTCGTCAGGGAGCTGATGGAGACCATCGCGGACTACAACATCGCCCAGGCGGAAAAGGCCCTCAGCTGCGACATCGACGCGGTCTACTTCGGCGACGATTGGGGCGCCCAGCATGGCCTCCAGATGGGGCCGGGCCGGTGGCGGGAGTACATCCTCCCCGTCCTGAAGCGCATGTACGGGGTCGTCCGGAAGGCCGGCAGGTTCGTGCTGATCCATTCCTGCGGAGACGTGGACGAGCTCTTCGACGATCTCATCTCGATCGGGCTCTCCTGCTTCAACCCCTTCCAGCCCGAAGTCATGGACGTTCATGCGCTCCTGCTGCGGTACAGGGGGAGGCTCTGCTTCCACGGCGGTCTCTCCACCCAGAGGCTCCTGCCGTACGGCACCTCGGAGGAGGTCCGCAGGGAATCGCGGCGGCTCCTCGACGCCGGGGCTCGGGGGGGCTACATCTTCTCACCCGCCCACGACGTGGAAGGGGATGTTCCCCTTGAGAACATGCTCGCCTTCATCGAGACGGCACGCGGGCAGCTGTGAGGTGATGCCAT
>Ga0315274_10015471_pt1 | contig 10808 bp, 8 predicted proteins | sample YL17G02_20_MG_FD_203700 | JGI IMG/M metagenome (GOLD analysis project Ga0315274, IMG submission 203700) | Sediment microbial communities from Yellowstone Lake, YNP, Wyoming, USA - YL17G02_20 | ecosystem: Environmental > Aquatic > Freshwater > Lake > Sediment | place: USA: Wyoming | collected...
TCGAGAATTGGAGGCCATACTCCGGTCGAAACCTCTCCACCGCGCGGATCAGCGCCAGACAACCTTCCTGGACCATGTCCTCATAGGCATCGGGCGCCAGACGGGCGTACTGCCTGGCAATCCGGTACACGAGGCCCAGGTTCTCCAGCACCAAGCGGTTGCGAACAGCGAAGTCCCCCGTCTCGCGGTACTGCAGCCACAGATCGGCCGTCTCAACTTTGACAACTGCCTGCAAAGCCCGTCCCCTGGGGCGGCCGTGAGAATGCGAAAGACGCGGCGCACGTCGCAATGCGGCTGGATCGCCCCAGGGGTTATTCCATAGGTGGAGGGCTGCCCGGAGAGAGCGTGACCACCCCCAAACGTCGCGCGGCTACCCCCTCCTCTCCTCCCTCCACGGATCGGCCGAATCGCTGTAGCCGCGCTGTTCCCAGTAGCCCAGCTCCTGCTGGTAGGTGAAGCGGAGCCAGCGGACCCATTTGGCGCTCTTGTAGGCGTACTTGTGGGGGATGACCAGGCGAAGGGGGAAGCCCTGTTCCGGGGGAAGCTCCGCGCTGTCGAGGCCCCAGGCGAGGAGGACGTCGGGGTGGAGCATGTCCTCCAACGGCAGGCTGGTGGTGTAGTCGTTCTCGCACCCGACGGTGACGAAGCGGGCGCGCTCCGTCGGAGAGACGAGATCACACAGATCGGAGAAGCGCACCCCCTCCCAGGCGCAGTCCAGTCGGCTCCATCCCTCCACGCAGTGGAAGTCGGAAACCGAGATCACCGAGGGCAGGGCGCGCACCTGGTCATAGGTGAGGCGCTGCGGACTTCTCACCTCACCCTCCAGGCGCAAGTCCCAGGCGGCCGAGTCGAACGCGGGCACGGGGCCGACGTGCAACGTCGGAAGGCCGTCAACGGCCTGTTGGCCTGGTGGGAGGCGGGGGTGGTCGTTGGTCATCCCGCATCTATCCGCCTGGCATGCGGTACTGCAGCACCAGGTGCGGGCCGTTCAGCTTGTGCGTGACCCTGAAGTACCTTAGGTGGGCAGCGGTACCAGTCGCCATAGTCAGCACGAGGCCGTCGCTAACGATCGCGGTCTTCATGCCTTCGTCAGCAAACCCCGTCTCGATCCACCGGCTGTCATCATCCCATTCAGCTTTGACTATCAGGTTGGCCGTACGCGGCAAGATCGGCTCGTACGCATGGGGGTTGGCGTCCGGATGGACCTCCGCCATTAGGCGGAGTCGCGGCCTCACCGATGCCTGTGGGATTGGCCGCGACTGGACGATCTCAGCTTGGCTCAGATCAGCTAGCGACTCGACTACCTCTGGGCGCTGTACCTCCTGCAGCCCCGACGAGGCAATGAGCTGGTCCCACATGCGTCTCAGCAGCTCGGCCTTGGGAATCGTCTCGAAGAATGACCCCTCTACCAGAGACAGGCGCACCTTGGTGTCGTTGCCGGCATGTGTGCGCACGAGGTAGAAGCAGCGCCGCTGGCTGATCGCGTAGTCTGGCGCGAGAGAGTACGGGAAGTCGCGCAGTTCGGCTGCAGCGGAGACGGCATGACTGCCCATGATCTCATGGACATCCTCCAAGGACTTGTACCGCGTAGGGATGGTGGAGTTGAACGAGGCCACACTGGCGCCTTTGGTATCCTTTAGCTCGATCAGGGCGCCGTTGGCGAAGGTGTCGCGTTCATCCCAAGCCAGCAGGAAGTCCGGAAACAGCCCTGAGTCCTTCTGCCAGTCTTTTCCGAACCAGATCTCGGCAATGTGCGAGTCCGCCTTGCAGCGCCTGACACGATCCACCCTCACCACGGCGTTCGGGCATGTCTCCTCGAGTCTCGCCAGGTCCTCGGCTCGAAAATCACGCAGCCGCTCCGCCAGCAAGCGGCTTTCAGCTAGTACGAACCCCGCGAGTGTCCTACGGGCCCCGATATACGCGAAGCGTCTGTAGGGTGCTGCCATGCTCTCGAGAGGGTCATCGCTAGCTTTCGCTGGCTCGCGAGACAGCTCGCCGACCATCGCGGCGAAGAGTCCGATCGCCCCCATCGCGGCCCTCCCTGGCTATGTGATAAGGACAACCTGGTCGGGTTTCTGGCCCCAATGCACGGCAGACGTTGGCCATATGCGGTCCAGGTCCTGCGAGAACCGGTAGTAGTGACGGAACGGCAGGACGGAATCCGCCTCTCGCGAAGCCGATAGGCGCGAGGAGATCATCTCCGCGTTCTTGGGGTCTATCTCGATGCCGACGGACGGCCTGCCGAGCTGCTCCGCAACGACCAGTGTTGTTCCGGTGCCGGCGAACGGGTCCAACACCAGGTCGCCGGGGTCCGTGGATGACAGTACGATCCTCAGGAGCAGAGCCACCGGCGCTTGCTGCTTGTGGAAACGGTCTCCGTTGTGGATACGCAACGCTTCGTCTCCCGCGTAGTAGCCTGAGGTCAGCTCCCGGACGTCGTCCCAGCAGTCGGTGACATAAACGCCACTCTCGCGTGGCTGCTTGTACCCCGGCCGCAAAGGCACATCCACGCGCAGCCGATGAAAGACACGAGCCCGCGCACCTTTGGTGGCAAAGGCGATGATCTGGTATTGCTTGCCGAACCGACGCAGTCCCGGCACTGCCGACGTCCGCTTCATCCAGATGATGAGATTCTGGAAAGTCCATCCCGTCTGCCGCAGACACCTGAGCACGTGCTCGGCATTCTTCTCCCGCTGCATGAAGTACAGTGCCCCACCCTCCGCGGTGAGGGCGTGGACCTTGGCGCAGACGTGTGTCATCCACTCCCAGTACTCAGACTCGGGGATGGTATCATCGAAGTATTCATAGTCCTTCCCTTGGTTGAACGGAGGATCAAGGAAGGTAAGGCTGATCTCTCCCGGAAGGTCCGCTGTGGTCAGTGCCTCCGGGGTGAGCAGTTCGCTGCAGTCTCCGGCGATAACCTTTGCCAGCATACGAATCAACTCCACACCGCGGCTCGGTGCCGCTCGCGGCTATTGCTTCGGCACCCAACCCAGCTTAGCCTGCACGGCGGCTGCAAGATGTCAGACCAGCGGCAGGGCTGTTCGCTTCCGCCGTCGCCAAGGCTATGGCGGACGAGTCGCTCAGGATGACACATGGATTGGGTAGCGGCCCGCATCCCTGACGGCTTCGAACATCGCCAGCACATTCTCTACCGGTGTCTTCGCCTGGATGTTGTGGATGGGGTTGAAGACATAGCCGCCGCCTGGGGCGAAGGTGCGGATGCGCTCTGCGACTTCGGCGCGCACCTCCTCGGGGGCGCCAAAGGGGAGCGTTTTCTGGGTGTCCACCCCGCCGCCCCAGAATGCGAGGCGGTCGCCGAACTCGGCCTTCAGGCGTCCGGCTTCCATGTTGGCGGCCGAGCACTGGACCGGGTTCAGAATGTCCACACCGGCCTCGATGAAGCTCGGAATCAGCCGGTAGATGGAGCCGCAGGAATGGAAGAGGGTCTTCCACTTGGTGTTGGCGTGCACCCAGTCGTTGATCTGCTTGTGATAGGGGAGGTAGAGCTCGCGGTAGATGTCAGGTGAGAAGAACTCGCCGCGCTGGGTCCCGAAGTCGGTGCCGGACAGGTAGACCGCGACTACTCGGTCCCCGACCGCCTGCCGGAACAGCTTCAGGTTCTCGATGATGCGAGCAGCGTGGCGCGCGTTGATCTCCTTGATGTACCAGGGGTGGGTGATGTGCGCGACCAGCCAGTCGTCGAAGTTGCGGATGCCCTTCGGCTCATCCATCTCCGGCGCGAGCACAAGCGGCAGGTTGCCTAGCCCGCGCTCGCCGAGGCCGCCGAGGATGGCGAAGCTGGTGTTGCGGTAGAGCTGGTCGGCGGTCTCCTGCAGGTAGGCGAGCTCACCGTCCGGCAGGGGCTGGAACTGCTCTGCGAACTCGTCGGGGTCGAGCTTGTCCCAGTCCAAGGGCTGCTGCCGCGGGATGAGGTCGAAGTAGTATCCGTCTTTGGGCATGCGGCCGCTTGGCGGCTTGGTGGCATCCCCCCGGGGGGACAGCAGCAGGTCGCCGTTGTCGTCGGTCAGGTAGTGGAACTGACCGGGGACCCAAGCCTCCGTGCCATCGGGCAGGCGCCAGGCCTTCCAGTTCGCATAGGTGATGCCGAAGGTGCGCGTCAGAGGCATCAGTCCGATCACATCGCAGCCGAGGCTCTCGAGTACCGGGATCTCCACCTCGCCCAGCATCTGGATCAGGTCGCTCACCCTCGGCGGGCCGCCCTTGATGGCGAGCTCGCGGCGCAGCTGGGCATAGGCACTCACCATAATGCCGGTGACGCCGCAGCTGCCCAAGTCCACCGGCACCCGGTCCGCCTCCTGGTGGTTGAGCGCGCGCAGGACCCGCTCCCGCGAGGTCATGTCCGATTACTCCTGCTTGCCCCAGGCCTTCTCTGCCCAGGCCTCCATGGCGTCGTACTTGTCCTGCCAGGTGGTGTACATGGCGCCGGTGACCCCCGGCACACTTCTCGCGTTGGCGAGCCACTCCGCGATCCCGCTGCCATTCTCGTCGCTGTCATAGTAGCCGGCGAGGACCTGCTGGTGGCCGCTGTCGGCGAAGAACTTGCAGTTGCTACCCTTCAGCTCACCGTACCAGTTGACGATGCCGATGTCGGAGGCCAGGCCCTCCCATGAGCCGGCCCAGGTGCCGTTGACGAGGTAGTAGTTGTCATGGGCATTGTGCATGGGGTCGAACATGTCGGACCACACCCAGATCTCTGCGTCAGGCCGGACGTCCTTGATGATCTGCCGGCATCTCCTCACGTTGTCGGCCAGCATCTGCCCCGGGGTGAGGCCGCGGCTCTGGCAGGCCTGGTCCCAGTTGGCGACGCGGATCTCATCGTGCTCCATGAAGAACGCCTTGGGGTGCAAGAGGTCATTCACTTGCTTGATCTGCTCGCCGAGAATCTCGTAGACCCTCGGTTCGCTCAGGCAACACATGACCTGGGAATCACCGATTACCACCGAGTGATAGTAGCTGACCCGCAGGCGCTCGCCCTCCTGGATGCGGGAGTGCGCGGTGAGGCGGATGACGGGCGGCTCGTGATAGCTCTCCCAGGGCCTCAGGTTGGGGTCGCGGAGGGGCTCCAGGTCGCGCCCCTCTTCATAGGTGACCCCGTTCTCACCTCTCACCGAGATCGGACAGCCCGTGCGGCGGACCACGTTGATCAAACCGGTTTCCTCGAGCTTGACATCATCCCACCACAGCCTGCCGCCCTGGCCCCCCCAAGAGCCGAAGTAGACACGTACTGAGTCCCAGTTGACGCTGTTGAAGGCGAAGTCATATCGGGTCCAGTCCTGAGTCCGCTTGACATCGGGCTTGATATCGCACACCGAACGCTCGTCCTCGGTCGGCGCCAGGGCCAGCATGGTGATCGTGCTCGGGGCCTCGAAGCCCTCCGTCTTGATCCACGCCGACAGGTGGTACTGCCGGAACGGTCGCACCTTGACTTCCTTCATGAACCGGCAGTGACCATATCTCGGATCGGCGGCCGGGATGCCCTCCATGCGAACGGAGGCGCGGCCGCTGTGGGACACCTCGCGGTCAACGAATGTGCTCTTCCCGGGGAAGTCCTGCATGTCCCAGCCGGCGAAGACGTCTCCCTCCGCCTGCTCGAAGTCGCCGCCTGGCAAGGAGACTGGTGGGTCGGCCATCACGGTCGCCACGCCGTCGTGCGCCACGAACAAAGCGTCTTTGACCGGAACCCCCTCGGCGAGGTTAGGGTCGTAGTCCATGAACATGCCGGAGTAGCCGATGGGCATCACGCATGGGATTAGGTCAAGGTCCTGCCGCCTGGCCTCGCTCTGCAGCTTGAGCACCTTCTGACGGTATGACTCGTCCGCCCGATCCAGCCGGAGGAGGTTGCCGTCGGACAGGACGATGGCGTTGTAGCCGGAGGCGGCGGCGCGCGGGAGCAAGGCGAGGGTCCGCTCCAGGTTGTCGCCCCGGTTCAGGTTGCGCATTACAAACAGCCACCTATGCTGGAGCGGAGCCGCGTTCCCTCCTTGATGCTGCGGTTCGCTCTCGACAGACGCGGCGCAGCCGGTGAGCAGCGCCAGCACCACGCACGTGCAGGCCACTAGGTAAAGGTACCGCATAGTTCGCATCACTCCTTTGGGCGTTCGTCCCACGCCTTCTTCGCCCAGGCCTCCATCGCGCCATACTTGTTCTGCCAGGTGGTGTACATGGCGCCAACGATGCCGGGGATGCCCCCGGTATCCTTCAGCCAGTCGGCAATGGCTTGGCCGTCCTCATCCCCGTCGTAGTATCCGGCGAGGACTTGCTTGTTGCCACGCTCGGCGAAGAAGCGGCTGTTCTTCCCGTCCTCGATGTTGACCCAGGTGACGATGCCTATCCCGGGATCGAGACCTTCCCACGACCCCTTGAGCGTGCCGTTGCACAGGTAGTAGTCGTCCTTCGCGTTGTGCATGGGGTCGAACATATCGTTCCAGACCCAGATCTCAGCATCGGGCCGGAGGTCGCGGATGATCTGCGCGGCGCGGTGGACGTTGTCCGCCAGCAGCTGACCCGGCGTCATGTTCCGGCTCTGGCAGGCCTCACACCAGTTCATCACGCGCAGCTCGTCGTGCGACATCATGAAGGCGGGCGGATGGAAGTTGTCATTCGCCTGCTTGACCTCCTCGCGCCACCACTCGAAGATCTTCGGCTCGCTGAGGCAGCTGGTGAGGCGTTCTTCATACACGATCACCGGGTGGTAGTAGGTGACCCGCAGCCGCTGCCCGTCCTCGATCCGCGTATTCGCGGTCAGGTGGATGACCGGCGGCTCGTGGTACTGCTGCCAGATGTGGAGGTTGGGGTCCTTGACGTACTCGTAGTCGCGGCCTTCTTCGTAGGTGACGCCGTTCTCGCCGCGGACGGTGACCGGGCACCCCGGGCGGCGGACCACGTTCATCAGGCCGATCTCCTCAATGGTGAGGTCGTCCCACCAGAGGCGGCCGCTCTTGCCCCCCCAGACGCCGAGGTAGAGCATCACCTCGGGGTTGTTGACGGAGTTGAAGACGATATCATAGTGCTTCCAGTCCTGGGTCGGCTCCACGTTGAACGTCCCGAAGCTGATCGCCCTCCCGGCGTCCGGACTGAGCACCTTCACCTCTGCGGAGGCCGGGCGCAACTGCTCGGCCCTAACCCAGAAGGAGATGCGATACTGGCGGAACGGGTGGAGGGTCAGCGGCTGGGAGAAGCGGCAGTTGCCAGCCGGGTGGTTGGGGCCGATGTTCTCCATGCGCGCGGAAGTCTTACCTCCGTGGACGACAGTGTGATCCGCAAAGATGCTCTTCCCTTCGTTGTCCTGGAAGTTCCAGCCGGTGAACCGGTCGCCCCGTACCTCCTCGAAGTCTCCTCCTGGTACGGTGATCGGCGGGTCCGGCTGGTGCCGAGCGATGCCACCGTGGGCGACGAACAGCACCTCCTTGGCAGGCACGCCCTCGGTGTAGTTCTGGTCGTGCGCGCCGCCCATCAGGATGGGGATGAGGGCGATGCCATAGCGCTTGGCCGCTTCGTTGAGCTCCTTGACCTTGCTGGGGGCCACGCTGTACTCGAACAGGCAGGCGTTGTAGCCGGCGGCCTGGGCGCGCGGGAAGAGGGCGATGGTCCGGTCCACTTCCTGCGGATCGTTCATGTCACGCCACACAAACAGCCAGCGCTTCGTCAGCTCGCGGTTCGCCGGCTCGGCCGCCGCACAGCCGGCAATGACACAGACGAGTAACAGACACAATCCGATCCGACTTCTTGACATCGGCTCCCACCTTTCGGCGTCGGCACCAAGTGCCGACATCGCCGTTCGTGCGCCCAAGGCGCACGTGCTTCGCTACACCTTGACAGGGCGCCCTGTCTCCGCGGCCTCGCGGGCGCGCAGAACCACCTCCGTGATGCGCACGCAGTCGCGGAACGGGATAAACGGGTCGCGCTTCTCCTTGAGCGCGGCGAGGTAGTCGGCGAAGAACGGGAACGGTTCGGGAAGAGGCAATTCCCGCGGCCCCTGGTCGTGAGTGATGAGAGTCACCTTACCGCCGATGGTCTCGATCACGCCCCGGTTCCCCGCCACACGCAGGCGGTCGTCGCCGTGAGTCGGCGCCGCCGCCGGCCGGCAGTAGTCCAGCCGGAAGGCGGCCGAGCCGCCGTTGTCCAGTCTGGCGATCACACAGGCGCTGTCCTCCAGCTCGCCGACCTCAGGATGGCCGACATTGGAGGCGTAGGCCATCACCTCCACCAGTTCACGTCCGCTCGTCCAGCGGAACAGGTCCATGATGTGAATCCCGACAAAGGGGATGATGCCGCTAAAGGTCTGCCGGCTCTGCTGCCAGGCGGGCCGCTCTCCCAGGCGGTAGGACTTCTGTCCCCCGCCCTGGCACACCTCGCCGATCATTCCCGACCCGATCGCCTGTCTCATCGCCAGGTAGTTGGGCGCGCAGCGCATGGTGATCAACATGCTCACCAGGACCCCCGACTGTTGGACCGCCTTGCGAACCGTGTCCAGTTCTGCGAGCGTCATGGTGAGCGGCTTCTCCGCAATCACATTGATCCCCCGCTCCGCGCAGGCGAGGACGATCTCGGCGCGTCCGCGGTCAATACCGCACTCGACCACGATATCGGGCCTCTCCTTGTCGAGCAGCTCGCGGTGGTCGAGATACCTGCGCGTTTCCTTTGTGGCGCCCGGAAACTCGGGCACGTGTTTGAGCGCCTCCGGGTCATCGTCGGCCGCCGCCACCCAGGTCGCCTCCGGCAAGTGCGGCAGCTCCTCCGCCACCCCGTGCCAGTGTCCCTTCAGTCCGACGAAGGCCACCTTGATCGCCATGTCCGCTGCCTCCTGGCTATGCTGCCTTCCAGCAAGTTCTGCTCGTGCTTGCGCCCATCCTGCACCAGGGATGGGCACTGGCGCGAAGGCTTGGCGGCCTTCAGGTCGAAGAATCGGTCACCATGACCGTGCCCACGAACGAGAGAGAAGAGGATGCCGCGCGCCGGGCTCGACCGCCTCAGGCGGGTGAGCGCCGCGTCTACGCGGCCGCGGCGATGCTCGCCTTGCTCACCACCGCGGTAATGGTGGGAAAGTACCTGCATCACGACTGGAAGGATGTGCCGGTGTGGTATGACGTCGGGTGGCGCGTGCTGACGAATCAGGCCCTGGTCGGGATTGCCAGCTACCGCTACCCGCCCACCTTCGCAGTGCTCATCTCTCCCCTGTGTGCGCTTCCGTTCGGGGTCTTCTTCTTCCTGTGGTACGGGGTCAACGCGGTGCTGTTCGCAGTCGCCGTCCGCCAGACCGCGAGGCTGGTCTACCCTCCGAAGGGCGTGTGGCAGGACTCCACCATAGAGGGATGGTCGGGCTTCCGGCCCCAGGTCGAGACCACCGGTCCGCCCTTGCCCTGGTTGGCTGGGCTCATGGTGGTCATCTACGCCATAGACAACCTCTACCTTGGGCAGACCAACATCCTGGTAATGGTGCTGGTGTACGGCAGCTTCCTCTATCTTCTCAGGAACAAGGAGTGGCTCTGCGGCGTTCCTCTCGGCCTGTCTATCGCCATCAAGGTGTTCACTGTGCCGCTTATCGCCTACCTATTGTACCGGCGTCGGTGGCGCGCCGCCGCATCCAGCGTTCTCTCCTGCGCGTTCTTCCTGCTGCTTTTCCCGGCGCCGTTTCGCGGACTGGACCGCAACCTCCAGGAGGTGGGCCTGTGGGGCAAGCGGGTGGTCGAGCCCTACCTGTCCAAGGGCAAGGCGGGTGACTGGGGCCAGCACGCCCTCGACTTCGGCAACCAGTCGGTGCAGGCCGTCGCTCACCGATACCTGACCCACGTTGACGCCAACGTCGCCGCCCGCCGGGACAAGCCGATGTACGTGAACTTCGCCAGCCTGAAGGAGTCGCAAGTCAACCGCGTTGTGCTCGCCGCGTTCCTCGCGCTCGGCCTCGTGTTCATCGCAGCGTGCGGCTGGAAGCGGCCCGGAACGCGAGACCAGGAGGTGGTGGAGTACGCGCTGGCCATCACTCTGGTGCTGCTCGCCTCCGCCATCGCCTGGACCTACTTCTTCGTAATGATGCTGCTGCCGCTGGCGGCAGCCGTGCGGCTGGCGCGGGAGGGGGAGGGGATGACCCGAGGGTCGAGAGGGGCGCTCTGGGCTGGCATGGGGATCTTCGCCACCGCAACCCTCCTGCTGCACATCCACTATCTCCGGGCGCTCGGGAGTGTGTGCTTGGCAGCGGCGGTGGTGTATGTGGCGCTGGCTCTCGCAGCGTGGGGGATGCGAGCGCATCTCGCCGGTGCGCCAGCCCCGCCTGCCGGCCCTAGCTTCAGCGGCGGGTCCTCGGGGCGACAAACCCCTACAACCTCCCCTTCACAAACAGCTCGATGATTGACCACACTCCGCCATTGAGGCTGGGGCCGATCATGAAGCCGATGGCGAGGGGGACGGTAAGACGATAGAGGCGCAGGCCGCCGTAGCGGATCACCAGAGTCTTCGCCAGCCAGCCGATGAAGAAAGGCCCCCAGTACTCCTGCATCCCCCAGCAGTTGGCGGCCACGTAGCCGATGGGATGGAACGGCCACCACCAGAAGCGCAGACGCAGCATGCCCAGGATCACGGCCACCGCGGCGCCGGCGCCGAAGGCGATGGCCCCGCTGGGGTCGGCCTTGCCGGGGTTCGTCAGGTACTCGAAGATGCGGCCGCCATCGTTGCGCGTCTGCCACGAAGGCCACCCGTAGGCGCTGCCCATGCCCAGAGACGAGTAGCCGTAGTGGTAGATGCCGGTGAGCACGAGATAGCAGCCGACCACCAGCGAGAATAGGAACCCG
>Ga0315274_10015472_pt1 | contig 10807 bp, 6 predicted proteins | sample YL17G02_20_MG_FD_203700 | JGI IMG/M metagenome (GOLD analysis project Ga0315274, IMG submission 203700) | Sediment microbial communities from Yellowstone Lake, YNP, Wyoming, USA - YL17G02_20 | ecosystem: Environmental > Aquatic > Freshwater > Lake > Sediment | place: USA: Wyoming | collected...
CTGGCCTGAGGCGGCGAGGAGCGGGGCGCGGAAGAGGTAGGCGACGCAGTAGGTGGGGTCGAGCTCGATCGCCTTGGCGAGCTCGCGGAAGGTTTCCTCGCGCAGGTTGAGGGTGGGGAGGAGGCGGCGGCCTTCGGGCGTTCGCACCATGGCTATGCCCTGGATGGTGGCGACGAAGGCGAGGGCGAAATGGGCATCGGGCAGGTCGGGGAACTTCTTGGTGGCCTGCAAGGCGATGGTGCGCGGGGTCACTAGGTCGGGCTGGAGGCCGAGGGTGAGGAAGAGCTTGGCCTTGAAGGCCCGCGCTTCGGCCTCCACGGCCCAGGTGAGGCCGAGGGATTCGTCGAGTTTCCGTGCCTCGGCGGCCTCGCCGATGATCGCCTCGAGGTCCTTGAGCACGGCCTCCATGGCCTCGCCTGGCGTGAGGTTCCCGCGGGGGTCGGCCGCCTCGCGGGCCTTGCGCTCGAGCAAGCCGATCCGCGGGCCGACATCCTGGGAGAGGGCAAAGGCCAGGGCGCGGCGCCACTTCTCCCCGTGCTCGCCCTTGAGGAGCTTGCGGTAGAGCTCGATGGCCCGAGCGCGGTCGCGGACGGCCTCGTCGGAGCGGGGATCGTCCGAGCACTCCGAGCGGGCGAAGTGTGCATCGGGGTTTTCGTCCCAGAGCTGGATGGCGAAGTCGGCCATTTCCTTGCCGTGCTTCGGGTCGCCGTGGCCCATGAGGTCGGAGGCGAGGAGTGCGTACTGCTCGCTGAGGCAGCGGCGCTTCCAGGCCTCGTGCTGCGCGGGGTCGAGGGCCTTGCCGGCGCGGCGGGCGACGTCGGCCTCCATCTCCATGAGGTCGTTGGGCTCGAGCTCCACGGCCTTGAGCATGGCCTTGGCGGCTTCCTCATGGTCGCCGAGCAGGGAGAGCGCGCCGCCGAGGCAGGCCCAGGCATCGGCGTAGTAGGGATCCTCCTGGATGACCTCCTTGAAGCGGTCGCGGGCCTGCTCGAGGCGCTTGGCCTTGAGCGCGGCGTGGCCGGCGAGCATGGCGTAGTCGACCTTGGCGCGGTTGTCGGTCGCCGCGCGGGGGACTGTGAAGCTTAGCTCGACGGTGGTCGCAAAGCCTTGCCCCCGCGGGAAGGCGTCCACCGCACGTTCCAGAGACGCCGTGGTCGCATCCTGATAGAGGTCGAGGGAGCGTCGGGTGGCGCGGGCGCGGAGCACTGCGCCGCCGACAAGGTAATGCTTGGCCTTCTGGTCTTCCGCGTGTTTGACGGTGATGCCCGGATAGTGGCCGGGCACGGCGTCGCTTCCGACGAGGTGGCGCGCGGGGAGTTTGCTGAACTTCTCGAGGACAGGGTAGGCGACGCCCAGATCGCGCAGGATTTTACAGGCGGTGACCACGTCCACCAGGCCGTGGAGGCGGAGGAAGATGCCCTGCGGCTCGATGACGCGCAATCGCTCGAAGCCCTCATAGCTCTCGGTGAACAGCCTGGCGGCCTGCTCGGAGACCTCGTTGGGCTCCCCCGTGTACTCGCCGGCCGCATTCTGCGCCTCCGTCAGGGTCCTGACACCGGAATCGAAGAGGAGCGACCGATAGGTCGGCGAGATGTGAATCTCTCCTGCGCCGACCGGCATGGGGGTGAGCCAGTAGCGGCTGCCGTGGTACCCCGCCTGCGTCGCGCGGGCCTTGGCCAGTTCGACAAAGCGAGGCACCCCAACGTCCTGTTCCCCGATCGTGATCCGCTTCATCGCGTAGTCGGCGTCCAGCATGATCTTCGCGGGGGTCGAGTCGAAGGGCACGGCGTAGACGCGGGAGTACTGTGGCCCCGCCGGCCGGCCCGGGAGCGGGTCGAGCGAGACGCTCGGGATGCTGCCCTCCGCCCACACGGAGCGGAGGCCCAGGATCAGGCAATCGATGTCGATGCGGTGCTCGGGGGCCTGCGCCCGCGAGCCGACGAGGAAGACGTCCTGGCTCTCAGGGTCGAGGACGAAGCCGTGAAGCCGCTCGATGGCGCCCGGGTATCGCAGGTCGCTGGGCAGGCCCTCCAGGGTTTCGCCCGCCGCGGCCAGGGGCCGGACCTTCTCGTAAAGGCCCGCCAGCGAGAGGAGGACGGGGGACTCGACCACAGTGGCGGGCCCGCGCCGCCGGAAGTCCGCCACCCCGGCATACGAGAGGAGGTCCAGGGTCACATCGAGCGCGACGCCCCCGACCTTCTGGAGTTCTGCCTGGGCCTGGGGCGAGGAGAGCGCCTTGACGATCCCGCGGTTCAGTTGGACCCCCTGGGCGCCGTCGGGCGTCGGGACTGGCACGAAGAGGTTCAGCCTCCTGCTCCGCTCGGGGAGCACCCGCTGCAGCGCGTCATCGAAGGGGCCCACCGGCACCCGGGTGCCCGACCGGGTGGTGAGCACGCGCGAGGTGGGATCGTAGTTCCGGGCGTCAACCCCTTGCGCGGCGGGGTGGCGGCTGCCGTCGTAGCCCGCGGGGTTGCCCGAGATGGCCACGAGCTGCTCCCAGGCGCGGGAGGAGAACCCCCAGGCGCCGCGGGGTCCCGGGGGTTGTCCCGCCGTTGCAGCGGGGGGCGGCCGGAAGGCGCTCTCCGCGCGGCGCACACAGTCGCGGGCAAGCCTGGCCTTATCGAGGGCATCCTTGAGCTCGACCTGCGCGAGGGTGGGATTCGGCGCCACTGCCGCCTTCGCCCGCTCGAGCGCCTGCTGGGCGAACTCGTGGGTCCTCCTGGCAAAGTCCCATTCCTCGGCCACCCGGGCCTCGACCGCGGGCGGCAGCGGCTTCTCGGCTTCCTTCTTCTTCTTGGTGAAGACGTCCTTGAGCTCGAACAGGTCCTTCTCGTCCTTCTTCAGCTCTTCTTCTGCGGCGGCGATCTGGCCTCCGAGATCCGTGGCGGCGGGCCCTTCGCCGCCGAGCACCACCCACGGCGCCAGCCCCAGGAGGGCCGCCAGCAACGCGCGATCGAGAACGTGCCGCATGGTCTAGCCTCCTAGTTGAGCTGTTCTTTCACGTCCTGGATTTGCCCGACGAGCTTCTTCATCCGCTCGTGCAGGTGGCCGACGGCCTTGAGGTACTCCGCGCTGCCCCGGTTGAGCTGCCGAATCCGCGCCCACGACACGCACACCGCCGTGACGTCGTAGGCGGCGTCCACAACCTTCTCGCCGTAGCGGTAGTGGGTCGCGGCTGTGCCGAGGAGCGTGAGGGCGGGGAAGTTCAGGCCGTAGCGCGTCTTGAGAGAGTCCTGGAGCCCCTCGTCGCCGATCGCGTTGAGGAGCTGTAGCACGCCCTCGCCGAGCTTCCGCTTGCTGTCGGGCATCTCGAGGAGGCCGCTGAGGTCCGTCACCGCCCGAGCCTGCTGGAGATTGGTGAGGAGCTCCTGGAAGCCGCGGATGGCGCCGCGCTGCTCCGAGAGGAGCTTGAAGGCGCTGTGCAACTGCTCCCGGCGGTCCGCGTTCGTCTCCCCCGCGAGCAGCGTGACGACCCGCTGGAGCTCCGAGCTCGCCTGATCCTCGAGGCCCTTGTAGAGCTTGCCCAATCGGTCCTGGGGAATGGTCAGCAACGCGTCGGTGAGGACTTCCACGCCCATCTCCTTGGCGTGGGCGACCGTCTCCTCCGTCGTCTGCTGCCACTCGGCGAGCTGGGCCACGTCCGACTGGATCGAAGCGTCCAGCCGCCGGAGGGCGTCCTGGGTCCCGCGCACCGCGGCTCGGAGGCCCGCCAGGCGGTGCTCGTTGCCGAAGCGGTCGACCTTCTGGCGATACTCGACGCTCTGGGTTCGCAGCCGCCCATGCCATTCCTGGTAATACGCCTCCCGGCCCTCGGGCACGCCCCCGTCAACCTCCTTGTTGAACTGCGCGAGGTCCCGAACGATGTTCCTCTTTTCGGTGAGCAGGTCCGCGCGCTTGGCGTTCAGGGCCTTCTCGTCGGTCTCCGAGAAGACGCCCGAGGGCACCTGCGGCGGGTCGGGGAGGCGGACGGCGCCCGCGCGCGCCGAGCACCACAGGGCCAGAAACACGATCGACAGGGCGCCTCTGAGGCTTGCCACTCGGGTCGTCTCCTTGGCCGGCTCCTGCTGCCCCTCGGCCCCTTGCATGGGCGCGCCGCGCTCCGACGCCGAGCAGGGACACGATGCGATCACCACGATGGCTGGGGGAAAGCGTCGATCCCGCCCGTGCCTTCTCCACTGGATGGCGTCGCCCCCGGACGCTCAGCGGGGCGGCTGATCCCACCTGGCATTCTAGCTGGCCCTCCACCCCTTGTCAAGGAGTCGGCCCGGCGCCCCGGCGTTCGAATCACAGGTTCCACTTGACCACGTGGGAGAAAAGGGGAAAATGAGTACAGGTTGCCGCGGAGGAAGGGCGGATCGGGCCCGGCAGCCCTTGGTTTCAACCCGGCCGCGGAATCTCCGCAGTACTGGGGGCGACGCGCCGGGTGTCCTCGTTTCGGAATGGCAGACATGGTGGAAGACGTCTGTAGTCTCCTGCGGGTGATGCCGCCGGGGCTCGCGACGCGACTCGAGCAGCTCGGCATCGCTCGCGACAACGTGCTTCTGGCCACGGATGGCGACCTGGACTTTCAGGGGAGCTACGCGGAGCACTGGCTGGTCATCACGGCGGAGCGGGTGATGGGCTTCGCCATCGACCCCGATGGCGCGCACCTCGCCGTGGATCAGCGCGTCTCCGAGATCGAGTCGGCCCAGGTCGACACCCGCGTCGGCAGCGGCTTCTTCCAGGTCAAGACCGCCCACGGCTGGCTGAACATCATCCGCTTCTCGAACGCCCAGGCGAGCAAGTTCACCAAGGCGGCGAGCAAGCTGCGGATGATGCTCAAGGGCACTCCGCTCGTGTGCCTGCCGGCGGACGACGCGGACATTCGCCGCTGCCTGAAGTGCGGCCGCATGCTCCCCGAGGGCACCTCGGCCTGTCCCCGCTGCATCTCGAAGCGCCACGTCTTCGGCCGCTTCTTCAAGCTCATGCTCCCCTACTGGCCCTATGCGACCACCGCGATGGTCCTCGTCGTCATTAGCATCGGGCTGAACCTCGTCCCGCCCCTCCTCACGAAGACGCTGGTGGACAGCGTCATCGAGGTCGAGGAGAAGCGACGGCCTCTGCCGCCGTGGTTCAACTGGCTGGCGGGACGCGTCGGCGCCACGCGGGACGTGCAGTGGCTCCTCCTCCTCGTCCTGAGCCTGGCCTTCACGCAGATCTGCCAGATCCTGGTCGGCATCCTCAAGGGCCGGCTCTCGACCGTCATCGGCAACCGCGTCAGCTACGACATGCGCCTCCGACTCTACCAGCACCTCCAGTCCCTCTCCGTCCGCTACTACGACAAGAACCAGGTCGGCACCCTGATGACCCGCGTCGCCCACGACGTCGAGGAGCTCCAGGGCTTCATCTGGCAGCTCACCAGCGGCTTCCTCCTGAACATCCTCCAGACCGTCGGCGTGCTGGTCGTGCTCTTCACGATGAACGCCCACCTGGCCTTTCTCGTCCTCATCCCGGTGCCGTTCGTGCTCGGCTCCACCTACGTGTTCTGGCACTACATCCTGCCGCGCCACTACCGCTACTGGGACAGCCGCTCGAAGATCGCGAACGTGCTCTTCGCCGCGCTCTCGGGCGTCCGGGTCGTGAAAGCCTTCGCCCAGGAGGAGCGCGAGTTCGGCCGGGTCCGCAGCTACTGCGACCGGCTGCGCGGCGCGCGGCTCGGCGTGGATATTGCCTCGACGACCTTCTACCCCATCGTCGGCTTCGTCTTCAGCCTCGGTGGCCTGATCGTCTGGTACGTCGGCGGTCGAGACATCCTCCATAGCGTCCCCGGCTTCACCCTCGGAACCCTGATGGCCTTCTTCGGCTACCTCGGCATGTTCTACGGCCCGCTCAACACCCTGATGTCGCTGAGCCAGTGGCTCACCTCCTTCACCACCCAGGCCAACCGCGTCTTCGAGGTGCTCGACACCGAGCCCGAGATCCAGGAGGCCCCCGACGCCGTCGCGCTCGACGTCCGCGGCTCGATCGAGTTCGAGAACGTCGTCTTCGGCTACGACCCCCATACCCCCGTGCTCAAGGGCGTCGACGTCGAGATCAAGCCCGGCGAGATGATCGGCATCGTCGGCCAGAGCGGCTCCGGCAAGACCTCCTTCGTCAACCTCCTGTGCCGCTTCTACGACCCCACGGAGGGCCGCATCCTGATTGATGGCGTGGACCTCCGCAAGATCAAAGTCAACTCGCTCCGCAGCCAGATCGGGCTGGTGCTCCAGGACGCCCAGCTCTTCAGCGGCACGATCGAGGAGAACATCGCCTACGGCCGCCCCGACTCCACCATCGAGGAGGTCTTCGAGTCGGCCAAGGCCGCCAACGCCCACGACTTCATCGTCCGCATGTCCGACGGCTACGACACGCGCCTCGGCGAGCGCGGCGCCGGCCTCTCCGGCGGCGAGCGCCAGCGCATCTCCATCGCCCGAGCCCTCCTCTTCAACCCCAAAATCCTCATCCTCGACGAGGCCACCTCGAACGTGGACACGGTGACCGAGCGCGAGATCCAGAAGGCCCTCGACGCCCTCACCCGCGGCCGCACCACCATCGCCATCGCCCACCGCCTCTCCACCCTGCGCAACGCCGACCGCATCCTCGTCTTCGAGGAGGGCAGAATCGTCGAGATCGGCACCCACGAAGACCTCCTCGCCCGCGACGGCATCTACGCCAAGATGGTCAAGATCCAGACCCAGCTCACCAGGGACAAGGAGTCCGTTGACGACGTGCGCGCCCTCGCCGCCAAAGAGGCCGAGAAGAAACCCAAGGAGTAAGCCAAGGGAACAGCCACTGCAAAGACCTAAGTGCCTGTCTCAGGGCGGGCCGAGCCCCCAATGCTGTCATTCCGAGCGTGCCGAGGAACATTACGCGGGGGCTCATTCCAAGACAGTCAGCAACGGAAGCTCGCCAAGCCCGCATCGCAAACCGAAGGCTGTTGAGGAAAACAAGGACGAAACGAATGGCTGACCGCTACGAAGGCACACGCTACCTGGGACCGGGCGACATCCGCTTCTTCGTCAACGACCTCGGCCAGCTCTGCGCCACCCTCGCCGAAGGCAAGGAGCTCAAGGAGGTCCTCGTCTACCGCACCCGCCCCATCTCCGACCCCAACCGCTACGTGTCGGTCCGCGCCGGCACCGCCGCCTCCGAGCAGCGCGAGATCGGCATCATCCGCAACCTCGACGCCTTCGCCCCCGACCAGCGCCGCCTGCTCAAGGAGGCCCTCGCCCGCCGCTACTTCATCCACATCATCACCGAAATCCACTCCATGCGCGAGGAGTTCGGCTACCTCTACTGGGACTGCGAGACCGACAAGGGCCGCCGCGAGTTCCCCACCGCACGCTGGGACCAGAGCAAGGTCGTCCACGCCGGCAACGGCTGCATGATCATCACCGACGTCGACGGCAACCGCTACGAGATCCCCGACATCGAGGCCCTCGACGCCGACTCCCGCGCCCGCTTCTTCCGCTACATCTACTGGTGATTTGGGCTCAGGGTCAGACCTTAAAATACAAAATAGCGTTGCAGCATTCCTCCTTCTCTGGTAGCCTGATGCCATGGCAAGACCGGTGTGCTGCCTCATGCCCAACCACGTTCAGGGCTAACCCCGCCGCTTGCTGGAGATTCGCCATGGCGAGGCTGCTGGGCGTCGTGGGCAGCCCCCGGAGGAACGGGAACACCCACGCCCTGGTTTCCCACATCATGGAAGGCGCAGCCCAGGCGGAGGCCCACGGCGACATCCTTCTCCTGGGGGACCTGGAGATCCAGGAGTGCGACGGATGCCATGCCTGCTGGCAGGGGAAGCCCTGTAGCAAGGCCGATGACATGAACGGCGTGTATCCCCGGCTCGTGGCAAGCGACGCGATCGTCCTCGGGACCCCGGTCTACTGGTACGGGCCGACTGCCCTGATGAAAGCCTTCGTCGACCGCCTCGTCTACTTCAACTGCCCGGCGAACCGGCGGAAGATCGTTGGCAAGCCCGTTGTGCTGGCCATCCCCTTTGAGGAGGAGAACCCCGGGACCGCCGAGCCAGTCGTCGCATTCTTCCAACGGTGCCTTGACTACCTCCAGATGCGCCTCGTCGGCCAGATCCTCGTCCCCGGCGTCACCCGACGCGCAGAGGTCCTGGAGCGCCCGGAGCGCCTGGAAGAGGCGCGGCAGCTCGGCCGAAGACTGGCTGGGAGCGTCGAGCCGACATGACGCCGCTCGGCGCGTTGGCGCGACGTGGGAGTCCCCGGATACGCCCAGACGCAACCCTCGGATGCGTCTGGGAGAATGAGTGAGCCCTTTCTCGTTCCGATGCTCCTCGTCGGAACGGGTTTCACGACGCTCCGCGTCGATTGCCGCGGACCTCCGTGCGGCCGGGTGTGGGGAGAGCGCGCAGGGGGCCTGCGGGCAGACCGGATGAACGCGGAGCGTTCCCCGATTCGTCCCCACGAGGAGCGCAGGGACGAGCAGGACCATGGGTGGCGAGTCGGAGCGCGGGGACGAGCGCGAATCGGGATTCCAACGGAGGACTACGGGCTCCAGAGGAGGCAACAGACCGATGGCCTGGCAGCATCCCATTCACGGAACGGCTTACCATTGGCTCCTGGGCGACCGGCCCGGGGGTTGCCTCGGCGAGAGCCTTCTCATGCTCTTCGGCAACCCGGACCTGTTCGATGCACGCACCGTGAAGGGCCAGTTCGAAGATGTCCAGCCCGTAGGCGTGTTTCTCAAGGGGCGCCATCGCGGGACGGACGTTGCGTTCACCACGCCGAAGTTCGGCGCCCCCGCGGTGGCGATGTATCTCGAAGTGGCGGCCATGGCAGGCTTGCGGCGGGTCATCGGCATCGGATATGTGGGTGGCCTCCAGGAGGAGGTGCTCGTCGGCGACCTGTTCCTGCCCACGCGGGCGGTGGGGCTCGACGGGACGAGCCGCTCCTACTTCGGCGAGCGGCGCGCATTCGAGGCCACCCCGCGGCTGGGCGCGGAGCTGGAGCAGGGCGCCCGAGCCGCGGGCATCGGGCTGCACCGCGGAACCATCGTGAGCATCGATGCGCTGATGCTGGAGACCCGCGAGCAGATCGAGGAATGGCACGCCGCGGGCTACAGCGCCGTGGACCTCGAGACCGCCTGCCTCTTCGGCCTCGGCGTCAAGCTCGGGCTCGACTGCGCCGCGCTCCACATCGTCTCCGACAACCCCTTCCGCGGCGACGCCGATCGCGAACGGCGCCACAGGGCCTCCCTCAGCGGCCAGGTCCGCCTCGCCCTGGAGTCATTGGGATCGAGGTAACCGATGACGCGCATCCTCCTGGTGAGGCACGGGGAGACGGAGTGGAATCGGGTGGAGCGATTCCGCGGGCGGGCCGACGTGCCGCTGAACGAGAACGGCCTCGCCCAGGCGGAAGCAACCGGGCGGCGAATCGCCGAGCAGTGGCGGCCCGCCGCCGTCTACTCCAGCCCCCTGTCGCGAGCCGTCCGAACGGCCGAGGCCATTGCGAAGCACTTCAGCCTGCCCGTTCAGACCCATCCGGGTCTGATTGACATCCACTACGGCCAATGGCAGGGGCTGTCGCCAGATGAGGTCCGGGGGCGCTGGCCGGAGATTCTCCGGGCCTGGTATGAGACGCCCCAGCGTGCTCACATTCCGGGCGGCGAGACGCTCGACGAGGTCCGCGCTCGCGGCCTCGCGGCGGTCGGGGAGTTGGCCGCGCGGCACGACGGCCAGACGATCGTCCTCGTCGCCCACACGGTCATGAACCGCGCCATCCTCCTCGGCGTTCTCGGCCTCGGCACCGACCGCTTCTGGCACCTGCGCCAGGACCCCTGCGCGATCAACCTCTTCGAGGCCGGAGCCCGCGACTTCACCCTCGTCTCAATGAACGACACCTGCCACTTGCGTCCCGCCCCCACAGACCGCGGGAGGGTCAGACCTTAAAATACAAAATAAGCTTCAGCCCACCCTCATATCCGGGCGCGCGGCCCCGCGAGCCTTACCATGTGATCCAAGGTTCGACCCCGAGGCGCCCCAAGGATGCGCGCGCCCCACGGCTTAATTTGTATCTAGTGGGGTATGCACCTGACTCCAGTAGCGACCCCTGGCATGAGGCCGAGTGGCACAAGGCGGTCATCCCGAGCCCGTTCGGCTGCGCCGAACGGTGCCGAGGGATCTCTCCGAGAGTGTTCGAGGGCGGCTGGGCCGCGGACCCCGCTTCCGCACCGTCACCGGACCTCCGAGAAGAGAGATCCCTCGACTTCGCGGACGCTCCGCTCGGGATGACCCTCTCGAGCGCGTGGGTCACAGCCCAGGCGCGCGTGCTCCGCAGCAGCCTCACCGTGGCCTGAGGCCGACGAACACGGCCACTGGAGTCACGTGCATAGCCCACATACAAAATAGCGTGGTGGCTGCTAATTTGTATTTTAAGGGCTGACCCCCAAGGCCAGTGGCCGCAATCGGCTCGATTGCGGGCATTTTCGACAAGCGAGCCGCTTGTCGCCACGATGATCCAGCTTCTCCGCAAGAGAGGCTATTTTGTATTTTAAGGTCTGACCCTGAATGAGCGCAAGAGAGCGCGTCTATGCCCGTGGCTCCGCCTGCTTCGGGCTTCGAGCTTCGGATTCCGGGCTTCCGCACTTCGGCGGAGGTGCGGGCTAGTGCGTCACAGCATAGAGCACGACGTTGACGCCGAGCTGGACCGCGTCGCGGGACTCGTAGCCGATCCCGTAGGGATGGGGCTTGAGCTCCCAGCCGCAGCCCATGTCGAACGGGGTGTAGACGACGGCAAGCTCGCCGTTGACCATGATG
>Ga0315274_10015473_pt1 | contig 10807 bp, 15 predicted proteins | sample YL17G02_20_MG_FD_203700 | JGI IMG/M metagenome (GOLD analysis project Ga0315274, IMG submission 203700) | Sediment microbial communities from Yellowstone Lake, YNP, Wyoming, USA - YL17G02_20 | ecosystem: Environmental > Aquatic > Freshwater > Lake > Sediment | place: USA: Wyoming | collected...
CAGAGCGCCAACACGACTCGCACTAAATGGCCCTCACTCTCAACCACCAGACGCAAGCCGAGTTCGCGGCCAGGTTCTGGGCGCGCCTGCGTGACGCGTTCAACCGTGGCGACAAGTGGGAGTTCGCGCGCCTGATCTGGTGGATCTGGAACCGCATCCAGCTCGGTGACTTCACCAGCGACCAGGTGCGCTTGAGCTTCAACGCGGCATACGGTCGCAGCCTGAGCATCGCGCAGTGGAATTCGCTGGTCACGACTCGCTTCGTCCCGGCGAAGGACAGGTACCTCGCCATGCTTGCGGAGACTGACCTATGAGCATCGTCAGCAGCGCAATCACCAAGGATCGGGATCAGGGCTTCGCTCGATTCGTGGAAGAGTCGCATACCGACAGCACGGGGAAGGTGCATGTCATGCGCAGGTTCGTGCCTTACGGATATGACTTGACGGCTGATCTTGCGCTCCACGCAACGCAGATAGCGGCGCAACTGGGTGACGAGGAAGCTGCGAGGGTGCTAAATGGCTGACCGATACGTAGATCCTGCGGTAGGTGCTTCAGGAACTGGTGGGTCGTGGGCACAAGCCTACAAGACGCTGCTGGAAGCGACTGCGGCTGCGGCGGCCGGGGAGAAAATCTACTTCTCCAACGCAACCGCTGATGTGATAACGGCGAACACTACCTACGTGATGGCCGCTGGCGTTCAGATCATCAGCACCAGCGACCTGACGAACAGCCCGCCGACAACCTATGCTGTAGGAGCCACCGTTAGCAGCACGACGTCCGGCGTTGACATCTTAATGCATGGCCAGTGGGGGATGTATGGTGTAACCATCAAGGCCGCAACGGCCGGCACTGCAACACTAGGACTCGCGAGCACAGACGATGACACGCTGTATGCGGAAGATTGTACGTTTGCAGTTCCGTCGAATTCGTCCTCATCTCTGACTTTAGGAGCGAATTCGAGCAGAAGTAACAGTGAAATAAGGTCCAGGAACTGCACTTGGCTGTTTGGTAATGCAAGTTCGAGCCTATTGGTCATCGCCAGGTGGTATTCGATCGGTGACACGTTCGCTTCGTCTGGGACTGTACCGACGGTATTGATTACCGATCTGAATTCCAATAACAGTGAAGTACACGTTCAAGGCGCTGACCTTTCGGCTGTATCAGGAACGCTGGTTATCGGTCAGTCAACAAGCCCAAGTAACGTCTATTTCATATCTTGCAAACTACACGCAACAGTTACGCCAATGGGTACAGCAACCAGTGCTGGAGCGACAAATGTGTACCTGCAAGACTGTTCGTATGAGAACTCTGGCGTACAGGGCAAACTGTTCTATCACGAGAACTACCTGGGCAGCACGACAATCGACTACAACATCTACGCCAACGACGGAGCGCAATATGACGGGACGAATCGCTGCTCCTGGGTGGTGGATGGGAAGACGGCCGCGACGTTCGAGCAGCCCTACGAAAGTCCCTGGATCGACTGCTACAACGGGGACGTAGCTACGTCCGTAACGCCGAATCTTGAATGCGTGCGGAGTGGGAGTGCGACTGCCTACACAGACGCGCTGGTGTGGTCGGAGTTTCTGGTACGAGACACGGCGAACGAGGCTCGGTTCACTCTCAAGCACAACAGGCGCGGGCCGCTGGCCGCTGCTGCCGATCAGACGACTGGGGCGCTCGGTGCGGCGGATTGGACGGGAGAGAACGCTACCTCGTGGTTCGGGAAGCTCGATGCGCCGGCGGCACTGACGTTCGATGAGGTCGGGTATGTCCGTGCAAGAGTCTGTGTCGTAGGTGACAACACGATCTACGTCGATCCGAAGATTCGAGGATTGGCATAGGTGGCGGTCGTTCGATCAACGCCGACCGGGTGGGTACAGCAGACCAAGACTCTGGCCCGTGCTACCCCGATTGGGTGGATCAACGAGACGGTGGCGGCTGCTCCAGCCGGCAGCACGATCACCACGGCGACACTGCCGGCTGGGCTAGGCGCTATGGGAAGCGGTCAAACTCGGGCAATCCAGCCTGCTGGCTTGTCGTACATGGGATAGGAGAGCGAAGTGCCCGAACGAATCCCCGCTGGTGTAGCCAAGACGGTCGTCTTCCGAGCGATTTCGTCCACGGATCACTTCACGCCGAAGATCAGCGTAGTTCCCGTCATCACGATCTGGGAGACAGGCGATGGCGCTGCGTTCAAGAATCCAGCTGCTGGAGCACTCACAGCCACGGAGATAGCCAGCGGGTTCTACAAGTTTGCGCTTGGCGCGACTGATGTCAATGTCGTGGGCCCGATGGCCTGGCGGGCTGCCGTCTCGGGCATGGATGACGTGGGCGACGTCTACGAGGTCGTGGCGGCCACCAACGCGGGGTTCTCTGCACTGCCAGACACCGCCTGCACTACGAATGCGTCCCTCATCACGGCAGGTACGGGCACGTCGCAACTGAGCGTTGGCAGCGGACTGGTGACTCTCGCTGCCGTGACGCACACCGGGGCTGTGATCCCGACTGTCACGACGACCACGACCGCAACGAACCTGACGAACGAGCGCGGCAAGTACATGCACGGCGCGGTGTGGATCGGCAGCGTTGCGAACACGAACGCTACGATCTACGTTGACGGCATCATGACGAACCCCGTCAGCACGATGGCCGCCGCGCTATCCGTCGCCGGTAACACGGGCCTGCGCAGGTTCTGGGTTCAGGCCGGCGTTACCGCAACCCTGAGCGCCACAGTTGACGGGTACGTGTTCGACGGCTTCGGCTGGAAGCTCGCGCTGGCCGCGCAGAACATCAGCAACTCGGTTTTCAGCAACTGCATCAACGTCACGGGGACAAGCACCAGCACCAGTGCAACGAGCTTCCCGTATTTCATAGATTGCGAGTTCGGAGCGACCGCAACAGTACCTCCAGCGAACTTCAATCACTGCGAGTTCGGAGGCACGCTGACTCTTGGCGCTGCTGGAAACTATGACTTCATCGATTGCGCCAGCATCGTAGCGGGCACGTCCGCGCCGGCCTTTGCGGTGCCGGCGGGGACGGTGAACATCAGCTTCTGCCGATGGTCTGGCGGCATCTCGATCAGCGGCATCACCAGCGCGACGACGATCAGCATCGACGCAGTGAGCGGCGGCACGGTGACCCTGACGGGCGCCGACGGCAACGTCCAGATCCGGGGGATGGTCGCCATAGACGATCAGCGGACAGGTACGCCGACCCTTGGCAAGACGCAAGTCGTCACTCCCAAGACCATTTGGCAGGATGCTGTTGCTGGCGACTTCACGGCCGCATCGAGCATCGGCAAGGCGTTATTCATTGACGCCGTGCCGGGCGCTACTGGTGGGCACTTCATCGCAGGTACGAATGCCGCGACGACAGTCACCACGGCTCTGACGACCACCTTCACGGGTAACCTGACGGGCAGTGTTGCCACCGTAGCGGCGAATGGGATCACTGCAACGAGCATCGCCGCTGACGCCCTCAACGCGGCGGCCGTGAAGGCAGATGCAGTCACCAAGATCCAGAACGGACTCGCAACGCCGACGAACATCACTGCGGCTGCGGGTATCGCCGTGGCGTCGATCGGGAACAATGTCATCACGGCTGCGTCGGTCAATGCGGCGGCCCTCAACGGCAAGGGTGACTGGAACATCGGCAAGACCGGCTACGCGCTGACGCAAACATTCCCAGCAAACTTCGCGGATATGACGATCGCCGTCACTACTGGAATCGTGGACGCGAACATCCAGAAGATCAACGATGTAACGATTACAGGCGATGGCCAGCCAGGCACGGAATTCGGAGTCTGAGCCGTGATCATCGGCCGTAACTGGAAGGATATCTGGAAGCCCGTATGGAAGGCTGTTTGGCTGCCCGTCACAGCGGATTCATACGTCACTGAATCCGTATCGCTCACGGACGATCAGGCTGCAGTTGCGACCTTTGCAGCGAGTAACGACGAAACCCTTGCGCTATCGGATGGCCAGACAGTAACCGCAATCTTCTCGGCTGTCGAAGCTGAGTCTGTTGCGCTTGTCGATGAACAGACCGCGAGCGCGGCATTCTCTTCTGCGCAAGATGAGTCTATCGCGCTGATCGACGGGCAGGATGCCACGTCAGCCGCTTCTGTAGAGCAGGTTGGTGAGAGCTTCTCGCTGCACGACGCGCAGACGGCTACAGGCGGCGTAGACGCGGCCACCACCGAGGATCTGCTCGATCCGAAGTACCTCGCGAACCGGAACGTCCGCTTCAAGGCAGTCAACGAGAAGGGGCCGGAAGACCCACTACCGGAAGACATCACGAACATGCCGGACGCGCCCCCACCGGGGCCGCCCAGCACGGCAAAACTCGCACGGGGCCTGAGCCTAGCTGCGAGGGTGTTCGATGCGCCAGAGGTTGAGGCGGAAGCTGCGCCGATAGAAACCACGATGCCGACGGTAGGCTACCGCCGCCCAACCGCGGTAGAACCTACTCCTGCGCTCGAGGAAGACGCACCAGTAGAAGTCGAAAAGGCGTCGGCGGCAGAGGCTGAAGTTGAACCCGCTGCCGTCGAGGACGCTGAGGCTGTTGCGCTACGGGCTTCGCTGGCGGATGCCGTGAAGAACATGCAATCGGCGGCCAAGGATATGCGGGAGGCCACCGTGCAAACACGTGAAATGCTGGACGAGATCCGAGCAACACGGGACACGCAAGCGGCGATCGCCAAGGCGAGTTTGAAGTCTACCAACCAGGCTCGCGCAGCAGCGCTTGCAGCGCGCCTGCTGCTAGAAGATTGACGCAAGCGCTTACTTACAGGGTACACTGCCCACTATGCAGTTGAGCAGCATACAACTAGGTTTTCTGGCCCGGCTCTCAAAGTCACCAGACGGCCGGTTACTGCTCGATATGTTGAAAGCCAGACTGGCAGAACGCGATGCTGCGCTGCGTCGAGTGACCGGTGAAGAGGTTTACCGGAATCAAGGCAGAGCGCTGGAAGTCAGTGAAATCATCGCTGATATCGTCGAAGCCCAGGAAAGGCTTGCCCGCAACCAGCAAACGGCCCACCCGTCGTCCCGGCTGGCTGCGTAACTCGGGAATCGCAGTCCCTGCATCCTGTGCGAACCCCAGTCGCCAATAGGCGGACTTGGATCGTGGAGACCTAAATGCAGGCTACACCAGCCCTGAATGAAACGCGCCTTCCTCGCGCCGTACTGAAAGTGTCCAACGCCATCAAGGCGCACATCGAAGCCCGGAACGAACCGAAGACCGATCCAGCAGACCCGAACGCGCCGCCGATTGAATCGAGCGCAGGGAATGCGAACCCTGTTGAGCCGAAACCCCCGGCAGCAGACCCCCGAGAGAGTGATCCCGCCTACTGGAAGCAGCGCTTCGACGTAACGGCAGGAGTGCTCAGGGCGGAACGCGACGGCCGCAAGGCCGATGCCGAAGGATTTCGTCAGCAGATTCTTGAGTTGCAGGGGCAGATTCAAGCCCTGCAGGCTACGCAGCCGACCGGCGGCACGATCGACCTGGGGCAGTTCTTCACGCCCGAGCAGATCGCGGTGCTGGGCGAGGAAGAAGCTACAGCGATTGCCACTGCAAACCTGACCACGGTGCGCAAGGCCATCTCGGAAGCCGTTGAAGCGGAAATCAAGCCGCTGCGAGAGGCTGCCAAGACAAGCCAAGTGCAACAGGCCAAGGAGCGCAAGGAGAAGTTCACGGACAAGCTCGCGGAGCATGTCCCGAACTACGAGGTGATCGACGCGAGCGACGACTGGAAAGCGTGGTTGGCAGAGGAAGACGAATCGACCGGCGTGGAGCGCCAAGCACTTCTCGATACGCACGTCGGAAAGCTGGATGCCGTGAAGGTGGCCAACATGTTCCGGGCGTACTTGAAGGCGAAGACACCACAGCCACCCCCGCTGACACCGAACGGTACTGGAGCGAATGGCGGCGAGCCGCCATCAGCCCCCCAGAGTGCAGAAGGTCTGTCCGTGCCGACATCGGCAGAGATCAAGGACTTCTACAAACGTGCGGCTCTCAGGAAGGTTACGGACAACGAGCGCGTGCAATTCGAGGCCCGGCTGAAGCTCCGCGCCCCCCGGTAGGGGGTAACGCCTTCCAAGGAGATATCACATGGGCGTTCCCATCGCATCAGGCCTTCCCGACTATGGTCCGGCAGGCCTGACCAACTTCAACCCCGAACTGTATTCGGGCAAGCTGGTCGAGAAGTTCTACAAGACGACCGTGTTCGGCGAGATCGCCAGTACGGACTATGAGGGCGAGATCGCGGGCTACGGCGCGCAGGTCAAGATCCGCACCATCCCTGACGTGACCGTCAGCAACTACATCATCGGTGCCGGCCTGGGTGCGCAGTACCCGACAAGCAACTCGGTGACGCTGGCGATCGACCAGGCCAAGTCGTTTGCGGTGGCACTGTCCACCGTCGACATGCGGCAGTCGGACCTCGACATGGCGGACATCTTCGCCAACGACGGGTCGATTCAGTTGCGCATCGCCGCCGACCAGGACGTCCTCCAGACGATCCCGGCCGACGTGTCTGCGGACAATCAAGGCCCATCTGCCGGCGTGGACTCCACGATCGATCTTGGCGACTCCACGACCCCTGTGTCGGTGAGCAAGACCACTGTGGTCGAGTTCGTCGTCGACTGCGGTACGGTCATGGACGAGCAGAACGTCAGCGACGAAGGCCGCTGGATGGTCGTGCCGCCCTGGTTCGTGGCACTGATCAAGAAGTCCGATCTGCGCATCGCTTCTCTTGCTGGCGACGGGGTTTCGATCCTGCGCAACGGCAAGGTCGGCGAGATCGACAGGTTCACGATCTACCAGTCGCGCAACCTGCTGTCGCAGACCAGTCCCGGGCCCGCGAGCTATGTCATGTTCGGGCACAGCGCCGGCCTGACGTTCGCGTCGCAGATCGTCGAGTGCGAGATGATCAACAACCCGAACGACTTCGGGTACATCGTCCGCGGCTTGATGGTCTTCGGCTTCGAGGTCATCGGCCCGAAGTACGTCGGCACCGCCGTCGTCAGGAAGGCCTGATCGGAGTAGGATGGGGGCTCTTGCCCCCATCCGTCTTTGACCATTCACCGGAGAGTTCACATGAAGACCAGTTCCCCCTACGGCCCCGGCATGGACGTGAAGTCGCCGCCGGACACCATCACGAGCGAGCAATCGAAGGCCGGCGGCAAGGCCAAGGCTCGGTATCCCCACTCGCCCATCTCGACCAACCAGTCCGCTGGTGGCCCGAAGGGCGGCGGCAAGCGGGCCATGGGCCCGACCGGCGCAGTCCCGACCGGGGCGTAACCGCCAGGTAGCAAGAGAGCACCGGCGCCTTCCCTGGCGCCGGTTTTCAACTCGCTACGCAGGAGAATCCTATGGCGACCAAGAACCCTTTCGAGAAGTCCGGCAAGGACAAGGAGCCGAAGAAGGCTGGCAAGGAAGGCTCGAAGAAGGAAGAGGCTTTCGACAAAGGCCAGATGAAGGGCAAGAAAGCCCCGCCGTTCGGCAAGAAGTAGCCCCTGATCACCCCGGAGAAACCGATGATCAACGAAGCGCAAGAAACAGCCCTGTCGCAGCACACCCGTCCGCAGCAGGACAAGAAGATTCCTTTTCTCATCAACATCGAGGACGGCCGTCTTGTGCCGAACATGCCGCTGTTGCGGGTGCATCCGAAGTATCGACCGTACCACGGCGTACTGTCGGCATCGCACGCCGATCGCTTGACGTACCTGAAGTCGGAATACCGCGGCTCGGATCGTCCTGTCGTGGACAGTTCGCGGATCAAACCCTTCGACATCGCTGCGGCGACGAAGGAAGAACTGATTGCCTTCGCGGCCAGCGAGTACGGTACAGCCATCGATCCGAGCACCCACGGCAATGCCGTCCGCGTGCAGTTGCGCAAACTGGCGCAAGAGCACGGTGCGCTGAAGATGGATCACAGCCTGGTGTGACATGGCGATCACCACCGAGACCATCTTCGACAGCGTGAGCACCACGCTGCTCGACGTGGCACGGAGTACGTGGTCACACTCGGACCTGGTGGGCTATCTCAACGAGGCGCTACGTGCCACGGCGTTCCTGAAGCCGGACATGTACTCGGTGCAGGGCTTCTTCCCCCTCGTGGTCGGCATTGCGCAGGAACTGCCGGACGGCGGCATTGCGCTGATCGACGTCACCGACAACGAAGTCAGCGGCCGCGCGGTCACACCGTGCGACCTGTCGATCCTGCAGCAGGAGAACCGCTTCTGGCCGGCGGCCACGCAAGAGGTCGACGTCGAGAACTATGCGGCGGATCCACGCACGCCGCGGCGCTACTACGTGTTCCCGCCCAACGACGGCACGGGGAGTGTCCGAATCACCTACGGTGCAGTACCGCTCGAACTCACGGGGTCAAGTGGCGAGACTCTGCCGGTGCCAGATTCATACCAGAGCTCGCTGACAAACTTCGTGCTGGCCAAGTGCTACGGCAAGAACAGCAAGAGGCAGGATCTGACGAAGTACGCCGGCTACATGAACGACTGGCGCATGTCGCTCGGCCTGAAGAGCCAGGCGCAGGTCGCGGTGGCGCCCAAGCTGTCGCAGACACCGGGGGTCACGTGACCAGCCAAGTCAACGTCTTCGACCAACTGGCGCCTGTCGCCCTTGTTGCGCGCCGATGCCCCAGCACGACACTCAGACGGGCCTACGTGAAGGCGATGCGCGACTGGTGTGCCGAGACCCGCTGGCTGCGCGTGAACATCCCTGGAGCCACCGTAGCGGGGCAGCAGACCTACAGCTTGGGCAGCGACACCTACACGGAGATCATCGCGATTGCCGCGATGGGTGGAACGGATACCTCGGGCACCGTGCCGGACCAGTTCTCAATCTACCCGACAGACCCGACAACGTGGAACCCCAATGTCCCCACGTCGCGCCCGAGCAAGTACTCCTATATCCCCGAGGGGCAGTTCTCGCTCTTCCAGATCCCCGACAAGATATACACGCTCAGGGTGACGGCGGTTCTTCAGCCGAAGGATAGCGTCGCGCAGATACCGTCCGAGCCGCTGAAGAAGTACAGTACCGGCATCGAGGCCGGCGCGCTGATGCACCTTCTGCGGATGCCCGGCGAGCCGTGGACCGACCAGAAGATGTCGATGCACTACGAGTCGATCTGGAACTCCGCGATCAGCAACGGCAAGGCTGAGGTCGCACGCAACTACAACAGCGGGTCGCAGCGCGTCAGGCCGCGGGCCTTCGTCTTGGGGAGGTAGCGATGACTTACGGCGTCACCCCCGTCCTGGGCTTTCCCCCGCCGCTCACAGAGGACTTCCCGAACTACATCCAGTTCCAGTGGAACGGAGTGGATTTGGGCGCGCCGAATGCGGACACGATCAACTTCGTGGGCGCCGGCTTCACGCTGGTCCGCGGCGGTTCCGGGGTGGACGACAACACGATCACGATCACCTTGGGCTGAGTCGTGACCTACGCGATCGTTCCCATTGCGGGATTCCCGGTCGCATCTGCAGCAACCTTCCCCCCGATACCGGTTCGCGTGATCAACTTCACGGGGGCAGGCTTCGTCTGCTCGAGGGGTACGGGTGAGCAGGCGACCGTGATCACGGTCGAGATGCGGCCGGTGTCGATCGCATACGTCGAGGAAACCATACGCGTATCGGATGATTACCAGACGATTTGTGCAAATGGGTTCTATGAAGACTTCTCTGAGGGGGCAACGCCGTATACGATAACGGATAACAGCCCGCCGTTCGATGTGTTTAACTGGAATACCGCAGATACTTATGGCGCGAGTTTAGGAATCCGCGGTCAAATAAGCACGGGCTTTGAAAGTTCCGCATATAGAAGCATTACTACGTTAGGAACTACGAAGATAGATTTCCGTTTTCGCATGGATCTTATGACCACCAGCGGCAATCCAGACGACGGGCCGATAATAGAGTTGAGAGCTGGGGTAAATCTTGCTATGGCATTCATCCCTGTGCGGGAGAAAGCATTCGATGCGGCACAAAGATCACACATAAACATAGATGGTACGCTGCACGCCATAGGGTCAACATACCCGGCACTGAACATATGGTACGCGGTACATGTAGAGATACTAACCGGATCTACGGTTGGAGTAACCATCACCGATCTATCTACCAACACGGTATGGGAAAGCCTGACGATAAACGGGGGATTTATACCGTGGGATTTAACCCGCCTGAGGTTCTATAACCAGTTTTCCTTCGGAGGAGCAGACAGTAATCCCGGATGTACGTATGACGAGGTACTACTGTGCTGACTGGTCGTCGTAACCTATGAACATCCTGCACGACGGCAACGAGATCGCGCCATCCGGGCCTGCGCCAGACTACAGCACGGAGTACGCGATCGTGCCTGTTGCACGTCTGCCCGAGCCCGCGGCGGCCTTCCCGCTGTACTTGCAGTGGCAGGACGAGGGCGTCGATCTTGGCGACCGCAACGTGCGTGTCGTGAACATCGTGACGAGTCCCGCGTTCAGTGTCTCCCGAGGTACGGGAGAAAAGGCCAACGTCATCACTATCGCTCAAGTAAATATCCCCCCGGTTTTGTTTGTGTGCTCACGCGGTCCTGTGTGGGCGGCAACCGTCATACCTAATGCAGAGAGCCTTAACTGTATGGCATACGGTAACGGGCTATTCGTAGCTGGAGGAATAATCCAGTCCGCGGCGCATCCGTGTGCAGTCTGGTCCGGTGATGGAGGCGTTACTTGGAACGAGTCGTCTACAGCATTCGGCTCCGAGTCTGGGTACGGGTTCCGCCCACTATCGATGGCATACGGTAATGG
>Ga0315274_10015474_pt1 | contig 10807 bp, 8 predicted proteins | sample YL17G02_20_MG_FD_203700 | JGI IMG/M metagenome (GOLD analysis project Ga0315274, IMG submission 203700) | Sediment microbial communities from Yellowstone Lake, YNP, Wyoming, USA - YL17G02_20 | ecosystem: Environmental > Aquatic > Freshwater > Lake > Sediment | place: USA: Wyoming | collected...
CTGCGCTTCAACCGAATCGATTGCATAGCTCACGTCGTATTCCTCGAGTACGCGGCCCTTTCTCACGAGGCCTATGAGTTCCTCCAGGACTTTAATGAGCGACTTCACCTTACCTTCGGGCCCACTCACGGCAACAAGACCGTTCCGCACAACCACCCTTGCCTTAAACCTGTCTTCCATCATGCGGAGGTTAGCGTCCTCTCTACCCAGAAGGTGAAGCGGGTCTATGTCCTCAATCGATAGCTTCTCGGTGATTTCGTGTTCCAATTCATCTCCTCAGCGACAGGCCATAGAGCATGCCGTCCATGCCTTGACGCGGGCCATGACGCGACGTCACGCGCGCCATCGGCGCGCGAGCCGAATCGTTTCTGACCTGCTGGTAACGCCGGCCACCAACTCGCAGGAGCGCGCGCCACGCCGCGGCGTCGCCCCGCGCTCGCCACGCGCGCCTGGAGCCTGCTCACTGTGCGCGGGCTGCCGCCGAGCTCGCGCACCGACTAGCCGGCAGAGAAACCGCCAATAGGTCCCTCCCTGTAAGCATAACACAAATCGGAAGGGCCGATGAAGCCCCATGAAGACGGAGCCCCATAAAAAAGGGGAACTCTTGACCGATTCTGCGGAGAAGCTGCCAACGTCGGTCATGATGAGCCTATCGAGCCCCACGAAAAAGGGGAACTCTTGACCTCGAAGAGGGCAAGAGTTCCCCTGCGTATGATATCCCTAATCCGTTGTTCCGATTAAAGTTAACCTTAGGACCTATCCTACCTCGGAATCTTCAGAACCTGCTTCGGATAAATTAGGTCCGGATCCTTGATCTGATCTTTGTTGGCCTCATAGATCTTCGGCCAATCACGGCCCGCGCCGTAGACTTCCTCGTACCCTGCTATCTTGAACAGGAACTCTCCCTCGTACACCACCCACTCTACAGGAAGGCCCCGCGGTACAACCAGCACCCAGTCAGGGTAAATCAGATTAGGATCTTTGATCTTGTCCCTGTTCGCTCTGTAAAGCACCGGCCATTTTACAGGATTGTTGTAAATGTTCTCGTAGCCAGAGATCTTGTACAGGCAGTCGCCGCCGACTACAGTGTAAGTCTCGGCTTCTGGCGGTTTCGCAGCGAGCTTTGCCTCAAGCTCGCTTATCTGAGCCTGAAGTTCTGCAATCTGTGCGTCAAGTGACGCCACTTCGCTTTCAAGATCTGCGGCTCTCTTGTTGGCCTCTGCAACCTTCTGATCTGCGGTTTCTGCGTTCTTTGACTGATTGTCCAGCTCGCTTGCAAGCTGGTCGCAGTAAGAGTTCCTCTGCTCTCTGGAGAGCTTCTTGAACTCTTCGGCGGTATAGTAGTCGCCCTTTGAAACGTCGGGAGTGCGAAGCACTCTCTTCCCGCAACCTGCCAGAAGGAACAAGGCCAGAAGGGCCACAGCTATGAGCACAAAGTATGGTTTTCTGCTTCTCATAGCTTTTTCCTCTACTCCTTTTCAGCCATCATGAGTGTTAGTATCCTGAAATTCCACGAACTACACTTGCGTATCGCAGCCATTAACATCAACACGGCCACTCCGAGGCTACTTTGCCTCAAGCTGCTTCTCCAGTTCGGCCTTTTTGGCCTTGAGCTCTTCAATGGCTGCCTGCTTCGTCTGAATCTGAGCCTCAAGGTCAGCCATTTTCTGATCGGTCTGCTGCAACTGCTTGTCCGCCGAACCGGCCTTGGCCCTTGCTTGTTCCACTTGGTCTTCACCGACGGTGCAAGGAAGGTTGGCGGCGCATCCTGCCATCAATCCTGCCACAAAGAGGATGGCCGCTACAAATAACAACGACCTGACCAACCTGTTTAACATTCAATGCACCTCCTTTCCTAAGAAAAAATAGAATTGATTCTCACAACTAATGTTATGGCAAGAAGTTGCCACTGTCAATGCGTCACCACGCGTGTCGCGATCTTACAGACCCCCCAAAAAGCTGTCAAGCAAATTCGGCAAGGGAAACCTGAGCGCAGCAATGCGACAGAGTTTGCCTGCGAGGACTTGTAGAGCAAGTTCTATACCAGCTTTATACCAAGGTCGGAGAGGTCCTTCCCCTCGACCTCACACGGTGCCCCGTCCATGAGAGAGCTGGCGCTCGTAGTCTTGGGAAACGCAATTGTGTCTCTAATCGTCTGTCTCCCAGCCATTAACATGACTATCCTGTCGAACCCGAGGGCGATGCCGCCGTGGGGAGGTGCGCCAAACCTAAAGGCGTCAAGGAGAAAGCCGAACCTCTTCTGAGCCTCGTCAGGAGTCAGTCCTATGGCTTTCATGACTCTGAGCTGGAGCTCCGCTGAGTGGATTCTTGTGCTGCCTGAGCCAAGCTCCACGCCATTACACACAAGGTCGTAGACGTGGCCTCTCACCTTGCCTGGGTCGGTATCGAGGTAATCGATGCACTCATCGTAGGGCATGCTGAAAATGTGGTGTGAAGCTTCCCAACGGCCTTCCTCTTCGTTCCAATTAAAAAGTGGAAAATCACGCACCCATGCAAACCTGAAACCACACCTTGCAAAATCCACTCTGCTTCCCAGGGCAACTCTGACGGCACCCATGGCCGGAAAGGCGCGCTGCCCCGTCGCAATCAGGACAGTGCCAGCATGGGGGGCATCCTCGAGCAGCCTGTTCGCGAACCCTTCGGCGATAGACTTGCTGAAGCCTCCTTCGAGTCCACCATCCACCACTCTTGCCCAGAAGAGCGGCCTCACACCCATCTGGGCGGTGATTGATTCGAGCTCGGACACTTCCTTTCTCGATAACTGAAATGGAGCAACGAGACCCGCGACCCCACCGCCTGCGCTCACGGCTTCGGCGAAGGGGGAAAAACCGCTTGAAGTTGCCGCGTCGGTCAGCTCGATCAGTTCAAAGGGAATCCGCAGATCCGGCTTGTCGCTACCGAACCTTCGGATGACCTCTTCGTAAGAGAATCTCGGAAAGGGGATCTCAAGTTTGACTCCCAGGTTGTCCTCGAACGTCCTTGCGAACATCCGCTCCATTACGCCAAAGATGTCCTCTTCGTTGCCGAAGCTCATCTCCACGTCTATTTGGGCGAACTCTGGTTGTCTGTCTGCTCTGGAATCTTCGTCCCTCAGACATTTGGCAAGCTGAAAGTACCTGTCAAACCCCGATACCATGAGAAGCTGCTTGTATAGCTGGGGCGATTGAGGCAGCGCGAAGAACTTGCCCCTGTAAACCCTACTGGGAACAAGGAAATCCCTGGCCCCCTCAGGAGTGGGTCGGACGAGTAGCGGGGTATCTATCTCGAGAAACCCTTCGTTGGCCAGACACTTTCGTACGCTCTGGCACACGCCGTGTCTCAGAGCGAAGATCGTCTGAAACGATTCTCTTCTCAGGTCCAGGTAGCGATATTTGAGTCTCAGTTCCTCGCTCGCCGTCGTATCCTCGGACGGAAGAAACGGAGGAGTCGCGGCTTCATTGAGGATCTTTAGCTCCGCGGGGAGTATCTCGATCTCACCGGTCGGCATCTCCGGGTTACGTGCCCCCTGGGGTCTCTCATGCACTTTTCCCCTGACGGCGATCACGTACTCGAGCCCGATACGCCTTGTTTTCTCCATTTGCTCGGGCGAAAGCAGTTCGGGTCTAAACACAATCTGTGTCACACCGTACCTGTCCCGCAATCCCACAAAGATCACGCCGCCGAGGTCTCTCACGCTCTTCACCCATCCCATGAGAGTCTCGGTATGGCCCACGCGCGAGACCCTGAGTTCACCACACGTGGTAGTTCTTTTCCAATCGCCAAGAAGCTCCATCATCGTTTGAGCCCTTTCTCCAGGTAACTTCCAAGCTCAGCTTCGGCCACGTTCGCCTGCTCCCCGCTTGTCATGTCTTTCACGGTAAATACTCCGCTGGTCAGTTCGTCCTCACCTATTATCACGGTGAAACGAGCCCCCAGAGAGTTTGCTGTCTTCATTTGTGATTGCAGACTTCTCCGGGCCAGATCCAAGTCCACGCGGTGCCTTCCTCTCAACATTGCCGCGATTGCGAAGCACTTCCCCCTGGTTTTTTCGGACACCGAAACGACGTACACTTCCGTTCCAGAAGGTAAAGAGACTGGCAGCTTCTCCTTCTCTACCGCCAGCAGAATCCTGTCCATACCTGCCGCAAAACCCACGGCGGGCGTGGGAGGACCTCCGTAGAGTTCAATCAGGCCATCATATCTGCCGCCTCCACCAAGCGCACTCTGTGCGCCAAGCATTTCATGGTGGATCTCAAAAGCAGTCTTTGTATAGTAATCGAGGCCGCGTACGAGCCCTGGGTCCACTTCGAACTCCAAACCGATCGCCTCGAGCCTTTCCTTAAGCTCGTTGAAACGCAGCAGGCAATCCTCGCACAAGCATTCGAGTATGGAGGGTGCTTTTTTGACCTCCTCTTTGCAGTCATCCACCTTGCAGTCAAGGATTCTGAGCGGGTTTCTATCAAAGCGCACCTTGCAGTCGTCACAGAGGCCATCGAGGCTCTCCTTGAGTCGCTCCTGTACTAACCTGGAGTAGTAGGGTCTGCACTTGGCGCAGCCCACAGAATTGATCTTCAAGGCGAAGGCTCTGAGGCCGAGCTCCCGAAGCAGCATCACGTGAAGATGGATGCTCTCCGCGTCGCCATCCACGCTCACGTCCCCTATTAGCTCAGCGCCGACCTGGTCGAACTGTCTGAACCTGCCGGCCTGAGGCCTTCCGTATCGAAACATGGGACCGAAGTAGTAGAGTTTGAGGATCTTTGAACGCTTGAGTAGTCCGTGCTCTATCACTGACCGCGCCACCGAAGGCGTGCCTTCCGGTCTCAAGGTCAGACTTCTGCCACCTCTGTCCTCGAATGTGTACATCTCTTTGAGAACAATGTCCGTGCTGTCTCCTGTGCCTTTGTGGAAAAGCTCTGTGTGTTCGAGAATGGGAGTTCTTATCTCAGAGTAGCCGAAGCGAGAAAGCACCCCTCGAAATCTTTCCTCGAGCCAGAGCCACTTGGCACTTTCGGGAGGGAGAATGTCTCTCGTGCCTCTTATCGACTGGAATTTTCTTCGTTCTTCTTCCTTGTCCACTTGCTCTCCCAAAGAAACAGGGCAAGTTGCCCGAACGTAGCGCCTACCACGTCCGAGAGAAAATCAAAAACGCTCCTGTCTCTTCCCGGAACCGTACTCTGATACCATTCGTCACAGAATCCTACTGCCATGGCAGCGATTATAGCAAAGCCGAACCAGAAGTTTCTCAAGAATCTGGGGCCCGAGTGGCGAAAACTCCTGCCGACGAGTAGACCAAGAATCCCGTATTCAACAAGATGCGCCATCTTGTCCAGGTGCTTCAAGTGTGCGGGACCGGGTATGTCGGAAATCGAGGAAACACCGAATATCAAAGTTATGTAAGCCAGAACAGGCAGCCAGAACCTCAAAAAGATGGAAAGAAATCTGACGTCGGACTCCTCGAGTTCTCTCACGAATTACTCCCCCACCCGGAGAAAAAAGGGAAATGAAGCCGGGGATTACAGAACGGGTGGCTTTGTCAGCCACCGAGCCACAGTCTAACAGAATTGCGGGCGATTTCAATAAGTGGAACTGGATAGAGACCCAGCAAGAAGGTAAAAAACGACATGAGAATAAGCCCGACCCTCATCCCGGCAGTGATCGCGACGGGCGCATGGTCCGACTCCTGGTCCTTCGCGAAATACATTACTTTGAGAATCTTGCAATAGTAGAAAAGACTCACGACGCTCGTGAGTACACCAACAACGGCGAGCGTGTAGAACTTCTCCTGTATTGCCGCAGCAAATATGAAGAATTTCCCCAAGAATCCGGCGAGAGGCGGAATCCCGGCAAGCGAAAGAAGAAAAACGGCCATCGCCGCCGCAAGCGCGGGGGACTTCCTGTTGAGCCCCACAAAGTTCGAGAGCTCTTCCCCGTTTGTCGCGCGCGACACTGCTGTGACAACGGAGAATGCCCCGATGCTCATGAAAATGTATGCAAACAGGTAAATAACTATGCCCGACGTGCCGGCCTGCGTACCCACGCAGACGCCGATCAGCAGGTATCCCGCGTGCGCGATGCTCGAATAGGCGAGGAGTCTCTTCACGTTGGTTTGTACGACCCCCACCACAGTGCCCACGATCATCGTGAGAACGGATAGCACCGAGAGAACGTAAGTCCAGTCAATGTCGAGGAAAGCAAAGCCTTCTCTGAAATACGCGAGCACACGGATAAGAACCACGAACCCCGCGGTCTTCGACACCACGGAAAAAAACGCCGCTATCGGGGTCGGACTTCCTTCATACGTGTCAGGCACCCACATGTGGAATGGAACAATGGTCATCTTGAAAGTAAGACCCGCAAGGAAGATGCCGAACCCGCCCATGATCAAGAGTCTCTGGGTTCCCTTGGTGAAGGCCAGACCGATGTCCTTTAGAAACGTCGAGCCGCACGTGCCGTAGAGAAATGACATTCCGTAGAGAAGAATTGCCGAGGAAAAAGCGCCCAGGAGGAAGTACTTGATGCCGCTCTCGTTTGACTTCACGTTTTCGTACGCGTAGCCGGCAAGTACGTAACAAGGAATGCTTGCCATCTCAAGCCCCACAAAGATCATGATGAGATCGCCAGCCGAGGCGAGTACCATGAACCCGAAAGTGGCGAAGAGCAGGAGAGAATAGTATTCCCCGAGGCTCAACCTTGTTACCAAACGACAGTCGAGAGTCGTCAAGACGACGAGGAACGCTGCAATCAGGAAGACGAACTTGATCGTGGCAGTGAAGGGATCAGAAACAAAGGCCCCGCTCAGGGTCGTGCCCCCAAAGAACCATCCCCTCTCCGCCGTAAAGAGCGCTGCTGCGATTCCAAAGAGGGTGAGCCACCAGAGAACCTTCTTTTTCTCGTCCGGCAAGAGAAGGTCTGCGGCAAGTACTACGAAAGCTGTCGCAACAATGACGATCTCAGGTACAATGAGCCTGTAGTCTACGTTGACAAAGCTCAAACTAACACCCTCCTTCAAGCAGGGTCAGGGCCTCCAAATCCAATCAGATTCCCCGCATAACATGCGAAAGAGCCGCCATAGTTGTGTTCATGAAATCAATGATGGGCCACGGATAAACACCGATGGCCACCGTGAGAATCTGAAGCGGAACGAGCGAAACAAGCTCTCTCGCGCTCATGTCGGGAAAACCGGCGTACTTTTCTTGAGGTTTGCCCAGGAACATGCGCTGGAACATCCAGAGAAAATACCCCGCCGTTATCACGATACCTACTGCCGAGATAATGACTATCGTTTTGAATATCGCGAAAGACCCTACAAACACCATGAACTCGGCTATGAACCCCGCGAGGCCGGGCAATCCCAGCGAAGCAAAACAAGCGAGACTCATTATGCCCGTGAATACCGGCAATTGAATCGCCAGACCGCCGAAAGCATCTATGTCCCTGTTGTGGGCTCGATCGTATATGACGCCCACCAGAAGAAACAGAGAGCCCGTGATTATGCCGTGCGCAAACATCTGCAAAACGGCCCCGTTCATGCTCGTGGTGGTCATGGCAGCGATCCCGAGGAGTACGTAGCCCATGTGGCTTACGCTCGAATACGCGACAAGTTTTTTCAAATCCTTCTGTGCCATGGCCACGAGTGCGCCGTAAATGATGTTTATCGCCGCAAGTATGGCGAGCGGTAGGGCAAAACTCCTCGCCGCGTCCGGCAGAATCGGATAGCTTATCCTCAGAATTCCGTAGGCTCCCATCTTCAGCAGTACGCCTGCAAGAATCACGCTTATTGCCGTGGGTGCCTCAACGTGTGCGTCAGGGAGCCAGGTGTGAAACGGGAAGACCGGAACCTTGATCGCAAACCCCAGGAAAAGGGCCAGAAACACTATCATCTGGAACCTGGGAGCAAAGGGATGCGTCACGGATAACTGCACGATATCAAAAGTGTGTGGGATGCTCGTGAAATACATCGCCAGTATGGCCAGAAGCATGGCAACGCTTCCCAACAGCGTGTACAAGAAGAACTTGATTGCCGCATACTCTCTGTTAGGGCCGCCCCAAATGCCGATCAAAAAATACATGGGAACGAGCATCGCTTCCCAGAAGACATAAAACAGAAAGAAGTCCAGGGCAACAAAGACGCCAGTCATCGCCGTCTGAAGCAAAAGAAACAACGCAAAGTACTGCTTGACGCGATCCATTATTCCGTAGCTCGCAATCACCGCCACAAAGGAAAGCAGCGCCGTAAGGAAGATCATGGTTATGCTCAAGCCATCAACACCCAGGTAGTACGAAACATTGATCTGCGGAATCCAAGAGGCTTTCTCGATGAATTGAAAACCCGCCACACTCCTGTTGAATTGGGCAAGAAGAAGTACGGAGAAAATGAGCGAGATTCCGCTGAACAGGGTTGAGACAGTTTTTATCCACTTCTCGCTGCTATTACTCATGAAAAGGACAATGATCGCTCCGACCATCGGCGCAAATGTGACAAGGGTTAGAATCGGAAGCTCCATTCAGTTTTCCTCCGTCTCAAGGCATGGACTTCGTTTTCAAAGGAAGAACTTCACTATTAGAATCGTTGCGAGCCCCACTATTATCATGAGGGCATATTGCTGTAAGTATCCTGTTTGCGCTCTTCTGATCACCGAACCGGCGAACTGTGTGGCGAAAGCGACGCCATTGACAGTGCCGTCAACCACGTAAACGTCAAACCATTCTTTTATTCTGCTCCAGACCACAGTGAGCCTGGCGGTGCCATTGACGGCGCCGTCGATAACCCCAAGGTCGAACGCGAACAGACCTCTTGTCAACGACACGAGAGGTCTTATTAAGAACGTCAGGTATATCTCGTCCACGTAGTACTTGTTATAGAGAAGCCTGTAGATCGGCCCAAATCTTCTGGAGAAAGCGTCTCTCGCGACCCAACCCTTTACGTAGGTGGCGTATGAAAGAAGAATTCCTCCACCTGCAACCAGGAGAGAAGTGCCCATTACTGCGTAATTGGGACCGTGGTGGCCCTGAACCTCCCCGCCCGAGAGAAAACTCCCTATTCCCTGCTTGAACCAAGGCAGGCCGACCCATCCGGCGCAGACGGAGAGTACGCCAAGGATCACGAGAGGAATTGCCATCACGGAAGGCGACTCGTGCGCCTTGCCTTTTTCTTGTCCGAGAAACACCACAAAATAGAGTCTGAACATGTAGAAAGCTGTGAGCAGGGCTCCCGCGATTGCTATGGCGTAGAGACCGGCGTTGCCCGATCGCTGCACGGCGACGAGTATTTCATCTTTGCTCCAGAAGCCGCTGAAGGGCGGAACACCGGCGATGGCCAGGCACGCGATCAGGAAAGTGGCGGACGTGATTTTCATTTGCCTCCCTAGACCGCCCATCTCTCTTATGTCCTGCTTCTCGGTGGCGTGGATGACGCTCCCGGCGCACAGAAACAGAAGCGCCTTGAAGAAGGCGTGCGTCATCAGGTGGAACATTCCAGCGACGTACCCGGCGCATCCGAGTCCCAGCATCATGTAGCCAAGTTGGCTGAGCGTGGAGTAGGCGAGCACGCGTTTTATGTCGAATTGCGTGCAGGCAATCGTGGCAGCGAGAATGGCCGTGATTCCTCCTATCGTCGCAACGACCAGTGAAGCTTCCGCGCTCGAGGAGAAAAGCGGGAAGCAGCGTGCCACCATGTAAACCCCGGCGGCAACCATGGTTGCCGCATGGATGAGTGCGCTGATGGGAGTGGGGCCTTCCATCGCGTCCGGGAGCCACACGTGGAGCGGGAATTGCGCGCTCTTCCCTACGGCGCCCGCGAAAAGACAAACGGTGGCAATCGTGAGAAATCTCGGAGCAAACTGGCCGCCCTGTGCCATCGAGAAGATCTGAGAAAACTGAAACGTCCCGGCGGCGGAGGCGAGAAGAAGAATACCGATGAGGAAGCCGAAGTCCCCAACTCGATTGGTTATAAAAGCCTTCTTGCCGGCGTCCGAGGCGCTCTTCTTTTCAAACCAGAAGCCGATCAAAAGATAGGAACATATGCCAACGAGCTCCCAGAATATGTACAGCAAGAAGAAACTGTTCGACAAGACGAGGCCGTACATGGAGAAAATGAAAAGCGAGATGTAGGCAAAATACCTGGAGAATCTTGGATCTCCATGCATGTAACCGACGGAGTATATTTCTACAAGCAGACCCACGACCGACACTACGATCAGCATCAGGGCACCGAGCGGGTCCACTGTGGCCCCCACGGAGACGGCGTATTTCCCCGCCTGGAACCACGGGTAAGTGACGTCCACCCTGCCGCCCGAGAGCACGTAAAAGAGGAGAGCAAAGGAGAGGCACGACGAAGCCCCTGCGGCGCCAATCGCAAGCAACGAGCCTTTGCCGGGAAGCCTCTTGCCAAAGAAAATCGTGATTACAAAGGCAAACAGCGGAAGAAGAGGTATAAGGAATGCTGCAGTGGTCAACTAGGTTCTCCCTGATGTGTCACTGACAAAAGGGCCATCATCGGCCTACTTCTCCTCCATGCGCTGCTTGTCGTAGAGAAGCTCCCCGAGAATCAGCCTTGTAGAGGGATCGGTCGGGTCCAGCTCCAGTGCCTTCTTGAGTTCGACAATGGCCTCGTTAATCTCGCCCTTCTCCACGTAAAGCAGTAGCCCGATCTGGTAGTGCGCCTCGGCGAATGCCGGGTTCAAGCCCAGGGCACGCTTGAACATCCTGATTGCAGCGTCCACGTCGTGCAGATCGCTCATTACAACACCGAGCTGGAAAATGGAATCCGTGTCGGTCTTATCAAACTCGATGACCTTCCTATAGTGCC
>Ga0315274_10015478_pt1 | contig 10805 bp, 10 predicted proteins | sample YL17G02_20_MG_FD_203700 | JGI IMG/M metagenome (GOLD analysis project Ga0315274, IMG submission 203700) | Sediment microbial communities from Yellowstone Lake, YNP, Wyoming, USA - YL17G02_20 | ecosystem: Environmental > Aquatic > Freshwater > Lake > Sediment | place: USA: Wyoming | collected...
AAAACGCGAGGCAAACCGCTCAAGTCTCCCTTATGCCTATCCGCTTGCGCCAGAATATAGTCAATGCCGTACTTTTGGGCCAGCATGCGCGCGCGAAGCGAGTCAAGCCGCTCGTAACCCTTTTCAACGGCGGGCTGGGGATCCGCCGGCAAGGACCCCTTAGGGTCAAATCCGCACAGATCGCAGATGCGCTGATACCATTCAAGCGTTTCCCGCGGCCATAAAGCGCCGGCATAAGCGTCGGCAACAATCGCGCGGCGCGCGCCAAGCCGGAAGGTCTGCAGAAAAGGAGGTGTCGCAAAGACGGAGTTTGGGGGCGTTTCGCGCCGGATCCACTGCAGGGCCTCCGCCCAATCTCCTTGCGCGGGTTGCGCTCCGTTGCGCGAGTAATTGCGCACGCCGTAGATAGCGCTCGCGGACAACAGCACGGCGAAACCCAGGCAGGCCAAAGCTGCCGGTCTCGCCGGAATGAAGGATATCCTCCGCCCAATCCGGCCGATTTCCGATGCCAGAAACGGCGTGAAAATCCATCCCACCCACAGCACGCAAGGCTTTATCTCATTCAGAATTCCCGCCCATAGGGCAATGAAGCAGCTGATCGCAAGAACAAGCACGTCGAATAAGAAATGATCGGATGAGCGCCCCGGAAGCTTCAGGATCCGCCTGGACAAAACAGGCAGCCATGCCGGGGCCAGCCATAGCGCGCACCGCCACAGAAAGGGAAGGACACTCATGCCTTTTCGAATCGTGGGGATTTCGAAAATCCACAAACAGCATACTACCGCGGTTCCTGCCCACAGGAACGCGTCCATCCATGTCGCGCTCAGACGCTTGGGCGCTCCGGCGCGTTCTTCGGCGTTTCCCAGAACCGCCGTTAGCAGACGGTCCTGAAGAGCCACAAATCCCAGCAGCAGGGCCCAATGCGACACCCGCCAGGGCGCGAGCAGAGTAAGGGTCTGGCTTATGCCCATCTTCATCAGCAAAATCGAGCCGGCGCACACAAGAACGCTGACCAGGTAACTGACTCGCAGGGCTGTTTGCCCGGGCGATGAGGCGGGCCGGCGCCACAAAGCGGCGCCGCCGAGAAACACCAGTCCTGCCCAAAGGGCCGTGGCCGGAAGGGGCCAGGTTCTCAACACAAAATGGAATGGGCCCAGGAAATGGATGATGATTTCCCGGGAGCGTGCCACGTCCTCCGCCGAGCCCCGATCCATGCCTCCCACCCGCCACGCCATGGCAAAGGCTATCCCCCACAGGAAAATGAGAGGCAGGGAAAACCGCAACAGTTCGCTTTTCGAGCGCCACACTCCGCATGCCCAGGCCTGACAGATTATAACCGGCAGGCATGACACCAGTATGCCGAAATGGAAGAGGCCCCCGACTCCAAAGAGAATCGCGGAGATAAGGAGTCTGCGCCGAAAGAGCATGGCGAACCCCAGGACAATGCACGAACCCCCGATCTGTGACGGCTGAAAGTAGTCGCTGATCATGTATAGTCCGCCCAAGCCCATGCTCTCCGGGCCGGCCAGGGCGATCCATAACATGACGCCCGCGTATGCTGTCTTGGGACGGTCCGCAATCAAGTGACACAGGGACCACATGGCGCCGGAAAAGAGGGCGAAGCACCCTCCCTGGGCGAGGATGGCGGTCACCTCCAAAGGTCCAAGTCTTCGCAGGATCACGAGAAGATATGAAAATGCGATATGCGCATGATGCGTTTGCCAGGTGAAGTGGTCGAGGGGGATGAATCCCGGGTCGCTCAGGCGAAGACCATAGAGGAAGTAGGTATTCTGGTTGACCACATAGACGCGAAAACCACGCGCCAGAAGCAGGGCGATTCCGCCCAACAGTATCCACACACAGTCCTTGCCGGAAAAGGGTTGAGGCGTTTTGGGTTTTAAGGCTTCAGGTGTCATTGTGGTCTGTTTCCGAGCCGCGGGGAATGGGATTCAGGGCATCCTGAAATCGTGGACAGCCTGGATGACGCTCTCTTGCTCCTCCTCGGTGAGCTGGTTATAGAAAGGCAACCGGACCAACCGGTCACTCACGCTCTCGGCGACGGGACAATCACCAGGTTTCCCCCCAAAGCGCTGTCCCATTTTGGAGAGGTGCAGAGGCTGGAAGTGGAAAACGGAGAGAATGCCCTGCTTGCGCAGGTGAGCGATCAGGGCTTGGCGCTCTTCCAGGGAGGGCATCAGAAGATAGAAGAGGTGATAGGTGGGCTGGGAGGTCTGTGGAACCGTGGGCAAGATGACGCCCCGTTCGCGGGCCCACTTTTCCAGTCCATTATAGTAGGCGGTCCATATTCTCCGCCGATGGTCCTGGATGTGATCTCTGGCTTCAAGCTGGGCATACAGGAAAGCGGCGAGAATATCCGCCGGGGCATAGCTGGAGCCGACGTCTACCCAGGTATACTTGTCCACCTCGCCGCGGAGAAAGCGCGACCGGTCGGTTCCTTTCTGGCGGACTATCTCGGCCCTGCGAATGTATGCGGGATCGTTGAGGAGCAGGGCGCCCCCTTCGCCGCACATGACGTTCTTGGTTTCATGAAAACTCTGGGCCGCCATGGATCCGAGAGTTCCAAGATATCGTCCCTTGTACCTTCCCAGGAATCCGTGGGCGTTGTCCTCGATGACGGAGATGCCGTGGCGTTCCGCGATGGAGAGGATGGTGTCCATTTCGCAGGCGATGCCGGCATAATGCACGGGAACGATGGCCCGGGTACGGGGCGTGACAAGCGCCTCGAGCAGATTCTCGTCGAGATTGAGGGTATCGGGCCGCACGTCCACAAAAGCGGGCCGGCCGCCGTGTAGCGCAAACGCGTTGGCCGTGGATACGAACGTGAAAGAGGGCACAATCACTTCATCGCCTGGTTGAAGATCAAGCAGCAAGGCGGCCATCTCGAGGGCGTGGGTACAGGAGGTTGTCAGGAGGACTCTTGGAACCGCGAGAAGTTCCTGCAGAAGTGATTGGCAGCGTTCCGTGAAAAGGCCGTCGCCCGAGATATGACAACTATCTATGGCCTTGGCGATGTAGACCAGTTCCTTGCCTTCAAAACAGGGCCTGTTGTAGGGAATTCGCATTTCAGGCATGATCATGGGTTCCTTTCACGTGTGCGGCTGACAGGATGCCGCCGCCGGATTTGCTCATGAGTTCACCCGCTTCGTGGCGACCAGGATGGCGTGCGTATAAGGGACGCGGAGGAGGTCCGAACGGAGCTCCAGTTTGCATTCAGGAAAGTAAGACAATGCAAGACGTTGGTATTCTTCAGGAGTGCGCACATGCCGCCCGCGATCCTGAGAGATAAGAAACCGTGCTATCCAGGGCAGAGTGGGAAGATAGGCGGGGTCCACGGTGATCAAGCGGCCATTCGGCTTAAGCGCGGACCATGCGGTCCGGAAAAGGTCATGCGCCTCTTCGTTTGTCAAGTGGTGCAGGACTTCGCTCGCCAGAACAATATCAAATGCGCCGGGATTCTTCACATTGTCTTTACCGACCTTTTCGCAGGAGAATTCGCCGCGGTTTCCATAGTGTTGCCGGGCGTTCCTGATGTAGCGCGGGTTCATGTCAAAGCCATGGTATTCCACTTTCGGCAGCAGCTCAAGAAACTCGGCCGGTCCACAGCCAATATCCAGTATCCGGTCTCCCTCGCGCGGCTGGATGTAATCGCTGACAATGATCCGCCTGGCGCTCCCGCCGCTTGCCAGGCGCGCGAAGAGTTTGTAGCACCAGGCGAAGTTCAGGATTCTCTTGAGAACGAACACTTTGCCCGCCTTTCCGGGTTTCATGGGAGATCGCAGGCTATGAACGGCCGCTCCATGGATGATGAGAAAGGATCATCATATAAGGGCGGAATACGGCGGAAATACCGGCGCCCTGACCTCAAAGGAGTCATCGTGCCATACCTTTACCTGAAACTCGAAAGGTATGTATGCGTGATGAATCATCACGCGCCGGCTGAACCGCCTGGCGAGATCAAATATCGCCCTGGGATCGGCATAGAAGAGCTCATCGCGCCGTATATCGGCCGAGGTGCTCAGAAAATCAAGCACGACAACATCCGTCGTATGGTTCCACATAGCCTCCAGCATGGACGAGATGAAGAGCATGTTATCCTGCTTCAAGCGATGGTTGAAAATCCCCAGTGCCACCCCCATGGCCGCCTGGACGTTCAGCGGTTGCTCCTGAATATCCGCGCAATGAAACGAGGCGTTCGGTTCGCAGTGCCGCCTCCGTGCTTCGGCAAGCAGTTCCGGGACAATGTCAACGCCCGTGTATTGCCCGCTCCATCCTCTGGCTTTCAAGTGGGCGAAGAAATCGCCGAAGCCGCATCCGATGTCAATCACGCTTCCATATTCATTCGGACGGAGAACCTCGAGAGCGGCGGTGAAACGCACCTGCTGCCTCCCTTTGTCCCAATAGAGCGTCCGGGGATCATAGCCATATTGCTCCCATCGTTCCCGGTATTTCCTCCTGGTCTCATCAATGTCCTCGGGTTTCATGACGCTCCTCTCATTTCAAGGCGCGCAATGCCGCTTTGCCCTGTTCTCAATCGCCATGCCTCTCCACGGCTTCATCCTGGCGCGAGTAGATTCTGCGGATAATGGTAAAGGGCCAAGGCTTGACCTCCATAAGAACACGGGACAGATACACTCCGATAACGCCAATGGAGAAGAGCGTCAGGCCCCCGAAAAGCCAGAGGGAAATGATCAGGGACGTCCAGCCGTCTATGGTTATCTGATAAAAGAAATACCTGACCAGCACGAATCCGATGGAGCAACACGAAAGGAAAACAAAGAAACATCCCATCAGGAATATGTAAGACAGCGGCCTGACGCTGAAGGAAGTGATAGAGTCAATCACTATGCCGATTTTTCTGGCGGTTGTGTAGGAGGACGTGCCTTTGGATTTCTTCTCCACGGTCCACGGCGCCTGCTCAAACCCCGTGATCTGCCACAAGCCCGCCAGGAACGGCAGATGATCGGTGTGTTGAACCAGGGCGCGGACGTATCGGGCCGTCATTAACCGCGCCGTAATCAGGTTCGCGGGGATCGCAATGCCCGCCATCGCGTTGAATAAGCGATAGAACACGTAGCCCGTGAGCCTCTCAAGAAGACCTCCCTTGCGTGCCCTTTGGACGCCGTATACAACATCCGCCTTGGTTACTTCCATCTCCTCGAGAAACTCCGGGAGCCACTCGGGAGATTCCTCCAGGTCGCAGTCCATGAGGAAGACATGATCGCCCCTCACGTTCATCAACCCGGTCATTATCGCTTTGTGGTGCCCGAAATTGCGGGAAAGATCGATTATCTTCACGCGCGGATCGCGCTCGTGAATTCTCATCGCGACGGCAAGAGAGTCGTCCGGCGAGCCGTCGTTCACGAATATGAATTCATATCGTTCATAGAGATTCAATGCCGCGGACTTGCACCTTTCATAGAACTCTTCCAGATAGGGCGCGGAATAGTATAGGGTGGTGACGATTGAAACGCTCTCTTTTCGAGGAGAATCAGGCATGATCGCCTCCATGGGCATATGGCTTGTACGTGAACGCGGGGAATCCGGTTTCATTGACCGCTCCCGCCGGCGGAGGATTTCCATTCCCATATATAGCGCGGGGCTTCATCGCCGGTCATGAACAACAGATCCAGAATCGTCACTTGATGCTCAAACGGCTCGGAAATCTGCGGATATTGCGGATATCCCGAGTACTCCGCATAGGCCAGTTCGATCCCATTGGCTCCAAACAAATCAGGGCGGATATAGTCTCTGGCCGACGGTCCCGATAAATAGCGGCCACCGTGCACCGCGCGGATGATGTTTATCAGCTTTTCATCCCTCGAGCCGGGTGTTTTCAAATCGGTGGAACAAAGGAGTTCCGTTCTTATTCCAAGCTCCCCGCACAGCGCCTGAATGATCGCCACGTTCATTTGAGACAGTAGAGGAAACTTCCTGCCGAAAATATCCCGCAAGAGGCCATAGTACCGCTCAAAATGCGGCGCTTTCCCGTAGGAATGCCGCAACGCTTCCAGATGCTTTCTGCGCCAATCGCTGCCGGCATAATCAATCGGGGCGTCGGAAATCAACTGCTCGCGGCCGCCCTGCACCGGAACCGTCAGCCAGCGCGTCGTTCCGTCGCGCATCTTGATTCTGTTCCGGCTGCGCCAGTCCCGCTTCGTGTATTGCACATCATCCAGAAAGATGAACACATCAACGGCATGGATGATATCAAAATAGCCTTTCCACGGAATATAGCTGGGTTGGATGATTGCGACTTTTTTCATATATGCCCGATAGCGTTTGCGCAAATGACGCCAAATATCCCGCTAGTATTGAGTCCTTTTTATGCAGCTTTGTCAAGTGCTAAAGCCTCGGATGCCAAAGCCTGGGGAGGGTCTTGCGATATGGGTTCCTTGGCCGGTTCTATCAGAGCGTGGGATGGACGGACACGGACAAGCACGGACGAACACGGACAGACTGGAGAGGGAGTATGGTATTTCGCAAGACCCTCCCGTGCCCCCTCTTCTGCTTTTCCACTTGAGGCCGACGTGCCCGCTCATGTATACAATGGATGAAGATGTTGTGCATGAATCGGGTGGGCCACGGGCGGGCCGGGGAGACACGATGAGCGATTGTATCTGCATGAACCCGGTCTTTCGCTATCCCGACTTCGACAGAATAGAGATCGGCGTGGATGAGACGAAAGGCCGCTTCGGAGAAGTCAGCATCCATGTGTGCAGAACGTGCGGTCGAAAATGGCTGCATTACTATGTCACATACGAGGGATTCTCCCAATCCGGCCGCTGGTATCGCGGCTTGGTGTCGGATGAGACCGCCGGCGCCGTCACGCCGGAGACAGCCGTCAACGTGTTGGAGGGCTTGGAGTGGCATTTCTATGGCGGCAGCTATTTCGGTATGGCGGGACAGGAAGGCCGTGGGCCCATTCTTGTGAATCTATGAAGACCGAGAGTCTTGATATGAGCGAACACATTGTGCGAAAAGGAGACGGATCATGTCTGAATTGAAGGGGACCAAAACAGAGAAGAACCTGCGGGAAGCGTTTGCAGGTGAATCCCAGGCGCGCAACAAGTACACCTACTTCGCTTCGGCGGCCAAGAAAGAAGGCTACGAGCAAATCGCGGCGATCTTTCTGGAAACGGCGGAGCAGGAGAAGGAACACGCGAAGCTGCACCTGAAGGCGCTCGGCGGGATAGGAGACACCGTCGCGAACCTGAAAGCGGCCGCCGCGGGCGAAGGCGACGAGTGGACGGACATGTACCCAAGAATGGCGAAGGAAGCCCGCGACGAGGGATTCTCCGAGATCGCCCGCGTCTTTGAAGGCATCGGAAAGATCGAGAAGGAGCACCAGGCAAGGTACAAGGCGCTCCTGAAGAATGTGGAAGGAGGCCAGGTTTTCAAGAAGGAAGAGAAGGTCAAGTGGCGCTGCCGCAACTGCGGCCTGGTCCATGAAGGGCCGAACGCCCCGCAGAAATGCCCGGTCTGCCAGCATCCGCAGGCCTACTTCGAGATCGTTCCGGACAACTATTAGCACAAGGAAGACAGGTATCCAGAACAGTATGAGGCGAGGGAATAGCGGATGAGTCCGGATTACGTGCACGGATACTCAACAAAAGAGAGCGTGCGTCTTGTTGACCAGGCCACCACGTTGACGGAGTTGCTGCATTCGGATACCGCGTACCCCGCGGGCAGTGTGGTTCTCGAAGCGGGTTGCGGCGTCGGCGCTCAAACGGTCGCCCTCGCCGGAAACAGCCCTCAGGCAGACTTCGTCTCGGTGGACATTTCCGAGGAATCTCTGTCTGAGGCGCGGCGGCGGGTTAAGACGCTGGGGCTTTCGAACGTCGCCTTCCAGCGGGCCGATATCTTTCATCTGCCCTTCGGGCCGGACCATTTCGATCACGTGTTTGTCTGTTTCGTTCTGGAGCATCTGCCGAATCCGGAAGAGGCGCTGGCTCTCCTTCGGCGCATCCTCAAGCCCGGCGGGACCATGACCGTGATCGAAGGGGACCATGGTTCGGCCTATTTCCATCCCGACAGCGTCCAGGCACGCAAGGCCATCCAGTGCCTGATCGAGCTGCAGCGCCGGGCGGGCGGCGACTCCCTCATTGGGCGGCGCTTGTACCCGTTGCTCGTGAAGGCCGGTTTTCGCGACGTACGCGTGTCTCCCCGGATGGTGTACTCGGATGCGAGCCGGCCGGTGTTCGTGGACGGCTTCACCAGGAAGACGTTCACGGCCATGGTGGAGGGCGTGACGGAACAGGCCGTCGGCCAAGGGTTGATGGACGAAGAGTCCTGGGCCACGGGCGTCCGTGATCTGTACCGGACGGCCGAACCCGACGGGACCTTCTGCTACACGTTCTTCAAGGCTGTGGGGATCAAGTGAGGCGCCAAAACCCTCCAAGGGACCAGGACAAGCCACGCAGTTGAAGTCCGCTGTTGAGAAGGAGAGGAGTCGTGCCAGCCGTTTCCATCAGTCTCTCTTGCGCTTGCACCGTCAAAAGAGTATTCTGATGCCATGAAACCCAAGCGCATATATATCGAGACCTCGATCATCAGCTATCTTGCGGCACGCAGGAGCCGGGATCTGGTTATTTCGGCATGGCAGGAAATCACCAGGGAGTTCTGGGATAAGCACCGCGGCGGATATCGTCTCCATACGTCTGAACTCGTGGTTGAGGAATGCCGCATGGGAGATGCGGAAGCGGTTCGCAGCCGCTTGGCCCTGCTGCGCGGCATACCGGAGATCCCTGTGGACGCCACGGCCAGGAATCTTGCGTCCGCCCTTCTTGCCAAAGGGGTGCTGCCCCGCAAAGCCGCGATTGATGCGCTGCATATTGCGGTCGCGGCGGCGGGAGGCATGGACTATCTGCTCACCTGGAATTGCCGGCATTTGAACAATCCCGTCATAAAACCGCGCGTCCGCTCTATCTGTATTGGATGTGGCTATTCCTGTCCGGAAATATGCACGCCGTTTGAACTGACGGAAGGAGACAAGTCATGAAAGATAAGATCATAGAGGAAGTCTGGCGCAATCGCGACCTGCTGTCGGCTAAGTATAACCACGATCTGGACGCCATTGTCGCCGCAATGCAGAAACGGCAAAGGCACCCGCTGACGGCCCTAGTCAAGAAGCCCAAGCCAAAAACAGGCAAGGGGGCGCGGCGGCTCCCGTCCGATGAATCAGCTAAGGCGTAGCAGTAATGCCCTGCTAAGCGGAATCGCATAAGGGGGTTGGAGGATAAGGGACAGCCGACACAAAAAGGACTGAGCGGCGTTGTACTCCCGTTTCTGCCTTCACCCTACCAGCGCCATCTGCTGCCTTTGGCTCCTCTTGCGCTGCTCGGCGTCCAGGATCGCTTTCCGGATGCGGACGGCCCCAGGCGTTACCTCCACAAGCTCATCCGGGGCGATCCATTCCAGCGCCTGCTCCAGAGTGAGCCTGCGGGCGACAGTCAGCTGGATCGTCTGCTCCTTGGTGGAAGAGCGGTAGTTGGTAAGGGCCTTGCGCTTGGCCGGGTTGCAGGACAAGTCTTCCGGGCGCGAATTCTCGCCCACCACCTGGCCGTCGTACACGTTTTGCATCGGCTCGATGAAAAGGACGCACCGCTGCTGCAGGTTCTCGAGCTGGTAGCCGGTGGCGGGGCCGGTCTCCATGCTCACCACCGACCCGCGGTTGCGCAAGAGGATCTCGCCCTTCCATTGTTCGTAGCCGCGGAAACGCGAAGCCATGATGCCCAGCCCCCGCGTGTCGGTGAGGAACTCATTGCGGTAGCCGATCAGGCCGCGCGTGGGGATCCGGAATTCGAGCCGCACCATGCCTGAGCCCGGGTTCTCCACGTGCACCATCTCGCCCTTGCGGCGGGCCAGTTTCTCGATCAGCGTCCCCTGGTATTCGGCGGGAACGTCCACGACGAGTTGTTCCACCGGTTCCAGGGTCTCGTCGGCGTCCCCTTTCCGAAGGATAACCTCGGGGCGGGAGACGCACAGTTCGAGACCTTCGCGGCGCATCTCCTCGATGAGAATCGCGAGGTGCAGCTCTCCCCGGCCCGAGACCTTCACCCCATCGGAACGTCCCACGTCCTCGACGCGCAAGGCGACGTTGACGCGCAGCTCTCTGTCCAAGCGTTCCTTGAGCTGCCGCAGGGTAATGGCTTTGCCATCGTGGCCCGCGAAGGGGCCGTTGTTGACAAGGAAGAACATCGAGACAGTGGGTTCCTCGATGTCCAGGGGTTCCAGGGCCGCGTTGTCGAGCGCCGGGTCGGCAAACGTGTCGCCGATCCCGATCTCTTCCGGGCCGGCGATCCACACGATGTCGCCGGCTGTGATCTCGTCCACCTCGACGCGCTCCAGGCCGCGGGTCACCCAGAGATGCTCGGCCCGCTCGACCGTGACGCCGTCAATCTTCCAGCCTGCCTCAGGGTTTGCCGGGTCTATGAGCCTCGTCCGGATGCGCTGAAACTCGTCTCTGGTCTTCAGCCGCCCTTGCAGGACGCGCCCGCAGCCGATCCGGCCGATATAATCGCTCCAGGCCAACGTGCTGATCTGCATGAGGAATGGCGCGTCCAGGCCGCCTTGGGGGGCGGGGACCTGTTCGATGATGGTCTCAAACAGGGCTTCCAGACCCTCGTGGGGGTCTTTGTCCAGGTCTCGGACGAGCCATCCGTCCTGGCCCGAACCGTAGAGCACCGGGAAGTCCACCTGGTGGTCGTCGGCGCCGAGTTCGATGAAAAGGTCCAGCGTATTGTCCAGGGTGGATTCGGGCCGGGCGTTTGGCCGGTCCACCTTGT
>Ga0315274_10015479_pt1 | contig 10805 bp, 4 predicted proteins | sample YL17G02_20_MG_FD_203700 | JGI IMG/M metagenome (GOLD analysis project Ga0315274, IMG submission 203700) | Sediment microbial communities from Yellowstone Lake, YNP, Wyoming, USA - YL17G02_20 | ecosystem: Environmental > Aquatic > Freshwater > Lake > Sediment | place: USA: Wyoming | collected...
GGAGGAGGGAGCGCGGCTGCAGCAGAAGAAGCGCCGTCGCCCCGCTGGCTGTTGCGGCCCGCGGCGGCGGCGACGGCCGCCGCCGCGGCGCGCCCGGCCAGCGACGCCAGCATCCGCCGCTTGCTCCCTGCCGGGGGGCTCTCGACCCGAGGAGCGGCACCCGCCTCCCCCCCTTCCCTCCCCCCGCCTCCTCCCCCGCCTCCGAGGCCGTCAAACAGCAGCGCCAGGCCCTCGGCCTCGGCGGCGACCCTCTCCGCGAGCGCGGCGTCCCCGGCGGCGCGCAGCCTGTGCGCGGCATCGGCGAGCAGCCCCGGCGCGGCGGGCGCGCCCTCGCGCAGCGCGGGGGCGTGCGCCGCCAGAGCGCGCGTGATGGCCCCGGCGACGTGCCTGCAGTCGTTGCGGTGGAGGGCAGCGGGCCCCAGCAGCAGGAGGAGCGAGCGGCGCCGGGGGGAGAGGGCGGGGGGGAGGAGGGCGGCGAGCTCGGCGGCGTCGGCGGCGCCGCGGGCGAGGGCCTGCGCCGCCGCCGGGTCCTTTCTCGCCTTCTTCCCGCCGCTCCCGGTCCCGCTGCAGCTCCCGCTTCCGCCGCCGCGAGCCAGGACGGCCGCCCTCGCGACCGCGTCCGCCACCAGGGCGGCGAGCGCGTCGCCGGCCTCCGAGACCGCGAACTCCCCCTCGGCGAGCAGGGGCGCGTCGCCGCCCTCGGGGCCCCAGTCGAGCAGCGGCGGCGCCGCGGGCGGGGAGGAGGCTGCCCTCGCGCCGCCTCCTCCGCCGCCGCCGCTCCTGTCCCTCGCTGCCGCGGCCAGGGCAAACCACGCGTCGGCGTCCGGGGACCTTCGCGGCAGGGGGGCTCCCACTCTCCTCCTCCGAGGGGAGGGGGCGGAGAGGGCGGCGGCGGCAGCAGAAGGCCCGGCGCCGCCTCCTCCTCCTTCTCCCTCGCCTCTGCTGCCGCCGAGGAGGGCGCCGCGGACCAGCAGCGCCCTCGCGGCCTCCACCACCTCCAGCCTCAGGCCGACGAGGTCGCGGTCTGCTACGGCGGCGACGAAGGCCGCGAGGCGGCCCCCGCCGGCGGCGGTGACGTTGGAGGAAGGGGAGCAAGACGGGGAGTGCGACGGCGCCGCCGGCGACGACGAAGACGAGGGAGGGGCGAAGCCCGCGGCCTCCGCGGCGGCCTCCAGCCTCAGCGCGGCGCTCCCGATCTCCGCAAAGGCCTCGCGCGCTCTGTCCCCGCCGGGGCCCCTATCCGCGGCCGCCGGGGAGAGCCTGAGCTCGACCTCGGCCGCCGAGGCGCGGGGCCAGGCCGCTGCGCCGACGAGCGAAGCGAGATGCGATCGGACCTCGCCCCTCCCGCTCCCGATCCCTCCTCCTCCGGCGGCAGGGAGCACCGCCGAGGCGAGGAACTTGACGGCCTCTGCCGCGGCGTCCTCCGGGAGGAGGAGAAGGGAGGGTGAAACTGGGGCAGCAGCAGCAGGAGCAGCGCTCGCCTCCTCCCTCCTCCTCCTCCTCCACCAAAAGCCGTTTTCCGCGCTCGCCTCGACAACCTCCACCCTCTCCTCGAGCCCCAACCTCAGCAGCGGCAGGAGGAGCCCCTCGGCCAGCACGGAGGAGCCGATGGCGCGGGCTCGCTCCGTCGTCCTCTCGGAAGAAGCGCAGGAAGCAGAGGCGGAGGAAGGAGGAGGGGAGGAGGAGAGGAGGGCGGAGGCGGAGAGCGCGGAGCGGACGCCGGAGGCGACGGCGGGGATGCCGCCGTCGCAGCCCGCGGGCAGGGGAGGCGGAGACGGCGAGGACGAGGGAGCGGCAGCAGAGGAGCCGGCAACCCCGAGACCCTGCTGCAGGGCGGAGTCGATGGCCTGCTCCAGGGAGCCCCGGAGCGTCTCGGCCGTCGAAGCTCGACAGCTGCCGTTCTTGCCTCTGCCGTCCTCGGCCCCGCCACCGCCGCCGAGCGTTCGGACGACGACGACTCTCCGCTCGTACCTCAGGAGGGCCGCCGCGGCCCCCTCAAGGTCCCCGGCGTCCGTGGCGGCGGCGACCCTGTCCGCGGCGGCGTCAGCCACGGCCTCCTCCCTCGCCGCCGCTGCCGCGACGCGCGCGGCGGCAACCCTGGAGGAGAGCTCGGCGGCTTCCCTGGCGAGCGCGGCGAGTTTGGCGTCGTCGTCGCCGCCGCCGCTGTTCTTTTCGTTGTTGCTTTTCTTGCGCACGTCTTCTTCCTCTTCTTCTTCTTCGTCCTCTTCGTTTTCATCGATCAGGAGGCCACCCAGGGAGGCGAGCGTCGCGGCGTCGTCTTTGTTGCTGGCGCCTCCTTGGTGTTCGCCGGCTCCGCCGTCGGCGTTTTTCAGAGGGGAGTGACGACGAGAGTCGTCTTCCTCTCCTTCCTCGGCAGCGACACCGGCAGCTGAAGCCAGCGCGCTGTAGGCTCTGGCCGTCGCGGCCTCTCTGCGGCAGGCGAGGGCGTCGACGTACTCCTGCAGGACCGAGGGGGAGAAGCCCTGAGGAGTTGGAGTGGAGTGGAGGAGAGAGAGAGGTCGAGGCTGAAGGTTCAGAGTTTTTTTTCGACGCCAATCGAATGCTCCCTGTCGAGTTTCTCCCTCTTCTCCTCTTCTCTTTCCCTCTCCGTTTTCTCGACCCTCACCTCGTGCTCGGCGCGCTCTGGCACCAGGGCTTCGGCGACGCGCTCGGCGGGCGAGGCCATGTCAAGCGGATGGAGAGTAACGAGAGGAAGAAAAAAGATGGCTGATTTTTTGATTTTGGGCGACGATGAAGAAAAAAGCTGTCCTTGTTATTGCTCGAGAAACAGCCCTCTTCTTTCTTTTTGAAGTCTCTTCCTCCCGCGAGCGTGTCGAGGAGGGAGGATCCAAGCGATGGAGAGGTCAGAAACGCGGTGCGAGGAGCAGGAGACGAACGCGAGCCTGTTTTCCTTCTCTCAAACACCGTGCTTGAGTTTTTTTTTTCCTTCTGAAACGTCGAGCTCCTTTCCCCGCCTTTACTTTTTCTTCTCTTTTAAAACCGCAAGCGCCGTTGTCGATTTGAGAGCCAACTGCATCTCGACTCACATATCAGCTGTCGTTTTCGGATAAGCACGCGCGATGCGCGCGCTCTCGAGCTCCGGCGCGTCCACGAGCCGTGCGAGCTCCTCCTCCTCGGCGGGCGAGTCCGGAGCACAAGGAAGACGAGCAGTCATCACTAGCTGCTGCGGCCGTCGACGAATGGTGTCGCCACCGATGGCGTCGAGCTCGGTCCCTCCTCCCTGCAGCGCCCGCTGCCGCTCCGCTTCCGAGGCAAGGACGTGCTCTGTCTTTTCAGCGTCTCTGGCGACGCGGATTATCCCGCGGGGCTCTGGAAGCGCGACGCGACAATCGAATTCGCTGGCTAGTTTCGCCACCTCCTCCGACGGCTCTTCTTCTTCTCCGACCTCCTCGTCTTCTTTCGCGACCGCCCCCTCCTATTCCCCCGACGACGACCCTGACGCCTACGACGTCGTCGTCGTCGGCGCCGGCCACGCCGGCATCGAGGCCGCCCTCGCCTCTGCCCGCCTCGGCGCGCGCACCCTGCTGCTGACGCTAACTTTGGACAAGATCGGCTGGCAGCCGTGCAACCCCGCCGTGGGGGGCCCCGCGAAATCGCAGCTCGTCCACGAGGTCGACGCGATGGGAGGGGCGATCGGCTTTCTCGCGGATGCCACCGCCCTGCAGAAGCGCGTGCTGAACCGGAGCAAGGGCCCCGCAGTCTGGGCCCTGCGGGCGCAGACCGACAAGAGGGCCTACGCGTCGCTGGCGCGCAAGGTCCTGGAGGAGCAGGAGAACTTGGACATCAGGGAGGGCATGGTGGTGGACCTCGAGGTCGAGAACGACGTCCGCGGCGACGTCGTTCTCGACAGCGGCAGCAGCCTGAGCAGCAGCAGCAGTCCTGGCAGCGGCGGCAGAACGATGCGGGTCTCCGCCGTCGTCACCCACTTCGGGATGCGCTACCGCTGCCGCGCCGCCGTGCTGACGACGGGCACGTTCGGCAACGGCCGCATCTGGGTCGGGCGGCACTCGCTCCCCGCCGGGAGGGCCGGCGAGGCCCCGGCCCACGGGCTGACCGAGGCGCTGGCGAGCCTGGGCTTCGAGACGGGGCGGCTCAAGACGGGCACGCCGGCCCGGGTCGACGCGAGGACGGTCGACTTCTCGACGCTCGAGCCCCAACACGGCGACGCGAGCCCGGGCTTCTTCTGCGCCGACAGGGCCAGGAGGCTGCTGGCCGCGTCGCTGGCGCCCGAGCCCGTGCCCTGCCACCTGACGAGAACGACCCGCGCCACGCACGACCTGATCAGGGCCAACCTCGAGGAGTCGCCGGTCTACGGGGGGTGGGTCGACGCCAAGGGGCCTCGGTACTGCCCCTCGATCGAGGACAAGATCGTACGGTTTGCGGACAAGGAGTCGCACCAGATCTTTCTGGAGCCCGAGGGGGCCGACTCGCCCGAGCTGTACGTGCAGGGATTCTCGACAGGGTTGCCCGAGAGGCTGCAGCTGGCGATGCTGAGGACGCTGCCCGGGTTGGAGAGGGTCAGGTAAGAGAGCTTCAAGGTTTCGTTCGGGGGGGGGGGCGCAGGGTCGGAGCAGAGAGGAAGAAGGGGACAAAAACTAACTTTTTTCTTTGCCTCTCTTCTCTCTCTCGCTCTTGAACCACTTTCTCTTCTCAAACGAACGAACGTACAGGATGGTCCGCAGCGCCTACGCGGTGGAGTACGACTACGTCCCCTCCCGCGGCCAGCTCTCGCACTCGCTGGAGGCGCGTTCGATCTCCGGCCTCTTCCTCGCTGGCCAGCTCAACGGCACGACGGGCTACGAGGAGGCCGCGGCGCAGGGCCTGCTGGCGGGAGCCAACGCCGCCAGGATCGCGGGCGGCTCCCCGACCTTCGAGCTGCCCAGGGCGTCGAGCTACCTGGGCACGATGGTCGACGACCTGGTGACGATCGACCTCCGCGAGCCGTACCGCGTCCTGACCTCGAGGTCGGAGCACCGGCTGCTGCTGCGGGCGGACAACGCCGGGGACAGGCTGACGCCGCTCGCGAGCACGCTGGGGCTGGTCGGAGCGCGGAGAGCGCGCGAGCACGCGGCGAGGCAGGAGAGGGTCGCCGCGGACGTCGCGAGGCTGCGCGCCTCGAGGGTGCGCGTTGACGAGCCCGTCGCCGCCGCGGCGGCCGCGGCGAGCGCGCAGGGCCTGCCGGACCCTTCGGCGTCGCTGACGCTGGCGGACCTCCTGAAAAGGCCGCACGTGCACTACAAGCTGCTGGTCGAGCACGGGCACGGACCGAGAAGGAGGGAGCGGGGAGCAGGAGGGGGCGGAGGGGAAGATGAGGAGGGAGGAGAGCCCGAGCCCGACGAGCTCGAGGCCGCCGAGATCCTGCTCAAATACGAGGGCTTCATCTCCCGCGCGGCCAAGCAGGCATCTTCCGAGGCCAGCAAGCACGGCAGGCTGATCCCGGAGGACCTCGACTTCGCCGCGGTTCCCTCTCTGCGCCTCGAGGCCAGGGAGAAGCTGGGCAAGGTGAGGCCGACGGACGTCGGGCAGGCGAGTCGCGTCGCGGGCGTCAGCCCGGCCGACGTCTCGGCGCTGCTCGTCTTCTTGGAAGCGAGGGCCAGGAGGGAGAGGACGGAGGCAGCTGCGGCAAGCGCTTCCTATTCTTCTTCTTCTTCTTCTTCTTCTTCTTCTTCTTCTTCTTCTTCTTCTTCTTCTTCCGAATCCTCGTCGTTCGCTCCGCGGTCGGCGAGGCAGCTGAGGGAGAAAAAGGTCGAGGAGGCGCTGGCGGGGAAGAAGTAGTGGAGAGAGAAGGAAGAGAACAAGTGTAAGCAAAAAAATGAAAAGCGAAAAATTGAAAATGAAAAAGAAAACAGAATTTCTCTCTTCTCTCGATCTCTTTTGATGTCGCGCGCCTCGAAGGTGGAGCGCCTCGTTGTCGACGCGCTGCGATGGAAGGGCAGTGGCAGCGGCAATTATATATCTGCTGCAGCATCAGCGACAAATCGGCACGGAGGAGGACCTGCAGCGGCAGCGGCGATGCAAACAGCACCTTTGCTGCCGCCGCCGCCGCCGGCGTCGATGCACCAGTGGCTTGATCCTCCGCCGCTGCCGAGCAGCAGCGCCGCGTGGCCGTGGTCCTCTACCAACGTACCGCGACCAGCTAAAGCCGAAGCAAAGCCTCTGGCTGAAGGGCCATCGTTCGCCGCCTCCCCTTTCGTGCGACAGCTGCAGGAGAAAGTCAAGAGCGAGACGAAGAAGAGGAGGGCGAGGGCGAGCAGGGCCAAGGAAAAAGAAGGGGAAGCGGAAGCGGTCTCTACTCTCCCTGCCGTCGTCGCCACCGAAGCCGAAGAGGCCGGAGCGGAAGGCGACGATAAAGTAGGGCACCTGACGGCGATAGCAGAAAAGAAGGAAGAGGAGGAGAAAGCGATCCGCGAGGCCTGGGAGGAGAAGCGCAAGTCCGCCCTGCTGCGGACGCGGCAACAGCTTTCTTCTTCTTCTTCTTCGTCGACCTCGACCTCGACGCCCGCTCCCTCCTCTCCTTTCTCCCCCTCGTCCGAAGAGAGACGAGGGAGCGAAAGGCGAGCAGCTCGTCAGACGAAGGCCTCCTCCTCCCCCGCAGCCGCCGCCGCGGCGGCCATCGCCGCCGGCTTTCCTCCGCCCCCTTCCTACCGGCTCTCCTCGCTGATCATCTCCGCGCCCACCCCGCGGGAGGCGCAGGAGCTCCACTGCCTCGCGCTGGCTGCGGGTGCTCTTCCCGACGGGCGGCACTTCACGCTCGTCGTGTCGAGGCTCGCCGCCGCGGGCGATGCGAGGGGCGTGCGTCGGGCGTCGCGCGCCGCGGCCGCGGCGGGGCTGCCGCGGGCGCCGCACTGGGAGGCCGCCGAGGTGCGGGCCCACGCGCAGGGGGGGGACCTCCGTGGCGCCTGGGACAAGCTCGCCGGCCTGTTCAGCGACGCGAGGAGGCTATCCCGCGAGGCCGCCGCCGCCGCCACCTCGGAGCCCTCGTCGTCCGCCGCCGGCTCCCTCTCCTCCGCCGCGGCGACCGCTGCCGCGGCCCTCGCCGCCTCGGAGTCCGTCGGCGACCCTTCGGCGCACTTCCTGCTCTGCCCGCCGCTGCGCGCCTCGTCGTCGGGCGCGGCCTCGGCGGCCGACCACGGCGCGCGCGCGCTCGTCGTCGCGCTGGGAGCGGCCGGGCACGCCGCCGCTGCCGCGCGCGTCGTCTCGCGCCTCGCGGCCTCGGGCGTCGCGCCGTCGGCCGCCACCTACGGCGCTCTCGCGGGGGCGCACGCGGACTCGGGCGACGGCGAGCGCGCCGAGGCGGCAGCGAGGGCAGCCGACGTCGCCGAGGCCTTCTCGGGGGTCGGGCCGAGCGGGAACGGTTTTTATCCTTCTTCTTCTTCTTCTTCTTCTTCTTCTAATTCTTCTTCTTATTATCCGTCGTCGTCGCTGCCGCCCGTCGCCGTCTCTGAGGAAGGACAGGAGGGAGACGGGTCTGCCGCCGCCGAGCAGCAGCCCTCCTCTTCCTCGACTTCCGCTGCTCTTCTCCCTCCGGCCCCGGTCAACGGCATCGCTCTGAGGCACGTCATCCGCGCCTGGAGCCGCGCCGGGAGGCCCGCCGCCGCCGCGGCGGCACTGGCTGCCGCGTCTCGGGCCGAGGCGGAGGCGGCGAGGGTCCTTGCGGCGGAGGCGGCCGAGCTCGCCGCCGCGGCCCTCGTCGCTCGCGCCGGTGCCGGCGGCGGGAAGCGGGCGAAGAGGGCCAGAAACCTCCTCGCCTCCTCCTCCTCTCCTCCTGCTATTCCGAATCGTCCGCAGAGGGACGCCTCCTCGAGGGCCGTCCTCGTCGACGAGGCCGCCTACGCCGACCTCATAGCGGCGCACGGCAGGGCTGGAGACCTCGCGGGAGCGGCGCGGGCGCTCGAGCTCGCCGCCGCCAACGGCGTCGCGCCGGGGCCGAGGTGCTTTGGCAGGCTCGTCGACGCGCACGGCGCCGCGGGGGACCTCGAGGGCGCCTGCCGCGTCTTGGAGGGGGCGCTCTCTCCCGACTCTTCCCATCGCTGCCTGGAGCCGGACGCGCAGCTCTTCGCGTCGCTGATGCGGTGGGTCGCGCTGGCCGGCGACGCCGCGAGGGCCGAAGCGACGATGCGGCTGGCGAGGGAGACGCTGGGGCCCGCGCTCAAGGGGAGCCGCTCCGAGAGAAGCGGAGCGGAGAAAGGCAGCAGCATGAGCAGCATGAGCGGCGGCAGTAGCAGCAGCATTATCACCAGCAGCAGCAGCAGCTTTGAGGGGGGCGAGGGCGAGGGCCTGAAGCTGAAGGCCGCCGCGGCGAGGAGGAGGAGGAGGCGAGGGGGCGCAGCGGACGACGCCTCGGCGGCCGCCGCCGTCGGCGGCGAGGCCGCGGACGTCGTCCTGTCGAAGCTCTTCGTCGAGACGCTCTTCCAATCGTGGTGGCGGGACAGCAGCAGCAGAAACGCGAGCAGCAAGCGTCAAAGCAGCGGCAGCAGCAGCAGCAATGGGAGGCTGGCCGCGGCCCTGGAGGCGTGGAGGGAGCTGCAGCTCTCTCTGCCGCTGCCGCAGCCGCTGCCATCGTCGGTGGCGACGTCTGCTGCCGCCGGCGGCGGCAGCAGCGGTCCTTCTCCCCCCTCGAACTTCCTCCCTTCGTCCTTCTCCCTCGACCTCCACTCCTTCAACCACTGGTCTGCGCAGCTGGCCCTCCTGGAGGCGCTCAAGAAGCTGCTGCCGCTGCTGGATCGATCCCAGGAGGACTCCCTTCCTCTTCCTCTCCCTGCCGCCGCCGCCGCCGTCCCCTCTCCCTGGGAGGAGGAGAGCGAGGACGAGGGGTCGCTGCCGCCGCCGCCCCTCTTCTTCCCGGACCTCCTCGTCATCACGGGCCGCGGCAACCGCTCCAAGGACCGCGGCGCTCCGCCCGTCCGGCGGGCCGCGCTCTCGCTCCTCCACGCGCTCGGCTGCCCCGCGGCGCTCGCGAGGGGCAACGACGGCTGCGTCGTCGTGCGAGGGAGCGCTCTTGCGGCGCTCTTTGCTCGCGAGAGGGCAAAAGGAAAAAGCTTCGGCGTCGAGGAGCACGCTGGGGACCTTGTCGGGCTGGACTTTTCATCTATGGAGATCTCGCTGGCCAACCGCCTGTAGAAAAAGGAATTCGACGTGTAAGAAAATAAAAAAAAGAAATCATGTAGAACTAGTGACGCAGAAAAAGAAAAGACACGAGAAGCAGAATTTCATTTTTTTTGGGTTTCGTCGAGGAAAACAAAAAAACCGGCCTCTCAACTCCGCATCTTTTTCGAGGACCCGCCTCCTTTCTTCCCCTTGCGCTTGTACAGGTCAGCACTTCCTCCGTCTCCGTCTCTGCCCTGACTGCTGCGCTTCTTCTTGTCGCCACCGGAACCAGCCAAAGCGTTCCTCGCGTTCCTGGCCGCGGCGGCGAGCCCTTCGGCCGTCGCCGGCGCCGACAGCAGCGCCCCGCGCCGCAGCCCGCCGGCCGCGCCCCCGGCCGCCGCGGCCGCCGCCTCGGCCTCGGCGACGATCCCGTCCCCGACGGCGAAGGCCGCGAGGTCCTCCCCTTCCAGCTCCGCGGCCAGGGCGGCGGCGGCGGCCTTGGACGCGCGCCTGGCCTCCTCGTCGAGCTCGGCGTCGAGGGACTCGAGCGCGGCGTGGCTGACCCTCTCGGCGGCGGCGGCGGCGGCGCCCGCTCCCCTGGCCGCGACGGCCGCCGCCGACGTGGGCCTCGGCGGCAGCTCCGCGGCGTCCGCCGCCGCGGCGGCCAGCGCCCGCAGGTGCGCGTGCAGCCTCCTCGACGCCTTGGAGAACAGCGCCAGGCACTGCTGCACGGGGAGCCCCAGGGCCGCGGCGGCCTCGTCGGCGCTCGAGCGCTGCAGGCCCAGCGAGACCAGCAGCGCGGCCTGCGCGGCCGAGAGCGCGACGGGCAGGCGGCCGGCGCACCACGCGGCCGCCAGCGGGGGCACGAGGTCCGAGACGGCGTTGCCGTCGACGAGGGAGGCCGCGTGCGCGGCGAGCCGGGCGAGGTCGTGCGGGGTCAGCGGGGTGCCGTCCGCGTGGGCGACGGGGAGAGGGTACGAACGAGAGGAGGGAGAAGAGGGGGGAGCCTTCGCGCCCCCGCCCGCCCCGCTTTTGGCCTCCCTCCTCCTCCTCCTCGCCCTCTCCTCCTCCTCGTCCTCGTCCTCCCGCTTCTTCCTCGCCGCGGCCCTGGCCGCCCTGGCCACGGCCTCCTCGGCCTCGGCCTCGCTGAACGTCAGCCTCGGCGCCAGGAGCCCCAGCGCCAGCCCGGGCGGGAGCTTCCTCAGCAGCGCGCCGCCGAGCAGTGCCGCGAGCCTGCAGCGGAAATCCCGCACGAACGGCGAGGCCCACCCTTTGGCCGGCGCGTCCCCCGCCTCCGCGCCGGGGCCCCTCGTCAGGGGGCGCAGCAGGATCGCGGTGTGCTCGCCCGTCGTCGGCGTCGGCGTCTGCCGCAGGTACAGCGGCAGGAACCCGGCCCTCGACCAGAACGCGTGCAGGTCGGGGGTGAGGCCAAAGGCCGCGCCGACCCAGTGGAGCGGCTCGGGCCTCCGCGAGCGCAGGGGGGTGAGCAGGGGGGGGAGGCCGGTGGTGCGCGCCCTGAGGCGCTCGGTGTGGAGGAGGTCCGAGGAGGAGGGAGGGAGGGCCGCGCTGGCGGGCGCGCCCTCGTCGCCGCGCGCCTTGGCCGGCGTCGGCGGCGCCGAGGCGTCGCCCTTTTTCTCCTTCTTCTTCTTCCCTTTGCCTCCCTCCTCCTCCTCCTCCTCGTCGTCGTCGCTCGAGTC
>Ga0315274_10015480_pt1 | contig 10805 bp, 11 predicted proteins | sample YL17G02_20_MG_FD_203700 | JGI IMG/M metagenome (GOLD analysis project Ga0315274, IMG submission 203700) | Sediment microbial communities from Yellowstone Lake, YNP, Wyoming, USA - YL17G02_20 | ecosystem: Environmental > Aquatic > Freshwater > Lake > Sediment | place: USA: Wyoming | collected...
CCATCTCCGGAGTCTGGACGAACCGCCTCCGGAAGATAGCCCTAGAAACCGTCGCCACTATGACGGATGTTCGTCCGATCTGGAACTATGAGACCTACGTGGACGAGTACAAGCCACAAGGAGGCGTTCTTAACAAGCTCGCCCGCGCATGGTGGAGAAACACCAATGCTGATTCTCGCCTTGCTAGTATTCTTCTCTACGCTTGTGCTGGTGGATCTGGTTACGGCCTTCTTACATGGAACAAAGACCTAAACCTAGGGGAAGGAGACCTAGAGCTTGTTCCCTTCGACCCGCGAGATGTCATCCCCGTCGACCCCATTTACTCTGATGACATTCAAGATTGGAGGGGCGTGATTCTACGACAGAGACTGCCGGTAGAATCAGTGAAGAGGATGTTCCCCTCGAAGGCGCAGCACATCATAGGGAAAGAGCTAAGCTGGGCTCCGGTCCAGACTGACCGCAACTCCCGCGTTGACGCAGTAGTCTCCCCCCTCTGGGAGTCTATCGACATGCGTAAGAACCTCAACGACATCCCCGGCGTAGATGTCATGAGAGCCTACCTGAAAGACGACTCCCTGAATCTCACCGACGCCCCCATCACTATGGGAGAAGGCGAGTGGTCATATGTAGTCTATCCCATGGGAGGAAACGATGAGCAAGGCAAACCGGTCACGCGCGAGAAAGCGAAACTTTACCCTCGTGGAAGGCTCCTCATCTTCACCCCCGAAGCCATCCTGCGCGACATCCCTAACCCCCATTGGCATGGACTCTTCCCCGTCATCCGTTTCACTCTCGACCCTCTTCCTTGGTCCCTCTTGGGTACGTCCCTCATCGGGGATCTTATCCCCCTACAGGATGCCCTCAACCAAGCGCTTCGCGGGAGCGAGGACGGTCTACGTCAATGGGTCCAAAGGAGCGTAGCCGCTGACAAGAGATCCATGCCGAAATCGGCATTGGATGCTCTTGACACCCGCATGGGTGGCCTAAAGCTCCATTACAACACCTCCGCTGGTGAGCCGTTCAAGATCATCGACGGTCCTGCCCCTATGGTCTTCTCCATCTACGAGAAACTCATCGAAGTCCTCAAGAGCGAGATGGAAGACGTAGCCGGTATGAGAGGAGTTACCCAACTTGCCCAAATGGGACAGATGCCCTCTAGCGACACCCTTGAGAAGTACATGGAAGCTCTCTCACCGATTCTCCGTCTACGAGCCCGACAGATGGAAATCTCTCTTTCTCGTCTTGCACACCTCATCAAAGTCGGCTTCTTCCAGTGGTACTCCGCTCCCCGCCGAATCGAACTCCTTGGAAAGGACGGACTAACCCGCGAGGACTTTGACTACGATCCCGCCCAGATGACACCCGCTGGCGATGGTGATCGCGCTACCCGCGCGCTCAAACACCAGAAGCTCTTCTCCTTCCAAGTGGCCCCTAATAGCTGGCTGAACGTATCCCACACCACCCAGAAGATGATGAACCTTCAGTTGCTCAGGGAGCAACTGATGGACCCATGGACCATCTGGAACAACTTCGACATCCCCGATACGGGGCCGTCTCCTGCGGAAACGGTCCCTGAAAGGATCAAGATTGCCAAGGAGCGCGGGCTCATGCAAGGTCCGACACCCGAGCTTGTAGCGGCGCAGTTGCAGCTTCAGTTGCAACAAGTCCAGCTTCAGCAACTCCAGATTCAGCAACAGATCCAGATGCTCCAGAATCCCCAACCCGCTCCCCCCGCTCCGGGCGGTGGCGCACCTGCGCCTTCTGGTCCCGGCGGTGGGCCGGGAGGCCCACCCTCTGGTCCGCCTAGTGGTGGGGGTCCGCCCGCGGGCGGACCCCCAAAAGGGAAGGGGCCGGGAAGGCCCCCTAGTGGATCTATAGCTCCACACTTCGAGACGAGGGATGGAGGCACGAGGCCAATCGTTAGTGAGTCAAGATAAGCTTGACTTGTAAGTCGTTAAGTGGTATAATGAAGACAAGCGCACAAGCGCTTGTTTCGAAAGGAGTCAGAAATGGCTGATGGCAAGAAAGTAAAGCTAGACACTCCGTTTAAAGACGCCGTGTGTAAGCCGGGCGGCGGGCTGACTAGCCCGTAACCCCAGTCGCAAGGTACGCAAAAAGGTAGTAAGTAGGTCAGCATGTCTTCAATGCCACCTAACATGAAATTCGGGGGGCCTCCTCCGGGGGCTACGCCGGTTGGCCTATCTTCAATGAAGATGTCACCGATGCAGTCCGGTCCAGACCCTTCAAGCGGTAATCCCGAAGCCTCCGGTGGCGGGGCAGGTATTGCTAAAATGTTTTACGCCATCGAGAGTTCTCTCGATTCACTAGCTGGTGCCATCCCGGAACAAGCGGAAGAGATTGATAAAATCAAGTCTGCCTTGCGGGAAATACTAGCCTCGGCGGTTTCCGGTGGAGCGGCCTTCATGGGCAGCGAACAGAATCCGAGCATCCGCTCGGGTCCGAGTGAGCCCCTCATCTAGGTTGTAACCCACTAGAGGATTGATTATGTCCAGAAAAGAAGACGAAGCTTTTGCAGCGTGGAAGCAGGAAGTACTAGGCGAGTTCCCGGACGATGTCCGCAAGGCCGCCGAAGTAGCTCTCGAAGCCCCTGTTGCGAAGGAGCGCTTCTATCGTGGAGCCATCCGACAGGATGAGTTCTACAGGCGGCTTAACGAACTCGAAGATGCGAAGAAGGAACTCGAAGGTGCCAAGAATGAAATTTATACATGGTACGAAGAGGAATCCCCCAAGCAAGACGCTCTCATTGCTGAGCGCGATCTACTTCGAGAACAGCTAGCCGCTGTCAGTGCCGGAAACGCTCCCGCCGCTGCGGGCCTCCCCGGCTTCTCTACTGAGGATCTCGCGGACTTGCGCGCTAAGGCGAACAAGATCGATCAACTTGACAAGCTCATTCCTTCTGTGATTGCGGATATGGCCGCTGTGGCCTATGACGCCCAGAAGAATGGCTTTGACGTTGACCCCCGTGAGGTCATGCGGGTATCTCTACAGACTGGTGCAGAGCCTTTCAAAGCCTACGAATACATTACGCAGGACCAACGTAAAGCTCGCTATGAGCAAGGTCAGGAAGCGGAACGTAAGAAGTGGATGGCGGAAGGTGCGCGTCAGGCTATCACATCCAGAAATGGTAGTCCCGATCATATTCAGTCTTCGGGGCCTAACGTTGTGGACTTCCTTCAACGGCAGAATGCTCTAGAGAGCACCCAAGGTGCACGCGTGAATGCGGCTCTTGAAGCTTTCATGGCCGGTGAAGGGGGAATGTAACGGTAGTTCCGAGGTCGGGCTTTTCCCTAATATAGGAGTCATACATGGCTTTCCTTGATGTTGTCAATACGATTAGCAGGAAGCAGATCCTTCCTGGCCTAGTCGATCAGGTATTCAAGGCAGGTCCGACTCTAGCGTACATCAAACGTAACTGTCTACAGAAGTGGACTGGTTTCCAAAACCAAGAGAACTTCCTCTATGGCATGATGAACGTTGAGCCGTACCTTCCTGGAGATTCATTCGATATCTCCCAGTCGCAAATCTTCACGGGTGGAACGCTTACCCCCCGTTATTACAACGTCGCAGTCCCTGCTCTACTTGAGAAGATCAAGATCGAGTATGCTGGTCCTGAGGCGGTGTTCAACTACGTCGATGTCCTAATGCAAGCGGCTGCACTCACCATGAGCGCGAAGCTAGCGACCGACATCTTCGAGCATGGCCAGACCTCAACCACTGTAGTTCAGGACCGAACCAAGGTCATCAACGGCCTTGCTGAGGCTCTTAATGATGGCGCGACTACGGACTTCCGTGGTCGAACTTTCCCGAACTATCTTACCATTGCACGTACTACGGTAGGCACGGCTCTCAATAGCCCCTGTACCGCAGCGGCTGGTACAATCGATTCTACCGTTGGTGGTTCGATCTCATATCCTATCCTAGAGCAAGCGTTTAACTCGGTTGTGTACGGTACCGAAACGCCTGATCTAATCATCACCACGAACAAGGGTCTATCTTACATCAAGATGGCTTTCCAAGCCCAGCAACGTTTCGAGGGCACCTCGCTTGACTTCGGCTACCAAGGCGTGAAGTTCAATAGTGCGACCATCTTCCAAGATCGTTATGCTCCGGGTTCGGCTGCTGTCAGCACGATGGAGTCCACGAAGCTTCAACAGCTTCAGGCTCTTGATGGTTCGAACAGCACCGTCTCCGGCGAGACGCTATGGTTCCTAAACACGAAGTATATCCGCTTCTACGTTAGCACGGATAGTCTCTACGGGTTTGGATTCACTGGCTTCCTCCCTGCGCAAGATAACAGCGTGGTCGTGGGTCACTACAAGTATGCGGGAACGTGTTCCGTTCAAGCTCCCCGTCTCATGCGCGTACTTGACGGAATCACGGGCTAAGGAGGAATATCATGGCTGGTGGAACCCCTAATGTTAAGCACCTCTGGATTCAAGATCCGTCTGGCGTGGGCAACCCTGCTCTTGTCAGCGAAGCTGTTCCAGAGTATCCCGGTTCAGTAGGTAAAGTTGGCAACCTAAAGGAAGCGACTGGACTACGAACCAAAGTTCTACAGTATGTATCGCGTGCAGCGACTGACACTACGGTGGCGGCTGCGGCTGGCGCTCTTGCCTACTGTTATGCAACTAGCGGTCAAGACAACTTCATCGTATGCGCGGATCAAACCCTCGCTCTCGGTGGATCAACTGCTCCCATCCCCGCTGGAGTTTTCCTAGGTACTCTACCTAGTGCTGGCTCTTATGGATATGTTCAGGTATCAGGTACGGCTGCTCTCCTACAGGGTGGCGTCGTAGCACAGGACGTTGTAGCTGGTGAAGCTATCTACCCTGCTATCGCAGATGCAGATGGTAAGGTTACCATTCCTACTACGGGTACTGATGCGGCTACTGTCGTAGTCGAGCTACTTGTACGTAAACGTCCTGTAGTTGGATACGCTCTAACCGCTCAGGCGGATAGCACCGTATCGCTACCTTGTCTACTCAACATCTTCCATAACGGTTGGTAAGGAGATAAATCATGGCTGGTGTCATTGCTCTTAAGTCAATCCGTAAGGGTTGGAATGGCGACATTCGTAGGAATCGCGTAGTCTTTACGTGTAGTTCAGCTACTGCTGACACTGTGACTCCTAACGTTGTTGGCCTGCATAAGATTTACTCCATTAAACCTACTGGTCGTATTGGCGCGTTTGATGGACAGACGCTAGTAGCGTGTGGCTCTATTACTTGGAATGCAACTGGTGATGTTATCATCTGCTATCCGGGTAACGGTGCTGCTCTATCTACTGGTGACATTGAAGCAGACTTTTACGGAATCTAAATTTAGGGGGGCGGAAGCCCCCCTAAATTTTCATCCTTAACATGCCCACACCGAATAATACGTTCGGACAAATCTGGAATCGAGTCCTTCTATACTGCCCGGACCTCCCTCCGCCTTTGGCGCAGGAGTTCGTAAAGATAACTTATCATCAGGTTATAGGAGATCACTCATGGACAGATACCCGAAAAGACGCAGAGTTCCTTCTACCAGACGCTTACACGACTGGCACCATTACTGTAACGAATGGTTCCGCGAGTGTAGTTGGTGCCGATGGCGCAGACTTTGTCAATGATTCTTTTTACGTTGGAAGGCAACTTTCCGTAGATAACATAGCACCCTTTTACACCATCACTGCTGTAACCGAAGCAGTTCCAATGGGAGGATATGACACTCTTACTTTGGATAGAGACTATGCGAATTCCACCCAATCCGGCGTCTCCTTTAGCATCGGACAGTACTACGTTGAATTTCCCACAGACCTCTATGTTCTCGAACGTATACGAGATCAGGCCAACGGATGGTATCTCATTACACAAACATATAATCAAGAGTACCTTGATAGAGTTGATGTGCGAAGGCAGAGTACGGGTACCCCGACTCTGTGTGTAAATGCACCGTCGCGGACAGACGCTACCACAGGTATCGTTTATCCTAGGTACGAGTTATGGCCGCGCGTGCAAGCAAAGCGTTTCTACGCCTACCGTTATCGTAATAACCCGGAGCTATCGGCTAACACTGATCGCCCCATCTCTGCCCTATCTCCTGAAGTGCTAGTCTTCGGCGCACTCCGCCAAGCTGCAATCTGGCCGGGGACGAAGGACAAACAGAACCCGTATTTCTCGCAAGAGCTTCATGCTACATACACTAAGATGTATGACGACGCCTTGCAAAATTCAATTCAGCAGGACATGGAGCGCAACCAAGAAATGGTTCAAGTCGCGGACGATCCTCGACGCAGCTTCCCGTTCGATGCGAAGTATATTCAGTCGCATATTTGGTAAGGAGTTTTAAATGGACAAGGCGAAGACGCTCTTTAAAGACCCCGTTGTTCCTACTTCTAGTGGGAAGTCAGATCTAGAAGGTGCAACCCTAATTAAGGGTGACTTCGAAGTCAATGGGCAAAAAGTTGTAATTGGTGTAGATCTTCACGAAGAGATCTCAAATCCGGAGGGTTAAGTAATGGGAACTTCTGTTTATAATATTCCGGGTGCTGGAGGTGGAACGTCCCCCGGTAGCGGTGGAGGGCCAGTGGGTGGTGGTGGCGGCAATTGGGCTCCAATGACAGGTGGCGGTGGAACGACTCCTCCGGGTGGTGGAGGTGGAACTACTCCTTCTTGCCCTCCTGGCTGTGTTCCTGCTGGTGGAATAAGTACGCCACCTCCCAGTGGCGGCGGTGGTACTAATCCATGGGCTCCCCAAAGTGGTATCGTTGGTGGCGGAGGCTTCACTCCTCCTGGTGCCAGCGGCGGCGGAGGTTTCTCTCCTCCTGGAGGCCCTGGTGGTGGAGGTGGCGGAGGCTTCTCACCTCCTGGTGGCGCAGGTGGCGGAGGCGGATTTGCTCCTCCTCGACCTCCTCCTGGCGGCGGCGGCTATGGTGGCGGCGGCCTTACACCTCCTCGAATGCCCCAACCTCCTCGAATGCCCCAGCCCGGTCAAGGAAACCCCGGTGGATTCGGTCGCACTCCCGGAGGAGCGTTCTAAATGGCTCATGCAATCATAGGCGGACAATACGCAGCAACTGCTAGTGCAGTTTCAGTAACAGCCGCACTAGGATTATCTGTAGGAGTGTATATTAAAAAGCTTACTATTAAAAATGCTGGTGGTGCTGCTAACAAAGCTTATCTAGGTGATAGTGATGTAACTACAACGACCAATGCACACGTAGAACTTTCAGCAGATCAATCATACGATTACTGGTCAGGAGAATCTCATCGTGTAAACACTGACGATGTCTATGTAATAGGCACAGTTAATGCGACGAATATTCTATATATTAACGGTATTACTTAGTGTATGGCCTACGCACGTACTACTATAGCTAGCTTACGTAGTCTTCTTATTAAACGTTTAGGGGGCAATGAAGTCTTCTGGAATACAACAGAAGTACATCTAGCTCTTAATGAAGCTATTGCTATATGGCAGCTTATTACAGGAGATTTTAGTCTTACCTTTGATTATCAGCTGATTTCTCCCAATCAACAAGTAATTGCTTTTACTACTGGTACTACTTCTCCTATGGGATTCATTCGAATTCGTAAAACGCACCAAACAGCAACGCACGAAACAGCACCTTGGGTACCGACTACTACTCTTTATCCTACTAATATTCAGGAAATGGATCAAGGTTATTATGGTCGTCAAGGAACAGCTAGTGGTACTCCCGAGTACTGGGCTCCATTTGGAATAGATCGTTTCGTAATCTATCCTCCATCAACTACGACAGCAACAGTACAAGTTCAATATTATTCTGGAGATCCTCGTATGGATGCGAGCGAAACCACTGTTTATCTTAACTTAGGGGATGAAGAAATTCTTCGTATCTTAGACTATGCACAGTGGTCCCTTTCTTTTAAGGAGGGCTTAAAAGAAGCTCTTCTTAACCTTGAGCCTTTAAAGGAAATGTTCCTTACCGCAGCGAGACTTCGCTCCGCAAAGTTACGTGGTAGCTCTCTTTACAAAAACTACATGGGTAATGATCGTGATGAGCTTCGGCCGATAAGGTCAGCTGAGGAACAACAAGGATTAAGAGGGTAGTATGGCTATTAGTGTTGTAACTGGAAGTATTTCAGCAAATGATGTAGATCAAGGCGCACATACTGTTAGTTGCGAACTTAATGGGTCATGGACTAATGGGTCCGGCTCAACTAGATTTCGTTTTGGATATGATGCTGGTGGAGGAAGTTCTTTTGATTATTGGAGTGGATACTCTTCTCAAGTAAATGATTCTGGAATTAGATATATTAACTATCCTTGCGACACTAGCTCCATGTCGTACTACTTTAGATGTGATGATTCAAATGATGGTGTAGTTGACGGTAATACTGCAACTTTTAAAAGTTACGCTGTAACCGCTTCCGCTACTGCCCCTACTGTTAGCAACATTCTTACTACCTCTGCTTCAGTGGATTGTAACTACTACCCTAATGTTAATGCCTCATCCTGTTCTGCTCAACTTCAGTACAAAGCTAACTCTAGTGGAACATGGCTAAATTCTGGCAGCGCAAACACTACTGGTGGATACGCTCAGGTAGCTATGACTACCGTTTCTCTTACAGGATTAGTTGCTGGCACACTTTACAATACCCGTCTAGTAATAACGCGTGGAACTAGTAACGAAACCTCTTATACTAGTACTGTTACTAATTTTACTACTAATTCAGTTGCCCTAGTCTTAGCTGCCTATAGTGGTGATCAAGAACAATCAGTAGGACAAACTTCTGCTGTCATCGCAATAGCTAATAATACATCAAAATTTCGATATGACAATACAGGTACAGGTAGTGGACTTATTTATTATCGTCTTGCCTATGATGATAATGCTGGACTAACTTCACCTGCGGCAACTGCTAGTAAAAATGATGCTGTTACAGGTTATGTTATTGGCGCGGCTTTTCTTCAAAATATTACTATTTCTGGCTTAACTGCCAATACACCATATTGGTATGTATTGCAAACTTGTAGTGATAATACTTCTTGGGTAACTGCCACTGGAAGCTACGGAACTTTTACAACTGCTGTTTCTTCTCTTCCACCAACTGCTGCATTCAGTGTAGAATCTACAGCCATGACTTCTGGTAAGGCAATCCATCTAGTTCATTTTATTGACTCTGCCACCAACACTCCTACTCAATGGGCATGGGCTTTCGGTGATGGTTCAACTGCTACCGAATCTTCTCCTTATAAACAGTATACTACTGCTGGTACCTACACCGTCACGCAAACAGTAACGAACGCAGACGGTTCAGATAATGAGATAAAAACTTCTTACATCACTGTTCTACTTGGAACTCCAAACGTAGCATTTAACGCTAATACTACCATAGGTACTCGCCCTCTTACTATAAATTTTACTGATGTTTCTGAAAATAATCCAACTAGTTGGTCATGGTCTTTACCTGATGGGCAAAGTACAAAAATTAATTATGATAAAAATCCTTCTCATGTTTATCCATTAGCTGGTTCATATACTGTAACTTTAACCGCTTCAAACTATCTAGGTAGTGATGTTTCAACTGCTACTAACTTTATCACTGTTCGCCCAGTATCCGTTGGTGCAACATTTACGGCAGGGCCACTGCGCGGTCCCGCTCCATTGGTGGTACAGTTTTATGGAACTGCTTCAGGAGATAGCACTGGAGGAAGTTGGGATTTTGGGGATAGCTCCGTACTTGATGGTCTTGAGAATAATCCAAAGCATCTTTACGGTATCGTTGGTACCTATAGTGTAGCATGGACAGTGAAGGGTACTACTGCTGGTGGGGGCGCAACCGTTTCCACCAGTACAGCAACTCGTTCTTCTTATATTACTGTAACAACTGATAATACCTATAAAGAGATGTTAGAGGAGTTGCGACGGCAACTCCTCATGAATCCAGACAAACAGAATGTGTGTTCTGATTTTACAGAGTGGGGCGGCGCTAGCAATATTCTTAGATATGTCTATAACAGAATATGTAGAATTCAATTAGAAGCTGGGCCTCTTCGTAAAACTTCTTCCACTATTACCGCAACAGCAGCAGGGGTTCTTACCCTCCCTGCGGATCTCATAGAGATCCGCAGCATTTACGTGAATGGAGTCCGCCTTGAAAAGACGGACCCTCGCATGGCTGACCTTGCTAATCAAGACTGGCAAACTGCCCCAGCCGGCGACTACACCGGCTGGTACGTAGATCCTGGAGATCATCTAACTCTCCATCTTGTTCCAGCAATAACCCCCAGCACCTTTGAAGTATATTATGTATATGCCCCTACGGAACCCACAGTTCCGCAAACATGCTCTGGTACTTGGACTACTCTTCCTATTCCCTTCGTGTATTGGTGGATCGTAAAATTCGGCGTCCTCGCCGACATGCTTAATCATGAGGGAGAGATGTACGATGTTGAGCGAGCAAAACTTTGTGAGAAAATGTTTACAGAAGGTGTAGAGCTTATTAAACTTTCTCTTGGGGATAGGTAATGGATTATAGAAATGTACCCTTTAAATTCGGCTTCGGTGGTCTTAACATCGTTGCCTCACCTGAAAATCTAGGAGAAGGTCAGTATTCTTATTTTCAAAACGTTCGTTATAAGCGCGTAGGTACCCTAGAAGGACGTCCCGGTACAGAAGATTTTGAATCCTGGTTTAATCAACCTGCCATTGAAGAAGTAACTAATCCTTATCCGCAATCATGGAATATAGCTCAACTTAAAAAAATTCATTATATAGGAAAAGTCTTCCATACTCCTTCTGTTATTCCAGAAGAAAT
>Ga0315274_10015485_pt1 | contig 10804 bp, 9 predicted proteins | sample YL17G02_20_MG_FD_203700 | JGI IMG/M metagenome (GOLD analysis project Ga0315274, IMG submission 203700) | Sediment microbial communities from Yellowstone Lake, YNP, Wyoming, USA - YL17G02_20 | ecosystem: Environmental > Aquatic > Freshwater > Lake > Sediment | place: USA: Wyoming | collected...
ATTATACAACAGGGAAAGCACCAAGTATTCCTACTTATCCAGGTATTCCTCCACTTCCAAAGATACCAAATTGGCCAGGAGAAAAACCTCTTAGAGCTGAACTAAGACAGAAAGCACCACCAGAGAAAAACTTAGGGCCAGGGTATGATGTTTATGGTAAAGTAGTAACAACTAATAAATTTGTAAAAATAAATACAGCCCCTTTAATGCATGAAAGAGCAAAGGATGTTGGAGCTTATTATGTAGAGAACACTTTAGCTAGAACATTTAGGGTAAAACCAGCTGGTGTAAAGGCTAGAGAAGATTATCAATTTATGCATATCCCAGAGGGATTCTTTGCTAATACACAACAGATGTTAAGACAATTTAAGATAAGACAAAGAGTAAATATTGCTACACCTGAGCAATACATTCAAAAATCTAGGTTCATGTTATCTTCTGCTGGAGAAAAAGCTCAGATAAAGAAGTTCCAGGACCAAGTTATGAAATTAGCTATGTAATTCTATGTATATACTTGAGTATATAAGTATTTAAGTACCTTGTTATATTGTATATATTAGGAGATATAAAATGGAAGATATACAAAAATTATTTAATGAGTGTTTAGACTTAGTTCTAACAAAATATAAAATTAATCCTCCCATTTTAAAAATCGGTTCTTACACAAATTCTTATTACCCTAAAACTAACATTATTTTACTCCATTCTTCTCTTACTACTCCTTCTGATATACACCCTCTTCATCTTCCTAATAATAACCCTAAATTTATTACCCTTCACGAACTCTGCCATTCTATCCAACATCAAATTTATCCCTTAACTGTTACTCCTCATTTTAATCATAATAAAAAATTCTATGAACTTTGTAGAGAGTTTAACTTACCTTATGAACACGATGAAATCATTTCTGTAGAAAAAAAGTTAGTGTATAATCTTATTACAAAAAAGAAAAGGGTGATTAAAGAAAATAGTGTAACAAATTGTCCAAAGTGTGGTAAAAAGAAAAATGGAGAGTATCAAGGAGAATGTCCTGAATGTACTTATCCTGAGGAGATGAGAAAATGACAAATAAAGGATTATATGGGAGACCTAGAGTAATTAAAGAAAATCGTAGGATTAACCCTAATGCTAATGGCTTTTCTATGTTGAAAAATCAATTGATTAAGAGTGGGATGTCCCCTGCCTTGGTAAGTGAAAGATTGACTATCTTAAATGAGTTTAGAGATGCTAATAGAGCAGTTAAGTGTTCCATTTGTAAGAAAAATAATGCAATAATTTTCAATCAATGTGAAGTAAAAGATTTTGAAGTAGTTAAGGGTTCAGTTAAACACTATTGTGGAGAATGTTTTTCTAAGAGGAGTAACAAATGACAAAGATGTTTATAACAGCAGACCATCATTTCTTTCATGGGAATATAATTAGGTATTGTAATAGACCCTTTAATTCTTATCAAGAAATGAATGAAGTTATGATAGAGAAATGGAATGAAGTAGTAGGTAAAGATGATATAGTTCTCCACTTAGGTGACTTTGCCTTTAGAGGGAAAGCTAATCTAATAAGACCTAGATTGAATGGGACAATAATTTTGATTAGAGGGAATCATGATGAACCAATAACTAAAGAAGATGGGTTCACAATTATAGAGGGTAACTTAGTATTAGGAAATTTGATATTAAGTCACAGACCACTTTTGAAAGAAGATATTCCTGAAGGAATGACAAATGTGTTTGGTCATATCCATAATCAACTTGCATATTCTGGGATTTGTGTCTGTGTAGAACAAACAGATTATAGACCAATATTATTGACAGAACTGAAAGGGGGTGTGAATAAAAATGAAACAGAACAAAACAAAACTAAAGATTAAAACGAAAATCCCAATATCCTTTACAACAAGAATGATGTTTGTACTTTTGATAGTACTTCTAAGTATTGATGTAGGTTTTTTAATTGGTTTTCTATTAAACTAAATCCAAAGATTTAAATACTCTCTATAATATGTTATATTATGGGATTTTGGAAAAAGTTATTTGGTAAAGAAGAAAAGGTGGAACCTCAAACTCCACCAGTTGATACCTCAGACCCAGGTTACTGTAATGAACCATGTTCCCTTTGTAAGGAAATTATAGCTTTGAAGAGGTATAAGAAAATAAAAGGACTATACTTCCATAAGAGTTGTTTTAAGAGTGAAAAGAAAAGACTTATGGCAAGTGGGATGATGCACTAATGGAGTTTTCTTTTGACCAATACAATATAGATGCTTTGAAACAAAAGGAAAAAGAAGCAGAGTTAATAAAGAACACCACTGTAACTAATCCTGCATTGTCAAAAGAACCTGTCAAAAAACAAATTAATTTTATACCTCTCCCAGAGAGTAAAAAGACTGAAGCAGAGGAACAAAGACAGAGAGATATTATTGAAAAGTATTCTAAAGAAGAGCCAGTTACAGTACCATTCGAAGGAGCTATAAGTAATTCCTATCTATCATTGGTCTTAAGTCCTAATCTAAGAGAGTTAGAGTTAATGATTAGAGGGTTGGAGTATGTTAAGAGGTTTAACCCATTGACTGCTAGAGAAGAGATTATTCTGAGAAAAATTGAAGGTCATCCATTGAATGAAAAAGGGATTAATGAGATTATGTCAACTTTGAAAGTATATTCTTCAGCGGAAATTAAATTGGGTAGAAAAAGATTGAGAGATTATTATTTATCAATTCAGCAAGTTGGGAAAACTGTGACAAGATTAGTTTATAAGAATTTGAAGAATTTTGGAATGGATACTCAAGTTAAACAAAGGAGTGCTAAAATATTTTGTTTAGCAATGATTGAGATAATGGATGCTAGTTTCTCAAGAAGTATTGAAGGCAAAGAAAATGACCTATCAAGAGCTACAGAGTTTAAGATTGAAGGGAATATTGATACCCTGAATGACCCTGCAAAATTATTTAATAAATCACAAAAGGACCAAATCAAAAACTAATGGGAAAAACATTTAAAGAAGTCAATGATGGAAGTAATGTTGAGAAAATAGTTAAGAAAGTAGGGTTATCCCTGGGACTAATTTTTTCTAAAGAGGAGCAAATTAAGTTTAACATAAAATATGGTAGTATAATTAGGCTTAATAATGCAGAAATTGTTTTAGAAGAAAATCCAAAGGGAACCAAAGGTTTATAAAGTTTGTATTATTATGATTATTATGGGAAGAAGAGCACTATTTTTAACATTGGTAGCGGTTGGACTTTTTCTTTTATGTTTAACTTCTGTTTCTGCTACATCTTGTGGTGATACTTTATTAGGTGATACTACCTTAACAGAAAATTTAACTGGTTGTTCAGGAGTATCGGGTTTAATTTTAGGGGCTAATGATATTACTTTGAATTGTGATGGTTATACAGTAATTATGTCTGACCCCCAAACAGCAATATCTGGGTCAGGTTTAAACAATGTTACAATAAAAAATTGTAAGATTACTGATGGAGCTAATAATGCAGGAATATATTTAGAATACACAACAAACTCCACAATAAGTAGTTCAACTTCTCTTGGTTATGTATGGGGGATATATATTTTAGGTGGTAGTGATAATAAAATAATAAATTCTTATGGTGCTGGAGAACAAGGGATTGATATAGAGGGGTCACCTAACACACAGATAACAAATTCCCATGGAGTTGGAGGATATAATGGGATTTGGTCTCTTGGTTCAGATAATACCCATATAACAAATTCTATTGGTGAATCTGGTGGGGCAGGGATACTTATACAGAATAGTATAGATAATATTGTGTCTTCCTCTAATGGGACAGCAATAGGTTTGGGTGCACCTAGACAAGGGATATACATTTTAGGTGGTTCAGATAATCAAATTCTTAATTCTGTATCAAGTGGATTAGATAGTATATTACTTGAATCAACAACTGGAGCTTATTTATATGGGAATATTGGGGGGTCAGGTGGAGACCAATCTATTCATGTTCTTTATTCAGATTATAATACATTTATAAATAATGTAGGGAATTCAAATACAAATGGGTTTTATTTCTTCCAATCAAGTTTTAATGATATCACTTCTTGTACTACAAACTCAAATAGTGTATATGGGATTATAATTAATGAAGGGGGTAGTAATAATATTGTTGGTAATCATATGGATAACAATGGTGATTATGGTTTGTATGTTAGTGTTTCTGAAAACACTTTGATTAAAGATAATTTTATGAGTTCAAACAGTGTTAGTGGGATTGGGATTGCAGATACTTCTGTTTATAAGGTATATAATAATTTCTTTAATAATACAGTAAATGCTATGTTAGGTGGTTCATTTGGAGCAAATGATTGGAACAGAACAAAAATAACAGGTGTGAATATTATAGGGGGGAGTAAGTTAGGGGGTAACTATTGGGCTACTCCAACAGATGATGGCTTTTCTCAAACTTGTACTAATTTAAATGGGATGTGTGTAGAATCTTATACAATAGATACAGATAATACTGATTGGTTACCATTAGCATCAAGTACTACCTATGTTCCTTCAGAAGTAGGGAAGGTTGTTAAATTAACTTCAATTACTAAACAAAACACAGCTACTGATGTAAAGATAGCTTGTTATGATAGTAACAATACTTATTGTACTGGCGGGATTTGTAGTATAACTATCATATCTCCAAACTCAACAACATTGGTAAATGACCAATCAATGGCTTATCAAGGTTCATTTTGGAGTTATCATTTAACAGCTAATCAAGTATCATTAACTGGCCCATATTCAGTAAGTGTAGTTTGTGCAAGTACAACAAGTGCTAATACAAACTGGGTTGATATAGTAACTTCAACTGGGAAACAGTTTTCATTAGCAGATGTTTTTGTTTATGTTTTCTTTTTATTAGTATGTCTAGGTGTTTCAATTTTTTCAATTAAATTAATGTTGAATAACTCAGTAGAAAAGGATAAGATAACTTCTGGTCAATTATATGAGATGAAAAAGACTCATGAATTTAGTTTCTATCTACAAATGCTTAAGAAGAAGATGTGGATAGTAGGAGTGTTTGGGTTGTATTTGTCTGGCCTTTTATTCTTATCTTTACTTAATCAATTGGTATTTAGTTTAGGGTTGAGTGAGTTGAACAGTATCTTAAACACAACAGTAATAGTCTTAGGTTGGGGTTTAATCCCATTCGTTCTTTTCTGGATGGGTTATATCATAATTTATCTCTATAAAGGAACAGAAGAGATAATGAGATATCAATTTGGGGGGTTTAGAAGATGAAAGGAGCAAGTGGGGTTCAGGTTCAGGTACATCCGAAGTTTTGGGAAATGTTAAAACAAATACAAAACGAGAGAGTAAAGAATGGGAAAGATAAGATTGGAGAATTAAGTCATAAGAGATTATCCCTTACTTTCTATAAGAGATTAATGCAAGACAAGATACTATATGATTGGCTAGTAAATGTGGAGATTAACAAAGATGAAGTTTGATAATTTGATAATGCTAGTAGTATTCTTAGGTGTTGTAGCCTTTGGTGGAATACTTGCTGGGTTGGTTTATTTTAATATGGAGACATTAGATAATACCTTACATACAGTTAATTTCCCAATTCCAGTAGGAGAAGGAATGACCCAGAATGGGAACCTTACAGACTTTCAAGATATTCTAGAGATTGTTGTTTACCCAATACTAGGATTAAGAGATTCACTCCCATTCTTAACTTACTTTATGGTATTTGCATTTATAATTGCTTTAGGGATGACTGCTTATCTTACATCTAAAAATCCAATATTCTTTGTAGTACACTTACTTTTCACAGCCTTAATGACTTACTTCTGTATCTTACTCTCAAATACTTATGTAACCTTGATGGCCAACCCATTCTTAAATCAAATGATGATACAGTTCACTATTTATAATAAGTTGATGTTGTTCTTACCACAGATTGTATTTTTCACAGCTTTAGTGTTTGGTGTAATTGCATTTATCAATGTTATGAAACCTCAGAGTGCTGATACTACTCAAGGATTACAATATGGGGGTGACTACTAATGGAGAATAAGTCAAAATGGTTTTTACTTATAGTTAGCTTATTTGTTATAAGTATGGTTATGCCGATGGTTTTGGCAGTTAATACCCCTTTGACAAATGGTGGGAATGTAAATTTCTCAGGGAGTCAAAATGTTGATAGAAGTTTTACAGTAAATAGATATGTAAATGTAACTTCTGCAAATTTGAATATTACTGGACAGTTATATACTGTGCCAGGAATAGATGGAGGAGTTGGGTGTCCTGAGTTGAATTATAGTGGGAATTATAGTTCAGTAGGAACTTGGACTCTTTATAGTAATACTATTGATGGAAGTTGGAGTACAACTGGATATAGAACTTCTGCGGGTCCAACTAATTATGGGTATGTTACTTATATAAAACCAGCAGGGGCATTAAATACAAGTACAATCCGTTACAAAGGTTGGGGGACTGATGCCTCTGGGACAAATTATTCAATCCCTGAAGCATGCTGGAATGCTTCTACTAGTTGGTTATATCTAAGAACTTTATCTATTTGGACAGGTAGTTCCTCCACTATGAGAAATGGACTTGATTGTTGGAATGGTGCGACTTGGACTGTTCTTTATTTGGCGGCCGCCGGGACCGAACATAGACAAGTATATGAAGAAGCAATGTATTGGAGAAATGATTCATACACTTGTTATCAGGAAAGTGCAAATGTAAGTAATCAGGGGGCAGGTGCTCCTTCTAGTCCTACAAAACCTACCCTTACAATTAATAACTTGACAAGATGGTATTCTTTTACTCCTACTCTTTATTATGGGGGTAATCAAACAGGGGGTCCTAACTTTATTACTAATCAGAGTAGATATTTTGGAGATGTAAATCCTGCTCTATCTTCAACTTATTTTACAATTTATAATACAAGTAAATTAACATATCTTATTCTTCCAAGACAAGCAGTTATGGGAAATGCAACAATAACCCTTACAGGCTCTACATATCCAATTGCTAATATAGATGTTCCAAATGGTGATTTTGAAATTCCTAATCAGAATTGGACTTATCAAGATGTTGGAGTTGGTGGAACAGGTAATTGGACAACAAATGTAAGTTATAAGGGAAATACTTCACTTTATATTTGGGCACCTCAAGGGTCTTGGGGTGGAGTTAACTTCACAAGTGACCCTATTCCAATTTCTGAGAATACATCGTATTATACTGATTTTTTTACAAGTTGTGGGGGGAGTGGGTCAAATATGTGGTGGACTTGGACTCAGGGTTATTATAATAGTTCAGGTGATTTTATCTCTGAGGATGGGATAGGTCTTAATGGGGTAAATACATGGCTTCCAGTTCATACATCTTATACAACTCCGGCTGGAACAACAAGTATAAGATTGAGTCTTCGTGTTTCAATGAATGCTTATATGGGTGGGTCTTATTGTTTTATTGACGATGTTAGAATGGGTAATACTTCTCAAGTATCTTCTACCCCCTCAAATGTAACAATATTTGTAGATGGTTATCTTGGGAAAAGTTACACAGGTGATTTCCTTGGAGCAAATACAATGGATTTAAATGGTTCAATAAATAGTTATCTCCCATCTTGTTCTGCAAATGTGAGTGGATATTGTTATGTGCCGATAAGTTTTACTTCAAACACTACTGGGACTTTCTTACTAAATGCTTATTCATCTTTCTATAATAATCAAAAAGTAAACAATTTGAAAGATATTCTTAATTCTGCATTGAATGGGGGTGCTTGTGATTGTGTTGGTTGTTCTCTAGATGTACCATCAAACAATTGTACAATCAATCTCACATTCCACTCAGATTCAATAGGGGCCTTATCAACCCCTTTTGATTATAATCTTGGTGCTCCAATAATGTCTATTTTAGATTATAACCAATCAGGAACAATAGATGGTATAGTTGAAAGAGGCCAAAACTTCACAATAAATGCTACAGTTACAGATGAAGGTGCCGGAGTTGGTTCAGTCTGGGTAAATATATGGCAAAATATCATTGGGGGACCTGTACTGTTTTGGGGTTACTTAATTAATTATGTGGACAGTATTTGGACAATTGTTGTTCCAACAAACTCTACTTACCCTGTTGGAACATTAAACTACACTGTATATGCTAATGATACCCTAGGGTTTACAAATAGTGATAATGGGACAATCACTTTACAAGATACAATTTATCCTCAGATTTCAATAATTTATCCTATAAATATAACTTATCAAAATGTTTCTGTTTTGAATTACACAGTATCAGGAAATAGTGATTTAAGTTCTTGTTGGTATTCTTTGAACGGGGGAGTAACAAATGTTACTATTACTTGTGGGGATAATGTAACAGGGTTAACTTCAATAGAAGGGAGTAATACTTGGACTGTTTGGGTTAATGATACAGCAGGGAATAAAAACTCAAGTTCAGTTACCTTCTCTAAAGATTCAACTTCTCCTACAATTACAATTGTAAGTCCCTTAAACACAAATTATAACAATACTTCAGTCCTAATCAATATAACTTTGAATGAACTAGGTTCCATTTGGTTTAATAACGAAACTGCAAATGAAACTTATACAACCCCAGTTTATAGAATGTATAATGATGGGTATCACACAATTATAGTTTATGCTAATGATACTTTAGGGAATTTGAATTCAACAAGTATTACTTTTTTAATTGATACCATAACCCCAACAATTAATTTCATTTCTCCAACAGAAACATCAGGTAGGTATTTGAATAGAAATAATATCTTAGTTAATACAATTTCTAGTGATACCAGTTTGAAAAATGTTACAGTAAATCTTTATAACACAACAGGCCTTGTTAATTCAAGTAGTAATTCTGTTGGGGGTATAATGTGTTATCAAGAAAGTGCAACTGTAAATAATCAAACAGGGATTGATACACAGAACTGTGGATTAGATTATACAGGGAGTGCTGTCTCAGGTGGTATTTGGAGCATTAACCCTTTCAGTAATACTATAGATGGAAATTGGGATACTTATGGTAATACTGGTGGTGGTTTAACAGGTTATGGGTATATCAATTACACTAAACCAAATGGGGCATTGAATACTAGTCTATGGTATTACAAATCGAGTACAATAACAGCAAACTTTTCAATACCTCAAGAGTGTTGGATTGCTGATGCCACTAAGATATCTTTTAGGTATCTTGTTTTTCATAATGCAGGTGATTATGAAAATAGAAATTATTGTTTGAATGGTTCTGGAACTTGGGTACAGATTTATAATAGTGGTTCAGCTACTGATAGGATGTATGAAGAAGCCATGATTTGGAATATGACTTCATATGATAGAAGTTATAACTTTACAAACTTACCAAATGGCCAATATTTTTTTAATGCAACTGTTTATGACACTGCAGGAAATTATAATAGTACAGAGACAAGAAATGTAACTTTAGATGGTACATCTCCTAATATAACAATACTTACTCCATTAAACAACACTATCACAAATCAATCAACTCAAAACTTTACAATAAACCTTACAGATAATATTGGATTATCTAATGCCACACTTTATATTTATAACCAAACAGGTTTATACAATCAAACAACTATCCAACTTGGCGGGATTTTACAAACCCTGTTAGGTATTCCAGTTTATTTGATTGATGGTGTGTATAACTGGTTCTGGCAAGTAATTGATTTAGCAGGGAATTTAGTAAACACTCAGACTACAGTAGGGAATAAAACCTTAACAATTGATACTGTTACCCCTCTAATATCTCTTATTTCTCCTACAAATATAAGTTATAATAATAGAACCCTTCTTGTAAATATTACTACAAATGATTTGAGAGTTGATAAAATATGGTTCAATTGGAATGGTACAAATCAAACTTATACCACACCAGTTTATGTAACTTTTGCAGAAGGGTCAAACACTTTGAAAGCTTATGCCAATGATACAGCAGGAAATTTAAATCAAACACAAGTAACATTTTTAACTGATTCAATTTATCCTCAAGTTTTAATAACTTCTCCTGTTTCTGATGGATTAAAGTTTACTTCTATGATTGAGGTAAATTATATAGTTTCTGACACCAATCTTCAATCTTGTAAATGGACAGTTAATGGTGGAGTAACTAATACTACTATAACTTGTGGGACAAATATTACAGGTCAAACTTGGTCTCAAGGAACAAACACAGTTATAGTTTATGTTAATGATACAGTAGGAAATAGAAATTCAAGTTCAAGACAATTTAATATTGATACTATTCTCCCAGTTACCTCGATAGTTTATCCAACTTCAACAAACTATAATATAAATGTATCTGCTTTGAATTACACTTATATTGATACAAACTCTGATAGTTGTTGGTATTCAATAAATAGTGGGACAACAAATTCTACAAAGGTTGTTGCAGGGATTAATTTTACTTCAATAACTTCAACAGAAGGTAGTAATACTTGGGGTTTGTATTGTAACGACACATATGGGAATCTAAATACTCCAACAACAGTTACATTTAATAAAGATACAATTATGCCTCAGATTAACTTTACATCTCCTACAGACATTTCAGGGAGATATTTGAATAGAAGTTATATAAATGTTAATGTTTCAGTTTCAGATACCAATTTAAAAAATGTTACAATAAATCTTTACAATACAACAGGGTTTGTTGATTCAAGTATTTCATTTAACCCCCTTTGTTATCAAGAAACTGCTAATCAATCAACCTCTAGTGATGGGAGTTGTAGGTTAAATTATAGTGGTGCTTATGCACAAGATTATGAAGGTTGGTGGGA
>Ga0315274_10015486_pt1 | contig 10803 bp, 10 predicted proteins | sample YL17G02_20_MG_FD_203700 | JGI IMG/M metagenome (GOLD analysis project Ga0315274, IMG submission 203700) | Sediment microbial communities from Yellowstone Lake, YNP, Wyoming, USA - YL17G02_20 | ecosystem: Environmental > Aquatic > Freshwater > Lake > Sediment | place: USA: Wyoming | collected...
TGATGGTCACCGGATTTTTTTGTATTTTTTCCCTTAAGAATCCTTTGTATTCAATCTTCATAATCTATCCTCCTTTAGGTTTTTGAATTCACTTTAGCACATTTGGTATAGGATCGTCAAAAGTTTAGTTCATAGAAAATAGAAATTTTAGCCCTTAATTTTATAACAAACTGACCTCATAACCCATTGACAATTTTCATAACTCATAACTCATAACTCGTAACTTAGATCTTAGTCCCAGGTACGTTGGTCTTCAATTTTCCTGGCCCCATCCGGGATTGTCCCCTTCGGGACAAATTTAACATCACCTCTTATCTTCATCACATCTCGTATGGACCCTTCGATCTCTTCCTTTAACTTTTCAGGTTCCGAAACTTCTTCCTTGAGTTCAATCTGAAAGGTCATCTCATCTTTGTGTTCTTTTCTTGTAATCACTATCTGATAGTTGCCGATCTGTGAATGCTTCGAGGCAACTTCACTTACTTGGCCGGGATGGACGAAAAGACCCCTGACCTTGGTTGCTTGATCCACTCTTCCCAAGATCTTCAACAATCTGGGCGAAGTCCTACCACAAGGGCAGGGAGTCTCGGTCAGAATAGAGAGGTCTCCTGTTCCAAACCGAATGAGGGGGTAGACCTTATTGAAAGTGGTGGCTACAATTTCTCCCATCTTCCCCGGGCCTAATTGTTTGCCTGTATCCGGGTCCACAATCTCTACGATTTTATCATCCGGGACATGCATCCCATTTTTCTTCATGCATTCATAGCCCAGGCAGCGAACATCAGCGGTCCCATAAGTTTGTCGGATGATCATTCCAAATTTCTCTTCTAATTTCGAGCGTAAGGATTCTGGGAGCATCTCCGCGGCCACAAACCCAACGCGGAGGTTTATGTCTTTTTTAAAATCTAATCCCATCTCCTCTGCCTTTTCAGCGATATTGAGAAGAAAACTGGGGGTCCCACAGTATGCATTGGCCTTTAAATTCTTTAGCGCATTGACCTGTTGTTCAGTATTGCCGACACCCATAGGAATAGAAATACATCCGATCATATGAAGGGAATTGTCCACCATTTGGAGCGCAAAGGGGACCATATGGTAACTGAAGGTATTGATGACAATGTCTCCAGGGCGGAATCCTCCGGCATACATCCCCTGCGCCCAACCCAACTCATCGAACTCGATCTCGCCAGGTTCATAGATGGGCCCCGGCGAGATAAAAATCCTTCTCATTTCAGTAATCGGAACCCCTTCAAATCCACCAAAGGGGGGATTTTTCTGCTGGAGTTCCATTAATTCCGTCTTTTTGGTGATAGGAATTTTTTCGAGATCCTTAATCGTCTGGATATCCCTTGGTTTCAATCCAACAGAATCCATTTTATTCTTAAAAGCTTGAGAATTTTTATAAGCGTATTGCACAATTCCCCGTAATTTTTGGCTGTGATATTCTATTCTCTTTTTGTGAAGCATGGTCTCAAGGTTCTTCTTAAAGAAACCAACTGTCCGGTCCATCACCTCTGGTTTAGGCATAGGGGGATCTCCATAACAGGATTATACTTTTATCCCCCCCTCCCGGAATAAAAGGGAAGGGGGGATGTGAGGGTTTATTTAGGATATTTAGCGGTAAAGGGAATGACTTTTTGTACGCCATCGGCTGTGAAGGTAGCCGCCCCTTTTTCCACTCCAATGGGGACGGTCATATTTGGAACCTCTGTCCACCATTTTTCAATAAGGGCCCAGGCATCTGTATTTTTCGCTTTCACTTTCTCATAACTGGCAACCGAAAGACTTCCAAGGAGTTCGGCTATATCAATCGTGGACATGACAGAGATTTGATTGGTTTTACCTGCTGGGATCCATTGGGTTTCGAGGACATTGATCATATTTACATCAATATCCTCAAAGGCAACAGTAAAAACAAAACCGTCTAACTTGACAGGATAATTATTGGGATTGGTGATATTGAAAAGAAGGGAGACTATAAGGGGTGAACTATTATTTCCTGCTTTGCCCTTCACTGGGGTGATCTTTGCATCGTAGAACCAATATCCAAAATATTTTGAGACGAGTACTGTGTCAAGGCTAATCACAGGGGCCTTAAAGTTAGCTTCGGTGGGCTTTGTTGGCATTCCAGCACACGACATTAAAATCAATCCTATGCCGAAAATACAGGTGATCATTAATATTCTTTTCACTTTCATTATCGAACCTCCTTTTTGTTTAATCGGTCATTCTAATAAACCCCTCCCTCTTGATGGGGGAGGGTGTGGGTGGGGGTGACAAAAAGTTTCCCCCTCACCCTATCCCTCTCCCTCCAGGGAGAGGGAATTATTATTGGAGTTTAGGTAAGCCATCTCTTTCTTCTTTTATAATGCTTTACATGGCGAAAACTCTTTCGCTCACCGAGGTCAGAGAGACCTAAATAGAAGTCTCTGATGTCTGGGTTCTGCTTCAATTTCTCTGAGGTGTCATGCATCACGAGCCTTCCGTTTTCTAAGACATAAGCATAAGGCGCTACCGTGAGGGCCAACTTTACGTTCTGTTCCACCAATAGAATGGGGATCTTCTCTTCATGATTTAGCTTGGTGATGATGTCGAAGATCTCTTTAATGAGGAGGGGGGCAAGGCCCATGGAGGGTTCATCGAGAAGCATCAATTTGGGTTGCGCCATCAGAGCCCGACCGATCACCGTCATCTGTTGTTCCCCTCCGCTGACATAACCGGCAGTTTCGTTCCGTTTTTCTCTCAGCCGGGGGAAGTAATGGTAGACCATTTCCAGGCCTTCCTTGGCCGATCCCATCTTTCTCAAATGAGCCCCGACCTTAAGATTCTCCTCTACGGTCAGATGCTCAAAGACTTTGCGGCCTTCGATCACCTGAATAATACCCATCTTGGAAATCTCCATAGCCGTCTTTCGGTGAATACGCTCTCCTTTGAACTCAATGGCCCCGTCTGTGACCTCTCCGACCTCCACCTTAAGAAGACCGGAAATGGCCTTGAGCGTAGTACTTTTACCTGCTCCATTCGCTCCCAGGAGGGCTATGATACCCCCTTCAGGGACCTCTAAGGAGACCCCCTTGAGGACGAGGATCACCTCATGGTATTTGACCTCAACATTATTCAACTTCAGGATAGGTTGCGTTTTCTCCACAGGTTTCCCCTTTTTTCTACCCCGTCAGAAAAAATGCCCCGCTGCTCTGCAGCTGGATTAGATTTTAGAATAATTCCGGTGGGGTCTAATGCCCCGCTGGAATTTCTAACGGGGTTTTACCATCCAAACCATTCCTTGACCCATTTTTCAGGCCAGCGTGCTTTGACATCTATTGTTTTAACATAATTAAATTTTCCGTCCTTAAGTTCATATACTGGAACGATACTGGTTGTTCGATGGTCGGTAGAGGTGAAGGTTATTGGGCTTGTACCAAGACCACCATCGAGGATGGTATAATCTTTCAGGGTCTCAAAACCCTTGGTTAAAATACCCTGTCCAGTCAAATCGCTCGCCTTATCAGCTCTTTTCATCGCCTCCGTCAAGAGGAGAACATTGCACCAGGCTGTGACGGTAAACTTAATGCGGTCTTTTGCAGGAATCCCGGGATTAAATTTTGCTGCATAATCGTGAACAAGCTTCATCTTTCCGCGGTCATCAGCAAAAAAGTAAGCCGGGCCAGCACACATCACTCCATCGGCTGCTTTGCCTGCCAACTTCCATAAATTCTCATCCGTGCCCCAGTAGTTTGACAGCCAATCCGCACCCAGGCCAAGGGCATAGGCATCTCTCACTGTCGCTGACACGCACATTGTAGTGTTTCCATGCCAGCATACATCAGGCTTAAATTTCTGGAGTGCCATGATCTGGCTCTTGGTATCCATTGTTGTTAGAGCGACATCCTGATCATCGCCTATCTCAAAGCCGAGCATCGAGGCATGGTCCTTGATCGCCTTTATCGGAGCACTCGCGTAGGGAGAAGGAAAGGCATATACACAGGCAAACCGCGGTTTTCTCTTACCATAATCCTTATTTTTTGGCCATCGGGTCTCAAACCAGGTTGTCAGCACAGCCCTTGCCTGGACAGAATAGTCCGGTGCAAAGAATAGATTATAAGGGGCTTTGGCGGGGTTTGTGAGGTGGGCAGAGAAAGAGGCAGAGACGTAAGGGATCTTGTCCTTCAAAACTGTTGGGGAAAGGGCTTCGGTATCTCCAGTTCCCCAACCTTCGATGGCTATCACACCCATACGTTTTAGAAAGTTATACTTTGTGATGGCTTCTGGAATACGATAACCGTAATCAAACCAGGTATATTTAATTTTTTTGCCGTTAATTCCACCCGTGTCGTTTACATAATTGAAGGCCTCCGCCAAACCGAGGGCGTAGTCCTTGCCGACATCTGAAGTAGCGCCGGTGCAATCTGTTAGGCCACCAATTTTTATTTCCTGGGCCAATATTGATGCAGTGGGAAAACTCATGATCAGTAATGTCAAAATAGTTGTAAAAAATTTAATTTTGATTCTCATTGTTCACCTCCTGTAAAATGTTAAGGAATAAAATGAGAAATACGATGATTCATTTCTTTCCTCCCACCATCCTAATGACGCAACATCACCCCTTTCTCAAATTTTTCCCCTCCCTTGGCGGGAGGGGATTCACCCTGTTAGATAGAAGATTTTGTCCAAATTCAAGTTTGATAAAGAGTTTTATCTAACAGGGTAAAGGGGAGGGGGGAAAGTCCATCTTTTCACCCCCACCCTCACCCTCCCCCATCAGAGGGGGAGGGGAAAAATTTAAATTAGTATGAGAACGGCCACAAATTAAAGTAGTTTTTAATTTGCCACCAACGATAACTGATCCCTCTTGGTTGAAAGATTAAAAAGGCACAGATAATCAGGCCAAAAACGGATTCCTTGATATAGAGAAATTTGATCATGAGCTCCGGGAAAACATCACTTAGGGAGATTACACCCAATTGAATCAATTCCATAACCAACACCATGAATATAGAACCGAAGATCACGCCATGGATGGAACCAACTCCACCAATGAGGATAACGCCTACTAACCAGAGAGACCAAAACCAAGGGAAGTGTTCTGGACTGAGCGCTGCAGTATTGCTTACCCAGAAAGCTCCGGCAAGGCCGGCAATAAATCCAGCCACAAAGAAATTTAATAATTTATACCAGATAATATTGATCCCGAGTGTTTCAGCAGCTATGTCATTGTCTCGAATGGCGATCCAGGCCCTTCCTACCTTAGAGCGAAGGAGGTTAGCCACAATAACGACACAGAGGGTGAGCAAGATAGCCATCAAAAAATAAGTCTTGATTTCACTATCAATGATCCAGGGCCCAATCTTAATGGTTCCGGGTGGCAGAGAAAAAGCCTGCCCTCTACCGCCGATCTGACTGATATACTGGGTGAGGATGAAATCAACGGTGATGAACTGGGCTGCCATAGTGGTTAGGATTAGATAAAAACCCTTAACCTTGGCCGATGGAAGACCAAAGAGTACACTCCAGAGTCCGGCGATAATACCCGCAATGATAATACTGACTGGATAGGCAAGACCCCAGTTGATAAAAAAATTCGGCCATGGAAATTGAAGAATCAAGAGAGTGCTCGTATAAGCACCTACGGCAATAAAGGCAGCATGCCCAAGGGTGATCAGACCGGCATAACCTATCAATATCTGTACTCCAAGGGCCCCCAAAGCTGTATAGCCAACCATATTGGCCACTCCGAACCAATATCCGGTTAAGGTTAAGGGAAATACGATAAATATAATCGCCAGGAGAAGAATCATTTTCCCCTTGATTAGGGGGGTCTGCCACCAACCATGATCCTCAGCATATTCTTGGTGGTAAAGGCCGCAAGGTAGCCACACATGAGACATAAAAGAGCCTCCTTTATTTCAAGACTATTCTTGATGGTCTCGTAAAAAGTCAGCATCACCCTTCGACAGGCTCAGGGTGAACGGTGTAACCTATTGATATTCCGTTCGTGCTGAGCTTGTCGAAGCATGAACGACATACGGAATATGACTTTTTACGAGTTCATCATTCTCTACATCCGTTCAATCCGTTCCCAACCCCAGAATCCATAAGGTTTAAACAGTAAAAAGACTGCCATAAAGGCAAAGGGGAATACCTCTTTCACTCCACCTGGGAAATAACGGTCAAGATAGGCGCCAGATAAATTTTGTAGAACACCGACTGTAATCCCTCCTAAAATAGCCCCGGGGATCGAATTAAGACCTCCTAAAACTACTGCTGGTAAGACAAGAAGGCCCAGATAGCCGACGGATATATTAATCCCATTGATATTCCCTAAAAGGGCGCCACCGACACCTGCTGACATGAAGGCAATAGCCCAGGCCCCTGCATAGACAAACCGAGCACTCACACCAAGGGAAAGGGCAGCGGTTTCATCATCAGCCGTAGCCTGCATGGCCAGACCCCAGTGTGAATATTTGAAAAAGGCTGCAAAGATTGCAAAGAGCAATATAGCTAAAATAAAAGACCAGAGGTAGACGTTTGAAATTTTGATAAAGCCAATGGTAATCGGTTCGAGAGGAAAGATGGGGGGAGTATAAACCCGTGTGTTTGTCCCCCAGACAAATTCGATCATCCCTTTGAAAAAGAAAGAGAGTCCCACGGTCACCATGATCACAGCAAGGATTGGTTCCCCAATCAACTTGTCAAGGAAGATTCTCTCTACAAGAATACCGAGAATGATTCCAATGATGAGAGTGCAAACGATCGATAGAACAAAGGGTATGCCTGCCTGATAAAATGTCAGGGTGACATAGGCTCCAATCAGGGTCAATTCACCCATGGCTAAGTTCAAGACGCCAGAACATTTATAGATTAAGACCCATCCCAGCGCGACCAGGGCATAGACACCCCCGACCATGATGCCATTGATCAAACTCATCAAGAAAAGCTCCATACACCCTCCCGTTTAAACATCAATTATCAATGGTCAATGAACAATACCCAATGGTCATTGACGTTTTTTCTTTTTTGCCGTACTAATACTTTTCCCAATAATGGCACACAGTTGTTTACATTCATCCAATATAGGCTCCGTAGATATAGGAGCACTCATTTCAGTCCTCTGAATCAATCGCAGCCAGTATCTTGTTTCTTTCATTTCTTTTAGGACAATGCTCATTTTATGGATAAAGTCTGATCTTGATTCAGCACCACAACCTTCTTCATAATTGGCGCCGCAAGAGGTCCCAGCGCTTATCAATTGTCCTCCTATATGTCTCCCTGCAATCGTTTGGGGAATTGTGTCAGCAATTTTGATCACCTTTACAACAAAATCGAGTATTCGATCTGAAAGTTGATCCCCTTTTCCATTCATCTTTCACTGAAAATTGATAATTGCTAATTGACCATTGACCATTGATTTTTTATGATGGTACCTCCAACACTTTAAGATCCGTTATTATGTGAACGACTCTTCCATCTTCATAAGTGATATTGGTGTCCATATGGACACTATGGGTATCGGAATAAAGCCCATTGACGATATCTTTATATCGGTCTTCGACAAAGGCTCTCCGCAATTTTCGGGTTCGGGTCAGTTCATCATCATCCGCATCAAATTCTTTGTAGAGATTAACAAACTTCTTAATTTTCGCTACAGGGGGCAAATCCTTATTCATTTTTAAGATCTCTTTTTTTACCAGTTCATAAATCTCTGGCATCTGAGAAAGTTCTGGATAACTGGTGTAGGCAAGATTTTTATCCTCCGCCCATTTCCCCACTACGTTATAATCAATACAGATCACACCCGTGACATAGGGCTTGTTGTCACCGATCGCCCAGACATCCCTAATATAGGGACTGAATTTGAGCCGAGTCTCCAAATATTGTGGAGCGAATTTTGTTCCGTCGCTCAATGTCATCACATCTTTGGTTCGGTCGAAGACAACCAGATGGCCCTCGGCATCAATGAAACCCGTATCTCCTGAATGAAGCCATCCATCTTTGAGTGTTTTTGTTGTCTCCTCCGGCATCTTATAATATCCCAGAAAAACGGAAGGACTTTTTGAGATGATTTCTCCCTCAGGAGTAATTTTTACCTCTGTCTCAGGGATGGGTCTGCCCACTGTGTCGAATTTGATATCCCCATCACGATGCAGCACTGAAATGCCAGCAATTTCTGTCTGGCCATAGATCTGTTTCAGGTTCACTCCGATCGCATGGAAAAATCGGAAATGGTCTGGGCCCATGGCTGCCCCTCCAGTGTAGGTGTCTCGGATTCTGGAGAGGCCTAAATGATCTTTCAATTTTTTATGGACACCCCAATAGGCAAGATCATTGAAAGCTTTCCAATACCGGGGGATAGGCTTTTTTGAAAATTTTAATTCGGCCACATGATAGCCAATCTTCATCGCCAATTCATAGGCTGTTCTCTTTGACCAGGTGGCATCCAAGTATTTGACCTGAACATTTCGAACCATCTGTTCGTAGATGCGAGGAGGAGCAAACATGACATGGGGGCCGATTTCACGAATATTCTCCTGGGCGGTCTCAGGTTCTTCTGGGAAATTGACTGTAAATCCAGCCTGAATTCCACAGGAGATTGACATCATCTGTTCTCCAATCCAGGCAAATGGAAGGTAAGAGACAAAGTCATCTGTTTCAAAATAAGGATCCACTCGCATCAAATTCAGACCCATGGTGAGCATATTATAATGGGTGAGGAGGGCACCTTTAGGAAGGGCCGTCGTTCCCGAGGTATAAAAAAGGAGGCAGACCTCGTCTCCCTTTCCTTTCATGATCAAATCCTCAAAGAGACCAGGCTCTTTTTTATCTATTTCTTCTCCAATCTTCATCACCTCTTTGATGCTGATGAGAATTGGGTCATCATAATCTCTCATCCCTTTTGGGTCATCCCAGATCATTTTCTTGAGCTTAGGACATTTGTCTTTAATCATGAGGCATTTATCAACCTCTTCCTGGCCTTCGCCCAACATCAATTTGGCATCGGCATGGTCGATGATATATTTCACCTCGTCGATGAGAGAATCCTGGAATAACCATACTCCCACCCCCCCCGCACACATGGCGGCCATCTCTGCCCAGAGGGCCTCAGGGCGATTATCCCCAATCATGGCCACTTTATCTCCTCTCTCTAATCCCAAAGAAACCATTCCTAAAGCAATGTGCTTCACATTTTCGTAGTATTGCTTCCAGGTGATGGGAATCCAAATTCCAAACTCCTTCTCACGCATGGCCACCTTTTTGTCCCAATATTTTTTAGCCGCTTGCAAAAAGAGTTTGGGGATCGTCAAATCCTTCGTCATCTCAATTTCTTTCCAGCTACCGGCGTGTGACATAGAGATCCTCCACCTCACCCAGATAGGCCTTGATCACATTGGAATTCTTCTGAATCTCAGCAGGAGTTCCTTCGGCAATCTTTTCGCCAAAGTTTAAGGCCATGACTCGATGTGAAATATCCATCACCACACCCATGTCGTGTTCGACCAGAACACAGGTCGTCTGCCAGCGTTTCTCTTCGTTAATATCCAAAATAAATCGAGCCATATCCTCTACTTCTTCCAAATTCAGACCCGCAAGAGGTTCGTCCAATAAAATGATTTTAGGATTGAGCGCTAATGCCCTTGCCAATTCGACTCGTTTTTGAAGCCCGTAGGGAAGCATCCCCACAACCTTATCCCTGATATGTTCAATCTCAAGGAGATCAATGATCTCTCTTTCAATGAAATCCCGATGCTCGATCTCTTCACGAGCTGTCTTCCCGATGTAAATAGAACCACTGAGCAATCCTGTTTTGAGATGAATATGGCGACCGAGCCGGATATTATCGAGCACGCTCGTGCCTTTAAAGAGCTCGATCTTCTGAAATGTCCGTGAGATTCCTATTTCCGCTCTCTTGTGGGGTTTTAACTTGGAGATTTCTTTCCCTTCAAAATAGATCTGTCCTCTTTGGGGGTGATAAAGACCATTGATGCAATTTAGTAAAACTGTTTTCCCTGCGCCATTGGGTCCGATGATGGAGAAGATCTCACCTTTTTTTACTTCTAAGCTGATATCCATCAGGGCTTGGACACCTCCGAAAGCCATAAAGATTTGATCGATTTTTAGCTGAACCTCATTGGTGACTATCATTTTTAAATCTCCTTTGATACGATCCCAAAAAAACCATGTGTATACAAAGAACAACTTTCAGAAGGGTTTATTTCGTTTCTAAGGGGGACCCTAATCCCCTTTCCCCAATTATTAATACAAACGCAACAAATAATATGACATCACCCCCACCCTAGCCCTCCCCCCTTGAGGGGGAGGGGAGGGTGAGGGGTAATTTGATTTAATGCGTTTGTATTAGTTTTTGACATTAATTAGAAATGGATTAAATCAGAATAAAAAACCCCACCCAGAATTTACTTAACCTGATTAACAAAACCTTATTTCTTTGTCAAGAAAAAATCTACCTCCTATAATGTGAAAAAATTAGTGAAGTACCCCGCAGCAGAGCTGCGGGGTATCTAATTCTCTAAAAAACTTTCCTCCCCCTTGTCGAAGATCCCGCTGAATTATGGCGGGGATGGGGGAGGATTAAGGTGGGGGTGATGATTAGATCATTTCCCCCTCACCCTAACCCTCTCCCCTGCCTTCGCCGAAGCGGCTTCGCGCAGGCAGGCCCCAGAGGAGAGGGTAGGCCATTCATCCCCCCAGCAGAGCTGGGGGGTATTCTGGCATATTTTGATAAAGTTCAATAGTTCTTCAGTCCCAAAAATCTTTATAAATGGGAGCTAAGAACTTCATATACATATC
>Ga0315274_10015489_pt1 | contig 10802 bp, 14 predicted proteins | sample YL17G02_20_MG_FD_203700 | JGI IMG/M metagenome (GOLD analysis project Ga0315274, IMG submission 203700) | Sediment microbial communities from Yellowstone Lake, YNP, Wyoming, USA - YL17G02_20 | ecosystem: Environmental > Aquatic > Freshwater > Lake > Sediment | place: USA: Wyoming | collected...
GACGCTCCGCTCGGGATGACCCTCTCGAGCGCGTGGGTCACAGTCCAGGCGCGCGTGCTCCGCAGCAGCCTCACCGTGGCCTGAGGCCGACGAACACGGCCACTGGAGTCACGTGCATAGCCCACATAGATGAATAGAGTGGCGACGATTCGGCCTCGGTCACTGAAGGAGTCTCTGCGTGGATCTGCCAACGACGACGATTGGTGGGCATGAGGTGACTCGGCTCATCTGCGGGTCGAACAGCTTCTTCGGCTACTCGCACATCAGTGCGGCGCGCGACGCGTGGATTCGTCGAACCTACACCGACGAGTTGATCACCGAGGTGATGGTGGCGGGTGCGAAGCTGGGCATCAACGCCTTCATCAGCGGGCCGGTGGAGCGCTTCGTGGGCATTCGCGAGGCCGTTGAGAAGCGCACGGGCGTCCACACCATCTGGTTCTGCACCCCAGGCGGCTCGAATCTGGAGGAGTTGAAGGAGGGCATCCGGAAGGCGAAAGACCTCAATCCAGAGTTCTGCATGCCCCATACCTGCTGGACCGAGGCCTATCTCGACGTGGCGGACATGACGATTCGCGGGCTGCCCGAGGCCTGCGAGCTGATGCGGAAGCTGGACATGATCCCCGGGCTGAGCAACCACCGGCCGGAGTCGCTCCGCGCCTGCGTGCGGCAGAAGTACGACGTCGAGGTGATCACGCTGCCGTTCAACTCCGATGGCTTCCTGTGCTCGGTGGAGACGGACTGGACGGCGCGGCTGATTCAGGACTGCCCGATTCCGGTCATCTGCATCAAGCCGCTGGCGGCGGGGCGGATCCAGCCGCCCACCGGCTTCTCCTTCGTCTACCGCCACATCAAGCCGAGCGACACCGTGGCGGTGGGAGTCCTGAGCCCCGAGGAGATCGAGGAGGACGTCAGACTCGCCATTCAGTATATGACCGGGGTGGGGGGAGGGCCGGAGCTCACGATGTCGCGGAGCAAGGCGGCGCTGGTGAAGTGATTCTTGGCGCCTGACTTGTGACCGCAGATCGTGCCGCGTGCCGCGTCCCGCGTGCCGTGTGGGAAGAGACGAAAGGAGGCCCTGGGCGAGCGCTCTCGAGGCAAAAAGCAAAAAGGGGACATTCTACCTTTCCTGTCTCGGGTTGAAGACACAACCCCGAAAGCAAGGAGATAGCATCAAGCCGGCCGCGCTGCCCCGAGGGGGCAAGGGAAAAGCACCTGGGTGGGGTCAGGTCGTGAACTCTGAATTCTCCGGTCTTGCCCAGTTCTCAGATTTCGAGACCTGACCCCACCCCTTCGCTCCCGTCAAGGGTCGGAGCCCTGTCTTCACCGAGCATCGAAGGGCGGACATTCTACCTCTTTCCCTTCGGCGGATGATCGCGGGGGTGCAGGGCGGCCTCCATGCGACTGACTTGAGGCGGATGAGCCGGATTTGGCCCACACCACTTGGTGCCTTTGCCACCGCCCCTCAGGCGCGCCCCCCTCCTGGTAGTCGCGCCGCCCTGTGGCGCGGAGGGGCGCGACTACGGCGCCCAGCCGGCACGCGCGAATCTTCGCCCGGATGTAAGCTATTGGGGAATGGTGATTTGTGGTTTAGCGAAGCGCTGCCACCCCCCCTCCCCGTAGTGGCGCCCCACCCGTGTCGCACGGGGGCGCGCCTGGGGGGCGAGAGGGTTGTCGCGGGGCCGCCCGCATGGTCGCTTCAGTCGGATGAGCCGAAAAGTAGAATGTCCCCTTTTCCCTTTTCCGTCCCTTCTGCCTGTCCGTTGCATCCGTTGGGGCGCCGCCCATTGTGTATCAACCCCAGGGGGATGAGCGTGATACACAATGGAAGGAACGGCCTAGACGTGCTCGATTGGCCAAAGCGCCCATCATGTGTCATCCTTAAGGGGGGTGGGAGTGATACACAATGGACGGAATGGGGTGGAGGGCGACCGCGTGCACGTATGCACGCCCTACCCGCCACCTAAGAGGGGATCCCCGCGATGACGGACAAGGAGAACGCCCTGCGGATCATCCGCTTCGACCATCCTGAGCGGGTCGTCGGCGGGCCGCCGACCCACGGCCTCGCCTATCTCGGCTGCAACCACGAGGGCTACGAGGGCGGCGGCCACGACTGCCCCGTCGGCACGACGTGGACCGACATCTGGGGCACCGCGTGGCGCAAGGAGTTGGAGGGGGTGATGGGGTTCCCGCGCCACCATCCGCTCGCGGACCCCACGAACCTGAAGAGCTACAAGTGGCCCGACCCGAACGACGAGCGGATCTGCGGGAGGATCTACAAGCAGGCTGAGGCATTCCAGGGCGGCGACCTCTTCCTCTCAGGGAGCCACCGCGAGACCCTCTGGGAGAAGTCGTACATGCTGGCGGGCATGGAGACGATGATGGTCGCCTTCCGCACCGAGCCGAACTTCGCGCGCGACGTGCTCCACCGGGTCATGGACTGGCAGCTCGGCATCGCCCAGCACTACCTGAAGGTGGGGATCGAGATCGCCGGCCTCGGCGATGACCTGGGCACCCAACGCGGTCCCCTGTTGAGCCCCGACATCGTCCAGGAGTTCCTCGTGCCCGAGTACAGGCGCCTCTTCGGCCTCTACCGCCAGAAGGGCGTCCTCATCGGCTTCCACTCCTGCGGCAAGATCGACTGGATGCTCGAGACCTTCATGGACCTCGGCGTGAACATTCTCAATCCCGTTCAGGCCACGGCGAACGATTTGGAGAAGGTGCGAGCGATCACCCAAGGGCGGATGGCGCTCCAGGGCGGCGTGAGCACGGGCACTATTATGGCAGGGCCGCCCGAGGCCATCGAGGCCGAGGTGCGGCAGCGCCTCTGGCAGCTCGGCCGCGATGGCGGCTACTTCTGCTCCCCCGACCAGGGCATGCCCTTCCCGCAGGGGCACCTGGGTGCATTCCGTCAGGCAGTGGCAGCCTACGGCCGTTACCCGATCCGGCCTCCCACGTAAGCAGAGAGAAGCGGGACAGGCGGACCCCTGACCGTGAGGGTCGCCTGTCCCGCCTTATGTGAACGCCGCACGTGGCGCCGGGCGAGTCGAACGCCGCGCGCCCCGCGGTCTGGCGGCTCTCATCCCCTCGGCCCGCCGCCGCCCCGGCGCTCCTGCACGCGCTCGCGGATCCGGTCGCGGAGTCCGTCGAGGCGCCCGCGGAGCTCCTTGAGGGCCGCGCGCAACTCGTCCTTCGAGAGCTGGCCGTTGCCGTCCGCGTCGAACTTCTGGAAGATGCGGTCAATGATGGCGTCGCGTGCGGCGGCGCGCTCTTCCTCGGAGAGCTTGCCGTCGCCGTCCTTGTCGAACTTCTCCAGGAGCTTCTCGCGCAGGGCGCCTCTGCCACCACCGCCGCCAGGGCCTCTCTGGCCGCCTGGGGGCACGGCGTCTTCCGCGAACGCGGAAGCCCATAGAGCCACTGCGAAGGCTCCTGCCATCGTCGCGATCCACGCTGTCCTTCTCATTGCCGTTGTCTCCTTTCCTCTTGGACACCAGACCTTTGACGAGCCCACTGGGACTCAGCGGCCCCGCCAAGCGGCGCCTGCCAGGGCCTGAGCGGCAGACCCCACGAGAAGCGCCAGAACCAAGATTCCCTTTGACCTCATTCGAGCTCTCCCGCAGCCAGATGTGGGTTACGGCCCCTCTGGACGTGGTGTGTCAGCGGACCTGGGAAGTCGGCTTTGCCTCCTTTCCGTTGTTGGGCTCTTGGAGGCGGCGGCGTTCGTCGCGCGGCCCCCACGGTGGGCGCGGGCGGGGGCCGTCGCCGGGCCGCAACGGCCCGGGGCCGAGCCTCCCGGGGGCTTTCTCCTTGGGCGAGCCCCGCCACCGCTCGCGGAGGGTCTGGATGGCCTTCTGACGCTCGTCGGGGCTGAGCTTGCCATCCTTGTCGGTATCGAATTGCTGGAGGACGCGCAGCCCGCGGAACGGCCGCCCCTGCTGCCAGGCGTGGATGCGGTTGACCACGGCCTCCCGCTGCTGAGGCGTGAGCGCGTCCATGAGGCGGCGGAACTGGCCGAACTGCACCTGGCGATAGCTCTCGCGGACGTCTGCAAGCTCCGCCGTGAGGTGCTCCACGGCCTTTGGGTCGTTGGCCTTGACGGCAAGCTCCTCCTGGAGCAGCGAGGCGTGCTGGCCGAGCTCCTCGGCCCGCTCCCTGGCCTCGGTGCGCAGGGCGACGAACGTCTCGCGCTGGCGCTCGTCGAGCCCGAGCTTCTGGGCGACGAGGTCGGCGGCTTCCTCGGATGACTGGGGCGTCTGGGCCGGGGTCGGCGCACAAAAGTAGCCGATGGCGAACATGACATTGAAGCTGACGGACACCAGCAGGAAAGCCTTGATCAGCCTATTCATGGTGTCCCTCCTGTCCGCGCGGCGCCAGGATCCCGAGCACGTCGTCAGAGGAGAGCAAGGCCAGGTACTGCTCGGGGGCCTCGAAGGAGAGCTCGGTGCCCACGCTTGCTGCGGCCTCTTGCCGCGCCTTGCTGGCCGCTGTCCCCGCGCGCAGCCCCGCGAAGCCGAGTGCCCCCGCAGCAGCCGCTGCGGCTGCCCACGAGGCCACGGTGCGCCATCTCCGCCGCACGCTCGTGGGGCGCCAGCCCGCGACCAACGCCTTGGCACGAGACGTGAGCTGGGAGGGCGCCGCCGGGGTTGCCGCGGCGAGTTGCCGGGCTTGAATGACGCCCTCCAGACATTTCGCGCAGAGCGCCAGGTGGGCTTCGATCCGAACGGCCTCGGCCTCCGAGGCGCGCCCATCCGCGTACGCCGCAAGCTCCAGTTCGCTGGGGCAGCTCGCTGGAGCCTGCCGCAGGCCGCGGGCGAAGCGTTCGACGAGTTGGCGTTCATCGCTGTCGTTCATGGCTCACCTTCCAGTGCGTTATACGAAGATGCGGGGGCGAGTATCCCCGCTACCGGGCGCCGAAGAAAGCCCTGAGCCTGGTGATCGCCTTATGCTTGGTGCTGCGAATGGTTTGCGGATCGACCCGGAGAGTGGCTGCCGCCTCCTCGACCGACATCTCCCGTTCGAACAGGAGCTTGAGGATGAGGTGTTGTCGTGGGGAGAGGAGGTCCGCCGGGATGTCGAGCTCCGGGGGCGAATCGTCGGGGGCGGCCTCCCTGGCGGCCAGCTCCTGGGCCTCGTCGAGGGGCACGGTCCGGGGCTTCAGCCTGCGGAGATGGTCAATTGTCGTGCTGCGGGCGACCAGGGTGAGCCACGTGCTCAGCGATGCCCTGGATGGATCGTATGTCCTCAGCAGGCGGTAGTCGCGCTCGACCAGGCGGACGAAGACGTCCTGGGCCAGATCCTGCGCCTCGGTGGCATCCACGGTGGGCTTGTACTGCTGGAGGGTCCGCTGGACTGCGGCGAAGATGATGGGCGCGGCCTGCTCGACGAAGGCGTCCCAGGCCCTCTTCTCACCGCGCAGGCAACCTTGTAGGTCAACCATCTATGTCCCTGGACCCTTACCGAACCCCTGGGGGCCACCCGTTAGCGCGACCGGCTCAGAGCGCCCCCGTTCCTGTTATACGGGGCCTGCTCCCGGATCGTTTCGTGCAGAGTGCCACGCTTGGCTCGCCAACCGTGGCTACGGCGGGCACCAGCCTTGCTGGTCAAGCCAGCCGTGGCACTTTGCAGACCTGCACGTGGAGCCGTCCTGCTCCTTTCCGCAATGGACATCGAGATGCCCGCGTGCCATTTAACCGACTCCGTTGCACGGGCGCAAGGAGCAGCCTGCCTGGCCCGCTTGACTCGCATTCCCGAAAGTGGTTCGATCCCGAGCCGCGGAGGGATTGGAGACACGTGGCATGAGAATCCAGAGGATCGAGACGTTCACGAAGGGGCAGTTGACCATCGTGCGGGTGCGGACGGACGACGGGGCCGAGGGCTACGGCCAGACGGCGCCATTCCACGCCAACATCACGGCCATGGTCCTCCACGAGCAGATCGCGCGCCACGCGCTCGGTGCCGACGCAACCGACATCGAAGGGCTGGCGGAGCGCTGCATCGAGGCGGAGTACAAGTTCCCGTGGTCATACGTCTGCCGAGCGGTCGGCGGCATCGAGACCGCGCTCTGGGATCTCCGCGGCAAGCTCGAAGGCAAGAGCGTTTGCGAGTTCCTCGGCGGCGCGCCGCGTCCCATTCGCGCCTACGGCTCCAGCATGCGGCGCGACATCAAGCCCGATGACGAGGCCACCCGCCTCGCCCGGCTCCGCGAGGAGAAGGGCTTCACCGCCTTCAAGATCCGCATCGGCAAGGTCTGCGGCCACGACGAAGACCAGTGGCCCGGGCGCACCGAAGCCCTCGTCCCCGCCGTCCGCAAGGCCATCGGCAACGATGTGGCGCTCCTGGTGGATGGGAACAGTTGCTACACCTCGCCGCGCGCCATCGAGGTCGGCCGAATGCTCGAGGACAACGGCGTGTGCCACTTCGAGGAGCCGTGCCCCTACTGGGAGCTGGAGTGGACCGCCGAGGCCGCGACCGCTCTCGACGTGCCCGTCGCCGGCGGGGAGCAGGACAACGACCTGGCCCAGTGGCGACGCATGGTCCGCATGCGCGCGGTGGACATTGTCCAGCCCGACGTCTGCTACGTCGGGGGGATCGCGCGCGCTCGGCGTGTCGCAGCGATGGCTGCGGAGGCAGGGCTTCCGTGCGTGCCCCACTCGGCGAATCTTTCGATGGTGACCGTTTTCACGCTCCACCTGCTCAGTGCCATCCCGAACGCCGGACCGTATCTGGAGTTCTCCATCGAGCCGGACTGGGCCAGCGGGCTCTACACGCCAGAGCTGGAAGTCCTTGACGGCACTGTGCTTACGCCGGTGGGGCCGGGCTGGGGCGTGACAGTGAGCCCGTCATGGCTGGCAGCCGCCGAGCGTCGGGTCAGCGAGCTCGGTTGAGCGGCCGGCACAAGGCTCAAGCCTTGTCAAATGTTTCCTCCAGAAAACAGTTGACAAACCCGGCGCGCGAGCTATACTATTGGTGTGCGAGAGCTTACGCGCGGAGCAGTGACTCTAAACAGGGGGTAGCGAGAATGGGCAAGACGTGTCGGTGGCTGTTCGGCTCGGCCTTGATGGCCGCAGCCATGATGACGTGGGTCCAAACCGCCTCAGGTGCGTGAGGGGGTGGCGCGTCCGGCCGGTCCGGCGGGACACCCACCTATTCGGTCGTGATGACCAAGGACACCACAGGCGTAGTGAACTTCGAAGCCGTCCTGATGGGCGAGGTCAAGAAGCGTCAGAAGGCGCTCGACGCAGAGTACGCTGACGCAGCGAAAGCCTACAAAGCCGCCAACGACACGACTCAGCCGAAGCCCCAGCAGCCGCGGTTCATGGTGCTCGAATCGAGGGTTACCGGCAAGGACTCGAAGCAGAAGGCCGAGGCCCTCGTCGCTCGCTTCCAGGAGCAGTACGAGAAGAAGCAGAGCAAGAAGGAGGGCGGCGAGACCGACACCAAGGACTCCGCCACCAAGCCGGAAGCCGAGAAGAAGAGCTGAGGCTGACGGCCTGAACTGAGGTCAACACCAGCGGCCGGCGCGGTACGCGCGCCGGCCGCTTCTCTTTGCCCTCGCGAAGATGGGCTTGACAGGCCGCGCCGGCTCCCCTCTTCTCGTGCTCGTCGTCGTCCTCGTCGTCGTCGATTCCTGGGCTTTCTCCCCTAAATAGTTTCTGTTGCGGAAAGCCATCCAACTGGTGGGACCCGCGCGGGACCCCGGGTAAAGGCCCCCGGAACGGGGCGTAGGGGCGGTTCGCGAACCGCCCCTACATGGATTGGAGCTTTCCGCAACAGAAACCAAATAGGCTTCAGCGATTCGGCTCAGAACAGCGGGTAGGGGCGAACCTCGTGTTCGCCCGCCTTCATCGGGCCCCTCGCCCGTCATCAGGGCGAACACAAGGTTCGCCCCTACGTCCCCCAAGGAGCCGAATCGCTGAAGCCTATTTATATCCCTCTGCATAAGTAATGCAAACGGGTCGCTCCGTGTGGTGCAGGCGTCCAGCCTGCAACGCCTGGATTGGCAGGCAGGATGCCTGCCCCACTTCTCGCCATGTTGCATTACTTATGCAGAGGATTATAGTGTGGGATTCGACGACGAGGACGACGACGACGATTGCGGAATAGCCACGAGCGGGATGAATGGATGGCTGTGGGACAATCACCCGATCATCCATTCATCCCCTTCTGGATCGGGGTTTCAGACCACGACAACCCGCCCCTTCGGCTCCGGCACGATGCGTCCGATGACCGCGGCCTCCACGAGTCCCGCCGCGTGGAGGCGCTCGGCCAACGCCGCGCCCGCGACCAGCGGCACGAGCAGCCCACCTGAGGTCTGGGGATCGTAGAGCAGGTCCAGGAGGACGTCGCTCACGGAGCCGCGCACCTCGACCCTCGGGGAGAAGAACTCCTTGTTTCGCCCCGTCGCGGCTGGAACCATGCCCATGCCACAGTAGTCCAGGGCACCGGGCAGCAGGGGCACCCGTGCGGACTCGATGACCGCCCCGACCCCACTCGCCTCGACCATTTCCAGCAGGTGGCCGAGAAGGCCGAAGCCGGTCACGTCCGTGCAGGCCTGGGCGCCGAGGTCCAGCGCGGCGCGGGCCGCCATCGCGTTGAGCCGAGCCATGCTCGCGGCGGCGCCTGCGGCATGCTGCTCGCTCGCCAGGCCCCCCTTGATGGCCGTGGCGACGACGCCCGTGCCGATCGCCTTGGTGAGCACCAGGACGTCGCCCGGGCGGGCGTTGGCGTTTCGCAGGATGCGGTCGGGGCGGATGACGCCAGTGACGCAGACGCCGTACTTCAGCTCAGGGTCTTGGATGGTGTGGCCGCCGATGACTGCGGCCCCGCCTTCGGTGAGCTTCTCGAAGCCCCCGCGGAGGATGTCGCGGGCGATCTGCTTGTCCGGCAGGTCGGGGGGGAGGGCGAGGATATTGAGCGCCGTGCGCGGCTCGGCGCCCATGGCGTAGAGGTCGCTGAGCGCGTTGGCGGCGGCGATCTGCCCGAAAACCCATGGATCGTCCACCACCGGCGTCAGCACGTCCACCGACTGCACGATGGCCAGATCGGGGCCGAGCCGGTACACGCCGCAGTCGTCGTTCGTCTCGAACCCCACGAGCACGTTGGGGTCCGACGAGCGCGGCAGGCCGCACATCAACTGGGCCAGGTCGCCCGGACCTGTCTTGGCCGCTCACCCCGCCGCTCGGACACTGGCCGTCAGCCGTTTCCTCAGTTGATCGCTCACTGACAGGCTCCAAGAAATGCCGCACCATTCGGGCCCGCTGAGGCAGGCGGTGGCGGAAGGGGTAGGAATCGAACCCACCACGGGCAGTTTTATCTGCCCGCAACTGGTTTTGAAGACCAGTGGGGCCACCAGACCCCGTCCCTTCCGACGGGCAAGGCAGAGCCCTGCAAATCGTTGCCAAGTGCTTGATATGATACGGCTTCTGTATCCTCGGTGTCAAGCTCATCATGCTGCTCGTCATTGCCACACCGGGACGGCTCCAGCCGTTCATCTGCTGTCGCGGGCGCTGTACGCTCCGCTGGCCCCGGCTTGATCGCCCGCACGTAGTGGGTCAGCGTCTGAAGGGCCAGCCCCTCGCCTCGGAGCTGATCCAGGGCTTCTCCCACGCGGGAGATCGTCAACTCGTGAATGCGAGTTGCCTTGGAGCGGTCGATGATTCGGGACGCCCTTGCCTCGATGGTCTCGACGTGCCCGGCCGTGCACTGTTGCCCGGCGAGCCACTTGGTGAAGTCCTCAAGGTGTTCCTTCAGCGGCTTGGCTTCGGCGGCGGCATACTGCTCCACCTTCGGGTCGTTGATGCCCTTCGCCCGAAGGCGCGCCTCGTCCGCCAGCTTGCGGGCCATCGCCTCAGTATCCGTCTTGCTGAAGCAGCCGCGGACTGTCCGCCGGGTGGTTGGATCGCCGGCGACTTCGTAGTAGGCAATGATGTGGGGGCCTTTTGCCCGCGGCCCGCCACGCTTGAAGATGCTGTAGCCTTTCCTCATCGGTCTAGCCCTTTCGCGTTCGTCTTGCCGGCGGCTGGACCCTGACCTCGAAGTACGCAGCCAGCTTGTCGGCATGGTCGAGGCGGAGCGACTGCTCGCCCCTCTTGAACTTCAGGATGGAGACGTGGTTGACACCGCTGCCCTCCGCGATGGCCCGCAGGGATTCTTTCGACTCCGCCAGCGCCGCCAGGAGCAAGGCGGTCATCGTGGGATTCTTGGGCCTCTCTGCCATCGTGCCGGCTCCACGCCATCATTCTTGTCAGCCGCCGTCGTTACGAAATCTTACCGCACGTCTGCCGGCGCGTCAAGTTCTTCTTGCGGATTCCTGTCGTCGCCGTTCCTGCCGGTCCCGCTCACGAGGTCGGCGCGCCCGTATGCCGGGCGACGTAGGCTTCGAGATCGGACAGGCGCCAGCGGACCGTCTTCGGCCCGAACCGGATGGGCAGAGGAAAGTCGCTGTGCCCCGTCCGGGCCATGCCGCTCTTGCGCCAGACCTCGCGCTGGCTGATGTCCAAGAGCCCGGCGACCGTCCGCACATCGAGCAGGGTCACACCCGCCAGGCGGCGGTCGACGTCGTGGGTTTGGCGGTCAACGGTGCTCATTCACGTGCTCCTTCATCGGACTCCGGCGGTATGGAGGTGATGGATTTTCGGATCTCTTCGCCACCCACCGTACTGCCCTCACAGGGTTCGCGCCGTAGCGGTGAACTGTCTGCTGCCAGGATATCAGCGGCAGGACACGCAACTCGTTTCAGGCTACTCCATTTCGTCCCGCGACATGCCCTGCCTTCGAACAGCAGTGTCCGCCGCTTCCTGGCCGCA
>Ga0315274_10015491_pt1 | contig 10801 bp, 14 predicted proteins | sample YL17G02_20_MG_FD_203700 | JGI IMG/M metagenome (GOLD analysis project Ga0315274, IMG submission 203700) | Sediment microbial communities from Yellowstone Lake, YNP, Wyoming, USA - YL17G02_20 | ecosystem: Environmental > Aquatic > Freshwater > Lake > Sediment | place: USA: Wyoming | collected...
ATGAATGTGAACGCTCCTCGATAGGTAACTTTTGATGACAAACGGGACAATGGTCCGTCATGCCTCTCGCCTGGCCTCGTCAATCAATCTTTTCAGGAGCTTCTCGTCGTCCTCGTTCTCGGTCGGAGAATTATCCTTGCCCTCTTCTTCTTCGAGACAGGATTCGATAAGGCGCTTCTTATCGTCCTCGTCCTTCTGGCTCCGGGTCAGGATTGTCACGATATCGTTGTTTATCTTGTAATCTCCGGGCAGATAGCACTCGACCTTGGCCGTATCCTTGTATTCCATGTAAGTCTTTATCGAACCCTCGTCTGTCAAGATATCGTCGGGCAGGAGCTTCGGGAACCTGACCACCATGATATAGACAGGAATGAGCCGACGCTTCGCCATGTCCAAGAACCTGGGACACATGCCATTGAGCCGGAACTCAGCCTTGTCCTTGTTGATGGTGCTCTTGACCTCGGCGATGCCGTATATCCAGTACTTCAAGTTCACTCGCAAATCCGCTGCAACGAGGTCGAGGTGCTGGGCCTCCTCGTCAAAGTTCTCCACAGGAAAAATCTTGGTATACAGTGGCAGGTGGCCGTTGATGATACGCAGGACCTTGCCGTGCTTCTGTTCCATCAGCTTACTAAAAGGATGGCTCGCAATGAGCTCACCAATCTCTCCCATCCTCCACCAATACTCAGGAGGTTTATCCGCCCATCCAGCCATAGACCGTGATACGGTTTTATAGTATTTATAGTGTCTTATGGCGAGGGCCCACACGACGAGAGAAATCCTTCAAGGTGAGCTGGACGGTGTCTTCTCTGTAAGACTTGAATCCAGAAACTTTTTTATGCCGTCCACCATCAAGTCCGCGTAGCCACTTCCACGCAGCGTAGGGGCCGTCCATCGATATTCCAATATGGTTACCGTTCTATTTAAATTATTTCTCTGTAACTCTGAATGGAGCTTGAATTATCAATTCATTACGATTAAGGTCATCTTCAAGATTGTCCGTTGCCCAGCAACGTCCTTGATGACTCTCACACTTATAGCAATACTGAATTAATACTATCTGTCCGTGGTCTCTTATAATACATCCTACTCTAGCGCCAATTACTCTGCTCATTTAGCTCACTCCAAATCCGGCGTATCGCACCATGCATAGGTGCTTCCGAAATGCTGGCCGTACGCCTTTCCGCACCGTGAGCACAGCTCGTCGTACTGCGTCCCTTTGTGCTCTCCGGATTTCTCGACCAGACCCTTGAACCTCCCATCAACGGACATTTTACCCGACGAACGGAAAGACTGCATCACGACCCTAGCGTACTTCGCGAGGGAATATCTGAACGGCCTGCCCTCCCTTCTCAGGGTCTTGGTATCCGTCAAGAGCTTCAGTCTGCTCGTCACCTGACCCGACTTCGTGGAGCTGACCTTGAAGTGTTTGTAAATCTCCGTAGCTGTCAGGCCGGGCTTCTGCGATAGAAGTGCCTTGAGACTGGCCGTCGTGAATTTGCCTTTCTTCGGCACGGCCTTAGACGCGGGTCCTTTTTTGGCATCGGGTCCCGACTTGGGTCCCGACTTGGGTGCTATCCTTCCCTCGACCAAATAGTAGTAATTCTTTCCGCCTTTGGTCTCCCTCCTGACCATACCTCTCTTAATCATATAGAGCAGATAGGCAGAGGCGGAATGTATGCCCAATCCCGTATTTACCGTATCGACGGAGGTTCCCGCCGGGTGGTCACCGAGATATGTCCTTATCCTCTCGGCAGTGGAGGGTCCCGCCTCCTTCCAGCCCTTCTTTGGACCGTGCCTTCTTGTGAACGTCCGGGAGCTTATTGACCGAGAACATGCTTCCTCGACCAGAGGGGCTTCCTCGACCACGGCACGGACTTTCCTGTTGTCAAGATTTCTCTGGACCAGCGGGTCCACGGCGAAGGGCAAGTCCTTCTTCAGTTCCTCCTTGATATACCTACCAATCGACGATAGGGCTCCTGGCCCGTCGGCAAGGCGCGTCCATGTGGTGTTGCTCGCGTTGTATGACTTCGGTCCCATAGACAGGTCGTTTGCCAATCGCCCGAGAAAGGATTCTATACGCCTGCTTCGGGCATCCTTCTTGTCATTTGTTTCCGAGTTCAGAAACCTTGCAAGTTCCGCGTCGGTCTCGAATTCCTTGACCTCGGAATAGACCTGGAAATGTTTGGAAGCGCTATCCTTTCGCTGATAGACCGTAACCACTACATGGAATTTCGAACTCAATCTTTCACCCATACGACCTAACCAATTATAGTATTTATAGTTTGGGAGAACCTTTTTAAGGGTATAAGCCGAGGACAGTTTTCGAGTAACGGTACTATTCATGGGGGAACGCCAGGTTGGTCCCATTTCCCTTTCGAGAAACAGGACCGCCGACTCCGTAGTAGGCCCCAACATTCATGCCCATTCATTCCTTCTTCCCGCTCTCACTCCCTGTCACAGTCTGTCGGCACGTCCGGACCTAGCTTCAACCGTCCTGTAATCCCACAAGACGATATCAGCTTTTCCTAGTGCCTTTGACATGCCCTCCGAGGAATCCGACCCTTTGACAGCGATAGTTCACAGTAGATGGGATTTCTCTCCCGTAAACATCCCACTGACGGTCTCGGAAATCCTTTCTCGAAGGCCCGACATGGTGTTCGTTACTTATTCAATGCGACATTGATTTCTTCCAACTTCTTTATCACTTGCTCGACCTGTGGACTTTCTGCAACCTCCTTCCCGAACGCGTCTTCGAGAGCGATTTGAATCCTCCAATCGATTCTATCCGAGAACACGATTTGAAGTTTGAAATATTGAAACTTGTCAAGCCTCCATCTCAGAGCAGTAGAGATATCAAAAATCTGTGACACCACATCACTGTTCGATGGCGTTTCGAGACGGCCAATCGTTTCCAGCAAGGTCAGTTCCCCGATTGCCCTGATATCCTTCGTTCCAGCGGGCAATGACTGAATCCCAACAGCGGGGAAGGGGGGCGGTGGGGTCTTCTTCACGACCAACGGTTGAGCAAATTTCATGAGCCAGCCCCTTCCAATCCTTCTCCGTCTCACAACTCTATCGAGTACCAGCCCATGATTTTCGTCCCTTATCCTTTTCACAACAGGTTTGTACTCGTAAGCCACCATGAGCGTCCCGGCCTGGACATTCTTTGTCGGGTCAAGTGGTAGTTCCGAAACTCTCATCCCTTCACCTTCTTGACGACCAAGACTTTCGATGTCTGCCACCATGACTCGGTCGAACCCTCCATCCACCAGCCTTTCAACTCGGGTTGCCCAATCAGGTGAGGGATATGGAACGGAACGCTCCCAGGTGACAGGCTCCTGCCTAGCTTTTGTTTGCTACTATGCCGGACGTGGAGAAGCTCCTTCTTACCACCTCTGAACCACCGCCCGGTCCGGACTAGGACCCGGCGTACCGATATGTCCTGATAATGGTTCGAGCCGTTCTCCTGAATAGAATAGTCGGTCCCGCTCTCGATGTTCGACGTGGCGTTGTCGTAGATTTCCTGATACTCCATAATCTGATTGAGCAAGGGATACATTTCAGGGACCGAAGTGAGGACCGCGGACCATTCCACCTTCTTACCCCGAGAATAGGGTTTATCGGCCACTGGAAGACCCGTAATGGCAAAATAATAGGCATCCTCGTAGAGCATGATAGCCTCGTGGAACTCCAAGAGATTTTCACCCACCTCCCACGCGAACCGCCACCGCCCGTAACCGAGAGTGGTATCCATTTCTTTTACGAACGCGTCTCTCTTTTTACCCAAGAATCCAGGGTGATTGACAACCTTCCACTCGGCCCCGTCTAACAAGCCCAATCCCGTTTCTTCCTCAAACGTTCATAGTATTTATAGTATATCTCTCTCCCTCCCCTTTCCTCATCCAACAGCCCCGCCTGCGGAGGCAATTGGTTGGGTCAAACTATAAATACTATAATTGCACATACTATCGACGTGGGCAATATGTAGGCCCACACCGCTCGGCGGAATCCAGCAAACATTCCGGGGGAGGGGAATAAGCCCTGTAAGAACGCCGGTAGTCCCCGCCGGATTGCTGGCTGGAGGAAACCGAATGGTCAGTCTGTGCTTTGCCCGCTCATGGAGGGCGATAACGTGTCGCTATGCCGGAGGCGGGTATTATAAGACTGTGTGGTAACGGGTGGGAAGGATTGACCGCTAGCCCAGGAGTAAAGGGCCGGTCATGAATTGCCCGCAAAAGTCACCGGCGACGCCACACACATGTAAGACACCACTAGGAGTAGTGCCGTTTGGTTAGTAGGACCTGGTTTCTTACTAACTTTCCACGCAACGACTAGGCCGCGGGCTTTTTGTCGTCCTTGGCGAGTTTCAAGAGCAGGACGATGAAGAACCCGGCAATCGCACCATACATGATACCTTTCCCGAATGGCACGATATAATCGTTCAATAAACCGGAAGGAACGACGGGAGCGGGCTCGTAGTTGGGAATAACACCGAGCAACGGGACGCCACCATGATACATGACATACGGCGGATAGACGACCTTCTTCTCCTCCATCGCAATCGCGCTGTCCTCCAGCATCCTCAGCCTGTCCCGCTCAAGGTCGGCACGCAACTGTTCGATTTTCTTTTGTTCCTCGGTCACCGATTCCCGTAGCATATCGATTTCCTCGCGCTCGTCATCGAGTAGCTCCCGGTCGAGTCTCAGCTTGTGAACCTCTCGTCGAATCGAAGCTATCAAATCATCGTCCTGCAATAAAGCCTGGATATCGTCGGGTCTTTTCGACTCGAGCCAGTAATGGGGGGATGGCGTCTTGGAGGCGGAGGTCGGTTCGGTCCAGAATTCGGGGACCCTATCACCTAGTTCGAAATGCCAGATGTCCTCTACAGTGAATCCACCACTACCGCCCATGACCGGAGTGACTGGCGTGACATACGGTACGGGAGGCGGTGGTACAGGACCTCCTTCTTCGTCGCCGTACCCAAAGGTGCAAATGGCGCCTCCGCCACCGAATCCGAACGTGACAAGCGTCATAACACTCTCTTCCCACGATTGACTGGTCCATGGTTGGTGAGGACCACTGGGTTCCCGTCCTTATCCGAGATAGGCCATTTCTTTATAATGACGGTTCCGGCATCGTTCCAGAGACATAGTTCAGACGTTGTTGCATTGATGGTCAATTTATTTTCGAACAGGTCCAGAATCTCGTCGGTCTGGGCCTTTATCGCAACGACCGTTGCATCCATTATTTGCTGTATCCCGATAAGAAGGTGGAACTCCACCTCGACCCCGTTCAATCTCGGAGTCATGAGGCTGGATGCGGTTGCCAGTGTGGCCTCAAATTGAATGAACTGACCACATATGCCGATGGTTTCTCCGCTCAAATAAGCTGTCCATGGCTTCGAATAGTTATCCTCCAGGACATCATCAACGGTCCTGGCTCTCATCACGACCGAGGTTCCCGCGGGAAGAGTGGCATTGAACGTAATCGGTCCAACATAGATGCCGTTGGTTGCAGAAGGTGCCGGAACGTATTTTACCGAAGTATAGGTGCCGGTCAGGGCATATCCGGTATTATAGGTTATTCTGAGATTGGATATTTCCGGCGTCAGCATTGTATCCGTCGTCGATAGCTGGAATTTAATTCTCAATTTGTCCGCTCCACTCCCGCCACACGGGATTCCCTGTATAGCGGTTGTGAGTTGAGCATTGGTCAGCCAAGCACCGTTCCATGTTCCCCCGGAATCCGTCGAATACTGATATTTAATATCCGTCCCAGCAACGGTATCTTTAATAACTGTTTCTATCGAGGCGGTCCAATCCGCAACGGCCGCTGGCTGGATATCGAAGTTGGCCGTGACGACCCAGTCCCCGATAGGAAATACTACACTTCCGACAAGAAGATTCTCGAGTTCTGGCGACGTGGTATCTAATGTCGTAGATAGGAACGCTTTGAACTTGAAAGTTCCGGCTAACGCCAGCGAAGCAATCTTTGTAGTGACTACCGCCGCTGAGTTAGATTCATTGTTATAATACCAGAGGTTCGTCTGTCCCGGCGTCCTTGCTACCCATGCAGCACCATTCCACCATTTCCAGGTCGCTCCGTTATCTGAAGAGACCTGATATTGAATGCCCGTGGTCGCGGGCTTGACTGCCGTTTCTGTAAACACATTCAATGGCAAGGCGAAAACTAACCCAGTATTATTAACGATGTCTGGAGCAAGGGTAGAACAATGTAGCACCGTCTCAATGCCATTTCCGGTATTATAACGATACAAGACTTGAGCGAGAGTTAAAACTGACGTGTAAACTATTGGTTCATCAATATTTCCTAGGAATAAATTGGTACCCTGTCTGCTCGCGATATTCAACTCCAGAGTGGTCTGTGTTGTGTCGGTTAAAGTATCAGCTAGCACAGTTAATGGTGTATCCACACCATTCAAATAGATATGGACACCGCTTGCTAAACCGCTACCGTTATAGGTTACTACTACATGATTCCAGATACCATAAGTATAGAGCGTGTTGCTCTTGACACAAATATAATTAGATGGGCCCTGACTATTGCACAACATAAACAGGATATTCCGTGCTGCGGGATAATTTATCGACAATTCCCAGCCCCTATAGGTGCCAGCGGTTTCGCATTTACTTATCAGAGACTGGCCCCCAACCTTGGAAGTCTTGAACCAGCATTCCGCGGAGAACATGTCAAATCGGTTAAAATTTGCGATGTTGCCACACTTCACGTATTCGTTTACCCCATCGAACGTCAAGCAATTATGCAGGTTCGGCATACCGGTAACCCAATCGGCATCTTCCATGTTCATCAATGTTCCGTTTCTTCCGTTTCCAGAGGCATCGGTAGCAACCGACCCGGCCGATTCATTCAGATGGTACCAGACATACGGAATCATTTGGTCTACCAGAGATGCTTTTCCTCCCACCACCTTGATTAGTGAAGTATCATAAGTATAATCAGCGGGAATGTCGAAAGGATAGTTTTGTAGACTTCCACCAGTATTCTTCAAAATCGCCTTGCCACCAGCGACCTCGATTTTCGTAGGGTCGTATATGTATTGTCCAGGTATCTCGAAATCCACGTCCCCCTGTCCTGTCCCGGCCTTTAACTGGACATAGGCGGGGTCACCGATACCGACGACCTCGGTATCGACCAACGTCGGAGGACCGGTATTGAATTGTGTATCATTCTTCCATATCGCTTTTCGGGCTGGCATTCAAATCACCGTCCAACCCGCCAGCAGGGTCTTAATGATTCAACGTCTGTCACGTCCGGCCTCCATATAATAATATAAGCACAATGATATAACCCTTTTTATCAGAATCTTTTCTTTATCCGGTGGCTGACGATATTCTGGAGTCGACTCTCTCTCAGAGGTGGCTTCGGTGTCTGGTCATAGTTCCTTGCCACAGGCCCCACAGAACTTGAACTGTTTCGGAACCTCTGTCTTACAATCCTTGCATGTCACGGTGGAATCCGCATATTCCACGTCTTGCTTGTACCGGCAGACCCGACCGTTACAATCGGGGCATTCTCCGACGAAAGCCTCCCGGCCCCGTACCGTTTCGTTGTTGTAGGTCTTCAAGGTACATGGCCGATGACAGGCTATGCAATAGAACTCGATTTCCTTTTTCGTCATGGCAGACCCTCGAATGGGGCGGTTGAATCCGGAGGCTCACTTCTCGGCCTTCCTGAGATACCAACCGACTGCTAGGACGGCACCTGCACCTACAAGGAAACCGGTTATCCACGAGGTCGTATCCCTGATGTTCAGTAGCTCGGCGACGCTTGCACCGTAGACCTCTCCGAACGTTGGCTGGACCCTTCCCCAGCCTGCGTAAGGAACGTTCATACCGGTCTTCTCTGTCGGCTGTGCACCGTAAACCTCTCCGAAGGTCGGCTGGACCCTGCCCCAGCCACCGTAGGGTATATTCAATCCGCTCTTTTCTGCGACCATGTTCTCAGCTCCATACCAATCTGGCAATGGCGATGGTTGAAAGTACGTCAAGCCCATCCCTGCTTTATTTAATATATAAAGAAATAGGAATATAAGTGTTTCGTCTTTCCGGCCTATGAGAACCAGAACCACTTAAATCTTTCTACGGGAATATCTCCGAAACCTTTCTTTTCTCCCCGATATAGATATGGGTATCATCATCGTCCAAGCCACCTTCCTTTGGAGTTGTCGTGACCTGGAACACTTGAAGGAAGTCAAGGTTGTATTGGAAGGAAACTACGACCTCACCGTCGGTAAAGAAACAATCGATGAGGGCGAGCTCCGGTCTTTTATCGACGAGAGACTTCCACTCATCAGCGACCTTCCTCAAGACCTTCTCGGTCGACTCTTTCGGCAACTCCCCCAGCGTTATCAGCAAGTCTATATCACCGTGGACATTATCAGGGTTCCTCACCAACCCGCCAAAGACCTCTACGGAGACAATCATTTCGTCGATGGTCAGGAGCTCCACAAACGTGTCTATGATATTGCGAATGTCGGAGTTCGAAATCTCGCCTTCCACTCCCTTCAGCTTGAACTTCATCGAAACAAGAGAGGAACTCAATACTACATAAAGCTTTTAATTGCCTTCAAAGAAATCCTTGCCATAGACCTCACGGATACTGTCCAACAGTTCCATGGACGGCGAGACCAGGGAATGCGCCCGCGCCGGGTCGATTGTCGAATGTTCCACAATCCGGCGGGCGGTCGGGAAGCTCAGTCCGACACGAATCAGGTATGCGATGATTATCGCAGGCGACCTGGATAATCCGGCAGAGCAATGGACCAGGACCTTTCCCTTTGCCACTGACGCCCCAATGAAATTCACGGCCTTCTTCAATTCGTCCTTCGGGATTGGCTTGCCGTCCTCCAGCCCGACCTTCAGCACCTCGATGCCTTCGGGGACGGGATAACGGTAATCCACCTCCTTGGCAACATTCAGGATGAATCCTATACCTTCCCTTTTAAGAATGTTCATGCCCTCCAAGGTCAGAACCAATTCTTTATCTCCGAGATATAACCTGTCAAGGATTCTTGCTAGCAACGAAACACCAGCCTTACCACGCATTCAATTTAATCCACTTCTCTGGGTCAAGAGACACCCGCCCAGATTCCACGTCTTCACAGAACGCACGAGGGTCGAACCCGGGGTCGGAATCCCATTTCTGTTCCCATATCCTGTAAGGCTCGCGAGTAGGTTCAATACGAATACTCAACGCGGGGAAAATCAATCCGCCTACCCTGTTCGCAGCCTCGTTCATCATCTTGAGCCCACTCGATAACATGGTCCCGTCTAAATAATACTGGTATTCCGAACCTTTGGCCCCGTAACCCGTGACCGTTTCAAACCATTTGAGTGTCATGCCCCACAACTCCATATGAAATCGCTGTACGCCTCTACGAACTTGTCGTAATCACCGACTATGCAGCCCGATGCCCTGGCGTGACCACCGCCTCCGAACCTCCGGGCGAACACCGAAAGGTCGGTATTGGTCCTTGTACGAAGCGATGCACGACCGTTGCCTTGCGTGATTGCAACGAAGTCAAATCCGCGCGATAGTTCTATCAGCCGGAGCATGATGTCCGTGTTCGTGACCCTCATTCGCCCGAACAGGACGTGGTAATGGCCGGAATAATAATACCTCAGCTCGGTACCGAACATTTCCTGTAACTGTTTGTAGTCCAGGGTTATGCGAACCTTATCCCGGATGTACTGAATTCTCTCGTCTGAAATATGCAAAGCCAAAGCACAGGACATTGCCTGGTTCGGGTGGCTATACTCGAAATTGCCAGTATCGGTCGCCAGACCGACGAGCAATATATCGTCCATGAACCCTTGATTAATAAGCACCTCGGCGGTCGAGGAAGCCTTCGGGTCGATTATTTTTTCTACACGGCTTTCGAAGAGCAATGGCTCCTCGCCCACCCTGTCGGCGTGGTGGTCTATGTTCCTCACCGTGACATCCGGATTGACCGCAAGATACGTCTCGATTGGGAACCCGGCCCGTAATTTCGTGGGAGCGCAATCGACAACGATTAATTTCTCAGGTTTCCAGGACACCGCTTCCTTGTCATGCAAAACCTTTATGCCCGTTTCCTCGACGAGCCAGGACAATGTCGGATTGAGGTGAGGTTCATGAACGTAAAGGACACCGTTCTCCTTCCTGGCGATAGCCAGGGCGGAGGACACGCTATCACCGTCGGGAGCGACGTGGCCCATGACCAAGACTCGCGCCTCTGACGACATCACAAATCCTCCAGGACCAATATAACCCTGTCACAGGTAATCAGGATTTCAAGATAGTCCCGTGTATTGGTATTGCAGTAGCGCAGGCAACCACCCTCGGAACAAGGTTTCATTTCACCTTTGTCCACTTTTTCCCACTTCTCCTCGGCCTCTTCGGGTGTCGTCCCCCAAATCCCCCAGATACATTTCTCCTCGCCGTTTGAAACCCCTGGTCTCAGTCCAGGCCACGGTCCTTTACTGAAGACCTTGACATAATTCGTGCTCCTGCAGGAACAAGACGCAGCGGTGCATTGCTCGTGTGTGGGTGCGGTTATGACCTGTTTCACGATGTCACCCTGTTTAACTTCTGCGAAGGAGAAGTCCGCTGCCTTTCTTATCATCACAAATCCTCCAGCACCAGGGCGATTCGGTCCTTTACGGGTGGTGCCAAAAAGACCGGAAGAACGTCCCTGTCGAACAGGACCAATACATGCGCATCACAACGAACAAAATTCGTGGTACCGGACACCATATCGTGACCGAGTATATTCTTG
>Ga0315274_10015492_pt1 | contig 10800 bp, 6 predicted proteins | sample YL17G02_20_MG_FD_203700 | JGI IMG/M metagenome (GOLD analysis project Ga0315274, IMG submission 203700) | Sediment microbial communities from Yellowstone Lake, YNP, Wyoming, USA - YL17G02_20 | ecosystem: Environmental > Aquatic > Freshwater > Lake > Sediment | place: USA: Wyoming | collected...
CCGCGATGAGCGGGCCTCCGGCCAGGCCGATCCGGAAGGTGACGGAAGAGCCGGGGATCTTCAGCGGAATGCTCCCGAGCATGACCCCGAGGGCGATCCCGATGAACATGGGCACGACGGCTGCTTGGGACAGTTTCTCCCCCGTTTCCCCCGCGTTCTCCGCGAACGCGTCGAGGGCCTCCGTCTTTCCCACGACCCTGAGTTCGTCCCCGAACTGCAGGCGAAACCCGGCCCGCGGCGAAAATTCCATGCCTGTGCGGATAATGCGGGTCACGACCAGGCCGTAGGACTCACGCAGGTTCAGCTCCTGGACGGATCTTCCCAGGATCTCCCGCCGGGTCACGATGACCCTCCGGCTGGTAAATCCGGAGGGCGCCTCGGTGAGGTCTTTGGAGATCTCCACTCCGACGACGGATTTCAGCTTTTCGAGCATCTCGGGCGCCCCGACGGCGTGGAGCCGGTCCCCGATCCGGATTTTGGTCTTGGCCCGGGGAACCTCTTGGGCCCGCATGCCGCGAGCGAGCCGGGAGATGACGACACCCTCTCCGACCATGCTGACAATCCGGCTGACCGGGATCCCGTCCAGGTCCGGATTGCGGACCTCCAAGTTGATAGCGGCGAGGCGTGGCGTGTCTTTTTCTTTCGAAGCCTCGACCTCGTCGGCCACTTGTCGGGGGTCGACCCTTAGGGCGAGGCGTAACCCGCCCATCACCAGGATCACCCCGATGACGCCGAAGGGATAGGCCATGGCGTAAGCCACGGACGGGAGCTGCCCGATGGCGTCGGTGTACTCCGGGATGAACTTCAAGGACTGCTGGACGGCGGCCAGACTGGGCGTATTCGTCGTCGCCCCCGAAAACAGCCCGGCCGCCGCGGCCAGGGGGATGCCGGCGAATCGATGAAGGACAAGGGCTATGACACCTCCGCCCAGGACGACGCCCGCGGCCAGAAGATTCAAGCGGAGGCCCTGCTTGCGCATAGAGGCGAGAAACCCCGGCCCGACCTCTTGCCCGAAGCTGTAGACGAAAAGGATCAGACCCAGGTCTCGGGCGAACCCCCACATCATGGGATCGATGGAGACGCCGAAGTGACCGAAAACCAGGCCGACGAAGAGGATCCCGGCAACTCCAAGCCGGAACGACAGGATCCGGATTCTGCCGAAGACCATGCCCAGGACGGTGACCAGGCAGAGAACGAAGAGAGCGTGGCCGACGGAGTCCTGGAGGAAGAGGTCGCGAAGCCAGCTCATTAGACCGGATTGTAACCCACGTCCCGCACCGAGTCAAAATACAGCGACTTGACAATCCCTCCCTCCCCCCGCTATGGTCCCCTCGCGAAGGAGAAGCTCATGAAACGGAACGGTCCATCGTCCGCGTTAGGACGTATTTTCGTTGAGATGGCAATTGGTCTATTCCTGTTTTCGACCGCCGGCGTCGTGACGACCGGCGGTTCCGCCCAGGACTTGAAATATGGAGTCGGGTCATGGGACCCGGAATCCGGATTGGGAAATCATAGGGCCGTCGTCCGGGTCGAAGCCCCGCCTGCGCCTAAGGCCGCATCCATCAAGAAGGGCACGAAGAAGGCCGCCGCGTCTCCGGCGCTGACGAAGCCCGCGGCCGTGCGGGTCATCATCCCCTGGCGACGCCGCGACCTCGAACCGGAGAAGAAAAACATCGTCGTCGTCGACGCCGCGTCGGGCGAACGGGTCACGAACGTCCTGGCCCTCGCGGTCAACCGGGAAAACGGCGACTTCCTCTTTGAGCCGAAAACGGTCCCCGGTGACTATTACATCTACTACTTGCCCTACAAGTCCGAGGGCCGGAAAAACTACCCGAACGTGAAATACGACCCGCCCTCGGTGACGGCCGACCCGGTCTGGCTCGCTGCGAACGGGCTCGCGCCGGACAAACTTCCGGCTCTCCGCTCCGACGCCTTACCCCGCGCGGAGGTCGTCGAGATCCAGTCCGCCGACGAATTCAGCGCGTTTTCGCCGATGGAAGTGATCGCTACGGCCGCCGAAACGAAGTCGCTTCTCGAGGCTCATCCCCGTTCCGCGTATCTCCTCTTCCCCGAAGACCGCGCGCTATCCATCCGCATGGCGGACGATTTACCCCATCGTTGGGCCGTCGACGGACCGAACGGAGCGTTACGGGGCGAGGCGGCGCGCGGCGAGTATTTCGCGTTCCAGATCGGGCTCTGGGCGGCCCGGGAGCCTATCGCCGACGTCGAACTCAGATTCTCGGACCTCGTCCAGGCCTTACCGCGGATCGAGGACGGCTCTCCCGCCCCACGGACGCTCATCGCCGCCTCGGCCCTGACCTGCTTCAACAAGGGCGGTGTCAACTGGGACGGGACATCCTTCGGGAAAACGGTCCCCGTTCCGCATGGAAAAATCCAAGCCTTTTGGTGCGGCGTCCACGTGCCGCGCGACGCACAGCCCGGCGTTTTCAGCGGCACGGTGACGGTCGCGCCCAAAGGACTGCCAGAAACGATCCTGGGAGTCGAGCTCCGCGTGACCGACGAGGTCCTCGAGGACGCCGGCGACGGCGACCCATCCCGCATGTCCCGCCTCCGCTGGCTCGACTCGACCCTGGCCCAGGACGACGGCATCGTGCCTCCCTATACGCCCCTAGTAATCGATGGCCCTACCATCTCCTGCCTCGGCCGTTCGCTGACGATCGGGCCCGACGGTCTCCCCGCCCGCATCGTCAGCTATTTCGCGCCCGAGATGACCCGCCTCCAGGAAAAGCCCGTCCCGTTGACCGGAGCGCCCTTCAAACTGCGCGTCGTCGACGTCTCGGACCGGGAGCTGACGTGGACACCGGATGCCTCGGGCCCCCGCCTCGTCCAAAAGGGCCCCGGCGCCGTCGTCTGGGAGACGGAAAGCCGCGCCGAGGACTTGGCCATGAAGGTCAGCGCACGAATGGAATTCGACGGCTTCGTCGATTTCAAGGTCGCGGTCACGGCCGGGCGCGATATGGCCTTCTCCAATATCCGGCTCGATATACCCTTGGACGAGGCCCGCGCTTGCTACATGATGGGCCTCGGTTTCAAAGGCGGGCTGCGGCCGGAGACATTCGATTGGACCTGGGACCGGAAGAAAAACCAAGACACCCTGTGGCTCGGCGCCGTCAACGCCGGGATGCAGGTGTCCCTGCGCGCCGAGAACTACTCCCGGCCGCTCAACACGAATTTCTACCTGTCCAAGCCCCTCAACCTGCCGCCGTCATGGTGGAACGAAGGCAAGGGCACAGTGGAGGTCCGGACAGTAGGCATGGAGGGAATCAAGTCGGGCAATAAGGCGGCCGGATCCCGGCCGGTAATCCTGTCCGCCCGTTCCGGCTCGCGGACGATCCGAGCCGGCGAGACGCTTCACTTCGATTTCACCCTGCTCATCACGCCGTTCAAACCCCTCGACCCGGCGTCCCAATTCCGCGAGCGCTACTTCCACGCCTTCAAGCCGCTCGACGAGGTCGCGGCGACGGGCGCCAACGTCATCAACGTCCACCACGCCAACGACATCAACCCCTACATCAACTATCCCTTCCTCCGGCCGCGGGAGATGAAGGCCTATATCGACGACGCCCACGACCGCGGCTTCAAGGTCAAGATCTACGATACCGTCCGGGAGCTCTCCAACCGCGCCCCCGAGCTTTTCGCCCTGCGCAGCTTGGGCCACGAGATCTTCTCGCCCGGCCCCGGCGGCGGCTATTCCTGGCTTCAGGAGCACCTCGGGAGCGACTACATCGCCGCCTGGTTCGTCCCCGAGCTCAAGGACGCCGCGGTCATCAACAGCGGCATGTCGCGCTGGCACAACTACTACATCGAGGGCCTCGACTGGGTCGCCCGCAACGTCGGCATCGACGGCCTCTACCTCGACGACGTCGCCTTCGACCGGACAACGATGAAACGCGTGCGCAAGGTCCTCGACCGCAGCCGTCCGGGCGCTCTCATCGACCTCCACAGCGCCAACCAATACAACGTCCGCGACGGTTTCGCCTCGAGCGCCAACCTCTATCTCGAGCATTTCCCCTTCCTCAACCGCCTTTGGTTCGGGGAGTACTTCGACTACGGCGGCAACGGCGCCGACTATTGGCTCGTCGAGATGTCGGGCATCCCCTTCGGCCTCATGGGCGAGATGCTCCAGGACGGCGGCAATCCCTGGCGCGGGATGGTCTTCGGCATGATCAGCCGCCTGCCCTGGGCGGGAGACCCGCGTCCGCTGTGGAAGGTCTGGGACGAGTTCGGGATAACGGAGAGCGAGATGGTCGGCTGGTGGGTCGAGACGAATCCGGTTAAGACGGGAAACGCGGAGATCCTAGCGACGGCCTACGTCAAGCGGGCCGGCGGGAAAGCGGCGCAGACGTCAGTCCTCGTCGCGCTGGCCAGCTGGGCCAAAGAGCCCGTCGACGTCAGGCTCTCGATCGATTGGAAGACGCTCGGCCTCGACCCGAAAAAAGCCGTCCTGCGCGCTCCGGCCATCGAAAAATTCCAGGAGGCGGCAGAGTTCAAGCCTGGCGACACCATCCGGGTCGAGCCCCAAAAAGGCTGGCTGGTGGTCATAGCGGAGAAGTAGCGGCCGGACGGCCCGTCGGGGTCAATGACTCGAACGTTTTTCCGGCGGCTGGGTTTTCCGGGCCTTCTCCAGGATCTCGCGGAACCTGCCGGTCGTCCGGATCGGGTCGAGCTCTTTGGTGTTCTCAAGGAGATCGATATCAGATAACCCCTTATCCACGGCGGCGGAAAGGGATTCCAAGGCCTTCTTCTTATCCCCGGTCAGGGCAGCAACCCTGGCCCTGTTGAAATAGAGGTACTTCTCCCGGAAAAGCCCCTCTTCGCAAGCCGCGATGGCCAGGTCAAGGTAGGCCGCTGCCGGGATCATCTCGCCCTTTCCGAAAAGCTCCGTCGCCCTCGCTTGGGCGGCGAAGCTGAACTCGAAGACGAGCCTCGATGCCAGGCTCCGATCTTCGAGCGCTTTTTCGTTCTTGGCCTCTTTCATGAGGAACCCGATCCCCATCTCCTTGAGGACCGCGCGCACGGCGGCCCCGCCGCCCGATTCATCTCTTTCGACCTGGCCGAAAGCGCCGCCGAAACTTGACCTGAAATCGTCCACCCGCTTGTCCCGCTTTTTCTCGGCGTTGAGGAATTGCCCGTATTCCTTGCGCGCTTTCAGTCCTTCAATACGGGAGGCGAGGCCGGGGATATCAACCAGGCCTTCCGCCAATCTGCCGGCGGCATCGAGCCGGTCGACGGCCCAGTAAACGCGCCCCGCGACCTCGAACGACCGGGCTTCTTCGAGGTCCCGGCCAACGACGGCCTCGGCCAGCTTCGCATCGTTCGGCCGAAGGCCGCCCTTCATGGCCATGACCTCCATCCAGCCGACGGCTCGCTCGCAAAGGGGTTGGTCCGGCCAGCCGTGCACGCCTTCGAAAAAGAGGAACCGGTGGGGGACGCCGGACGGGTCGAAAGCGAGATCCAGGTTTTTCATTTCGCCGTAGTTGAAATCCGCCAAACCCGTCAGGCCGAAAAAGGCCTCGGCTTTCAGGTCTCCGGGCTTGATGCCCGATGAGAGGCCGGCCCCGCAGCCGATGACCCCGGCGATCGCCCGGTTGACGACCAGGGGAAAAACTGAAGCCACGCGGGCCCCGCCCGAAAAACCGGATGCGTAGATGCGCCGCTCGTCGAGGGGCAGCCTTTTCAGAGCGTCGATCCAAACGGCGCGGGCCGCGGCAGCGCTCTCCCTCATGGGGCCGTTCAACGAATTGTTCGAGCCGACGAGGATCCAGCCGTACGTTTCGGCCGCAGGACGAAACGCCTCGACCGCGACCGCGCCCCGCGCGCCCGGGTCGAAAAGGAAGAGGGTGGGCCACTTCTTTCCCGGGTCGAACGAGGACGGCAGATAAAGGGCGCAGCTCTGGACGGGGTCCGCCAAGCAGACAACCTTCTCAACGAGCGTCCCCTTTGCGAAATCCTGGGCCAGGGCCGAGCCGAAAAGCAACACGCCGATGGCGAGTGAGGCGGTCACGAAAGCAAGAGGATGCTTTATTCCGTTCATGCCGGCCCTCTTTACCATTTTAGAGGGAACGGGGCGATGCGTCCAATGCCGGCTCGCTTTATGACATATGGTCAGCGCTTTGCGGCGGCGGCGGCCCGCAGGTCGTACTCAGCGAGCGTTAGCCTGACGCTCATGATGCAGGGCTAATCATCCGAAAAGCTTCATCAGCCAGCGATGGAGAGGCGCCAGCGGCTCGTAGCGCTCAAAACAGTAGTCGACGAGACGAGCCGAGAAAAACTCGTCCGGGATCTTCGACTCGAAACTGGCGTAGAGGCCCTTGTGCTTCAGGAGCGCGGCGTTCGGATGGGCGGGGTCGAAACCGGCCGGGACGCGCTTGTAGTGCTCGCCGCCGAAGGAGAAGCCCGCCATTGCCGAAATCGCGGCCTTGATTTTTCGGATTTCCGCGCCGCTCTTCGGGTCGACGACGGCCTTCCGGAAGCGGCCGAGGAGCGGGTCCGGGATCATGTACATGCCCACGCCGAGCCACAGGTCGGGCGGTTCGAGGTGGAAATAGAAGCCCGAGGATTCCATCCTCGGGCGGACGCCGTCCCAGAATAGGATGCCGAGGTTCGCCTTGTAGGGAGACGGGTCGAGGCTGAAGCGCGTGTCGCGGTTGATGCGGAAGATGGACTTGTTGACCTTGGGCACGGCGACGACACGCGGCGCGATCGTTTTCAGCCTTTCGCCCATGGCCGTGACAAAGAGCTTGGCCGGCGCCATGACGTGCCGGTCGTAGGTCTCCTGGTTCTTATCGAACCATTCTTTATTGTTGTTCTTGCGGAGCGCTGAAAAAAAACGGACAGTCTCTTTGGTGAAGCCCGAAAAAATGGTTACGTCGGCCATGTCGCCCTCCCGCGGGACATTCTATCAGAACGGCCCGGCCAGGCCCAATATGACTGGCTCTTTTCCCGGTTACGGGGAAGTCCTCTATTCGGCTTGGCGAAGGATATCACCCTTTGCCCCCCGGCCCCCCAGGGAACCAGTCCCGGCGGTTCCCCCATCGGCGAGCCGATGGGTCCCCCTCCGCTACGGGGGTCATCAGGGCGATATCCATCGCCGCCTCACGACAGACTTCCCCGATAGTAAAAAAGAGCTGGAAAATTTGTCGGGACCGGCAAGCGCCGCGAATTGCCACCGGCGGAGGCGCTGTGGTATAACTCCGGGCAACACATCCGGAATTTGCGCGATCGGCATGGAGGCGTTCGTGAGATGGGTCCGGGCGATCGTTTCCCTCGTCCTCGCGGCCACGGTATTCTGGGGCCTCGATAACCGCCACGGCACTTTCCCCGCACAGGGCAAGCTCCTCAACCCGTTCGCCGGCTTCTGGCAGAACGGCAGCCGGTCCGACGCCGTCCCCGAAAAGCTCGTCGTTCCCGGTCTGCGCGACGAGGTCCGGGTCGTTTGGGATGCGCGGCGAGTCCCCCACATCTTCGCCCGGAACGACCACGACCTCTACCTCGCCCAGGGCTATATCGCCGCTTCGCTCCGCCTCTGGCAGATGGAATTCCAGGCCCTGTACACGGCCGGGCGCATATCCGAAGTCGTCGGGCCGGTCGGCTTGAAGCAGGACATTTTCACGCGCCGATTCGGGCTCCCCTGGGCCGCGGAAAACACCGTCCGCGCTTTACGTGACCACCCCAAGACGCGGGAGATCGTCGACGCCTTCACCTCCGGGGTCAACGCCTACATTCGGACGCTCGACCGCAAAGACCTGCCCGTCGAATACAAGATCCTCGACTACCGGCCGGAGCCCTGGACGGACTATAAGTGCGCCCTGCTCCTCAAGGCGATGTCCTATTCGCTGGCTTCCTATAATCGGGACGCCATCATGACCAAGGCGAGGGCGGCCCTCGGAGAGGAGACCCTCGACCGGCTCTTCCCCTTTTTCCCGCCGCTCGTCCCCCCGGTCATCCCTCCCGAAACGCTCCTCGACTTCACGCCGCTTCCGGTACCGACGCGTAGTGGAGCTGAAAGGGGGCGCGGAAATAAGGACGGCGAGAGCGGCCACCCCGCCGACTCGCGCCTCTCGTCGACCCCATCGGATGCGGGCGGCTTCGAATCGCCAGGGTACCGCACCGGCCCGGGCATCGGCAGCAACAACTGGGCCCTATCGGGCAAGCTGACCCGGGACGGCTTCCCCATCCTGTCGAACGACATGCACCTCGAGCTCTCGCTCCCGGCGATCTGGTACGAGGTCCAGCTTTCGGCTCCCGGGGTCAACGTCCGCGGTGTCGCCTTTCCGGCCGTCCCCCTGGCCGTCGCAGGATACAACGAAGACGTGGCCTGGGGTTTTACCAACGGCACCGACGACGTCCTCGACTGGTACGACATCACCTTCAAGGACGACTCGCGGACTGAGTATCTCTACGGCGGCGAATGGCGAAAGACGACCGTCCGCGAGGAAAAGATCAAGGTCCGGGGCGGAGCAACGGTCGTTGACAGGGTGGTCTTCACCCACCACGGCCCGGTCGTCCGCCAGAAGGACGAGCCGCCTTTCATCAACATGAACGTCCCGCCGGACGCGGCCCTGCGCTGGCTCGCCCACGACGCGTCGAACGAACTCCTGACGCTCTACGCCCTGAACAGGGCCCGGAACTACGCGGACTACGTCCAGGCGCTCGAGACCTGGGATTGTCCGGCCCAGAACATCGTCTACGCCGACCGGGAGGGGACGATCGCCATTTGGCACGACGGAAAATTTCCTCTCCGCTGGAAAGGGCAGGGCCGCTATGTCCTCGACGGCTCCGATCCGGCGGACGAATGGCGCGGCTGGATACCTCATGGACAGGTCCCTCACGTCAAGAATCCGGAAAGGGGTTTCATCAGTTCGGCGAACCAGTTGCCGACGGGCCCGGACTATCCGTATTACGTCGGCTGGGATTATGCTTCGTTCGAACGGGCCGCGCGCATCAACGAGATCCTCGCGGCGGCGCGGGACGTTACGCCATCGGACATGGTGGGGATGCAGGCCGATGTCCTGGACATCCGGGCGCGGGCCATCCTGCCGCGGCTTCTCGATAGCATCAAGGGGAAGCCGGCGACGGAGGCCGAGAAAAAAAGTTTCGAGGAGCTCCGGGCCTGGAACTTCGAGGCGCGGGCGGCCCTCATCGCACCTACGATCTTCCGGGAGTTCTGGAACGAGCTCAACCGGCTGACCTGGGAGGATGAGAAGACACGCGATATGGAGCGCATGCCCTGGCCGGCGAGCCAGGTCATGGTCGATCAGATCCTCAACCATCCCGAAGGCAATTTCTTCGACGACGCCGGCACGGACGGGACCGTCGAAACCCTCACTGACCTCGCCGAACTGGCCTTTCGAGCGGCCGTAGCGAACCTGGAGAAACGGCTTGGGCCATGGGGCGACGCGTGGCGATGGGGCAAGGTCAAAGGAACTCGACTCAGGCATGTCGCCAGGATCCCGGGCTTCGGCCGGGAGAAGCTCGAAGCGGACGGAGTCGGCCACGTCATCGGCGCCATCGATACCGTCTGGGCGCCGTCCTGGCGGATGGTCGTCGAGCTCGGACCCGAGGTCAAGGCATGGGGGAACTACCCGGGCGGGCAGTCGGGCAATCCCGGCTCCCGGTTCTACGACGATTTCGTCGACGACTGGGCCTCCGGCAAATCCTACGAGCTCGTCTTCCTCAGATCGGCCGACGAGCCGGATCCGCGGATAGTCGGACGGACGGTGATGAGAGGTGGAAAATGACAGCGGTTCTCATGTGCCTCCTGGCCATGCTGGGTCTCCAGCTCCTGACGCCTTACTGGTGGTGGGTGATGATCGTCCCCTTCGCCTTCGGCGCGGCCGCGGCGCGGTCGGGTTGGAAAGCCTTCGGCACGTGCTTTTTCGCGGCCGGACTTCTCTGGCTCGGGACAAGCCTCTTTCTTTATCTAACGGGAAGCGGCCTCATCGCCTCGCGGATGGCCAGCATGTTCGGCCTGGGAAAGTCCTGGCTGATGGTCGTCGTCACCGCACTCATCGCGGCCGTCGCCGCCGGCGTCTCCGGGTACACGGGATACGTCGTCCGGACGCTCGTTAAAAAGCCAGCGAAATAGAGGACATCATGGGTATGAATGATTGGGTCAAGGAGTTCCCCGGGGCGGTGACGGTCTGCGACACCGCAGGGCGGATCGTCGAAATGAACAGCCGGTCGCTCGAAGTGTTCGCTGCCGACGGCGGGGCGAAGCTCCTCGGGACGGACGTCCTCGCCTGCCATCCCGAGCCGAGCCGCACAATGCTCAAGAATATGATGTATGAGCGCCGGACGAACGTCTACACCATCCAGAAGAACGGGAAAAAGAAGCTCATCTACCAGGCGCCCTGGTTTAAGGATGGGGTTTACGCCGGTTTCGTCGAGCTGTCCCTCGAGATCCCCTCGGATATGCCCCACTTCAACCGCGATTAAAAGGGGGTCAAACCTACCTTTTGCAGCAAAAGGTAGGTTTGACCCCCTCTTAAAGCAGCACGGTGGTGAGGAGGGGCACGTAGGTGATGAGCAGGACCGCCACCAGCCCCAGCAACAGGAATATCAGCACGTCCCTGTACACCCGGTGGATCGGCTCGTTGAACCGGTAGGACGCAAGGTACAGGTTCAGCCCGACGGGTGGCGTGAGATAGCCCAGCTCCAGGTTGGCCAGAAAGATGATGCCGAGATGGACGGGGTGGATGCCAAAGAGATTGCCGAGCGGGATGATCAGGGGCACGACGACGAGGATGGCCGAGTAGATGTCCATGAAACAGCCGACGA
>Ga0315274_10015494_pt1 | contig 10800 bp, 11 predicted proteins | sample YL17G02_20_MG_FD_203700 | JGI IMG/M metagenome (GOLD analysis project Ga0315274, IMG submission 203700) | Sediment microbial communities from Yellowstone Lake, YNP, Wyoming, USA - YL17G02_20 | ecosystem: Environmental > Aquatic > Freshwater > Lake > Sediment | place: USA: Wyoming | collected...
TGGACATCGCCCTTTCTCCCAACCTGGAGGGTTCGGAGGAAGCCCGTTATCCGGACATCCTGGCCTCGGACAAGGGTTTTGTCGTCCCGCCCAAGGAAGAGACCTACACGACGATCGAGGGGCTTATCAATCATTTCAAGTTCTTCATGCGCGGGCACGGTCTCCGGCCGCCCAAGGGCGATGTGTACTTTGCCGTCGAGGGCGGAAACGGGGAGCTGGGGTTCTACATCGTTTCCGACGGAACCGACCGGCCCTACCGGCTCCACCTGAGGGCGCCGTGTTTCCATATCGTCTCGGCCCTGGAGCAGCTCATAATGGGGCGCTACGTGGCGGACGTCATCCCGACCTTCGGGTCGATGAACATGATCGGAGGAGAGCTGGACCGGTGAGCCCCGAATATTCTGTTTCGCTGCGCCGGAAGATCGACGAGGTCGCGGCCCGCTATCCGAAAAAAGGGGCGGCGCTCCTGCCCGTCCTCCATCTCGTCCAGCGGGAAACCGGCTGCATCGCCTCCGAGGAAGAGCGGTTCGTGGCCCAGGTCCTCGGGCTGAGACGGATAAGGGTCAGAGAAGTCGTGACTTTCTACACGATGTTCCTCCGTCGGCCCGTCGGGAAATACCACCTCCAGGTCTGCTCCAACCTGAGCTGCTCGCTGCTCGGGGCGGGGCCGGTCCTGGATTATCTCCAGCAGAAGCTGGGCGTCGGAGTCGGAGAGACAACGGCCGACGGCCGGTTCACCCTCTCTACCGTAGAATGCCTCGGGGCCTGCGAGCAGGCGCCCTGCCTGATGGTCAATTTCGATTATCACGGCCAGTTGGATAGAAAGAAGGTCGACCAGATCCTGGAGAGCCTGGAATAGAACCGTGGACGAAAAAGTATTGACTCAACACTTCGGCGTGGAAGGCCTCTTCCGGATCGATGTCTACCGCGGGCAGGGCGGATACGGGGCGGTCGAAACGGCCTTGAAACAGATGACGCCCGCCGCGGTCCTGGACGAAGTCAAGAGAGCCAACCTGCGCGGCCGGGGAGGAGCGGGATTCCCGGCCGGAGTGAAGTGGGGATTCGTCCCCCAGAACGTTCCCAAGCCCAGGTACCTCTGTGTCAACGCGGACGAGGGCGAGCCCGGCACGTTCAAAGACCGCTACCTCATGAATCACAACCCCCATCTCCTGCTGGAGGGGATCATTATCGCCTCCTACGCGGTCGGCATCCATGCGGCTTTCATCTATGTCCGCGGTGAGTACGAGGCCGTCTCCCTGAGGCTCGAGGGGGCGATCGCCGAGGCCTATCGGAACGGCTATCTCGGGAAAAACATCCTGGGCATGGGCTTTGACCTGGATGTGGTCGTCCACCGCGGCGCCGGTGCCTATATCTGCGGCGAGGAAACAGCCCTCCTCGAATCTCTCGAAGGGAAACGCGGGCACCCCCGGCTGAAGCCGCCTTTCCCCGCCTCGGTCGGCCTGTTCCAGTGCCCGACCGTGATCAACAACGTGGAGACCCTCTCCAACATTCCCTTCATCGTTCAGAACGGCGCCGACTGGTTCATCAAGAAAGGCCTGCCCAAGGACGGAGGGACGAGGATCTTCGGCGTCAGCGGCATGGTCAAGAGGCCGGGCATTTACGAACTCCCGCTCGGGACCAAGCTGCGGACGATCATCTTCGACCACGCCGGGGGCATGAAGGACGGCAAACAGCTCAAAGCGGTCATCCCCGGCGGGATGTCGGCCCCCATCCTCACAGCGGACGAGATCGACCTGCCGATGGATTTCGATTCTCTGGCCGGAGCAGGATCTATGCTCGGCTCGGCGGCCGTCATTGTCATCGACCGGGACACGTCGATACTGGACGTCCTCAAGGCGGTGGCCAAGTTCTACTCCCATGAATCGTGCGGCCAGTGCACGCCCTGCCGGATCGGGACGGCCTGGATCAACAAGATCGTCAAGCGCCTGGCCAGGGGAGAGGGCGAACTGGACGACATCGACGCCATCATCCGCCTGGCCTCCAATATCAAGGGCAAGACGCTCTGTCCACTCGGGGACGCCGCGGCCCTGCCCATTCTGTCGATCTGTCAGAAATTCCGCCGGGAGCTGGAGGGACATATCCCCCATGCCTAAAATTCTTATCGATGACCGGGTGGTCGAGGCGGCCGAGGGACTGACCCTGCTGCGCGCGGCCGAGAGCGCCGGCATTCCCATCCCCTATTTCTGCTACCATCCCGCCTTTGCGCCCGAGGGGAGCTGCCGGATGTGTTTGGTCGAGATCGAGGGCCTGCCCAAGCTGGAGCTGGCCTGCTCCACCATGGTCAAGGAAGGCCTCAAAGTCCGGACCATGAGCCCGCCGGTCGTCGAAGCTAGAAAAGGCGTCCTCGAGTTCTTGCTGGCCGAGCACCCCCTGGATTGCCCGATCTGTGACAAGGCGGGGGAGTGCAAGCTCCAGGACTATTTCGAGGAATACGGGTTTTTCCGGAGCCAATTCAAGGAGGCGAAGGAAAAGCGGGAGAAGAAATTCAAACTCGGCCGGAACTTGATATTGGACCGCGAGCGCTGCATCCTCTGCACGCGGTGCGTCCGGTTCCTGAACGAGATCACCAAGACCGAGGATGCGGGCATCCTCAACCGCGGCATCCATTCCGAGGTCGGCATCTTCGAGTCTGAGTTCATCGACAACAACTATTCAGGCAACCTGGCCCAGATCTGCCCGGTCGGCGCCATCACCGACTCGGATTTCCGGTTTAAAACCCGGGTTTGGTTCCTGGAGTCCAAAGAATCGGTCTGCCCGCTCTGCAGCCGCGGCTGCAACATTACCATCGATTCCCACCCCGGCCACCCGCGCACCCTCCGCACCCGGCGAGTTTATCGCGTCCGCGCCCGCCAGAATCCCGACGTCAACTCCCACTGGATCTGCGATTACGGACGCTATGGCTATGCCTATTTGGATGAGGGCAGAGAGGACAGATTGGTTTGGAACAAGGGTGGCCAAGAGACCAGGCTGAGCTGGGATGAGGCCGCCCAGATCCTGACAGAGAAGATTCGATCCTTGGTCCACCTCAGGAAGAACTCGCGGATCGGTATCGTCCTCCACACCAACCTGACGAACGAGGAGCTCTTCCTGGCCGACCGTATTTTCCGGAAGGGCTTGGGTGTTGAGAGATTCTTCCTGGCCGATCCGCCACCAGGAAAAGGGGATGAATTCTTGCTAACCGCCGACCGGACCGCCAACCGCCGCGGCCTGCAGGAGGTCGGCTTGTCCGTCCAAGCGCCCGAGCCTAAGGCCCTGTCCGGGTTGGATCTTCTTCTCATATTCGGCCATTACTTGGCCGCCGGAATCAGCCCGGCCGGCCTGAAAGACGCCCTGGAGAAGGTCGAGACCAAGGCGCTCTTCGCCTCCCACAAGAGCGGTCTGGACGGCCTCGTTGATTTCGTCATCCCGGTGCCGGTCATCGCCGAGAAGAACGGTACCGTGACCAACATCGACGGCCGGGTCCAGCCTTTTCTCGCCGGCCTGGATTTCGACGGCGACGGGCTCCCCGAATGGAGGGCGCTCCTGGACTTGGCCAAAGAGCTGAAGGTCGATCACAAGTATTTCTGGCCGCTGTCCTCTCAGGAGGCCGTTTATCGGGCGCTTCAAAAAGAGATTCCTTTTTTTAAATAGAGAACGATGGATATTGGTATCGCCGTCATCAAAATCATTCTGGCCCTGGTCTGGTTCCTCGTCCTGACGCTGTATCTCACCTGGCTGGAGCGGAAAGAGAGCGCCGTCATTCAGGATCGGATAGGAGCCAACCGGGCCAATATCTGGAAGTTCCGGTTTCTCGGCCTTTTCCAGCCGTTTGCCGATGCCATCAAGATGATCTTCAAAGAGGATTTCGTCCCGGCCTTCGCCAACAAGTTCCTGCACACGCTGGCGCCCTTCCTCTCCTTCTTCTTCGTCGCTATCACCATCTGCGCCGTGCCGTTCGGCGACACGCTTCGCCTCGGGGGCCGGACGATCAACCTCCAGGTCCTCGACCTCAACGCCGGGCTTCTTTTCATGCTGGCCATGCTCTCTCTGGGCATCTACGGGATCATCCTCAGCGGATGGGCTTCGCGCAACCGGTTCACCCTCCTCGGCGGGATCCGGGGCGCCGCCCAGCTGATCTCCTACGAGGTCGCTCTGGGCCTCTCGCTCATCGGCATCATCATGGTCTATCCTTCGCTCCGGCTCCAGAGCATCGTCCATTTCCAGGGCGAAAACCTCCTCGGCTTCATCCCGAAGTGGGGCGTGCTGCTCCAGCCGCTCGGGTTTGTCGTCTTCTTCTTTGCCGCTCTGGCAGAGACCAAGCGTGTCCCCTTCGACATGCCCGAGGGGGAGTCCGAGATCATCGGGTTCTTCGCCGAATACGGCGGGCTCAAATGGGGCCTGTTCATGATGACCGATTTCATGGAGATCATCATCGTTTCTGCGCTCCTGACAACGCTCTTTTTCGGCGGCTGGCAGGTGCCTTGGCTTGCGGCCGATGGATTCCACTGGCCTTGGAGCGGCGAGTGGGCGCTGCCGCATGGTGTCGTGGTCCTGCTCCAGCTTTTGGCCTTCAACGTCAAGATCGTCTTTTTCTGCTGGCTCCAGATTCTCATCCGCTGGACCTACCCCCGCTTCCGCTACGACCAAGTCATGGATTTGGGCTGGAAAGTCCTCATTCCCTTGAGCCTGCTCAACATCGTCGGGACCGGGATTGTGATGGGGTTTCTGAAATGATCAAAGCGCTCGGCTATTTCCTCGAGATCATCAAGGGCGGCCTGATCACCCTCCGCCATTTCGACACCAACATGTGGTTCCATACGCTCAAAGTCCTCGGCATCAAGACCAAGCGCAGAGGAGCTGTGACCATCCAATATCCTGAGGAGAAGAAGGAGCTCGCCGCGCGCCATCGCAGCCTCCATCGCCTGGTGCGGAGGGAAGACGGAAAGCCGCGCTGCGTCTCCTGCCTGCTCTGCGTAACGGTCTGCCCCTCCGAATGCATCTCCGTCGAGGCCGCCGAGGACCCGGACTCCGAGATCCAAAAGGTCCCGGCCAAGTTCATCATCGATCTGAGCCGCTGCTGCTTCTGCGGGTTCTGCGTCGAGGCCTGCCCGGAGGATGCCATTCGTATGGATACGGGGAAGATCGAGGTGGCTGAATACCGGCGGGGGGACTTGATCTACGATCTTGATAAGCTCCTGAAATGACATCCGACCGACTCCGGCTGGGGGATTTCGATGTCTATGGACTGCGGGACGGGTTTTTCTACTTGGACGGCGGGGCGATGTTCGGCGTCGTTCCCAAGACCCTCTGGGAGAAGAAATGTCCGGCCGACGTCCAGAACAGGATCAGGCTGGCCCTTAACTCGCTCCTGATCAAGACGCCGGCTGCGCTCGTCTTGGTAGAGACCGGGATCGGCCCGAAGCTCGACCGGAAGCTCCACGGCATCTACTGCGTTGAGCAGGACCCCGGACTTCTCGGCTCTCTCGCCCGACTCGGGTTCGCGCCGGAGGAGATCGACTTCGTCATCAACACCCATCTCCATTTCGACCACTGCGGCGGAAACACGCTCCGGAACGAGAAGGGCGAGATCGTGGCAACGTTCCCCCGGGCCCGCTACATCATCCAGAAGGGCGAATGGGAGTGGGCAATGAATCCCCACGAAAGAGAAAAGGGCAGTTACCAGGCCGAGAATTTCCGGGCGCTGGCAGATTTCGGCCTCCTCGGCCTCGTTGACGGCGACTCACCGGTTACAGAGGGTGTTGAGGTCATGCTCGCCCCCGGTCACACGGCGCGCCACCAGTGCGTCAAGATAAAAAGTGGCGGGGAAACCCTTGTCTATTTGGGCGATCTTGTCCCGACTTCGGCCCACGTCGCGCTCGCCTATGGAATGAGCTACGACCTCCATCCGCTCGAAAACCTGGAGAGCAAGAGGAAGCTTTACGAACAGGCTGTCGTCGAAAATTGGATTCTGGCTTTCGTCCACGACCCGGTCCACTATTTCGGCAAGGTCAGGAAGGATAATCAGAGGTTTGAATTCCGGCCCCTCGATTGACTTTGCCAGCTTAAGGGATATAATACGTTTTCTTCTTCGAAGGAGGTCTCATCATATGAAAGAAGTCACTATAGAAGAACTCTTAGCCAAAGCCGAGAAGCCTTCGAAAGAGGCTATGCGTCTTCATGCATTCTATAAAGGCAAAATCGGCGTTCAGCTGAAGTGCCGGATCCGGAGCTTCGACGATTTTGCCATCTGGTATACACCGGGTGTGGCAGCCGTATGCAAGGAGATCCATCAGGACCGGGAGAAGGCCTACGATTACACCAACAAGTGGAATTTCGTGGCCGTCATCTCGGACGGTTCGCGCGTCCTCGGCCTGGGCGATATCGGCCCCGAGGCCGGTCTCCCCGTCATGGAAGGCAAGGGGCTTCTCTACAAGTACCTGGGCGGAGTCGATGCTTTTCCCCTTTGTCTCAACGAGAAGGACCCGGATAAGTTCATCGCCATCGTCAAGGCCCTCCAGCCCACCTTCGGCGGCATCAACCTCGAAGACATCTCCCATCCTAAGTGCTTTAAGATTCTGGACACTCTCCGTGCCGAATGCGAGATTCCCGTCTGGCACGACGACCAGCAGGGGACGGCCTGTGTCACCGTGGCCGGGCTGATCAACGCCCTCAAGATCGTTGGCAAGAAGATCGATGAGGTGACGGTCACCATGGTCGGTGCGGGCGCAGCCGGGGTGGCCATCGTCCGACTTCTCATGTCGGCCGGGGTCACGCCCGGGAACATCCTCTCCGTCGACTCCAAGGGCATCCTGCACCGAGGCCGCAGCGACCGGGACATCCTCCAAACCCAGTTCAAGGAGAAATGGGATATCTGCTTGAAGACCAATGCCAAACAGATCAAGGGAGATATTCCTGATGCCATCCGCGGAACCGATGTTTTGATCTCGGCTTCGAAGCAGGGGCCTGGCACCATCCGGAAGGACTGGATCAAGACGATGGCCAAGGATGCGATCGTGTTCGCCGAGGCCAACCCGGTTCCCGAGATCTGGCCCTGGGAAGCGAAGGAAGCGGGAGCCAGGATCGTGGCCACCGGCCGTTCTGATTTTCCCAACCAGGTCAACAACTCGCTCGGTTTCCCCGGCATCTTCCGTGGCGCTCTGGATGTCCGGGCTAAAACGATCACCGACGAAATGTGCATCGCGGCGGCCCGAGAGCTGGCCAAAGTCGCCGAGGACCACGGCCTGAGCGAGGAGTATATCATTCCGAACATGGACCAGTGGGAAGTCTTCCCGCGGGAAGCCGTCGCCGTCGGCTCCAAGGGGATCGAGCAGGGAGTCGCCCGCATAAAGGCTCCGGCCGAAGAGCGGTTCAAGCTGGCTGCAGCCATCATCAAACAGGCCCGGGATGAGGTCCAGATGCTGATGAGAGAAAAATTCATCATCGACCCCGACGCCTGAGGACATGCTGCCGCTCATTGACATTTTAATGTCATTGTGATATAAGGCTAAACAAGAAATAGGACACCCAAAGCTCTTCATAATTAGGAGGTTAATCCATGAAGAAATTTTCTAAGTTCCTCGTTCTGGGTATTTTTATGGTCTCTCTGTTCTCGAGCTGCGCCAAGCAGCCCACTCAGGTCATCGACGCCGCCAAAGCGTCCATCGAGGCGGCCACCAAGGAAGGCGCCACCGTCTATGCGGCCGACGAGCTTAAGAAGCTGAACGATGACCTGCAGGCGGCGATGGATGAAGTCAGCACGCAGAGCAAGAAGTTCTTCAAGAAATACGGCACGGCCAAAGAGCTGCTGACCAAAGTGCAGGCCGACGCCGATGCTCTGAAAGCCACCATCCCGGCTAAGATAGAGGCTGCCAAGAACGCCGCTCTTCAGGCCCAGACAGAAGCCAAGGCCGCGCTCGATGAGGCCAAGGCCTTGCTGGAAAAGGCACCTATGGGCAAAGGCACTAAGGCCGACATCATGGCCATGAAGGCCGACCTGGCCGGGCTGGAGACCTCTTTTGCCGAAATCCAGACCGCCATCGATGGCGCAGACTACTTCGGCGCTTCGGCCAAGGCTGCCACAATCAAAGAGAAGGCGACGGTCATTTCCGACCAGGTGAAAGCGGCCATCGAGAAAGTTACAGGGAAGAAATAAGCTCTCTTTAAAGTCGCATTTTTTCGTTTGAAGACCGCTCTTCTAGTCTCAACGCTTTTTCTTTGTGTTTTTTGCGCTAGCACCTGCCAAAGTCCGCCCGTCCCTCTGGAGGTCGAGAAGGCCAAGAGCCAAGAAAACGACCTCTGGAGGGCCGGCGCTCCCATCTATGCGGCGGACGAGTACGCCCGCTATCTCGAATCTCTGCGCTTGGCCAAGGAAAAGCTGATCAAGCAGAACGCCCGCCTCCGCTGGTTCCGCGATTATAAAGAGGTCCGGGCCGATTATATCGTCATCCTGGCCCAGGGCGATACCCTGCTCAAGCAGGTCCAGGCGGAAAAGCGCTCGCAGTCACAGGATTTCTCGCAGCGGCTCGTCCGGTTCGAGGAGAGGATGGGGAAGATCAAGGCGCTGACCCAACTGATGAATGAACATGCTCCTGTCCGGGAGAACCTGGCCCGGGCCGAGGTCGTCTCCAGGGAGGCGCAGATCCTGATCCGGAATGAAAAATATACCGAGCTCGCATCCAAACTGGACCTGATCGACGGCCACATCCGCCAAGCCGAAGAGGCGTTGTTTTCGATCCTTGCCCGTTACGCCGATGACACGCAGGTTGCCAGATGGCGCAAGCTGGCCGAGGACACGGTTTCCGAATCCCGGCGGCGGGGCACGACGGCCGTCCTGGTCAACAAGCTGGCCCGCACCCTGACACTCTTTAAAAAGGGGAAGGGAATCGCCGTCTATGAGATCGGGCTGGGCAAGTATGGTTTGTCCGACAAGCTCTACGCCGGCGACGAGGCCACACCGGAGGGCCGTTACAAGATCGTGAAAAAAAACGCTCAGAGCCGCTATTACAAGGCGCTTCTGCTCGATTATCCCAACGAGTATGACAGGAGACGGTTCGCCCTGGCCAAGAAAAAAGGACTGATCCCGGCGCGGGCCGCCATCGGCGGGCTGATCGAGATCCACGGCGGCGGAAACGATTTTTTAACCAACGGATGTGTGGGAGTGGAGAACTCGGTCATGGACAGGATATTTCCGGAGGTCGCTGTCGGCACAGTGGTGGTGATCATCGGGTCTCTGGAAAGCGCCGACAAGCTCCTGGCCGGACTTAGGATATCCGGATCATGAACATTAAAAAGACCGTCCGCATTTCGCTGCTCGTATTGGCGGCGGTCCTGGTCGGACTCGAGGCTGTGGCTATAATCGTGGCCTGGCCAAGACAGGCGGCCGAAGCGGCGCCCGGCACGGAAACGAACGATCAGAAGGCGGCGGCCAAACTCGAGGCAGAGACGGCTGCCCTGCACAAGAAGATCGGGGCGCTGGCGCCCAGGACCGCCTATATCGTCATCGATTCGGCCCGCAACACCCTCACCCTCAAGGCTGGGAAAGAGGTCCGGCTCCAGGCGGTCGTGAGCTGCGGCAGCGGCAGCATCCTGGAGGAGCCCGGCGGCAAGCGGACTTGGATCTTCGATACGCCGCGCGGCGAATTCCAGGTCAAATCCAAGGTCATCGACCCGACTTGGGTTAAACCCGATTGGGCGTTCATCGAGGAAGGCAAGGAAATCCCGAAAAAGCGGGAAGAAAGGTTCGAGGCCGGCGTTCTGGGTGATTATGCGCTAGACTTCGGGGATGGATACTTCATCCACGGGACCCTCTACAGCCGGCTTCTCGGCCGGAGCGTAACCCACGGCTGCGTTCGGGTGGGAGATAAAGACCTGAAGGCCGTTTATCAAGCCGCTTCGATCGGGACGAAGATTTATATTTACTGAAAAGGGAAGCGACATCCGATGCCATTTGGGAGAACGATACGGGGCTGGAGTTTCCGGGCACTACTCGTTTTCTGCCTCCTCTATTCATCTTTTCCCGCATGGGCCGGTGACCAGACGGCTTCCCTGCAGAACAGGCTGGCCAAGGAGGAGCTCCTTCTCGCCAAGTCGCCGGCCCTCTATTTCATCGTCTATCTCAAGAGCAAGGCGATCGCCTTGAAATCCCGGGGGATGATCCTCCAAGAATGGAAAGTCCAGAGCCTCCATGCCTGGGGAGACGCGCCGCCCTTGGGCGCTCTGATGCTGGCTAAAAAGAGCACGCTTTTTCCGCCAAAGAGGACGAAGATCAAACCGGCCGCCAATGAAGAGGACGCCGCCACGTTCGAACTGGACGCCCTCGAGCTCAAAGACATGCCTGCGCGGTTCACGCTCTTCCTGGGCGGCGGAATAAGGATACTTGTACGACCCAAGGCCAGAGGTTTTTTCCCCCGCCTAGGGAACTTCGGCCACCTCATTGCCTGGAACTTCTGGGTCCCCTTGAAGAACCTATCGTTCCGACTGAGAAAGAAGCCGTTTGCGGCCATTGATATCAAGCTGGAAAAGAAAGCGGATGGGCAGGCCCTCTATTGGGCCTTGCCAGACGGGGTAAAGGGCTTGGTTTTTCCGCTTTGATCCACTTCTCGCCTCAGCGCTTCCCCAAGAGCACGGCATCTACAAATTATTTTATTAAATATACTTGACAATAACTTACTCAAATAATATAATTATGGAGGTTTATCAAGGAGGCTAAAATGGCAAAAATCATAGGCATCGATCTCGGCACGACAAACTCAGTCGTGGCCATCATGGAAGGCGACAAGGTAACCGTAATCCCGAATGAGG
>Ga0315274_10015496_pt1 | contig 10799 bp, 10 predicted proteins | sample YL17G02_20_MG_FD_203700 | JGI IMG/M metagenome (GOLD analysis project Ga0315274, IMG submission 203700) | Sediment microbial communities from Yellowstone Lake, YNP, Wyoming, USA - YL17G02_20 | ecosystem: Environmental > Aquatic > Freshwater > Lake > Sediment | place: USA: Wyoming | collected...
ACCTGGATGCCGCCGGTGACCGGGAGGGCGTGGCCAGCTCTTGCGGAGCGGCGCTCTCCGCCCTGGAGAGGGAGGCGAACCGGAACACTGCGGAGGCCTGGCTCGAGCTCGGGTACGCGAACGCACTGCTCGGCCATCACGCCGAGGCGATCCGCGCGGTCGACCAGACGGTGGAGCTCTGCCAACTCTCGGCCGACGCCTACGACGGCGCCGACTGTCTCCTCGGACAGGCGCAAATCCTCGCGCGTGCGGGAGCAACCGACAGAGCGGTCGTGACCGTTGAGCACCTGCTCTCGATCCCAAGCCCCGTTTCGGTGGCCTGGCTCCGCCTGGACCCCTGCTGGGATCCGCTGCGCGACAACCCAGCCTTCAGAGCCCTGTTGGAGCGTTCGCCCACGTCGAATGCTCCTTGACCTTCCACGCAATCCCATCTGCGGGCGCGGGGCGAACTCATTCGGCACGTGCTTCTCTTAGCTCGGTGGCGGCCTTCCACAGCTTGTAGACCTGCAAGCGGCGGGCCTGTCCCATGTTCCTAGAAGGCTCGCCGGGAGGAGCAGTGAGCTAGCTACTTCGCGGGGGTCTGCTCGCCCGGCAACTTCGCCAGGTACTTCGCCGGCTGCTTCTCGAACTTGGGCGGGCACATGTTGCAGCAGAACATTATCGTGCGCCCCTTGTAGCTGACCGCGACCGGCGGGCCCATGTCGCCGCCCTCGAGGCTTTCGCCGCTCACCGGGCAGGTCGTTTGAATGTTCTCGAGGGTTACGCCCTCCGCGGCAATCTTGGCAAAAACCTTCTCCGGATCCTTGCGGAAGACGTCGGCGGCCGCCTTGTCGGCGAAGTAAATCCGCTGGCCCTGCCAGTCCACATGGGGACTGGTCTTCGGGTCGATCGCCTTACCGGTCACTGGGCACGTCGCCTGCGGCTTTGGCGCCGGCTTGTCCGCAGCCATTACCGCCACTGCGCCACCCAGCAACGCTCCGGCGACCAGCAATAGAACGAGGTTTCTCTGCATGTGTAGACTTCCCTTTCAACTGCCAACTTTGCTGCCAGCGATCCGAGGGTATCAGCGCCCGGCGGATGACTTCAGAATCCGAACCGAAACGCCTCCTGGAAGTTGGCGGCGTTGGTGGTGTTGTCGACCACCGACAGGTAGCCCAGGATTGCACCGTCACCTGCGCTCACGCTGGCGCGCACGATCAACCCTTGGCGCTGCCCAGCCCGGAGTCCCGCCAGGATGTCGTCCTTCTGCTGCATGTCGTACGGCTGGAGTGTCATTGTAAACGACGAGGTGCCAGGCACGGGTTGGCCGTCGGCCGTGAATACCTGGACGGTCACGGTAACGGGCGAAGAGGTCACGTTCGCAAGGCCGAGATTGACGCGGAAGCCGTCGGCTTCGTTGACAAGCATGCGCAACGAGCCGGAGGGCCCTGAGCCCGGAATCCCGGCCATTGAGACCGGAATGCCGTAGATCACCTGACCGTAGCTCCCGCCGTCCTTGCCGGGTGTCCAGGTCCGGCTCACCACCTCAACCTGGCCATCCGCCAGGTAGTGGATGCTGCCCTTGGTGGACGAGACGAAAAAGGTGTTCTGCAGAATGTCGGGAAGGAACGTCACTGGACCCGTCAGCGGTATGACAACGCTTTGAACGTTTGTGTTGTCACGCCCCGCCTGGTTGAACCACAGGTGCACCTCGGTTGCCGACTCGGTGTAGATCCAGACATCCGTTGTCCAGAACGAGTTGAACTTGCCCGACAAGTGTGCGGCCTGGGGGATGTAGCCCTCGAGGTGCCCCGAAGGCGCCGCAGAGGCGGGAACAGCAAGCAACAACACCGTTGCAAGCGCGACGGGTGTAATGAACTTTGTCATGTGAGCCCTCCTCACGGCATCATCCTGCCCGACTGTGAGAGGTCCACGGTCCACAAGACGGTGCCGCCCCGGGTGAGGGTGACGACCTTGTTGGTCATCTGAGTGGCCCACCCACCCGTGTCGCCCTGCCGCACCGAGGCGCCGCCCATCATTCCGACCTGGCCGAAATCGGTGACCGTGACGTAGATGCGCGAGCCATCCGCTGCGAACTGTGGATACGAGCCCATGTCACCGGGCAGTGTCGCGCTCCAGCGCTGGCTCCCGGTGGTCAGATCGAGCCCGACAAGGGTGGCGTCTTGGCTGCCCCCCTGAGGCGGCGTACCGAACGGGAACCACCCCATCCCCGACATCGACCGCCACATGAAGGCATTGTTCACGACGACGACCACGACGAGGTCGCCGTTGTTGGCGGCCATCATCGGCCATCCCTGGGTGAAGGTCGCGCGCCAGCGCTCCTGGCCGTTGCTGCTGAGGTCGACAATGGCCCGCTGGAGCGAAGCGCTGCCGCTTCCCCCGGGGCCCCCCATCATCGACATTCCCATCTGCGTGACCAGGATCGAGCCATCGCTGGCGACCACGACCATCCCGGTGCCGTTCGGCATGCCGGCGTTCCCCCCCATCATTCCCTGCGAAATCCCGATGACCGGCATCAAAACGGCGACTGCCACTATTGCGAAGTCCGTGAGTCGGCTCATTGCCCCCCCTTTTCGTTGCTGTCACGTATCGCACAAACGCAACCGAGACCATGTCTCGTGGTAGGATAATAATGCCACTTCGTTCTATAGTCAAGTGGTAATTAAACCTTCTAATCGTTCAAGTTACCTTCGGCCGACAGACACCCGCGACGACACCTGGGCACCCCCGTTATGGTCTTGCCCCCTTCAGCTCGGCCGCCACCTTCCACAGCCTGTAGATCGCCGGGTAGACCAGAAGCTCCAGCAGGAACGAGGTCACGAGTCCTCCGATCATCGGGGCGGCGTCAGAAAAGGGTGGTAGCGGCGAGGTACGAGCTCAAGGGAGGATCGTGATGAGGGTATTCGAGAGGACCGTGCCCACCGAGAAGTCGTTTGATGAGGCCGTCGCGGCCGTGGAGCGCGCGGCGGCGGAGAAGGGCTTCCGGGTGCTCCACACCCACGACGTGCCGGCAGCCCTGGCTGAGAAGGGGTTCCCCCTCGGGCCGCTAAAGATCGTGGAGATTTGTAACGCCCGCTACGCAAGCGAGGTTCTCGATCGGGACGTGAGGATCTCCCTGATGTTCCCATGCCCGATCAGCGTCTACGTCGAGGGCGGCACGACCCAGATCTGCACCTTGCTGCCCACGACCATCAGCGATTTCTTCCCGGACGCCGGCATCGAGGCCGTGGCGGCGCAGGTCGAGAAGACCGTCCTGGAGATCGTCTACGAGGCGGCGCGGTAAGACCACACAGGGGTGCGCCGGCGGACGCCCTATCGGACAGTGGCCACGGCAGCGACTACGGGGCCTGTCGCTGCCAACCTCCCGCTGTCTGAAACGAAACATCCCCAGCCACGGGGAGGGACGAGGCCGCGCGATCGCCTCGCCTCCGACCGATGGGACTACACTCACCTTGATTCGGCCCCGGCCGGATCAGGCGGGGGGGGCGACGCGGGGCAGCGGTTGGCGCCGATCTTGCGCAGCGATGCTCGTCGAGTTAGGGAGGGCCGATGAAAAAGCTGGCCAAGTTCACACTAGGTGCGGGCGGGGTGGTGCTGGCCGCCGGGGCCATAGGCCTGAAGCTCATGCTTGACTACGGATTCAGCGCTAGGGTTGAGCCAACTGCCGTGGAGAAGCTCGTCGCGCGACGGCTGCGGTACATGTCGATCCCGCGCCCCCACTCGGAGGCCAAGAACCCAGTGCCGCTAACCCCAGAGGTCCTGAAGCAGGCACGGGCCCACTTCGCAGACCACTGCGCCTCCTGTCATGGCAATGACGGCCGGGGGAAAACCACCATCGGCCAGAACCTCTATCCGAAGGCCCCCGACATGTGGCTCCCGGACACCGAGTCGCTCCCTGACGGTCACCTTTTCTACATCATCAAGAACGGCGTGCGCCTTACCGGCATGCCTGCCTGGGGGCAGGACACGCCGGAGGACGACCGCCAGACCTGGGAGCTCGTCCACTTTATCCGGCATCTCCCGAAGATCACTCCCTCGGAGCTTTCAGAAATGGACGGGCTCAACCCAAAGAGCCGGCAGGAGTTCGAAGAAGAAGAGTCAATCAAGAGGTTCCTTTCAGGGGAGGACGCAAAGCCGCCCTCACCGCCGGGGAAACAACACCAACACTAGGAAAAGGAGAACGCCATGAAGAGGATCGCTGCAAGTCTGGTCTTTGTCGCCGCCCTTGCCGTCCCGGCTCTGCTGCTGGCGCACGAGGGGCATACCCACAAGGTGATGGGCACCGTCAACGCCGTAACCGCGACCAACCTTGACGTCAAGGACTCGGCCGGCAAGGTCGTGTCGTGCCAGCTCACCGCCGACACCAAATACCGGCGCGGAGAGACGACCGTGACCAAACCCGACTTCATGGTGGGCGAGCGTGTGGTGGTCGAAGGCGCCGAAAAGGATGGAAAGATGATCGCCGAGTTGGTCCTGCTCGGAAAGATGAGCATGTAAACGCCCACTAGTCGGCGAAGCTCCGTCTCGTCGTCCTGAAACGGAGCTTCGCTACCAGCCTGACCGATGGACTGTCATGATCGGAACCTCTCTCAGAAAGCGCTCTTTGCACCTTTTCGAAGTTGGGGTAACGCACGACCGCCCAGACCATCTTCATCGCGTCCCTCCCGTCTGTTCCCTTCTCCCTTCAAGAATTCGATGGCCCGAAAGCGCGGCCGCCGGACCCGCGAGGAGCCGCAGCATCCCCCTCGCTGAGCGCCCTTTCCTCATGCTCCCGTGCACTCGCGGCCAGACCATCAGGATGTCATCTCCCGTTGTTCAGTGTGGCGCTTCCACAGCTTGTAGATCGCCGGGTAAACCAGCAGTTCGAGAAGGAACGAGGTCACGAGGCCTCCGATCATCGGGGCAGCGATGCGCTTCATGACGTCCGCGCCGGCCGAGGTGGACCACATAATTGGTAGCAGGCCCATAAAGGCTGCGCTGACGGTCATCATCTTCGGGCGCACGCGCTTGACGGCACCGTGAACGATTGCCTCGTCGGCTTCGGCCGGGGTGGTGAGCAGGCCGCGTCGCTTGTAGTCCTCCCACGACAGGTCGAGGAAGAGCAGCATGAACACCCCGGTCTCGGCATCCAGGCCGAGTAGAGCGATCATCCCGACCCAGGCCGCAATGGAGACGTTGTAGTGCAGGAAGTGGAATAGCCAGATGGCGCCGATGGCTGAGAACGGGACCGCCAGCATGACAACGCCAGCCTTGAACGCCGACTTCGTGTTGGCGTAGAGCAGAACGAAGATCAGCACCAGCGTGATCGGAACGACGACCTTGAGCCGCTCCCGCACCCGCAGCATGTTCTCGTACTGGCCGCTCCACTGGAGGACGTAGCCGGGCTGGAGCTGGACCTTATCCCGGACGATCTTCTTGGCTTCCTCGACGTAGCTGCCAATGTCCCGGCCCGTGATGTCGACGTACACATAGCCTGCGAGGAAGCCGTTCTCGTCGCGGATCATGGCGGGGCCTTGCACCAGCTCGATGTCGGCGAGCTGGGCGAGGGGGATCTGCGCACCGGAGGGCGTGGGAACCAGCACGCGTTGCAGGCGGTTGATGTCGTCGCGCAGCTCTCTCGGGTAGCGCACGTTGACCGGGTAGCGCTCGCGCCCCTCGATGGTGGTGGTGATGTTCTCGCCACCGATCGCGGTCATGATGACCGTCTGCACCTGGTCGATGGTCAGGCCGTGACGCGCAAGCTGATCGCGGCGGGGGTTGAAGTCAACAAAGAAGCCGCCGGTAACGCGCTCCGCGTACACGCTGCGTGTGCCCGGGATCTCGCGCATGATGCCCTCAAGCTGCTCGCCGATCCGTTGGATCTCCGCGAGGTTGGAGCCGAACACCTTGATCCCGATAGGCGTTCGAACACCGGTGGTGAGCATGTCTGTGCGGGCCTTGATCGGCATCGTCCACGCGTTGTTGACACCCGGGATCTTCAGCGCAGCGTGCATCTTGTCGACCAGCTCGTCCCATGAAATGTGATCGGGCCAGACCGGCCGGAACAGCGGTTTGAGCCATTCCGGGGCCCAGGATGAGTACCAGCGCTGCTTCGCCTCCCACTCCGGCTGAGGCTTGAGCATGACGGTGGTTTCCATCATCGAGAACGGCGCCGGATCGGTTGAGGTCTCGGCGCGGCCGGCCTTGCCGAACACCCGCTCCACCTCGGGGAACGACTTGAGCACCCGGTCCTGCGTCTCGAGCAGCTCCTTGGCCTGTTGCACCGAGATGCCGGGCAGGATAGTCGAGGGCATGTAAAGGATCGTCCCCTCGTTGAGCGGCGGCATGAACTCGGTCCCCAGCTTGAAATAGAAAGGCAGGCTCACCGCCACGAGGCCTATGGCGGAGGCGATGATGGCCTTTGGGTAGCGGAGCACGAAGCGGCAGACCGGCTCGTAGACCCGGAACAGGTTGCGGCTGATCGGGTGTTTCTCTTCGGAGTAGTAGGTCCCCACAAGTGTCTTGGTGGCGAGCCACGCCAGGAAACGCGGCTTGAAGGTGAAGGGGTCCATTCGGGTGAAGAGCATGCGCAGGGCGGGGTCGAGCGTGATTGCCAGAAGGGCGGCGATCGCCATGGCCAAGTTCTTGGAGTAGGCGAGGGGCTTGAAGAGACGCCCCTCCTGGTCGACCAGGGCGAACACTGGGATGAACGCCACCGCGATCACGAGGAGCGAGAAGAACACCGAGGGCCCAACCTCCTTCAGAGCCTCGAGGCGGACCGCGTGGAAGTCCCCTTTGCGCCCCTCGGCCTGCCAGTGGTAAAGCTTGTTGTAGGCGTTCTCCACCTCGACAATGGCGCCGTCGACCAGGATTCCGATGGAAATCGCGATGCCGGCGAGCGACATGATATTGACCGTGACCCCCATGTAGTAGAGCGGGATGAAGGCGAGCAGGACCGAGACGGGGATGGTGAAGATGGGCACCAGGCTCGAAGGAATGTGCCAGAGGAAGATCAGGATCACGATCGAGACGATGATCATCTCGACGGTGAGCTCGTGCTTGAGCGTATCGATGGCGCGCTCGATGAGGGTGGATCGGTCGTAGGTGGTGACGAGCTCGACGCCCTTGGGGAGGGACGGCTGGATCTCTTTGAGCTTCTCCTTGACCACGTTGATCACGTTGAGGGCGTTCTCGCCGTGCCGCATGACGACGATGCCGCCGACGTGATCCCCGAGGCCGTCCAGGTCCGAGATGCCGCGGCGGATCTCCGGTCCCAGTTCGACGCGGGCGATGTCCTTGAGCAGGACCGGCACCCCGCCCTGTCCGACCTTGACCACGATCTGCTCGAAGCTGTCCAGGGAACGCGCGTACCCGTGCCCCCGCACCATGTACTCGCGGCCCGAGAACTCGAGCAGGCGCCCTCCGACCTCGTTGTTCGAGCTCCGGATCGCCTCGACGACCTCGTTGAGAGGGAGCTTGTAGGCGGCGAGCCGATTGGGGTCGACCGTGATCTGGTACTGCTTGACGAAACCGCCGATGGAGGCGACCTCCGCCACGCCGGGCAACGATTGAATGGCGTAGCGCAGCGTCCAGTCCTGGTAGGAGCGCAGCTGGTCGAGCGAGTGCGTCCCGGAACGGTCCACGAGCGCGTACTGGAAGACCCACCCCACGCCGGTCGCGTCCGGCCCCAGCTCGGTCCGCACGCCCTGGGGCAGGCGTTGCTGGATTTTGGAGAGGTACTCAAGAACGCGGGAGCGCGCCCAGTATATGTCCGTCCCATCCTGGAAGATCACGTAGACGTACGAGAAGCCGAAGTCGGAGAATCCGCGGATCGCCTTGACCTTCGGGGCGCCGAGCAGTGCCGTGATGATCGGGTAGGTGACCTGATCCTCGATGAGGTCCGGCGAGCGGTCCCATCGCGAGTAGATGATCACCTGCGTGTCTGAGAGGTCGGGGAGAGCGTCGAGTCGGATTTCCTTGAGCGTGTACACGGCCAGCACGCAGAGCGCGGCCACCCCGAGCAGCACCAGCATCCTGTTGTTGGCCGAGAACTCGATGATCCTCTTGATCATTGTCCGCCTCCGGGCCCGCGGCCGGAGCTCTTCTTCATGCCGGCGACGGCGGCGCGCAACTGCGACTCCGAGTCGAGCAGGAAGTTCGCCCGAGTGACGACCTGGTCACCGGCGGCGATACCCGAGAGGACGCGAGCCTTGCCCGAGCTTCGGACGCCGAGCGTCACCTCGCGCGGCTCGAACCGCCCCCCACCCAGGCTCACGAACACGATCTGGCGCTCGCCGGTGTCGATCACTGCCGAGTCCGGGATGACGATCCCCTCGGCAGCGTCCAGCGGCAGCTCGACGTTGGCAAACATCCCTGGCTTCAGGCCGAAGTCCGGGTTCTGGAACTCGAGACGAACGCGCAGGGTGCGGCTGTCCGGATTGAGGGTCGGGTAGACGTACGTGACGCGCCCGGCCAGTTCGCGTGAAGGATCGTAGGGAAGCGTGACCTTGGCTTCCTGGCCGACGTGCAGGGCGCGAGCCTCGTACTCGTAGAAGTCAGCCTCGATCCAGACTCGCGAGAGGTCCGTGATGGTGAACAGCTCCATGCCCGGCTCGATCTGCTGGCCCTCGAAGACTTCCTTGGCCGTGACGAAACCCGAGACCGGGGCGAGGAGGGTGACGGCGCGCTGCGGCTGGCCGGTACGCTTCAGCTCCGCGATGAAGTCCTCGGGGACGTCGAAGAGCCGAAGGCGCTGCTCGGAAGACCGCAGCAGCTCCTCACCACCTCTGCGCACCTCCTGCAGCTCCGATGCGGCGAATTTCGAGGCCGTCTCCCGTGCCCGCACGAATTCCTCCTGGCTCGCCAGCAGCTCCTGCGAGTAGATCGACAGGATCGGTTGGCCCCTCCGTACGAGCTGCCCAGTGAAGTTCACGAAGAGCTTCTCCACCCACCCCGCGATCTTCGTATGGACGTGCCGGATGCGTGTCTCGTCGGCGGTCACGGTCCCGACTGTCCGCACGGAGCGCGCTGCGCGTTCGATGACAGCCGGCTCGGTCTGAACGCCGGAGAGGCGGATCCCATCCGGGCTGATCTCGACGGTCGCCATGCCCGCCACGCCGCCCTCCGCAGGCGCCACCTCGTCGGCGTAGACCGGCACGAAGTCCATCCCCATCTCGTCCTTCATCGGCACGGGCGAGGTGACGCTGGGGTTCATCGGATTTCGGTAGTAGAGAATCTTGTGCTCAGCACGGGGCGGCGGCGTCGCTTCGTCTGCATACGCCGGGAGGTAGTCCATCCCCATCTCGTCCTTGGCGGGGACCGGCGACGTGACCTCTGGGTTCATCGGGTTACGGTAATAGAGGACCTTCCTGTCGCCCGGCGCCGCGTGCTCCCCGCTCGGGCGAACACCCGTCTCCGCGGACCCTTGACCCCTCGCTGGTCTCTCCACCACCTTCATCCCGCACTTCGGGCAGTGCTCGTTCGGATCGTCGGTCAAGAACCCGGGGTGCATCGGGCACGTGTAGGTCTTGTGCTCCTTCGGGTAGTCGCCGGTGGCTCCCGTCGGTACCAGCCTCATGCCGCACTTCGAACAGCGCTCGCCTGGCCGGTCGGAGGTCACCTCCGGGTGCATCGGGCAGACGTACGCGGGCACCGTGGTCGGTGCGGTTTTCTCCTCGATTGGGATCAGGCGCATGCCGCAGATCGGGCAGTCACCGGGCTTGTCGGAGATAAACGTGGGGTGCATCGGGCAGTGGTACCTGACGCCGGGTGGAGCGCCCTTGCCGCACGCTGTCAGAAAGGCTGCCAACACAAACACGAGGGCAGCGACGAGAATCAAACGGCGAATGTTGGCTGTGGTTTTCATTTTCAGTTCTCCGTTGGCGCGGTCACGATGGACTGTAGCCCGGACCACGCGATGAAGCGCTCCGCCTCACGCGCGGTCAGTTGTGTCCGGGCATTCAGCCATTCCTTGAAGTCCTCGATGACGGTCGAGAAGTCGCCCCGCCCGGCGAGGTACGAAGACCTTGCGGCATCGACCGCTGCGCTGGTCTGGGGAACGATCGCCTGCCGGTAGCGCACGATCTGGCTTTCGGCCCGCCGCAACTCCGCCGCGAGCTTCGCGGCTTCGGCGCGCGCGGCGGCCTTCGCGTCGCGCAGTTCCTCGCTCGCCGCCACCAGGTCCTGCTCGGCGGCTCGCACCATCGGTGTCTGCTTTTCTTTCTTCCACACGGGCCACTCGACCCCGAAGCTCAGCGTGACCGCAGGATCAAACTGACCACGCAGCCCGATGCCCGCACCGGCCATCAGGTTGGGCTTGAGCTCGAGCCGGGCGGCCTCGAGCCGCCGCTCGGCGGCCCGCACGGCAGCCTCCTTCGCCGCGACGGCGGGCGCGTTCGCCTCGGCAAGCTCCACCCACGCGTGTGATGCCTCCGGCACCGGAGGAAGCGCCTCGACCTCGCCCAGCGCGGCGTCGCCCGCCCGGTCCAGCAGGCGGTTGAGCGCCGAGACCAGCGCTTGCCGCTCCGCCACCAGGTCGTCGAGCCTCTCGCCGACACGGGACACCTGGAGCTGCGCCTTGATCACCGCCTCCTGCTCGGACTCGCCTGCGGCGTAACGCGCGCCTGCAGTTGCGGCCAGAAGCTCGAGCAGCTCGCGTGCCGCCACGAGGGCTCTGCGCTCGTTGTCGAGGGCGTAAACCCGCGCGTACAGGGTGCGGACCTGGGCAGCGACCTCGCGCTGGAGCTGCTCGAGCTCCATGCCCCGGGTTGTGGCCTCGGCGTTCGCAGCCTCGCGCCTCGCCTGGCGCTTGCCGGGGTAGA
>Ga0315274_10015497_pt1 | contig 10798 bp, 7 predicted proteins | sample YL17G02_20_MG_FD_203700 | JGI IMG/M metagenome (GOLD analysis project Ga0315274, IMG submission 203700) | Sediment microbial communities from Yellowstone Lake, YNP, Wyoming, USA - YL17G02_20 | ecosystem: Environmental > Aquatic > Freshwater > Lake > Sediment | place: USA: Wyoming | collected...
ATCGTAGGGGCGGACCTCTGGTCCGCCCGTCTGCGGGAGCACCAGAGGTGCTCCCCTACGTCTCTGGGTGACAACACTGCGCAAGAGCAACTGGTCGCGGACTTGCGTGGCGCCGCACTAGCAGGCGCACGAGAACTCATCTTGCGGCCATATCGAGTGCTTGCGGACTAGACCACTCGGGTAGAGAAACGGTCGCCTGGTAGTTCGAGTAGTTGTGCAGGGGGTTGCGCACCGGCTTGTAGAGCCTGCCGGACTTGGGGCTGTCGTCCTGCGTGTAGATCCACATCTCGTAAGGGTCCCAGACGATGATCTCGTCGCGGCAATCCCCCGTGACATCGAGCACGGCATAGCACAGATCGGGGTGCCCATCCGCCGGGAACTCGACCGCGCGGCGGCCCCAGCCGTCGAACAGGCCGCCCTCTTCGGCGTTCGCGGAGAGCACGAAGTACTCGCCAGGTCGCCCCGTCCAGTTGACGGGCAGGCACAGGCTCCCGTGCTGGCAGGGTTCGAAGTCGTGGTAGATGTTGCCCTCGGCGTCGTAGAAGTGGATGATCCCCTGGTTCCCCCAGTAGTTGATGGACACCGTCTCCAGGCCCGGCAGGTCCGGGCGGAAGTCGGCGATCCCCGGGCTCTGGACGTGCCCGAGGTAGTGGTGCTTGAGCACGTTGCCGCGCAGATCCGCCAGCACCATTCCCTCGTCGCTCGCCGCGCAGAGGAACACGGGCTGGGCCCCGTCGCGCGGCCTCACGATCGCTACGCCATCGGCATGATCCTGAAGGGAGCCGTCCAGGCTCCACAAGAGCGTCCCCTCGTGATCAAACAGCGAGTAGCCGGCGGCCACTTCGTCCTTGCCGTCGCCGTCCACGTCGCAAGCGAAGGGGTAATGGCCCGTCTTGCAGGCGGCGTCCCACAGCGGTTCGAGGCGGTCGTTGAGCGCCCAGATGTGGTGGTAGCGGTTCTTGATGAGGACGTCGCTGGGCCGGCCGGTGCCGCGCAGGTCGCAGAAGCAAAGGGCGTCGCCCAGGATGCGGGGGAAACGGTCATAAGGGGGAGGCGTGGCCTTGGGCGTCTGCGGCGTCGAGGCCTTGTACTTGGTCTTCCCCGTCGCAGCCTCGGCGACGACGAGTTCGCAGTTCATGCAGTAGACGACCTCGTTGCGGCCGTCGCCGTCCAGGTCGTGGATCTGAAAAGCCACGTCGTTTGTCAGAGGCCATTTCCACGGGTCCGGCTCCCCGATCTGCCACAAGACCTTGCCCGCGAACGTCATCGCAGTCAGGCAGGATAACTCGCTGTTGCAGTCCTTGGGGCCATGGTGGACTAGCTGGCCGATGAGCACGTCCAGTTGCCCGTCGCCGTCCAGGTCGCCGAACCGCACGTTGCGCCCGGCCCCGAAGCCTTCGGTGCTGATCTTCTTCCAGACCACAGGCTTCGGATTGGCGGCCTGGAGCGTCCGCAGTTCGCCCGCGCGTCCCTCCATCGCCTCGTCGAGGCGCCGCTTCACCTGGGCTGTGGCCGTCACGCGCACCTGCGAGTAGCGCGTGGGGACGTCCGCGGTCAGGCCGATTCTCCCCTGGGGAAACGCGGAATCCTCCGCCTCGAGCACGGGACCGCCGCCCAGCGCCGCCCGGATCCGACTCCCCTCCACGCTCACGCGGGCCTCGAGGTAGTGCCCGGGTTCCCACGCATAGGGGCTCTCAGCGAGGGTCTTCTCGTACGGCTGGTGAAAAGCCGTCTCATGGCGGACCATCTTGAGGACCACCTTCGGGCCCTCCACCCCGAAGAAGTAGTAGCACCGGTCGTTGCGGTAGCGGAACACCAGCCCGCTCCGGCCGTCCGCGCTTTCCGGCGCGAAGCGCACGGCGACGATGTAGTCGGACCACAGCGCATCTCCGGCCACCAGCATGGGGTGCGTATGCTGGTCCGGGTTGAGGTAGGTTTGGGCCATGACAGACCGGCCATCCTCGCGGCAGACCCGCCAGGCCCGCTGCGACCCCACCCGCGAGGTGAACGCCGAGACAACCCAGTTGCCCTGGGGCGCGCATTCGGGCAGGTAGTGGTGTTCGGCAAGGGCGCCCACCACGCGGGAGAACATCCCAACCCGCAGTTGGCCGAAGCCGTCCTCCAGCAGCACGGCCGGCTCGTCTTCTCCCGACCCCGCAGCCAGAGCCGCCGTTGCGCACAGCAGAAGCACGGCCCCCATGGATAGCGCCAGGTTCATCCCGATCCCTCCTCGTCGCGCCGCACCAGGATCGCCCAGTCCTTGTCGGGGTCGCGGGGCGGCGCGCCCAGGCTCGCCTTGCCAGGCCCTTTCACCGTCCGCCCCGCCACAAGCGGCCCTCCGTGGCGCGGGTCGTACCACTGGATGCGGTAGGAGCCTCGGGGCAGGGTCAGCCGCAGGCCGTCGGCCTTCGGGGCGTAGACCGCATAGATCTGGTCGGGCTTCGCCAGGCACCAGGCGCCTTCACCCTCCACCAGACTATCATCGGAGTGCATCTCAGTGAAGGGGAGATGGTCTTGGAAGAACTCCAGCGCGTAGCGCGTCAGGTCCCACATCCGATCCCGCGAGCGCCAGTCCTCGCAGGAGATGTCGTGGTTCGGATAGCCATATCCGAACAGCCACTCGCAGCCCGCTCCCCCGGCCATCAGGTTGCCCCAGAGCGCTTGGTGGCGCACGTCGTCGTGGCCCGGGTCCTCGGCGTCGGGCTTGACGCCCGTGTTCGCCGGGCCGATCTCGTCAAGGCAGACGAACCACGGCCGGCCCTCCTGTGCGGAACGCGTGACCCACTTCAGGGTTTCACTGTGGGTCTGCTCCATGTGACCCATCTGGAGCGACGGCCCCTCCAGATCGGCGTAGCCCAGAAGAGGCTCGTATACCTTGTCGCGCTGACTGGGAAAGGTGTGCACCACGATCGGATGATCGTACGGGTCGAGTTCGCGGATGTGTCGCGCAAAGGCCTTGCGCTGCGCATCGGTGTTGGTGTTCTCCTCGCCCAGGTTCCAGACCAGCGCGAGGTGATGGCCGAAGCGCGAGACAAGTTCCCGGTAGTATAGCCGGCGCTGCGGCCCCAGGTCGCCGCCGTCCAGCAACTGGTCGTTTTCCTGCTCCTGGGTGACCACGTGGAGCAGAATGCCCTTGCGGTCCATGTGCGAGAAGACGATCTCCCACTGGTCCAGTTTGCTGCAGTCAAAGCGCAAGCGCTCCTCGCTCGCAGTCCAGGGCCAGACGTCCTTCCCGTCGCCGTTGACGTTCATGGTGAGGAAGTAGACGCTGTTCATCCCCTTGCCGGCGAGATAGTTGAGGGCGCCGATGATGTTCTTGCCCTTGCCGCTGCGCCAGGTAGGATCGCCGGGCTGCCAGTCCTGTGCGTGGGGCTTGAAGTAGTGGCTGGGGGGCGTCTGATCGAACTCGTGGAAGGCGAGGAAGTTCTCGGGGCTGTCAGCGCCGCCCTTGATGAAGTGCTCGCCGGTCTCGGCAAATTGCAGGTAGCGCTTGCCTACGTAGCGCAGTAGTCCCTTGGCGCGGTGGTCGCGCCCGGTCTGGTCGGTGGGGCGGATGGTGAATGAACCCTTGGCGCCGTCGAAGCCAGTGGGCGTGCCGGCGGTGGGATCGTTGGCGGTGGCGACGCCCGGGCCGGCGTGGAAGGAGGCGCGATAGGTCCACTCCCCCTCCTTGTCGGGCACGAAGTGGACGCGCCAGATGCAGCCGCCCTCGGCTCCCGATTCGGCGGCGTTGCCATCGGCCGCGTAGTAGCCGGGCACCACGTAGCGCCTGTCGCCGCACTGGAAGGTGACGTCGAGGCGATAGTCGGTGAAGGGATTGGGCGAGGCGTTCTCTCCGGTTTCCGGGCCGAAGAAGGAGAGGGTCACGGGGTGCCACTTCTTCAACTCGCCGGAGACGATGATTCCCTCCGACCGATACCCGGCAGCCCGCGCGACCATGGCGAGCGCCCGGTTCATCTTCGATGACCGATCCCCGGCTTTCAAGTGCCAGTCGCCCTGGGCGCACACGAGGGCGAGGTTCAGGCTGGGCATGATGGCCGCGCAGTTGCCGCGGGCGCCGACCGACATCACCGTATCGGGCGGGGCATCCGGCCAGGTCGGCGTATCCGGATGCGGCCGCCCCGTATCGTTGAACCACCAGTTGAAGCCGTAGATGCCCGGACCCTCTTCAGTCTGATCCGAATCTCCGCCGTAGGAACCGATCCCCAGGTAGTCGTCCGTGTCGGCCTGTCGGGTGCGAGGAAGATCCTTGGGCGTCTGTGGCCGCATGGGCTCATCGAAGTGGCGGCGCGGCAGCACCTGCCGGTCCCCCCAACGTCCTCGGTTGAGCCAGAACCAGGCGATGCGGGCGAAATCCCGCACCGAGGCCGAGAGCCGGCGGTTGCTGCGGCGCCACTCGAGGCCATCTTGCAGCCCCAGCGCGCCGAGCCGGTTGGGATGCTCGGCTGCCGCTTTGGGGTCATCCCTGAACACCTTGTCGAAGAGCGTCTTCTGGTACAGTTGGATGGCAAAATCGTTGTAGGCCCAGGCTGCGCCGGGCGGTTCGGGCCGCGCGTAGCCGCTGGTCATGCTGCCCAGGTGGCGGAAGGTCATGCCTCGGTGCTTGGGCCTGAGGTCCCAGCCGAAATCGGCGATAGGCTGGTCAACGCTCTTGACCAGCCCCTCCTCCACGGCAAAGAAGAGCAGCGTGCTGAGCACGGGCTTTGCCGAGGAGAACCAGTCGCTCCGTTCGGCCTGGTCACCCCAGGCCGTCGCAACGTAGCCGTCCTTGATCACGCAGCCTCTACCACCAAGAAGCCGGGCGACCTCGTCCAGGCGCGCCGCATCTAGACCCAGGTCGGCCGGAGCTCTCCGTTCCCATGTGGTCCCGGGGAACTCTTGCGCCGCGTCGCTTCGCTCGGGGCGGCCCAGGCCGCAACCGAGCCAAAAGCCCACCATGGCTAGAACCGTCAAGGCGAAGACACGCACCGCGATCCCCCGTTCAGGCCGGGTCCCAGACGGGTTTCCGGCCGCATCGCTCCGTGGATGACGCTTTGACGTCTTCGCACGCCCCACCTTTCGCCCGGATCGGCGCCCTGCGCACGCGCTGCCGTGGTCAGGCAGCGCCAGGACACGCTGCGATAGGAACATGACAGCCCTACAGGGAAAGCGGTTGCAGAGGTCACTGCCGTGATCCGAACCGTGTTGCTCTGCCTCATCCTCATGCCGCTCGGGCCTGGCGCGTGGGCGCGCAAGGACATCTCCTACCGGCCTTTCAGCGGCGCCCACTCGGACGGAAGCGATTTCTCCTACTGGCTCTACTACGCCGACAAGCCCGATGCCTGGTTCGCCACCGAAGAGGCCCGCCGCATCGCCGATAACGTTCTCTCCTACCAACTGCCCCACGGCGGCTGGTCCAAGCAGATTGACATGATCTCGGCGCCCCACCGCCCCGGCGCGCCCCAGAGCCATTACCGCGGCGGTCAAGGCGGCTTCGACAACGAAGCCACCACCGCCCAGATGCGCTTCTTGGCTCGGGCCTACAAAGCCACGGGCGACCACCGCTACCGCGACGCCTTCCTGCGCGGCGTGGACTACCTCCTCCACGCCCAGTACCCCTCCGGCGGATGGCCCCAGGTGTACCCCCTTTCCGGCACCTTCCAACGCTGCGTCACCTTCAATGATTACGCCATGACCAGCGTGATGGAACTCCTCCGCGACGTCCTGCGCAGCCGGGGCTTCGAGTTCGTGGATGCCCGCCGCTGCAAGGCCTTGAATGCTGCATTCGAGAAGGGTCTCGACTACATTCTGAAATCGCAGATCCAGGTGAACGGGCGCCTCACCGCCTGGTGTCAGCAGCACGACCCGGTGACCTATGAGCCGCGGCCGGCCCGTGCTTACGAGCACGTGTCACTCACCTCGGCGGAGTCCGCCGGCATCCTCCTCGTGCTCGTCTCCCTCCGCCACAAGACCCCAGCCATCGAGCGGGCGATCCAGGCCGGCGCGGCCTGGCTGCGCGAGGCGCGCATTGACGGCTACCGCCAGGGCAAGCTGAACGGCCTGCGGTCGCTGGTGGCCGATCCCAGCGGCCACGTCTGGGCGCGCTTCTACGAGATCGGGACCAACCGGCCGATCTTCTCCGACTACGACGGGGCCATCAGGTACTCCATCGAGGAAATCAGCGCCGAGCGCCGCAACGGCTACGGCTGGTACTCCAACCTCCCGGACCGCCTGCTTCGCCTCCTGGGCGATGTCGGCGGGTCGCGCTCCGCCTCGTGGTCATTCGGCGACCTAGGACACTCGCAACGCTGGGGCGAGACTTAGTGGTGCGCACCGGCTTCGTACGCCAAACAGCATCACCGGCCAATGGGCGGGACCGGCCAAGGAACGCGCGTGAGGCGCCAGCCATTGACACTCCCTGGGGACGCCTGCGGCGCCCATTCGTTGGCAGGTGCCACCGCCGCGCTCTTGGCGAACTGGTACAACTGGACCCTCCGAAAGGACGATCCTATCCGCGGCCTGCGGGTGGGAGACATGGAGGTGTCGGTTACCTCGATCAGCGGCCAGGAGGCGTTTGCGGTTTACAGGGCAAAACTGACCTATGAGTGGGGCATCCTGGCTTATTCGATGAGCATAGGCGGTGGGCTCTTCCTGGTGAAAGAGGGCAACGACTGGAAAGTACGCGGCAACGTAATGATGTTCAGCTTCTGATGCCCTGCCATAGACGCGCAGGGTCCCCGATCTCGTATGGAAGGAGGCAATGCGATGACAAAGGGTCGTCTGTTTCCGTTCTTACTCGCGTTTGGGGCGGTACTACTGGCGTTCGGGGGGTGTCGGCAAGCAACAAGAGTGTCCCCTGCCCCACCACCGATGCCGTCCGCAAGAAGTGCACCCGCTTCAACTCCAGTATCGACTGAGAAACCCATAGCGCCTGAGAAGAACCCTCCTGGTGACATCCCCGACACCCAGGTGTTCATCACGTACAGGTCGACAACTGGTGGGTATGCACTAGAGGTGCCGGAGGGATGGGCGCGTTCAGTGCATGGCAGCGACGTGAAGTTCACCGATAAGTTCGATGGCGAGCAGGTAGCCCTGTCAAAAACCGCGATGCCCCCCACGGTCAGCAGCGTGCAACGTGACCAGGCGCCGGCGCTCCAACGGCATGGCCGCGCGGTGACGATTCAGGGCGTGAAGACCAAGTCCATGCCCCATGGCAATGCTGTCGTCTATGTCGTCTATACCTCCAATTCCGCGCCCGATCCGGTCACCGGTAAGCAGATTCGTCTCGATAACGTCACCTACTACTACTACCACCAGGGGACACTGGCTTCACTAACCCTCTGGGCTCCCCGCGGCGCGGACAACGCCGACCAGTGGAAACGGATTTCAGAGAGCTTCAGGTGGCTCTAAGATGGCGGGGTTACTGGCACGCGACCTGTATCGGTTCTACCATGCTGGGGAAGAGGAAACGCTGGCGCTTCGGGGCGTGAGTCTCGATGTGGACACGGGAGAACTGGTGGCGGTGGTGGGCCCGTCCGGCAGTGGGAAATCCACCTTACTGGCTTGTCTCGCCGGGCTGGATGAACCGGATGGGGGGTATGTGCAGGTCCAGGATCACCGGTTGACGCGGCGGCCCGAACCTGAGCGGGCGGCGATACGCGCCCGCCACATTGGCGTAATGCTGCAGACCGGCAACCTCTTCGACCACCTCACCGTGGAGGAGAACCTCCTGTTGCCGATGCAGTTGGCGGGCAGCGTGGACCGGCGACGGATTGAGACCTTACTGAAGCGCGTAGGAGTATACGCCCGACGCACCGCGTGGCCGATGCAGCTATCCGGCGGTGAGGAGGCGCGCGTTGCGCTGGCCGTCGCGCTGGCGACGAACCCCGCCATCTTGCTGGCTGATGAGCCGACCGGTGAAGTGGATGCCGACACCGAGCAACAGGTGATCCAGTTGATCGTGCAGTACTGCCAATCCGGCGGCGTTGCGGTGTTGGTCACGCACAGCGATGCTCTGGCGCACTACGCAGACCGCGTCATCCATCTCGCGGATGGTCGGGTGGTCGATAGTGGCTGATACGCTCGTGGACTGTCGCCGCGTGGGGCGGACATACCATCGCGGAGGAGTGCCGGTCGTCGCCCTGACGGACGTCACTGTCTCGGTGCGTGCGGGGGATCGCATCGCGGTCGTCGGGCCATCGGGCGGCGGCAAGTCCACGCTGCTGCAACTGATGGGCGGACTGGATATCCCAAGCGAAGGGGATATTACCTGGCCGGCGCTCGGCGAGCGTGCGTCGCTGCGCCCACGACGGATCGGGTACGTGTTTCAAACCCAGAGTCTCCTGGCCCCACTCACCGTGGTGGAGAACGTAGCACTGCCGCTCCTACTAGTGGGGGAGTCGGCGGACTCGGCACGGGCACGCGCGCTGGAGATCCTGGGGCAACTCGACCTTGCGGTCATTGCCGACAAACTGCCGGAAGAGTTGTCCGGGGGACAAGCGCAGCGCGTAGCGGTCGCGCGCGCCTTTGTCGGCCGACCCAGGTTGATCCTGGCCGACGAGCCCACCGGTCAACTCGATCACCCGACGGCGCAGCATCTGTTCGATGTCCTGCTGGCAACGTTGGCCGACAGTGACACCGCCGTCGTGGTCGCGACACATGATGTGGCGATCGCGCAGCGGCTGCCGATGCAGTGGCGCTTGTCGCACGGGCAGCTGGGGGCGGGGTGATGGGACAGATGCTGACGTGGCTGAGGAGGACACTGCTTCGCCGCACCGGTCGTCTGGTAGGGGCGATGCTGGGCGTGGCGCTGACAGTGGCGTTCGTCGCAGTGCTCGGCGTGTTCCTGACGGTCAGCAGCGCCCAGATGACCCGGCGTGCGATCCGCGATGTCCCGGTGGATTGGCAGATCCAACTCGCCCCGGGGGCGGATGTAGGCACCGTCAAGGCGCAGATCGAGCAGACGGCAGCGCCACGGGTCATCGAGCAAGTCTCGTACGCTCAGGTGGACGGATTCACCGCACAGACCGAAGGCACGGTGCAAACGACGGGAGCGGGGAAAGCGCTGGGGGTCAGCGCCCAGTACTTCCACCGGTTCCCGGCAGAAGTCCGCCCGTTACTGGGTCCCATGGAAGGCGTGCTCCTCGCGCAGCAAACCGCGGCGAACCTGCACGTGACCCTGGGACGCCCGGTGCAGATCCTGCGTGTTGGCGTGCCCCCGGTGACGGTGAAAGTGGATGGCGTTGTCGACCTGCCGAATGCAGATTCCCTGTTTCAGGCGGTCGGCGTCCCCGCCGGGGTGGCGCCGCAAGCTCCTCCGGACAATGTGATCATCTTGCCGGATGCGCTTTGGCGCGCCATCTTCCAGCCACAGGTGGCTGCGCGCCCGGATTCTGCGCGAATCCAATTCCACACGCGTCTGGGGCGCCCACTCCCTGGTAACCCGAACGCCGCCTATACGGTCATCACCCGCGAGGCGAATAAGCTGGAAGCGCGCATCGCCGGGAGCGGGATCATCGGCGATAACCTGGCGTCACGCTTGCTGAGCGTCAGCGAAGACGCGCTGTATGCCCGGGTGCTGTTCCTATTCCTCGGGTTGCCGGGGGTGATCCTTGTCATCAGCCTGACCCTGGCGCTTGCCGGGTCCGGGGGCCAGCGGCGCGCGGGCGAGCAAGCCCTCTTGCGTGTGCGTGGGGCCTCCGTGGCGCAGATTCTCCGATTGGCAGCCGGCGAGGCGGTCCTCGTCGGACTGGGTGGTGTATTGCTCGGCGTTGCGCTTGCTCTGGTGCTCTCTGCGCTGCTGGGGATCGGGATGCGTGAGTTGCTGGATCGCCGTACGCTTGGCTGGATCGTGCTCGCCTCGTTGGTGGGACTGGCGCTTGCTCTGGGCGCGGTGATCATCCCCGCCTGGTCGCACGCGCGGCAAACCACCGTGGTTGCCGCGCGTGCCATGATCAGACCGGTCAGTACCCCGCTTTGGCAACGGATGTGGCTGGATGCGATCATCCTGCTGATCGGCGCACTGGAATTCTGGCGCACGGCGAGTTCGGGGTACCAAGTGGTGGTGGCGCCGGAAGGCGTGGCGGCGAACGCGGTGAACTATGAGGCCTTCATCGCGCCCGTGTGTCTGTGGATTGGTGGTGTCCTGCTGAGCTTTCGCGCGATCCACGGTGGGTTGCGCCGCAGTGGTCGCGTGCTCGCGCGACTCCTGACTCCCCTTGCGCACTCCTTATCCGGCCTGGTCGCCGGCTCGCTTTCCCGACAACAGGGCTTGATCACGCGCGGCATGGTTTTGGTTGCGCTCGCTGTCTCCTTCTCAGTCTCCACTGCGATCTTCGATACGACCTATAATGGGCAGTCGCGCGTGGATGCCGAGCTCACCAACGGGGCTGATGTTACCGTCACCGGGCCGACCGCGACGCCGCCCAGCAGAAAACTGGCGGAGTTACGGGGGATTCCCGGCGTGCTGGCCGCCCAGCCGATGCAGCATCGCTTCGCCTATGTGGGGAATGACCTCCAGGATCTTTATGGCATCGCCCCCCGGCATATCCGCGAAGCGACCAAGATCGCCAATGCCTTCTTCGGCGGCGGCAACGCGACTGCGACGCTGAACGCCCTGGCGCGCACCACGGATGGGGTGCTGGTGTCCGCAGAGACCGTGCGCGATTTCCAGCTCCAACCTGGCGATCAACTGAACTTGCGCTTGCAGTTCGCGCGCGATCACCAGTACCACGTGGTGCCCTTCCACTTCGTGGGGGTCGTCCGTGAGTTTCCCACCGCGCCAACCGACTCGTTCCTGGTCGCCAACACCTCCTACCTG
>Ga0315274_10015498_pt1 | contig 10797 bp, 9 predicted proteins | sample YL17G02_20_MG_FD_203700 | JGI IMG/M metagenome (GOLD analysis project Ga0315274, IMG submission 203700) | Sediment microbial communities from Yellowstone Lake, YNP, Wyoming, USA - YL17G02_20 | ecosystem: Environmental > Aquatic > Freshwater > Lake > Sediment | place: USA: Wyoming | collected...
GCTGAAGCTGTCACCGTGTATCGAGATGATGTGGGGCGATCTTGAGTTCGCCGCCCGCATTCCGCGTGTTGCCGCATTGGGCTTCAAGGCATTCGAATTCTGGGGATGGTGGAACAAGGACCTCGATGCCGTCGAGAGAGCCGCGAAGGACTCCGGTCTTGAAGTCGCCGTGTGCTGCGTCAAAACCGCCTTTACGGACAAGGTTGCCTCCATCTTACTCCCGAATGGACACAAACCTTTTGTTGAAGCCGTCAAGGATTGCATCGAGGTAGGCCCGCGCCTGAACTGCAGCCGATTTATCGTTACTGTCGGCAACGAGTTGCCGGATGCGCCTCGTGCGGCGCAACACAAGGCCTGTGTCGAGGCGCTCAAGGCGGCCGCGCCTGCTGCTGAAGACGCAGGGATAACGCTCGTCCTCGAGCCGCTCAACCTTCTCGTGGATCACGCGGGGTACTACCTTTCAACTTCCAGCGAAGGGTTTCAGATCCTCGATGAGGTGAACAGCCCCGCCGTGAAGCTCCTCTTCGACATCTACCACCAGCAGATCACCGAAGGGAACCTCACCCGGAACATCTGCAACAATATCGAAAAGATCGGGCACTTCCACGTAGCGAACAATCCAGGTCGACACGAGCCCGCCATCGGAGAGATCAATTACCCGTATCTCTTTACGCGCATTCGTGAGGCCGGGTACAAGCACTTCCTCGGTCTCGAGTTCTCTCCCAGCGACCCCGCAAAGACCGATGAGATTCTCGAGGGCGTCCTGCAGATGCAAGCGGCCCTCTAGCCTTTCGTGAAGGCCTGGAACCTACCACTGAATCTCGCATGCGGTTCCGTCAGGCCCGGCGGGCGTTTTGATTATCACGCCCTGGAGGCCGGCGCTGTAGAGCCAGCCTGCCGCGGCTGACTGAAGTGCATCGCTATCGGTCACACGTCCACCCGCGCCGGTCACTGTCTTCGGCTCCGGCACCTCCGCGAGCAAGGCCTGTACGGTGACCTCCTGCGCCGAACGCAGCGTGAAATGCGCCGTGTTGCCGTCAAGCCGGGGCCGCACAATATCCGATGAAGCGTTCAACATAATGATCCTGTCTTCGCATTGGAAACGGGCGGAGCGTATCTCCGGCGACTGTCCTCGAAGCCGGAATTCATTAACCAATATGTTCTCCGGGTTGATGTCCGCGGGGTTCGGTTTGTTCTTGACCATGTTCCACGAGTCGGGATACGTGCCTTTGCTCGGTCCTTCCGTGTACTGCTGCCACATCGCCGAGTTGGTGATTCCCTGTGCAACGCGCTTCCAGTCGAAGGAATTGTCGAACTCGGCCAGGTCTTGCAGCGCGTACGCATACACGAGCCCGCACCATACGACGGGCAGCCCGATCCATGAGTGACGGTAGAACGTCGACCCGATCACGGAGATCACGTTGTAGCGCATCGTCGGATAGCCTTCGAGATTCCACACGTAGATGAAGGGGAGGCCCGTCCACGCCCAGTAGCGCGCATGCGCAAGATAGTTTGGCTCGCCCGTGATCCGATACGCCTCACAATACGCGCGGATCGCGTATGCCGCCGCAAGGATGTCCGGCTGGTATAGTGGACATTCCCACGTCTGCGCGCCGCGCGGCACTTCATACAATTCCATCTGACGCATGGCATCGAGCGCGGAACTCAGGAGTTCGCGGCTTCCGGTCATTCGTGCCGCGCGAAGCATTTGGAACAAAGGATACGCGGCCTGGCCCAGCGTATGATCGCCGGGCTTTCCAAGGGTGGCCGTCTTCTCATCATTCGGACGCCACACCCAAAGGCCGTTCTCGCGACCTTTCGGCAAACCCTCCGCATGTTTGCGGAAATCCAGCAGCGATTCCGGCAGGAACCCGTAGTAGAACGGCAATTCAGCAAGCATGATGTGGCATCCGGCGTTCGACCACAGAAAATGTTCGCCCTGTTCCTTCAACGCACGGCCGATAACGGCATCGACCCGCCGTTGCACCTCTACTTTCGTCGCGTCCTCCACTCCGGCCCGCATGTCGAGCGTAAGAGGCACCGAGTAGCCGACGTGAAGCCCGGGTTTCCAACCGGCGCAGTGTCCCCAACCCGGCGGGTCCTCGCTCCACACCGCGTGAAGATACGCGTCCCGGCACAATGCCCGTTCGGCGTCCCAATCGCGAGGCTGCGGACTCGGTTCCGGCATTCCGTAGACGTCGAACCAATGCTGCATCGCTTGGAGAACAAGCGCGCCCTTGTGCGGGCCATTCACTACGCTGTCCGGGGCGTAACGGGCCTTGCTGTCCAGCACAAGACACGCCTCGAGCGTGATCGTGCCACCCTTCTTTATTGGATATGAATTCACGGTGGCCAGGGCCGTGTTTTCCATCACGTATTTCCCGACCGAAGGCGCAAACACCGACATGTAGCTATATTCATATCCACTGTCGAATCCGGGGACTTGGAACTGCGCGGCAGGATGCCTCTCGCCGGGAGCCCACTCCTGATCCTCATCCCACAGCAGTGCGACCAGCGTATCATCGCCCTCAACAGCCATGAGCGGCGTTGCGATCTTGTACGCCGCCGGTACGCTGCGATCGTTAAGCGGCGGCGCCAAGTCACGCGTGGAAGACGACGGTTCATCTCCTTCCAAGTATTCCAGACCCGGAAAGATCGCGAAATCCTTCTTGGCGCCATATGCTCTGTCGCCTGCCAATACGATTGGACCACTGAAGCGCGACGTAATGGGAACGGCGTTCCTGGTCAGACTGGCTTTGATGCGAATGCGCGGGAGGTGGTCATCAGGGACAAATGAGATCTCGACCGGCTCTCCGTCAGACCCGGCCAGAAGCACAAAGCCGACGGCGTTCAACACCAGGGCATTTCCTTCCGCTCGAAGGCTCTTTATAAGAACGCTGATCAAACTAGAGTCCACAAGCGGGTGCGGCCAACCGCTCAGCAACTGCCCAAGCGGATAAAGTGAAGCGACGCGCTTCCAGCCGACCCCGTTCCATGTTTCCGCCATGGCATAACCGAACCCCACGTCTGGAGAAATGATTGGAGCAGAGTCCTTCTCTCGTACAAAGCACAGGCGCGCCCACTCATTTCCTACCGTGGCCGCAATAGGCTGATCCTCATTGATGGTCACGTACGGACCGTTCGGGCGCTCCGCGGGTGTCTGCGGCTCAGGACCAAACACCCAAAACCAGAGAATTGGCGCGCCTGGTCCGAAGCCCCAGGAGCCCTTTTCCGGGGCTACCAGTCCTTCCCATTTGAGGGTCTGCGATGCGCCTGGTGCAAGGCGGCCGATCTTGAAGCTCTTTCGCGCGTCATCGCCGAGAAGCGACAGCGGAGGCGGAATTTCCAGATGTCGGTCCGGACTTCCTGGAGCAGCCCACAGACTGACCGTATTCTCTTCCTCGTAATATCCCAGGCCGGTATTCTTCACCTTGTAGAAGACGCTGAAAGGACGCCCTACGGTAACGGGCAGCTCGGACAATGTAAGCTCCCCCAAGTCGACTTGCGGAGCAAAAGGAGCTGCAATCACGCGCTGCAAGATCGCATCACCGGCTTCCACGTCAAGTGCCGTTTCACCATAATGGCTGAATGCAATTGGGATCCAATGCGCGCCGGATTCGAGGGCGAGCTTCTCCTGATGCGGAGCGAGTTTGAGGGTTATGCGCGATGGTTGCCGGCAAGTGACTTCGGCCAATGCAAGGCCGGCGCTTTCGGCGGGCACACTCGGGTTCGCGAGGTCGTCGAGTGTGACGAGCATGGGCTGGCCGAACACGGCCCAGTCATAGCTTGAGTTGCCGTCTATGGCGTTCGTCCGAAGCTCGATATTGACTTTCCGGCCTGCCCACGGTTGCATATCAATCGCGCGAGGCTGCCAACCGACCCCTGTGTGGCCCATTGAGAAGACGACTGTCTGGTCAATGGCGATCATGAAGCGGACTCCGTTGGGAGGCGCCTCCGCTTTGTTCCAGGGGATGTCGTCACGGAACCCGACCCTGAAAACCAGGAACGTGCACTGTGGCGGCTTGCTCTCGGGAATAGGGACATCGGCATAGGAGACCAGCGCATCGCTTTCGCCCTGCGGGTGCAGGAATATGCCGGGCAGAGAATCGCCCCCGGAGCGCTCATCCTGACTCGCGGACGCTGTCAAAGCATTGCGGACATGATCAGGATTAAAATCGCGCACAAAGTCCTTCAGGACGGCCAAGCAGGAGGGTTTTGCATCAGCCATACTGACGGCGCAAGTGCCGGCTGACAGACAAAGCGTCAGAAGGAACAATGCAGGGGTCTTCACTTGATGAGTCTCCAGGTGCGGGATCCACGGGTCGCCTCGGTGGTTATGTTAACGATCTTACGATTACGAGATACTGTGTTTGTTGTACCGCCTTTAGGCGGCATTCTGTTGACAGACCCCGCCGGCTAAAGCCGGCACAACAAACATTACGGGCACGACGCACGAGGACGACACTCTCGGACGGAAGAGACGAGATCAGTCGCTCGGGCGGCGATTCAAGATCAAAAGAACGAGCCCTATTGACGCCACCAACGCCCAACCGCCCAGACCCAATGGCATCCTCGAAAGATAGGGCAGCAAGGACCCGCTCGCCCCAGTAAAGAGCAGCAGAAAACCTACTGCGCCGACGACCAGCACCAGGATGCCGAGGATTGTCATTCGCCCGTCCTTTCTCGAAAACTCCGTGGGCAGACTGTCAGTCTGCCCGTCAGCGCAATGGTCTCGAACGGTAGACTAACAGTCTGCCGCTGAAGTTTCTACATTTTCTCCTACCCGCCGCCTCGTTACAGCACTTGGCACAATCCGCCGCTGCATGATAATGTAAACACTCCGGCGCTCGTTCCCAAGTTGCACTCGAGAACGAGAGTCCAGCGAGAATCTTCGGATGCGATGCGAAAGGAGTAACGTTATGGGAAAGGTACTGGTCGTTTACTGCAGCATGTCCGGCAACACCATGGCCGCGGCAGAGGTTGTTGCGGAAGGCGCCCGCTCCGCGGGGGCCCAAGTGAAAGTGAAGAGTGGCAGCGAGGCGCAACCCGCGGACCTGCTCGATTGCGATGCGGTCGCCCTGGGGTCCTACGATGCTTTCAGTTACATGGGCGGCGGCTTGAAGGATTTCTTTGACCGCACGTTCTACCCGACGCAGGGCCAAGTCACGAACAAGCCATATGCCGCCTTTCTCACGCACGGCGGAGGCGGGAAGGCAATAGAAAGCATTGAGTCGATTGCCCAAACGTTCAAACTGAAGAAGGCCGCCGATTCCGTCTTGGTTAAGGGCAGGCCCGAAGGGCAATCCCTTGGAGACTTGAAGACGTTGGGCGCTCATCTCGCTGGTTCTTCCGGCAAGTGAGGGTAGGACTCTTGTATTGAACCTCTATCTCGTTGATCTCGTTCCCAAGTTCAACTTGGGAACGAGATCAAACGAGAACCGAACGAGAATCATCCAGCCTATGGAGAAGTGTCATGCATCCTTCGTGGACTTCGTTAGCCCTTAGCCTTGGCGCCACCCCTCCCGCCACATTCGCATTGGATGCCTGTTCGTTCGGTGTCAAAGGCGACGGCGCCACGGACGACACCGCTGCCCTGCAAGCGGCGCTGGATGCCTGTGGGCAGCAAGGCGGCGGCATGTTGCTGTTGCGGAGGGGCTGCTATGCGGTTCGTGGGTGTCTTACCGTTCCGGAGCATGTCACTGTGCAGGGTGTGTTCGGAGGTCCCAGCGTGGCGAGTGAGTTCAAGGGCACGGTCCTGCTCGCCTATGCGGGGCGCGACGACGAAAACGATACGCCGTTTCTCACGATGAAAACCGGCGCAGGCGTGCGGGGGCTGGCCATCCATTATCCGGAACAAACCGGCTCGGACATTGTGCCGTATCCGTGGTGCATCGCAGGCGCGGGCGAAGACATCTCGATCGTCGATTGCCTATTGGTGAATCCGTATCAAGGCATTGACCTGGGATCTCGAGGATGTCCCCGCCACTTCATCAGCCGAGTCTACGGGTATCCCTTGCGGCGCGGCATTTTCGTGGACCAATGCTTCGACATCGGCCGCATTGAAAACGTGCATCTGTGGCCGTTTTGGCGCACATGCGAGGATCATTCCAAAGTGCACAGGTTCGTGCGGGAACATGGGGAAGCCTTCGTGTTCGCCATGACCGATTGGCAGTACGTCCTCAATACGTTCTGCTGGGGATATCGATACGGGTATCGTTTCACGGAAAACGGGCGCGGCGTCTGCAACGGGAATTTTGTCGGCATCGGGGCGGACGCGTGCAGCGCGTCCGTGATGATCGACAACAGCGCGGCCTACGGCTTGCTCATCACCAACGGGGAATTTGTAGCCCTGTATGGAGACCGTCCGACCCAGATTGTCGTAGGACCGGAGAACTCCGGCAGCATCCAGTTCAATAACTGTGCATTCTGGGGGCCTTCGTACCAATGCGCCCGCGTGGAGGGCAAGGGCTACGTGAGTTTCAACCAGTGTCACTTCCTCGAGTGGGACTTTCAAGAGGGCGCTGCCCCGGGCGTCGACGTGAAGTCCGGCATGGTAACAATTCACGGTTGCCGCTTCGGAAAGGGCGCGAATTCGGTTCGCTTGGGCAAAGCGGTGCGCGGCGCTGTCGTCACGGGCAATCTGTTCGCGGCGGAGAACGCCGTGCACGTCGAGGAAGGCGCCACGGCGACGGTCGAGGCCAACGGCGTCGAGACGCCGCCCGCGGAACCCATCGCCGGCTCCAAGGTGATCAGCGTGCTGGGTCCGCACGTCCGCATCGAAGGCGAGTGGTGGGACTATGCCGGGCGCGGCACGTACGTCGGCGTGGCCTACTTTTCCGTGCATGCGGAATCCGTCGCCGCATTCACCTGGCTCCTTGATGTGAAATCGCAGGGCAGGTACACCCTTTCAGCGTGGCTGCCCAAGTGGGTTGCGCCTGTCCGCGGCGAAGGCCATGCCGTGTACCGCGTGTATCATGCGGCCGGCGACGCACAACTGGAAATCAGTCAAGCCGAGTACGCCAATTCCTGGGTGGACCTCGGTCAGTACACGTTCAACAGTGCAAGCCGTGTCGTTCTCGAGAACGCCGCCGGTTCGGTAGTGCTTGCCGATTGCCTTCTCCTCACACCCGCGGTGCGCGACGTGGCCTGCGGATAGTGACGCGAAGGGTTAGCCATCGCACGCTCTCGATGCCCCAGGCCAACCGCCTCATTCGATAATGCTAACCGTACACCTCCCGGCGGTGGCCTACTTCGACCACGAGAACGAGAAGGACATCATCGTGGACTTCGTAGAGAATCCGGTAGTCGCCGACACGAATGCGATAGGTTTCCTCCACCCCTGAGAGCTTCTCCGATCCAAACGGACGAGGATTGTCTTTCAAGGCGTCGATATCGGGTTTACAGCGCACTTGAACGTTCCTTGGAAGCTTCCGGAAGGAGCGGGCGGCATGAGCATTGAAGAAAACCCGGTAGGACACTTAAAGGCCACACTCCGCTTTGAGATCTTCCCAATCCACCTTCTTGCCTTTCTTGGCCTTTGACTTCCGTATGGCTTCGAGGTCCAGGCGGTCCTCAAGTTCCCTCAGAAGGGCATAGTCCTTCATGGAAATGAGGACTGCCACATCCTTGTCCCGCCTATGAAGGACAATTCGATCTCCGCCGTACGCAACCCGATTGAGCGCGTCTGCGGCGTCTTTCCTCAACTCACTTGCCGAAATACGGGTCATGTTCGCCAGACTCCATTCATGTAACTTTCGCACTTAATGTACATGAAGTATACCACGGTACATCGGCATTCTCAAGGCTTCACCGGCGGCTTGGAGAGCGGCCCGATGAGCCCTTGAAGAATGCCGAGGGAGTAGGGCCAGATGAGGATCCATCGCGCGAACCAGCGTGGAAATGCCTTTGATACGCTATGAAAGGAGGCCGCCAGATAGACAAAGGTGAGTAGAAGCGGCGTCAGACACACGATCAGGCCGACTAGGAAATGGGAGAAGAGCAGCACGAGTCCAAGCAAGAAGGTAAACGCGGCCACGGGGATCGAGAGGGTGTACCACCAAAGACTGTTGTGGCAGCGGGCCGCGCGCATCATCACCACAATTCCTTTTCCCATGCGTACGCTTTTGCGCATGAGGTTCCGGAAGCCGGTCTCGTAATGGTGCTCAGCCGCGACGCGCTTCTCGAACCAGATCTTCTGTCCGGCGTTGCGCAACGCTATCGAAATGTAAACGTCTTCGGCGTTGCTGTATCCGGGCAGGTCCAGCCAACCGCCGACGTTGCGCAGGACGTCGGTTCGGAAGTAGCTGTTACCGCCGAGGACGCCGTCGGTCTCGCCGGTGTTGCGGGTCTCGACAAGAAACCACATGTGATGCAGCCAGCTCGCGAACGTGCGCGGCCCCACGGCAGGATGACGCCCTGTGCCGGCAGCGACTTCCGGGTGCGTGTCGAGTACGCCCTTTGCCGCTTCGACCCACTCCGGCACTAAGATGCAGTCCGCGTCGGTGAAGGCGAGATAGTCCGTCGCGCATGCAGCCAGAACAGCGTTGCGCGATTGGAACAGGCCGGAGCCGCGGCTGGCGATGACGCGCGCGCCGTACGATTCCGCAACGGCACATGTGGGGTCGGAGAATTCGTGGACACAGACAATCACCTCGTCCGGCGGCATGGTCTGTTTGCGGACGCTTTCGAGGCAGGCGCCGATACAGTGTTCGGCCTGATGCGCGCAGACCGCCAAGGTTAACGTGGCCATAGGTTGCGAAGCCTTCGGTTGTTGTCGCACGAAATCCTGGCGATTATAATCCGTCCCGGCAGGAATGAGAAGACGACTCGGCCTCGCGGATTCCTGAGTCACCGGAGAGGGTTGAAGATGCCGGCAGACCGTGCACTTGCGGGCGACGCAACGACATCGGATGCGGATCTCTCCGGGGGCAACGCTGCGAGGCGGCCACGGTTCCGTTACTTCTGGATCGTCGGGGTCGCCATCTATCTTGCAGCGGTCTGGTATGTGGGTTGGGATAAGCTTCGCGGCGCATTTGCTCTCTTTGATCCCGTTTCGCTCCTGTACGTTGCGGCAGTGTTGCTGGCTTCGATCTGGTTGCGTGTTTTGAAATGGCGATTGGCGCTCGGCCTTCGGCCGATCACACAGTTGTACTTCCTATCGAAGGCAGGCGGGAATATCACACCGAGCCGTGTCGGCGAGCTGTCTCCTCTCCTGTTGCGGAAGTTCCGCACACCGCGCGTTGGTGCGTGGATCGTGGTGGATCGCCTGATCGAGATGGCCGCCACGCTCGCGTACGGGGCCTTCGGCGCGATCACGCTTCAATCGAACAGTTCCGGGCTGCTGCGAATGGTAGCCGTGGCGTCCGCACTTCTGGTCATCGCGCCGACAATCCTCATCACGCGTCAGAGCATTTTTCTCTGGCTCGCCCGGCGGACACGAGCAGGCCGCATCGTGCATCGGGCCGCCTCTTTTCTCGCCGTCGTGAGCAGTGAGGTCCAGCAGGTTGGCCCGCGGCTGCCCGTCGCGGTCTGCCTGACGCTGCTGACCACGGGGCTGGACATATTCAGCGGCGTACTGATATACGGCGGGTTTGGCCAGCGCCTATCGTTTGGGTTGTTGGCGGCGGTTCAGTGCATGCATGGGCTGATCTCGGCCGTTCCATTTCTGCCGAACGTGACCGGGGTTCCGTATGTGGCGGCCGCGGCGCTTCTGAACCAAGCGGCAGGCGTGCCTCTCGGCGTCATCGCTGCAGCGGTAACGGTCTACGTGCTTGTCAGCGCCACCGTGTTCTGGGGTTCAGTTGGGGCGAGCGCCATGCATTGGAGATCGAACCAAGGTGAAGGATGATCAGGCCAGACTTTTCGATCGGCTCGCGGCGCGCGACTGTCTATATGAGTACAAGCCTGAGGGGCTGGCGGCGATCGACGGTCTCGTGCGACACAAAGGCCGTGTGCTCGACGTCGGCTGCGGGGACGGCACGCTGGGGGCCGCCCTCGAGAGCGATCTCGTCATCGGTGTCGACCTGTCAGAGCGCTGTGCGCGCCTCGCCCGGAATAGAGGAGTTCACGCAGTGGTCGCCGACGCAATCGGAAGATTGCCCTTTGCGGCGGAATCGTTCGACACGATCTATTGCATAGACGTTCTCCATCATCTGTGTCAGGCATGGGAATCGGTGTTCGCGGAGATCAATCGGGTATTGCGGCGGGGCGGCGCATTGATCATCGTCGAGCCGGATGCGCGCAATCCGTTGGTGCGTTGGACACAGGCGCCGGGTTCGCCGATCCGCGTGGCGCCGTTTAATAACGAACCCGCAATCTACCCCGAAACGCTGCTGCCGCATCTCGAGGAGCGCGGATACGCATGCGGCTGCGAGCCATTTCATCTCGAGGCGCGGCAAGTGGTGCGCGATGTATTTCCGCTTTGGCAGCGCCTGCTCAAGGCGCCGTTCGTGCTTGCGCTTGCGTATTATTGCCGCCGAATGCCGAACAAGTTTCTAATCACGGCCCGGAAACCACTTTAGACCCACGAGCGCGTTTGAAAAGCCCCACGCGGCGCACGTGCAAGTGCCCGCCCGCTCAAAGAGTGCGTGCAACGTAGGTCCGATTTCTTAATCGGACCGGAACGTCCGATTAAGAAATCGGACCTACGTTGCACTGAACCTTTTCACGCGCGCGCTAGAGCATTTTAAATTAAACTGTAGCCGCATGAAGCAAACCAATTGCATACATCTTGCTGCGTAACTTGCTCCATTGCCTGACCAATGGCTTCGTGTAGGCTTTCAGGGTCACGCGCCTGGG
>Ga0315274_10015500_pt1 | contig 10796 bp, 6 predicted proteins | sample YL17G02_20_MG_FD_203700 | JGI IMG/M metagenome (GOLD analysis project Ga0315274, IMG submission 203700) | Sediment microbial communities from Yellowstone Lake, YNP, Wyoming, USA - YL17G02_20 | ecosystem: Environmental > Aquatic > Freshwater > Lake > Sediment | place: USA: Wyoming | collected...
AACTGTTGAAGAATAGCTCTCTCAACTTCGTTGGAAACGTGGAAGGGAAGGACATCCCGGCGGGCCTCGCTGACGTGGTCGTGACCGACGGCCTGACAGGTAACGTCATCATCAAGCTGTCGGAAGGGCTGACCAAGTTCCTGACCGGTGTGATCCAGAAGGAGATCAAGAGCGCTGCGGTGACCGCCGTCGGGGGTATGCTGGCAAGGCCGGCCTTTCAGAGGGCGAAGAAGGTCCTGGACTACACGGAGACCGGAGGGGTGCCCCTGCTAGGGGTAGATGGCGTGGTATTCATAGGCCATGGCCGCTCCAACGCCAAAGCGATCAAGAACGGAATCGGAGCCGCCCAGCGCGGTGCTGCTGGCGGGATGCTGGCCGCTATCGCCGAATCGCTGGCGGAGATGGGCCTGTAGATCCATGCCGACGACTGCGGAGGGGAAGCCAATGCTCGACTTCAGCCAGCAACTGCGACAGGTTCCTCCTGAGGTACGGGTTGCTCTGCGTAGACAGCTCGAAGAGATGGAGGGCACCCCGTCGGAGGAGGGGGCCGCTTTCGATGAAGAGAGACTGGGAGGCGTATTGCCACAGTTGAGGATCCGCCATAGGGCGGTGATCACGGGAATGGGGGCCATCACGCCCCTGGGCCTGAACGTGAGGGACACCTGGCAGGGGCTGATAGAGGGCCGGTCAGGCATCGATCTATTGACCAAAATAGACACCAGCAAATATCCCACCAAAATCGGGGGGGAAGTGAAGGGCTTCGACCCCAAGCAGTATATGGGGTTCAAGGAAGCGCGGCGAATGGAGCGGTTCTGCCAGTTGGCGGTTGCGGCCGCCGGGGAGGCGCTGGCGGATGCTCAACTCAGGCTTGAGCGAATGGACCCCGAACAAGTCGGCGTGTTGATGGGGACGGCCATCGGGGGACTGGATGCGACGGAGGAGGCAGTGCGCAACTTGATTGAAGGCAAGCACGTTTCTCCGTTCTATCTCGTCACCACTGTGCCGAACATGGCGGCATTCCATGTCTCTTACATTTATGGTCTGAAGGGATACAACAACACAGTGACCACTGCCTGCGCAGCGGGGTTGCAGGCGGTGGGAGAAGCGGCTGAGGTCATTCGGCGGGGGGCGGCCCAGGTGATGGTCGCCGGGGGCACGGAGAGTTCCGCCAGCGAGCTTGGACTGGCTGGGTTCTCTGCCATGCGCGGACTGTCCACTCGCAACGATGATCCACAGGGGGCATGTCGTCCTTTCGACAAGGACCGAGACGGGTTTGTGTGCTCCGAGGGGTGCGGGATGCTGGTATTGGAGAGCCTGGACCATGCCCTGGGCAGAGGCGCTCACATCTATGCAGAGGTGCTGGGGTACTCCGCGACCACGGACGCGTACAACCTGGCGACCCCGGACCCTGAGGCCGAAGGCGCTGCGAGAGCCATCCGCTGGGCACTGGAAGATGCCGGGATTGGACCGGAGGACGTGGACTACATCAACGCTCATGGGACAGGCACGGTACTCAACGATGCTATGGAGACACTGGCCATCAAGAAGGTCTTCGGCGATCACGCCTACCGAGTGCCGGTGAGTTCGACCAAATCGATGATCGGACACCTCTTCGGTGGGGCTGGAGCGGTGGAGACAATCGTCTGTGCCCTGACTATCGAACATGGGATCATTCACCCCACCATCAACTATGAGACGCCCGACCCCGAATGCGATTTGGACTATGTTCCGAACGTGGCCCGTGAAGCGCAGGTGAACGTCGCAATCTCCAACTCCTTTGGGCTCGGTGGTCAAGATGCGTGTCTCGTGGTAGGCAGGTATCGTTGAGTCGGCGTGGGTCCCGCCAGAGGGATCCGATAGAGTATGGAGTGGGGTAGCTGTATGAGGCAACGCCAGCCCAGCTCGCGCATGTGCTTCGTGTGCGGCCGGCAGAATCCCATAGGACTGAAGATCATCTTTGAGGGGGATGGGAAGCGAGTATCGGCTACTTTCACCGCACGGGAGGAGCATCAGGGCTATCCTGGCATCCTGCATGGCGGCATCACCTTCGCTTTGTTGGACGAGGTCATCGGGCGCGCGGCCATGGAACTGGATGCCTCCTACCCATGGATGATGACGGCGAAGGCGGAGATGCGCTATCGCAAGCCCGTGCCCATCGGAGAGGAACTCACCCTCATCGGGGAACTCACCCGAATTCGGAGCCGAGCAGTTGAGGGCCGTGGTGAAGTGCGCCTGAGCGACGGGTCGGTAGCCGTGGAAGCAACGGCCCTTTACGTGAAGGTCCCCCAGAGCGTGGCGGAGGGGTTGAAGGATAGGATGGAGGAGGAGATGAAGTACTGGGGTGTGGTAGAGGACTAGGCGGCATAGAGCGGTCAGCTTGTGCGGGGGAGCAATCCCTCGCTGCGTCAGCTCGCGCCAGTGCTAGCGGAGATCATTGTCTCAGGAGTGGAAATGGCGGACAAGAGAGAGGATTTCCTGATTCGTAGAACCATCTCAGAGGTGGATCCCGACATAGACCTGATCATCCGGTTTGAGGAGGAGCGCCAGGCGAGAAGGCTGATCTTGATTCCTTCAGAGAGCTTCGCGTCTTGGCCGGTGAGACAGGCGCTCAGTTCGGTGTTCACCAACGTCTATGCTGAGGGTTATCCGCCACCACGGATGACGCGAGATGATGAGGAGCTGCTCCTGGACTTCGATCACCAGTTGGCGTACTACCGCAGGTATGGGGATCGAAGGTTCTACAAGGGCTGCGACTATGTGCATTTTGTGGAAACGCTAGCCCGCCGGCGCTGCGCCCAATGCTTCGCCACCGACGAGATCAGCCCCGACCATATCTACGTCAACGTCCAGCCTCTGTCTGGCGCAGCCGCCAACAACTCGGTGTACGACGCTGTGGTGGAGCCCGGCGACACCGTCATGGGTATGAACCTGGCTCACGGAGGCCACCTCACCCACGGTAGCCAGTACAACCGGTCGGGCAAGAACTACAGGATCGTCTCCTACGAGGTTGACCGCCGGACCGAGCGTCTGGACTACGACAAGATAATGAGCCTGGCCATCGAGCACCGGCCGAAGATGATTATCGCAGGTTATACATCCTATCCGTGGGCCCCTGACTGGGGGAAGTTCCGGGAGATCGCGGACGCCGTCCCCGGGGGCTGCAAGCTGTTCGCCGACATATCTCACCCTGCCGGGATGGTGATCGGCGGCGTGTATCCGTCTCCTGTTGGTTTCGCGGACGTTATCACCTTCACTACCCACAAGACGATTTGTGGGCCTCGCGGTGCCGTGATTCTGACCACGGATGAGGAGATGGCCACGCTGATAGACAACGCTGTCTTCCCCGGCGAGCAGGGTGGTCCTCACGTGAACAAGTTCGCTGCCATGGCAGTGGCCTTCAAACTGGCCCAGACCGAGGAGTTCCAGCGGTTGCAGGAGATGATCGTCAAGAACGCTGTGGCGCTGGCAGAAGGACTCCAGAAAAGGGGTCTGCGCCTGGCCTATGGCGGCACGAATACCCACCTGTTGGTGATAGACCTGAACGCTATCGAGACCAAGACGGGTTTTCCCTTGAAGGGGGAGATTGCCGCCCGCATCCTGGAGCTGTGCGGCTTGGTGACCAACAAGAACACCATCCCGGGCGATCAGAGCGCTGCCGACGCCAGCGGGATTCGGCTAGGCACTCCCTGGGTGACACAAAGGGGCCTGGGCACGCAGGACATGGACGACCTGGCAGAGATCATCCATAAGATCCTGGTGAACATCAGACCATTCCAGTACACCGGCCTCACAGGTGATCTCTCACGCGGCAAGATTGACCTTTATCTCCTCGACCAGATGAAGGCCGAAGTAGCCGAGTTGGCTGCCAAGGCTGGCGTCGAGCGCGACACACGCCACGACGGGTATCCGCACTACTTCTGGTTCTCGAACCGCCGCTCCACGAAGGCCAGCATACTTCTGGACGAACATCGCAAGCTGCGTGCCGAGATTGCCGAGGTGCATGGCTGGCAGGTGCCCGTTCACTATCAGGGTGAGAAGGAGGAACTGGAAGCAGCCAACCGCTCCGCTGCCCTTTTCGACATGAGTGATATGGGCATACTGGAGATTAGTGGAGCGCGGGCCAGGCCATTCCTTCAGGAAGCGAGCACCAACAATGTCGCCGCGCTCACTCCCAACTCTGGTCAGCGCTCGTTTCTGTTGGACAAAGTTGGAGTCCTCATCGACGACGTGACTATCCTGCGGCTGGACACCGATGCTCGCGGACGGGAGCGATACCTGATGCTCTCCAATGCGGCTAACACGGAGATGGTCAAAGCCTGGTTGCGTGGCCTTTCGGATTGCTACATCACCTTTGACGATGAGGACATATTCCGCAAGGTCCAGGGGCCAGCCGTCGTGACAGATCTCGGTGAGACCTTGGACCGCGCATCGCGTAAGACGGTGCTGTCTCTTCACGGGCCGCAGTCCTCGAACACACTGAAGAAGGCTGGTTGCTCGTTGCCTGAGCTGGAAAGCGGTCATGTATGGACAGGTGACATAGGTGGGATCGAGATCCTGGTGTATCGCAGCAGCATGTTCGACGGGGAACAACACTTCGGCCTGGTGGTCCCTGAGGACAGGGTGGCCGAGCTGTGGAACCTCGTGCTCCGGGCCGGAGCGACACCAGCAGGCGTGTCGGCCAGGGAGGCTCTCCGCGCTGAAGCGGGACTGCCTTCCTACCTTCCTGGAGAAGAGAAGCCTGATGGCGCTGCACTGTTCAAGAACGGCCACGCGTCGCTGTTCCACCTTTCCAAGACGTATTTCGTGGGGGAGAAACGGCTCCGTGAACTGCGGCCCAAGGTAGGGAAGGAGGAGTTCAGCTGGGAGGAGAAACAGGGGAAACTCAGGCAGACGCCTCTGTATGAGGAGCATCGCAAACTGACGCGCAAGATCGTGCCCTTCGCAGGATGGGAGATGCCGGTCTGGTACAGCTCGGTGCTGGAAGAGCATCGCGCTGTCCGGGAGGCAGCCGGACTGTTCGATGTGGCGCACATGGGAGTACTGGAGGTGTCGGGCGAGCACGCGGCCAGTTTTATGGACCTGGTAAGCACCAACTACGTGCGCTGGCTGGAAGATGGGCAGTCCCACTACTCGTACCTGCTCGACCCGGATGGTCGCGTGATAGACGACATCTTTGTCTATCGCCGCGCGGTGGATCGGTACATGGTGGTGGTCAACGCCGCCAACGCAGAGAAAGACCTGGCATGGCTGCTAGCGGTGAACTCGCGACGCTACGTGATAGACCGAGAGCACCCGGACAAAGAGATCGAGGGCGAAGTGACCATCAGGGATCTGAAGAATCCGTCCGCAGACGCAGATCAGCGGGTGGATGTGGCGCTTCAGGGCCCTGCGTCGCTGGCTATCCTCCAGCGACTCGCCGACGATCCGCTGCTCAAGGACAGACTGGCCAGGATTTCGCGCACGCAGTTCATCGAGACGGAGTTGTCGGGCATCGAGGTCATTGTTGCCAGGACGGGCTACACAGGTGAGGACGTGGGCTATGAGTTGTACTTGCATCCTCAGGAAGCTCCCAGGCTCTGGAATCTGATACTGGAGCGAGGCGCTGATCTGGGCGTCAAGCCAGCAGGCCTGGGCGCGCGGGACTCCACGAGGACCGAGGCAGGCCTTCCGCTCTACGGTCACGAACTCGCGGGTGAGCACGACGTCTCGCCCACCGGGGCGGGCTTTGCCCCCTATGTCAGGTTACACAAACCGTACTTCATCGGCAGGGAGGCTCATCTGGAGCGAGAAGCCAAGCGGACGATGCAGATCATTCGTTTTCGTATGCAGGAGAAGGGTATCCGAGCAATCAGACCGGGAGATGTGGTGGTAACCCGCAGAGGGGAGTACGTGGGCGCCGTGACCAGCTGCAGCATGGATGTGGAGGGGTACCAGCTGGGCCTGGCCTACGTGAACAGAAGGCACGCTCGTGAGGGCGCCGAGTTACGCGTCTTCCCCCTACCCGATGGCGAGAAGGCCGAGCCTGAGAAGGACAAGAAGGACTTGATCGTCGGTGATAGAGTGGCTGTCGCCGAGGAGGCTGTTGTGTTGCCCCGTTTCCCTGTGAAAGGCGAAAAGCGGGTCATGCCTCGAGAGGAGGCAGCCGACAGGGCTACACCTGAGTAGTCAGGCAGATTGTCGCAGGAGGCAGTTGACTTTGTGCCCTGTGTGCAGGATAATGATTGTGGAGTGATATGGTGCACTACGGTGCACAGAGTGGAGGTTCACAAGAGATGGCGCAACTGGCCAAAGGACACTACAACAACCAGCCTCTGACGTTCGAGTTGCCAGACAGCTGGAAGCTGCTGGTGATGAGCGAACCTCGGGATGTGCCCGGTGCGAAGAGCGTAGAGCGCTTGGTTAGGGAGGGCTTGAAGAACCCTATAGGCATGGCTCCCCTGGTCGAGATAGTCAGCTCGTTGCAGAACAAGAGCGCAGTCATCATTAGTGAGGACCAGACCCGCCCGGCCCCAGTGGGTGAAGTGGCCTTGCCTCTGATCAATGAGTTGAATGCGCTGGGCTTCGCTGACGAAAACATTGAGGTGATCATAGGCAGGGGAACGCACCGCGCCATAACCCAGGATGAGATGAGAGCAAAACTGGGCGACGAGGTCATGGGCAGGGTCAAGATCAGTATCCACGACGCCGACGACAAGGCCAATCTCGTCAACGTGGGGACGACCAGTCGCGGGACTCCTTGCTGGGCCAACCGCAAGGTCGTGGAGGCCGGGCTGAAGGTGGGGATAGGCACCATCAATCCCCACTATTTCGCCGGGTATGGCGGCGGTCCCAAGATAGTCCTGCCTGGCATCTGTGGAAGAGATACCGTAAGGCATAACCACGTCTTGATGAGAGAGCCCGGCACCACGCAGGGGATCACGCACGGCAATCCACTCTGGGAGGACATGTTGGAGGCAGCGCGCCTTGTGGGCCTCGACGTGAAGATTGACTGCCTGCTCAACGCTCAGAAAGCGATCTACAAGGTCTTCGTTGGTGAGGTAGAAGCCGCGCAAGCGGAGGCCATCAAGGAACTCAAGGATGTCTACGGCGCCCCGGTTCCGAGCCTCGCGGACGTAACCATCACTTCCGCCTTCCCTCTGGAGACGGACCTCATCCAGTCGGGCAAGTCCATCCTGCTGGCGGATGACATCACCAAGCCGGGAGGTACGGTGATACTGCTCTCTGCGTGTCCGGATGGTGCTGGGCCCTTGATGTATGAGACGCTCTCCCAGAAGCCGAACCCGGCACAGGTGGTGGATTGGATCGCTGAGGGCAAGGCATCGACCACTGGTGGCCCCATGGCCTCGCGGCTGCGTAGGCTTCTCTCCACCAAGAAGCTGCTGGTGGTGACGGATGGTCTGACCAAGCAGCAGTTGGCGGACATGGAGATGGAGCATGCCTCTTCCATCGAGGATGCTATCGCCCAAGTGGCGCGGCGATACCCCGCGGCTGAGGTGATCGCGCTGCCCGTCGGCGGGTCCACGTTCCCGTTTGTGGAAGAGGCCAAGGAGAGAGTGCCGGCCTAGCGTGGGTTTGCTTTTGCCCTCCCGCAGCTCATGCGAGAGGGCGCGGGGTCAACGAGATGCTGGGCGTCCAGCAACGCCACGAGGCGATCAGAACACAAAAACGAAGGTCAGATCGTTGACGTTGGTGTTGGTGGGGCCGGTGATCAGCAGGTCGTCCAGCTGATCGAAGAAGCGGTAAGAATTGTTGTTGGCCAGGTATTCCCTGGCCAACAGTTTTTTGGCGCGTGCTCTACGCAGAGTAGATCCGTCGGCGATGGCCCCCGCAGCATCGGTCGGACCGTCTGTCCCGTCGGTAGCGAGGGCGACGATGATGACCTCATCGATACCGTCCAGCCGGATGGCGGCTGACAGTGCCAGTTCCTGGTTGCGACCGCCCCTGCCCTCGCCCCGGATGGTGACTGTGGTCTCGCCACCCGCCACCACGCACGCCGGCCTGGGCACCGGCTGTCCTGAGTGTAGGATCTCCTTGGCTATGGCGCAGAATACATGGGCTACCTCGCGCGCCTCACCCTCCACATAGGTGGAAAGAAGCAAGGTGTGGAATCCCGCGTCGCGGGCCTCGTCCATTGCGGCGCGCGCCGCAATCTCGTTACTGCCGATGATCAAGTTGTAGGTCCTGGCGAATACGTGGTCTCCCTGCTTGGGCGTCTCCTCGATCTTGCCATCTTTGCCCTTGCGAAGCCGCTCGATGATGGGTGCGGGCAGCTCGTCCACCAAGTTGTATCTTTCCGCAATTTCCCAGGACTGGGCGAAACTGCTGGAGTCGGGCACGGTGGGTCCGGAGGCGATGACGTCCAGTGGGTTACCCACGACGTCGGATAGAATGAGGGAGACGACTTCTGCGGGAAACGCCGCGCGCGCGAGGTTGCCCCCTTTGATCTGCGAGAGGTGCTTGCGTATAGTGTTGATCTCATTGATGGTGGCGCCACATCGCAGGAGAGCTGAAGTCAGAGCTTCCATGTCCTTCAAGCTGACGCCCCCCACGGGTAGGGTCATGAGAGCGGACCCACCTCCGGAGATGAGACAGAGAACCAGGTCGCCTTCAGACGCCCCCGTCGCCAGATCCAACATCTCTCTGGCGCCAGCCATGCCTTGTGCGTCTGGGATGGGGTGACCGGCTTCGTTGATGCGGACTATCTTCGTGTCAGCCAGATAGCCATACTTGGTGTTGACCACTCCGGCTGTGATGCGGTCACCGAGGATGTCCTCAATGGCCCTGGCCATGGATCCTCCGGCCTTGCCGCCGCCGACCACATAGATGTTCTCGTACTGCCTCAGGTCGTAAGTGTGGTCGCCCATGTGGAGCATGCTGTCTTCCAGACACACGTGGCGCCTGACTGCTGCCATGGGGTCCACAGCCTGCAGGGCTGCGGACAGGATCGGTAGGATCTTCCGGCGTTTCTCTCTTGACTCTTCGTTGTTGAGAATACGAGGATCAAACGTGCTCATCGTCTGCCCTCACTGTGCGACATCCTCCTCCAACACCGCGGCACGCAGCAGCTGGACGACATCCATCACTCGGATCCTTATCTTCTCGCGGCGCGCCGCCATGGCCAGGGTGCGCTCGCACTGCTGACAGGCGCTGATGATGGCCTCGGCTCCCACGGCCTGAGCCTGTTCGAGTCTGCGCCTGGCTACTGCTGCGGAGAGCTCCGGACTCAGGGACTCCAAGTTCGCGCCACCGCCACAACACAGCGCCGCGTCTCTGTTGTCCGCCATCTCCACCAATTCCACCCCAGGTATGGCCCGGATGATGCTACGAGGCGCGTCGTAGACGCCGCTCTTTCTGCCAAGGTCGCAGGGGTCGTGGTAGGTGACCCGCATGTCCAGAGGCCGCAGAGGCACCCGCCCTGCTTCCACCAGTTCTGCCAGGAACTCGGTGGAGTGCTTCACTGTGACGAAATCTGGCGCGTACTCGTGTTCCCACATATGGTAGCAGGAGGGACAGGTGGTAATCAGCGTCTCCGCCCCTAGTGCCTTGATTGCCTGCAGGTTGTGCTCCACCAAATCTGACGCCAGTAGTCCAGCAGACAGCAGTGGGTAGCCACAACACCACTCGTCGCCGCCCAGGGTGGTGAAATCCACCTCGGCTGCCTGCAGGATCTCCACCAGATCCTGAAGGATGCCGTAGGCCATGGGGTAGAGGGCAGACACACAGCCGGTGAACAGCACGACCTCAGCGCTCACCTTGCCCACGAGGCCCTGGGGCATCTCTTTTAGGTTCTCCGCCCACAGGAGCCGGCTCTCTGATGGTTCACCTGAGATGTTGTGTGAGGACCTGACACGCTGCTCCAGTTCCCTCAGCGTTGGTGGCATGAAGTCGCTCTCGGCCAGCAGTTGCCGGGCAACTCTGAAGATCTCGTCGGTGTGCACCCCGCCGGGGCAGCTAACGCGGCAAGAGGAGCAATCGGTGCAACTGTACACCAGACGGCTGACCGTGTCTGACAGTGGAAGCCTGCCTTCGCTCACGGCCCGCAGCAGCTGTATCCTACCGCGGGCGGTGATGGGCTCGCGGCGCAGTACGTCATAGATGGGGCAGGCGGCCTGGCAATAGCCGCAACGGTTGCAGCGCAGCATCTCCTGCTCGTGTTCTCGAAGCTTCTCCATTCCGTTCACGGCAAGCCTGCGACCGGAAATCTCATGAGGTCTCCCAAGATATCACTTCTCGCTCACCACTTGTCTGACCGCGTCGGCTATGGCCTGAGACGTGAGCCCGTACAACTCCAGCAGTTCCTTTGGCTTCCCCGATCTGGCATAGTGGTCTCGTATGGCCACGAATCGCATGGGCACGGCACGATGCTCGACCACCGTCTGAGCGACAACACTCCCCAGTCCTCCGTGGAGCAGATGCTCCTCTGCTGTGACGATGGCCCCGGTGTCAGCTGCGGCCTCCTGGACGGCCTGTTTGTCCAGAGGCTTGACTGTGTGCATGTCCAAGACTCTCGTGGATATGCCCTCTGTTGCCAGAAGTCTGGCTGCCTCCAGAGCACGTGACAGCATGAGCCCATTGGCTACAATGGTCGCGTCCTTTCCTTCTCGGAGCCTGATAGCCTTGCCGATGACGAAGTCACAGCGTTCTCTGTATATGATGGGTACTGACGGCCTGGTCAGCCGCACGTATGTGGGCCCCCTGTGCTCTGCCGCAGCGCGGATCGCCTGCTCGGTCTCAGTGGCGTCGGCAACCACAATGACCGTGAAGTTGGGCAGGGCGCACGTCAGCGCAATGTCCTC
>Ga0315274_10015502_pt1 | contig 10796 bp, 17 predicted proteins | sample YL17G02_20_MG_FD_203700 | JGI IMG/M metagenome (GOLD analysis project Ga0315274, IMG submission 203700) | Sediment microbial communities from Yellowstone Lake, YNP, Wyoming, USA - YL17G02_20 | ecosystem: Environmental > Aquatic > Freshwater > Lake > Sediment | place: USA: Wyoming | collected...
TTATTGATAATCGCTTTAGTAATATTTTGTTTTTTTTCTGGATTTTATTCAAAGGGGATTCCGAATCTGTTTTTTTTGAATTCGTCTGAAACTCAGTCAGATATAGATTTAAGAGAAAAAGTAAAAGAATTAGAAAGATCTAATGAATTGAGCCTTTTGAAAGAAAATAAGATAAAGTGTATAAAGAAGACATTGATAGTAACTTATGGAATTTCTAAATGGGAAGCTCATTATTATGCGACTATTATTAATGATTTTTCATCTCAATATAAGATTCCTTGGGAAATTTATGCTGCTATTATTAGGATTGAGTCTAATTTTAATGGTACTTTAGTTTCTGTTAAAAAAGCTAAAGGTTTGATGCAAATATTAGAAAGTACTGGAAAAGACGAAGCTAGGATTATTGGTATGGATTATGTTGAAGGTCAAACTTTGTGGAATGATGTTAGTAATTTAGTTCTTGGGTGTAATTATCTTTCTAGAATGATTAAAAATTCAGATCTTGAACACGGAGTAAAAAGTTATTTAGGTGGACCTTCATATATGGTAAGCATAAGAGGAAATAAAGAAATAGCTCAGTATGTAAGTGAATATAAGACAAATGTTTGGCAAGAATATAGAAAACTTTGTTTTATTTTTAAAGGTATTGTTAGTGATTCGAATCTTGATTATTATAAAATTCATGAAATTAGTAATGAAATGTTAGTTAAAAATGACGATTTGTTTGTTCAAAACTTAATTAAAGATGATCCTGTTGATACTTTAGAATTTGTTGATACTTTAATAAAAAAATAGTTACATATTTTCTTGAAAATATGTTATATTAAAACTAACCACCATTAGCTCAAATTCAATAAATTAAAAATTAAATAAAATGAATCATCTGATTAAAACCGGATGTATTCTCTATTAAAATCGTTTTAGTCATTAACGACGACAAAAATGGATTTATTTGACGATATGTACAGAAATTAAGAAATGGAGAAGAACTTGAATTTTATAAGAAGAGTAAGTTATGTTTTGGAAGACATTTATAACATCGTTGGGAATAGCAGAAGTCTTCAAAAATTCTTATATAAGCGAAATTGAAGATATATGTAATGGTATGCCGGGAGTAAGAGCATTACTAATTGATAAGAAAAATTTATTTGTTTGGAATTATGATACATGCACTCACGCTGAAATGATGACGAATATTGCAGGAACTCATAAATTTTCAATGATTATTTCAATTGTCGATAATCAAGTCACATTTCAAAGAGCAGCCAATTCTTGTAAAGAAGTTCTAAGTCCAGAAGAATTAATGAAAATTCCTTCTATAAAAAAGTTAATTTGCATTGGTGAACCTCTTTTTTTTGCTTTTAATTAAAAAATTAGTATAAATTTTCTAAAGGAAATTCTTCGATATACGATCCAATTTCTACCATATTTTCGTCTTCCGCTGATCATATCTCACAAAATGCTTTTCCAAGTTTTTCTAACTACAACACATTTTAGACAACCTTATTGGCAAGTAGTTAACATATATTCTGTTGGTATTACTGAAGCAAATTTTTTAGTACAAATAGATGAAATAGGTACTGCATATTTTGTTGTGGTAGGAGAGTTTGATGCTTTACCATCTCCGATACAAGTAAAATCTGGTCAAGACTCAACAGGTACACCTGTAGCAGTTGGTTTCTCGGGTAGTGTTGCACTAACAGCATTCGTATCAGCAACGTTTCCGATTGGAGCATACAATCTATTACCAGGGACAAATTACAAAGCATGCTTAATTGCAGAAGATGTTATCCCAAATATTCAGGGTTCGATTGATACTTTATCTTTTTCTACTGATACTTCTTTTCCCGTCTGGATTTCTACATATCCAAAAATGGATGTTGTAGGTGCTACTTCTGCTGGTTTTAAAGTAGAAACAGATATTGCATCAACCGCTTATTTTGTAGTTGTTCCAAGAAACGCTTCTGCTCCTACATCTGCTCAAGTCAAAGCCGGCCAAGATGCTTCTAGTACACCTGTTGCAACTGGATTTAGTGGAAATGTAGCTTTAACAGCAAATATTGAAAAAAGTTTTTTCTCATTCAACCTGTCTTTAAACACAGATTATGATGTTTATATAGTTGCAGAAAGCTCAGTCATACAAGACACTCCAATAAAATTACAATTCAAAACTTTAGTTTTAGATGGTTACGGAATTGCTATCCACGTCTATGGAGCGTCTTGGAATGGTTCAACTTGGTTAAGTGATCCAACAGCTGCTTTAGCAGCAATCAACGATGCTTTTAATATTGTCAATTATCTAGATTTTACAGGCATACAAATACTATCTTCTTTAACTAGCGCAGGTACTGGCATGGCATTTGCTGTAACTGAACCAACATATAAAAAGAGAAGATATATAGATCCCGATCAGATCGGAACATTGAGAGCGGAAATAATGTCTATATTGAATACAATACCTAGTTTTGGATATAGTGATGTTGTATTAGGGACAAATGCACAATCATAAGTAGAAAAATTAAAACAAAAAACTATAAAAACAGTTTACTTTTGAAAAAAAAAGAGTTATAATAGACATAATAACGAAAAACGGAGTTTATCGCAAATGATTTCGATTTTAAAGACTACGACTACAACAGCAGCCAATAATAACGGCGAAGGAGAACGCTGTATGTAAGAGGAAGTCTTTTAATAAATACTAGAAAGGCTTCCTCTAAAAAGGAAGCCTTTCGTGTTTAATAGGTCTTTGACAACGCTAAAGTAGCTCAATGGTAGAGCAATTCACCTGTAATGAAAAGGCTGGAGGTTCAAGTCCTCTCTTTAGCTTTAATTTTAAAAGAAAGGAAAAAGAATAATGAAATCCAGTACCATGCATCTGTGAGAGATGCAAAACAAAGGAGTTTCATTATGTTATATCCAAAAAATAAGAGAGAACGTTTTATTATTGGGGACAATAAAGCAAAACGTCGATTCTATGGAGAAACAGCAACTTTGTCTTCAACAGAATCGTCAGAAGAAAAAAGAATATGGAGAGAAAAAGGAATTGCAAAAAGACGTAAAACAACAAAACTCTGTTCATGTTCTATGTGTGGAAATCCAAGACGAAAATCTTGGAAAGACAAATTGACAATGCAAGAAAAAAAGTTCTTTGAAAGATTGAAATAGAAATTTATTGCGGGGTAGACTAGTCTGGTTAGGTCACCGGGCTCATAACTCGGCTCATCCAAAAGATGTCCGTCGGTTCAAATCCGACCCCCGCTATTTTAATTTTCGCTGATATAGCTTAGTTGGTAAAGCACTACCTTGGTAAGGTAAAGACCGCTGGTTCGAATCCAGTTATCAGCTTTACGCCGATATAGCTCAACCTGGTAGAGCAATACATTCGTAATGTATCTGTTTTGGGTTCAAATCCCTCTATCGGCTTTAATTCTTGTTCTTTGAAATAATTGGTCCCGTCGTCTAGTGGTTCAGGACATGTGATTTTCACTCACAAAACGGCAGTTCAATTCTGCTCGGGACTATTTAAATTTATGGGGCTGTAGCTCAATTGGAAGAGCAACTCACTTGCACTGAGAAGGTTGGAGATTCAAATTCTCCCAGTTCCAAATTTTTTTTGACGGGTAGCTCAATCGGCGGAGCAGGTGGCTGTTAACCATCAGGTCGGAAGTTCAAATCTTCTCCCGTCAGCCTTTTGCGGACTTAATTCAGTGGTAGAATTCCTGTTTTCCAAACAGGTTGTCACCGGTTCAAATCCGGTAGTCCGCTTTAAATTATTGGTAGGTACGCAAACTGGCAAGCGGATGGATTGTTAATCCATTGACTGTGGGTCCGACTCCCACCCTACCAGCCATTTTAAGAATGCGGATATAATTCAACCTTGCCATGGTAGATGTTGAGGGTTCAAATCCCTCTATCCGCTTTTCTATCTATCTGTCAGTGATTTAGAAAGTCTAGAATTAAAGATAAAATTTGACTAATGGTTATATATGGATTAAGCGGATGTAGTTCAACGATAGAACGCTACTCTTCCAAAGTAGTTGTCGCAGGTTTGACTCCTGTCATCCGCATAATTTTTTAAATAAAGGATTTATGAGAATTTTTCATGTTGCAGGATTTGAAACAAAAGTTTTGTTTGAGCCTCTTGGAGAAATGTTTTCTCCAAAATTTACCATAGATAATGACACTTTAAAAATACCATTATTGCTTGAAGATTATCAAGTAAAATATATGATCAAAAAGGTGCTTAATCAAATTCAAGAAAAATATGTTAGTATAGAATATTTTCGTTCTGTTGTTGCAGGAGCAACTAAGGCGTCGATGTTACCTAAAAAAATGACGGAATTAAATTGATTCTTCTTTTTGGTTTTCTTTTAAATAAAGTCTTGAATGTTCATCAACAAAAGAAATCATTTTTTTAATAGAAAGATGAGCAATCTTTAACAGTGCTTTTTGATCTTCGATGTTTTTTGTACAATTTAAAACTAGAACTTCGATACTGCCCAAAGCAACAGTCAAAAAATTATTTAAATCATGAAAGAAATTATATAACTCTTCTTTGTCTTTGTCGTTCATATAAATAAAATAAACAAAAAGGTACAAAAATGAAATTTATTTATGCAACTGATTTACATGGTGATTTTGGAAAATATAATTTAATCAAAAATTTTGCTGTTTCTGAGGGAATCTCTATCATTCATCTAGGATCAGATTTACTTCCAAAAGGATCTGATATACTAAGGAGACAAAAGAATTTTGTAAAAATGTTTTTGAAAGATTTTTATAGAGAATGTTCAGAACAAGGAATTATCTTAATGGCATTTTTTGGAAATGATGATGTCTACACAAGAAAAATATGTTTTAGAGAATATGGATCTTTGTTAGATGAAAATCCAGTAAAGATCGAAGGATATGAATTTAAAGCGTATCCTTATGTTTGCGATTATCCATTTGCTTTGAAAACAGCATGTAAATTAGATTTCAGAGGATGGAAAAGACCATTTTGTCAAAAAGCTATTGACGTCAATGAAAAAGGATTTGTAGAAATTCAAGACATTGATTACTATTTAAATTCAAAAACTACTATACAAGAAGATTTGGAAAATTTTCATGTATCAAAAAATACAATAATAGCAATTCATATGCCTCCATATAATCTTGAATTGGATGTTTGTGGACAATACCAAGGATCAAGTTTAGTTCCTGGAATTAGAGTTGGGTCAAAATCTATATACGATTGGATTAGTCGAGAACAGCCTCTACTTTGTTTGAGTGGACATATACACGAATCTCATACTGTAACTGGAATATGGAAAAATTATATAGGGAATACTTTAGTGATTCAACCAGGACAAATGAAAAAAACAAAATTTGTTGTTATAGAGATTGAAAATAGTATAATAAAAGCTGAATTGGTTGAACTAGAATGATTTTTCTAAAGAATTTATTTATTTTGATAAAACATGAAAGAATTTAGAAGCGTTTTTGAAAGTCCAGAAGATTTGTTTCAAGATGCAGAAAAGAAAGGCATTATTCACAGGAGTTCTGCAGGACAAAAGGTCAAGATTGATGGAGTAATTTGTGATAAAGTTCAAATACAAATTTTGCATCCAGATAAATGGGTTAATTTTTTAGTAGTAGTTCAAAACAATACTAAAAATCCATCAGAATTTGAATTTGTGAATAATTTGTTAAAAGAATTTGAACATATTTTGAAAAACGTTGGACAACAAATACAACAAGAAAATATGATTACAGATGAAAAAATTCAAAAATTAAAAGAAATTAACACTATAGATGAATTATTGAAAAGTTTTAAATCAGGTGAACTATAAGGAGATTTTAATGGTTAAGCGCTTGTATGTAGGTAATGTTTCATGGAGCACATCGGAAGATCAATTAAAAGAACATTTTAATAGATACGGTGAAGTTACTAAAACAAAAATCGTTATAGATAAAGAAACTGGAAAATCAAGAGGATTTGCATTTATTGATATGGAAAACGCAGATGATGCTATTCAACAACTTAACGGAACTGAATTTAACGGACGTCAATTAAAAGTAAGCATTGCTCAAGAAAAGAATAAAAAGTAAATCGTCTTATCCATTATATAATCGAGGACTTATGTATTGTACAGATGCTGATTGCGAGAAGAAGAAAAAAGGATACTGCAAAATTCCAACAGAGCCAGTAAACGAACAAGACGTGCCCTATAGTATGGATTTTAGATGTACTTGTAAAGGATGTCAGTGGGATGAAATAACTCCAGAGTTTAAAGTATGCGAGTTTGTAGGAGATAGCTACAATACTGACGGAGACTGTCTTGCTTTAAAATAGATGAATAATTTTTAAGACTTTTTAGAAATAAAATTCAAGATTTGAAAAAGGCTGTGTCTAAGTTGTATTCTTGATATGACTTGAACAACAGCTTTTTTTATTTGCTATTTCTTGTAGAATGGGTGATATATTTAACATAAGAAAGAAAGATCGAGATTCTAATAAACAATTTTTCAGGAGGTTTGTATGGAAAGTCAGATGACCAGTTCGAAAGTTCGGATCCCGGCCCTTGACATTTCGAAAGTCGTTATTCCGGCTGGAGTAAATGTTATCACGATGAAATCCGGAGTTGCATTCCGGAAAGGTTCCCGGAAACTGTTTCTCAAGAATCGGTCCATGGAAATGAACCGGGTTTACAAATCCTTCACAAAAGGAGTGGTGGTTTTCACCGAAGAGGAAATCAAACGTCGGCACCTTGGTGAAACGAAATCCTGCTTTTCCCATATCGCCGATGAGAAACAGCTCGGAACAATCATTCGTACTGTTTTTAAATGATCTCTACCACCGCCCCAAGGGGCATATCGTAACCGGAAAAACCCCATCTCAACAAAAAGATGGGGTTTCTTTTTAATCTTTCTAGCAGTCTTTCTAGTTCATCATTGCAGTAAACCCATATAATACCATAACACTATCTTATAACCTATCTCTACGTCATTGAAAGAACCATTATGAGTATTATCTTTGTTATCAAAAAAGAAAAATCTAAAAAAACAGTTATTAGAGGTGGCAGATCCACATCGTCTCACAAATCTGAAAAGAGTTATAAACGTCTCAAAAAAGCTCTTTTAAAACGATCAATTGAATAATTTTTTTTGCTAAAATAAAAAAACTAATTGATATATACTATTATGGATACTCTTGATAAAATTCGAATTCATGCTGCAGAAGCTATCGAAAGAATAAAAAAGGGTATTGGTCGTGAAGGAGATTTACAAGTAGTTAAAATCTATCTTGATTCTCTTAAAAAATCCAGACACATTAGAAGGGAAAAAAAAATGAAAGAAAAGAAAAAGCAAACTACGAAAATTTGTAAGTATTGCCGTAAACCGTATACTGTCAATCTTGTCCTTGGTGATATCAATCTTGGCGCTTGTAATAAAGCGAAATGCAGATTACAGTCAATCCGGGACAATATATAAAATCATGTCAATCACAATAGTAAATTCAGATGGTTCAAGAGAAGTTAATCTTTCAAATGATAACTTCAGTCATTTGTTTTCTATTATTGGATTTGATCATTTAAAATCAGAAGGTTCTATAGACGGTGGAGAAGTTGAAATTATTAAGAGTCGTATCGCTCGTATCATTGATATAATTGAAGAAGCACCATCGGAATTCGAAATTAAAACTGAAATTGTTAAGACTCAAAATTCAGCTACACATGTCTATCTTGGAAAAGATGTTGATTATTATCTTCGAAAATATTCTGAATTGTTAATATTATTTCAGAATGACATCAAATTTCAATGGTATTGAAAGGAATTATGCCAAAGTTATTCAAATTGTCGGATAATGAAATATCAAAAATAGTTAATGACATTGACGACGATTCCGGTATTCTGATAAAAGAGTCTACGCTCAAAAGATTAATTGAAAAATATGTTAATGAAAATAGAATAGATGAAGATGAAGATGGATGATTGAACATCAAAGAAAAAATAAATAAAAAAAACTTGTTTACTTTTTAAAAAAAATGGTGTATATTTAGAACATAAGATAAATTACAAGGAAATTTTAAATGAAGCGTTCAGTCCTGACAATAACTAAGATTAAAGCAAGGTATCATTCATACCTTAGTTTTAAATCCATGTTATGTTTGTCGTTTTACCATATTAGAGTAAAACGAACAATGGAGGACGGAACGGTTTAAACTTTTAAAGATTCGAAAAAATAAACCCCGTCCTCCCAAAAGGAAGATGGGGTTTTTTTATTTTGATTTGAAAAGGAAAATGAAAAATGGATGATGATGGTTTTAGCAATTTTATAAAATAATTTGGCTGTCTGATTTTTAGTTCAGCAGCCAAACAAAAGGCTGCTTAGCTCAGTGGAAGAGCGAATGACTGAAAATCCTTGCGTCCCTGGTTCGACTCCAGGAGCAGCCATTAAGTTCTTTGAAATTTGCGGTTGTGGTGGAATGGCAGACACATTAGGTTCAAACTCTAACGAAGGTAACTTCATGGAGGTTCAAGTCCTCTCAACCGCATAAAATTTTTAGGTGTATAGCCAAGTTCGGTTAAGGTACTGCTCTGATGGCAACATGCGATGGTTCAAATCCATCTACACCTACCAAATGTTCTTTGAAATTTTTTATAGACTCGTCGCCAAGTGGTCTAAGGCATCTGTCCTACAAACAGAAGATCGTCAGTTCAACTCTGACCGAGTCTAAATTTAAGGTAACGTTGAGCAATTGGCTGCTCAGTGGACTGTAGATCCGCCGTCTTAATTGACATTGGAGGTTCGAATCCTCCCGTTACCAAATTTTAATGCGGTTGTGGTGGAATGGTAGACACATCAGTCTGAGAGGCTGACGAAATTTATTTCATGGAGGTTCAAGTCCTCTCAACTGCAAGAAAACAAATGCTCCGTTAGCTCAGCTGGTAGAGCACATCTCTTTTAAAGATGGGGTCACTAGTTCGAACCTAGTACGGAGTACTAATTTTTAGAAAATATTTTTTTTAATTTAATAAAAGGAGGGTCCGAATGGAAGACGGTAAATCTGATAAATCTGACAAACTTCGGGCCCGTAGCCAAGTGGTAAGGCTTCCGGCTTTTAATCGGAATATCGTGAGTTCAAATCTCACCGGGCCCATATGAAAATAATTGCTTCCATGGCGCAACTGGTAGCGCAGCAGATTCTTAATTTGATGGTTGAAGGTTCAAATCCTTCTGGAAGTATTAAAAATATTTTGGAAGGTTGGCAGAGTGGCATTGCACTGGTTTGCTAAACCAGCGAGGAGAAATCCTTACAGAGGTTCGAATCCTCTACCTTCCGTTTCGTTTTTAAAGGTTCTATATGAAAACTAAAGAAGTAAACAACTTGATAAATTCTTACTTTAAAGGTAAATATTATTCAGGTTGGTACGGCTTCAGAATTTCTTGTGATCTACATCAGTACGGTAACAGTAACATGAGTCCGATGTCTAAACAGGAATACTGTAATAGGATACCAAAGAAAACTGTAAAGTTAGCTGGCACAGTCTATAAAAAAGGTGAGAATCGTCCTAGTTATGAACCATTACATTGTAACTGGAAAATATGTCCGAGATTGAAAGAGATGTTTAAATCTCAAATCAAGGAGTAAGATTTTATGATTGAACCAAAAACATTAGTTGAAAAAGGAATTTGCGTTTCTTTTGGAGAAGCACGGAGATTGATTTTTGGTTTATCTGAAGATAGAATAAAAGAGATGATTCAGGAAAAAGAAACTGCATGGGGCAGAAAACCAAGAAAATCAAGATTAGCATGGCCAAACGGAAACCGTGCAATTGAAACTGTCTAACATGTTTAAAAGTTAAATGTTAGTTCTTTGAAATTTTGAAAAATTTTGACCGTATACCCAAGCGGTTTAAGGGAACTGCCTGCAAAGCAGATATCGGGGGTTCAAATCCCTCTACGGTCTTTAAAATTTGGAGGATTAGGATAATTGGAAATCCAACGGTCTTGAAAACCGTCGGGAGAAATCCTTTGGGGGTTCAAATCCCTCATCCTCCGCCAAATGCATGGTGGTAGTAGCTCAGTTGGTTTAGAGCATTGCACTGTGAATGCAAAGGTCACCGGTTCGAATCCGGTCTATCACAATTTTTTGGATCGGTCGCATAGTGGTTAAGTGCACAGGACTGTAAATCCTGCGGTCTTAATTGGCCTTCGGTGGTTCAAATCCACCCCGGTCCACTTTAAATTCTTTCTCTAAAAAGTATATATATTCTATTAAGTTTCTTGTTTTAATTGACTAGAAAGACAGAGAATGACATACCAGGGTAGCTCAGTTGATAGAGCAATTGGTTCATATCCAATAGGTCGCCAGTTTAATTCTGGCCTCTGGTACCAAACTTGTTTTTTGAATAAAGTAAGGTAAAGTATGATTCAATGGATTAAAAACTTTTTTAAGTTTAAGAATGAAATTATAACTGATGAAGATGATTTTGAATTTGAGTTTAGATCAATATGAAAACATCACAAGAAATTAAAAAAGCTATAAAACAATGTGATAAATCTCAAGATAAAGACGATCCAAAGCTTTGTCCTGTTTGGCCAGAAGATGATTATTTATACTGTATTGATTGTACTTGTAGAACTGCGTGGAGATGGGTACTTGGAGAAAAATATTAAATGATTGAAAAAGACGGTAAAAAGATTTATATTACTTGTGATAGTTGTAAGAAAAAGGAATTTGTTAGAGAATTGACAGGAATTGATCTGATAAAAATGAGAGTTGAATTTCCTAAGGGTTGGGGAGGATATG
>Ga0315274_10015504_pt1 | contig 10794 bp, 11 predicted proteins | sample YL17G02_20_MG_FD_203700 | JGI IMG/M metagenome (GOLD analysis project Ga0315274, IMG submission 203700) | Sediment microbial communities from Yellowstone Lake, YNP, Wyoming, USA - YL17G02_20 | ecosystem: Environmental > Aquatic > Freshwater > Lake > Sediment | place: USA: Wyoming | collected...
CTTTCGCCGCAGGGGGGCGCGAGCTAAGGCTCGAAGCTCGCCCCCCTGCTCGTTCTATCTCGCTTCGACATCACAAAATGCTCAAAATCACCCACTCGAGTACGCGAAGACCGCTTAATCATAAGGGGCTCCTTTGGTTGTTGGTGATGTTAACGGGCTGGGATGAACAAATCGGTTGCGCCGTAGGGGAAAGGAATCGTTTCTCTTCTGCATGAACTACCACTTCATTTGGCCAAGGCAGCAAGCTTCGCTTCGAGATCCCACTCGCGTAGCAGACCCTCCGGGGGGTCAAGTCCAATCGTTCTTGTAGAAACGGAGTGGACTGAGCCTCGGTTGGCTGTCGCTCTGGTCGAGGGGGATAAACCGCCATCTGGTCCCGGCGCTGGCGGAGAGCGGGGTCGGCTTCGGACGTGGCGTCCAGGAAGGCGGGGCACATGTCCGTAGGTTTCTCCAGCCGCAGCGCAAACAAGGCTTCTTCGCGGGTGGTGTTCATGGTCAATCCTTTGCGTCCGGATTGAGCGTCACCTTGATCCCCTTGACTGGATTGCCCTGGGCATCGGTAAACCGAATGGACCCCTGCCAGTCACCGGGTTCATTCACCACTTTAAACACCAGCACGTTCAGGCCCGCGTTCAGAGCGATGTCTGGCACCCTATCCTGCTCGGCATAAAAGCTGCGCGGAAAGGGACACTTGTAGACCTCCTTCCCATTCAGATACACCTTGGCCTCATCGTCGCTGCCTACCAGCATCTGGAGTCCGCCCTGGGCGGCCTCCGACCGGAGGTAGCAGACCAGGTAGGCCACGCTCTGAGTTGTCACTTGCCCCAGGGTCGCGTTGAAATCGATGACCTCGTTCGTCAAGGCCACCTCCCGCCACTTCAAGTCGCCACCGCCAATGGACCTCGCCTCTCCCGCCTTGGGCCTGAGCCCCCCTTCGCCCTCAATCTGCTCGATGTCTAATCCCTCCGCCCCGCTCTGACCGGTGGCCAAGGGAATGGGCGCCAGGAGCAGCCACTGCTTGATAGAATCACGGGCGCGAGCAATCCTTTGGCGCTCCTGTTCGGCGGTCCGCTCGCGCTGCAAAGCGGTAAGAGACTGAACCGCGGCTCGTTCTTCTTGCTGCCAGACAGCGACCTGCTCGGCTCGCGCCGCCTCCCACACCTTGGCCGTCTGATCGTTGCTGCCGGTGACAATCCGTTGGCCGTCCGGGGAAAAGGCCACAGACGCAATCCCACCGCTGTGCCCCTTGAGCGTGAGCAGTTCCCGGCCGCTGGCCGCCTCCCACACCTTGGCCGTCTGATCCCCACTGCCGGTGACAATCCGCTGGCCGTCCGGGGAAAAGGCCACAGACGAAATCTGATCGTTGTGCCCCTTGAGCGTGAGCAGTTCCCGGCCGCTGGCCGCCTCCCACACCTTGGCCGTCTGATCCGAACTGCCGGTGGCAATCCGCTGGCCGTCCGGGGAAAAGGCCACAGACCAAATCTGATCGTTGTGCCCCTTGAGCGTGAGCAGTTCCCGGCCGCTGGCCGCCTCCCACACCTTGGCCGTCTCATCCCAACTGCCGGTGACAATCCGCTGGCCGTCCGGGGAAAAGGCCACAGAACACACGGCCTCCAGGTGGCTTCGGAGCGTCTTCAGGGCCAGGTGAGTTTGCCGTTGCCAGTAGTACCATTCAAAACCGCGGTCCGGAGACGCTTGCGTGTCTTCCAGCAATTGCCGCAGCCGACCGATATTGTTCTGGTCCCAGGCTAGCTGGGCCACGTTCATGTTGGCCACGTAGAGGAGGCGGTCCGCCCGCAGGCGAGCCTGCTGCTCGGCTTGCTGGGACTGTTCAGCCTCCTTCTGTGCCGCCTGGGCTTTGTCGCGTTCTGTTTGGGCGGCGAGCCGTTGCCCCTTCTCGGCATTCCTGGCCCTCCTGGCCTCGATGGCCTGCCAAGTACTCACGATGCTTCCCACCACCAATGCCGTCGCCACTGTCGCACCGGCCGTCACCATCAGCTTGTTCCGCCGAACGAATTTCTGCACCCGGTACGTCGTGCTCGGCGGCCGGGCCACGACCGGCTCGTGCTTCAAGTGGCACTCGACGTCCAGCGCCAGCCCGTTGGCCGTCTCGTAGCGCCGTGTCCGATCCTTCTCCAGGGCCTTCATCACGATCCAATCCAGATCGCCTTGCACCTGGTGAATGAGCTTGGGCACCTCGGCGTGCCGATGCTTGGCCGTCGTCGTCAGTTCCCCGGCCACCATCGTGCCCAGCCGCGTCGAAGGCCGCGCCGGTTCCTGCTCCCGGATGACCCGCCGCATCTCGGCCAGCCCCATCGCCAAGAGTGTCTTCGGATCGAACGGCGTCTTGCCCGTCAGCAGCTCGTAGAGCAGCACGCCCAGCGCATAAATGTCGCTCCGCGTGTCGATGTCCAACCCACTCATCTCCGCCTGCTCGGGACTCATGTAGGCCGGCGTGCCGATGAACTGCTCGAACGCGGTGTAAGCGGTCTTGTCGGTCAACCGCTGCTGGGTCGTGGCCTTGGCAATGCCGAAGTCGATGACCTTCGGCACTGGCACCCCGTCGTGGAGGGTGACCAGGATGTTCGAGGGCTTGATGTCCCGGTGGATGATCCCCTTCTGGTGCGCGTGCTGGATGGCGTGACAGACCTGGATGAACAGGTCGAGCCGCTCGCGGGTTGAGAGATTGTTCTGGTCGCAGCAGTCGGTGATCTTGATGCCCCGGACCAGTTCCATCACGAAGAAGGGCCGGCCGGTCTCGGTGGCCCCGGCATCGAGGACCTTGGCGATGTTCGGGTGATCCATTAGGGCCAAGGCTTGACGCTCGGCCTCAAAGCGCGCGATCACCGACTTGGTGTCCATGCCCAGCTTGATGACCTTCAGGGCGACCCGGCGGCGTATCGGTTCCTCCTGTTCGGCCACATAGACGACGCCGCACCCGCCTTCGCCGATCTGCTCGAGGAGCTTGTAGCGCCCAATGCGGTCGCCTGGCTTTTCCGTGACGGGGCGGAGCACCGTGGCACGCGGACCCGGTACGGCGGCGGGTTGCTGCAAGAAACTGTCCTGGACGTGGTGCGCCAAGAGCGCTTCGACCCTGGCTTTCAGGCGTTCATCTCCGCCGCAGGCACCCTCCAGGTAACCCGCGCGGACTTCCGCACTGGCCATCTCCACGGCACGGCTAAAGATCTCCAGGGCCTGGCGATCTCGTTGCGCGTCTTCGGGCTTCATAGAATATCGTGTCTCGCCCTCTCATGCGGCTGGGACCGGTCTGACCCGCCAACTTTTTCTGGAATAATCTCAAACCGGCCTGCGCAGGGCGTCGCGCAGCCAGGCCCGGCTGAAGGTCCAGAGTCGTTCTGCCGACCGCAACGAAAGGCCCAACGCCTCGGCCGCCTCGGGCAGCGTCATCCCCACGAAGTACCGGAGCTTGACGAGTTGGGCCGCGGTGGCGTCCACGGCCGCCAATCCGTCGAGCGCCTCATGCACGGCGAGCAGTTCGTCGGTGGGCGCCTGGATTTCGATGCGTGACTCGTGGAGGTCCTCGGGTGCGGCCAGGCCAGAGGCTTGGCGGACGGCTTGTTTGCGGGCGCGGTCGATGAGGATGCGCCGCATCGCCTCCGCGGCGGCGCCGAAGAAGTGGGCGCGGTTCTGCCACGTGGGCTGGGCGTCAGCGCCCAGCCGCAACCAGGCTTCGTGGACCAAGGCGGTAGGTTGGAGGGTCTGGCCGGGAGGTTCACCTGCCATTTTGTGGGCGGCCAACCGGCGCAGTTCGTCGTAGACAAGTGGCAGCAACTCCTCAGCGGCTAAGGCTTCGCCCTGTTGCACGCGGTCCAGGATGCGCGTGACATCGCTCATGGGCCGAGGGTGAAGGATCCGTGCTAAATGTCGATGCCCGAAACGCCCTCACCGCCCGAAGACGGAACCTCACGTGAAGAGGCGTGCTGAGTGACTTGTCGATTTGCAGGGCACGGAGCTTACGCCTACCTCAGGGGCGACTGTCCCAGCTCAGGACAGGCTCTACTTCCATGGAGAGAGTGAGGCAGGGAGTCTTGCTGCTCTGTCTTAGGCGGCCAATCGACTTGATGGTTTCGTCGCCATTTGGATCCTTAAGGAGTCCAACTCCTGCATGACGGCTGGCGTGATCTTTACATGCTGACCGTGCTTATGCTCACGCCCTCAACTTCGAGGGCATCGGTCAGAGCCGCTTCGATGTCGCGCGCGGACAGACCCTTGACGTAGAGCTGAGGAATCAGAGCAGCCAGCTTGTCACTCCGGCGGACCAGGCTCTGGAGCCACACACTGTCAAACGCTTCAATCGTGTCGCGGACCCGGGGCATTTTCAGATGTAACGGGCCTTCGCCAGTCTCCACCCGTTTGTCTTCGTAACCGTTGCGGTAGCCTCGCAGCAGGCCGTCCTCATGCCGTTGGTAATGGTCGCGGCCCAGGAACTCGGTCACTTCGAGTTCGACGGCTTTCTGGAGCACGAGCTGAGCACCTGGACGGATTGTCTCAGAGAGCGGTGCTCGTCTGGTGTCGGGGCTGAGGAACTGGTTTTCGAGGAGTTGGCTGGGGAGTTGGCGTTTCATGGATGTCCTTCGCTTTCTGTTTGACCGGGGCAAATGGAGTCTGTGCCCAGTCGGTTTTTACAGGAAGCTTAGGACATCACCTGATGCGCAACCGTGTCCCCAACGCAGCCAGGATGGCCGCGCGTGGCTTCAGAGGGCCCTCCCGGCCGCGGGTCACGTCCACACTTTCCGAAGTGTGGCAAAGTCGGGCGTCCTGTGATCCCAACCTCTCAGGCCTCGCTTCGCACATAGCCGTTGGCCCGGAACCACTCCACCGCGGCTTGTAGCCCCTGTTTCGGCGCGGTTTGCGGCAGACCAAGCTCGCGAATCGCCTTGGCCGGGTTAAAGAACATCTTGTAACGGGCCATGCGCACGCCGGCTAACGGAGCCTTGGGTGGTCTGCCCGTGAAGCGGGAAACCATTTCGTCCAGATGCGCGGCAGTCAAGGCGACCAGGTAAGGAACCCGGAATCGCGGTGCAGGGAGGCCGGTGATTTCCGCCAGGACATCCAACGCCTGTTTCATGGTCCAATTGCCTTGGGCATGGCCAAGGATATAGCGTTCACCGACTCGCCCCTTTTCAGCGGCCAGAATGTGGCCAACCGCCACGTCACGCACGTGGACCCAGTTGAGCCCGGTGTCGAGGTAAGCCGGCATTTCGCGGTTGAGGAAATCGAGGATGACCTTGCCGGTGGGCGTCGGCTTCGCGTCGCGCGGACCGACCGGCGCGCTCGGATTCACGATGACGACTGGTGCGCCATTCGCGGCCCACGCCTGGGCTATCTGCTCGGCCTTCCACTTGGAAAGCTTGTAGGGGTTGCTCATCTGAGTCTCGCTCACCGGCGCGGTTTCGTCGGTTGGAATGAGCCCACCGTTGATCTCCTTCGGCAGGCCAATACAGCCGACGGTGCTCGTATAGACAATGCGCGCGCAGCCCGCTGTCGCCGCGGCTTCGAGGACGTTCCTTGTGCCGTCCACGTTGGCAGCATACATCGGCGCGTAGTCCGGCAACCAGAGATGATAACTGGCGGCCACATGAAAGCACCAGTCGCAGCCGTGGAGCGCCCGGGTCAGCCCGCCACGATCCAGCACGTCGGCGGGAATCTGCTCGCAGTCAACTCCCCCCAGTCCGATCAGGTTGCTGCTGGGGCGAACCATGGCCTTCACTCGATGGCCACGAGCCACCAGTTCGCGCACCAGGTTCGCGCCAATGAACCCCGCCGCACCGGTAACAAGGCAATTCACGAGTCCGCCTGTAACGTTTCAGTTGGCGTGGTCGGATAACCGCGCCGATGCTCCACGCCAGGACCGGATGTAGCGGATTCATCGCGACGGAGAAACAAAAATGTGAAGCGGACAATGAATCTGGACCATCGCTGATCTACTGGGGTTGCGGTCCACACGCCCGGCCCAGTGCAACCGGCGGTGAATTTGGCTTCCGCCTCGAACCGATCCCGCTAGGCTCCCCTTGTGAATGTTCGAGTTCGTGGACGCTCCCGCCATTATCGCACGGTGGCTTTCGACCCGCGCCGCAACGCCGTGCTCCTGATCGAGCAGCGCTTGTTGCCGCACACATTCAAAGTCGTAGCGACGCGGGATTACCGGGAGACGGCTCGGGCGATCAGGGACATGGTGGTGCGCGGGGCGGGCGCCATCGGGGCGACGGCTGCGTACGGGCTGGCGCAAGGCGCGCGCGCGTTTCACGGTCGGGATCTGACCAGGTTCACTGCGCACATCGAGGTCGTTTTCCGCGCGCTGGCGGCCGCGCGTCCCACGGCCGTGGATCCGGTCAATGCGCTGTACCGCGTGCGAGAGCAAATGAGCGCCGGCAACAACGTGGTTGAGCAACAACGCCTCGCGTTGGTCGCGGCCGAAGAATTCGCCGAGGAAGAGGTGATCCAGTGTCAGGGCATCGGCCGGTGCGGTGCGCGCCTGATTCGCGATGGCATGCGCATCTTGACTCACTGCAATGCGGGTTGGCTGGCTTTTGTGGACGTTGGCTCAGCGACGGCGCCGCTTTACGCCGCCCAGGCGCAAGGCAAGCGGTTTCACGTCTTCTGTGACGAGACCCGCCCGCGCTGCCAGGGCGCGACGCTCACGGCCTGGGAGCTGGCCCAGCAGGGCCTCTCGCATCAGGTGATCGCGGACAACGCCGCGGGACATTTGATGCAACGAGGCGAGATCGATCTGGTGATCGTGGGCGCGGACCGTGTCGTGGCTCGCACTGGCGAGGTCGCCAATAAGATCGGGACCTACACCAAGGCGGTGCTGGCGCACCGGCACGGCATTCCCTTCTACGTTGCGATCCCGTTTTCGACGATCGACTGGCGTTCAAGGAACGGTCGCGATGTCCCGATTGAGGAGCGGGACGAGTCAGAGGTGCTTGGCGCCTGGGGAACCATCCAGGAACCAAAGGCCGATCGTGGGCGACTGGTTCAGGTGCGAGTGGCCAATCCCACCAGCGGGGCGCGCAATCCCGGATTCGACGTGACGCCGCCCGAGTTGATTACTGGGCTCATCACGCCAATCGGTCGGCTCAAGCCACGCGAGCTCTGGGCCAAGCGCGAGCAACTCGGTGACCAACGCTCGGCGGGACCCGGCAGGACCAGGACTGGCGAAACTTGAACTTGCGCGCGTCTCGGCGTTGACTATGCTGCGCTGGATCGGCGGCGGGGTAGCCAAGTGGTAAGGCAGGGCTCTGCAAAAGCCTTATGCGTCGGTTCGATTCCGACCCTCGCCTCCAAGCTAAGTGGCTTGGAAATGCGTGACTTACGCAGCGATGAACGTGGATGGTCAACAGAAGTGTCAACAAACTCAGTACTCCCTCAGTACTCTGGCACTACTCGCACGTACTCTCCCCGTACTCGCTACCGCGTCGGAATTCCTCTGTGGTACGCTCCTTAACCGTGAGCGAACCGATGCAACAGAGATACCGTTTGTTTCTCCGACGGGGTTCCGTCTATTACTTCGTTGACAACCTGACCGGGCGGCAGGAGAGCCTTGGGACCAAGGACCGCAAGGACGCCGAGCGGCTTGTGCACGCCAAGAACGAGGCCCATCGTCAACCGCTGCTGAACCTCCGGATCGCCCGGGCTTACCTGGCCGCAGGCGATCCCTCGATGGTCACCCGCACCTGGCAGGAGGTGATGGAGGAGATCATGAGGACGAAGGAGGGCGAGACCAAGTCGCGTTGGCTGCGTGCCTCGAAGGACCACGCCTTTGACTCGATTCGATCTGTGAAGGTGTTCGAGACCCGGGCTGATCATTTCCTGAAAGTGCTCGCGGAAGGCAGGGTGGCGACGAATGTGTTCTTGCGGCGCCTGCACAATTTCGCTCTCGACACGAACTGGCTGTTGGCCCCTGTGCTGCTCAAGCGACAATGGCCGCGCCCGCGCTACCAGGAGAAGCGAGCGATCACGCTGCAAGAGCATAGGCGGATCGTCGAGTTGGAGCAGAATCCGGAGCGGAGAGCCTTCTACGAACTGGCGTGGCATCTGGGCGCGGCGCAATCAGACCTCGCTCACCTGCAAGCCGAAGATGTTGATTGGGAGAACAAGGTTATCAGTTTTGCGCGGCTGAAGCTCCGGTGGCGCGGCCAGCAGCCGTGTCAGTTTTTCTTCGGAGACGAAGTACAGACGCTGCTTCAGAGTCTGCCGAAGACCGGGCCGTTGTTCCCGAAACTCCGGCCGATGCAGGCGAGCCATCGGGCGACGGAGTTCCAGCGCGCCTGTCGGCGAGCGATGATCAGCGGGGTGACGCTGCACAGTTTTCGGTGTGCCTGGGCAGAACGGGCCAAGCAGGCCGGCTATCCGGAACGGTTCGCGATGGAGGCTCTGGGGCACAACAGCCAGGCGATCCATCGGGCGTATTCCCGAAAGGCCAAGCTGAGGCTGCCGGCGCTCGAAGAGTACGAGAAGACGCTGGCGCAGACGAAGATCATCCCAATGCCGCTGCCAAAGCACGAAGCGCCGGCCAAATCCCAGTGATGGCAGATACGGCCTCAAGCCCTGATGACTCTCATGATTCCCTCCCAACTGCAGCGTCCTGGATTTAGGTTCGTCCTGATTCCACGGGTCGCTAAAGCCCCGTGTGAGAAGCAGTGGACGACCCGTAACCACTACCGGTTCGACGACCCGAAGCTGACCGAGTGGCTGGCGCAGGGCCAGGTTCTCAATCATCAGCTCCAGCCGGGACCGGAACAAGACCCGGGCAAAAGCAACTGTCAGTGTCCGAGCCAGGCGAATCACGGCACGAGCATTGCCGGCGGGTGGCCAATGGGCAAGGCAAACGCCGCCCCTGAGGTGACCGAAGGCCCACGGAGTCAGCCACCACGGAATAATGTCGAGGGACAGGGTCTCCAGGTATCCCTCCGCACTCTGCCGATGGTGTTGACCGCAGACGCGCACGCATGGTGAGGCTCGACCGGCGCAAAGGATTTTGGGTTGACAGGCGGGTTGACACATGTAAACAATGCCTGAGTTCACAACCGTAAACGATGTGACCTATGCCCGAGCGCAAGATTCCCAGAATCTCCGACACCGAATGGGAATTGATGCGCATCGTGTGGGCGCATCGGCCCTGCACCTCAGCCGAAATCATCGCGACGCTCAAGCGGCAAGACCCAACGTGGCACCCGAACACCGTCAAGACCCTACTGAACCGGCTGGTGAAGAAGCAGGCGCTCGGGTTCCAGCCGGAAGGCCGGACTTATCTCTACGTGCCACTGGTCAGTGAGAAGGACTGCGTCCAGGCCGCGAGCGATTCCTTTCTGGAACGGGTGTTCGGCGGTTCACTCCGGCCATTACTATTGCACTTCGCCGAACGGAAGAAGCTGTCTTCCGCGGACCTAGCGGAACTGAAACGGGTCCTGGAGGAGAAAGGCTAGCCCGATGGGCACCATTGAATGTGCGAAATGCGGACGTCTCAATCCGCAGGACGGGCACAAGTGCGAGGGTTGCGGTCACCACCTCTATGTGGTGTGCTCCTGCTGCGGGCAGCGGATCCCACGTAAACACCGTCACACACACCGCCGCGCCCTGGACTTGAGTGCACATGGTGGGGTCGGCCCGGCAGAGGCCTCGGACTTGGTGCTTGGCGTTGGAATGCTGGTGGTGGGGCTGGGGATCTTGGTCCTGGGCGCGTCGTGGCCGGTGTTGCAAGACTGGCACAAGGAGTGGGCGGAACAACGGGCGATTGAACAGGCGCGGCAGTTGGCGCCGGCTGAGATCGCTGGGCGAATGCGGAACCGCTAAGCACATGGTCCACACCATCCAGAGCGGTGTCTTGTCGTGGCTGTTCCGAGTTTCGTGGCAGGCCTCGGTGCTGATCGTTCTGGTCTTGCTTGTGCAGTAGCTTTTCCGCAATCAGCTTGCCGCCCGCTGGCGATACAGCCTCTGGTTGGTCGTGGTAATCCGGCTGGCCTTGCCGGTCTCTCTGGAGAGCGCAATCAGCCTATTCAATTATGCCAGGCTCACGAAGCCATCCGCGGTCCAAGCGGAACCCGCCGGTATCCATTCTCCGGCTGTGTTATCGCAGCATCAGCTACCGGAAGCAGCGCATATTGAACAGCAAGCAGAGCCGCTCCGACGCCTCGATCTGCCTATCGAAGTGCCGCGGGAGACGCACGGAGCCGCCGCCCCACAGGGAACCGAAGCACGCCCGCGGCTTTCCCAAAACTGGTCAATCACGACCTGGATTGCCGCACTCTGGTTAGCCGGGGTTCTCATTCTGTTGGCGCGCCTAATCGCCGATTCCTGGAGACTCTCCCGCAAGGTCTCGCGAATGCACCCTCTCCAGGAGGAGGGCGTGGCTCAACTACTGGATGACTGCAAGCAGTTGCTAGGAGTCCGGAGGCCCATTGGTTTACTGCAGGCCGAGGAACTTGCGCTCCCGGTGCTCTATGGGCTTTTCCGCCTGCGGCTCCTGCTGCCCGCTGGCTTCGCCCAGAGTTTCTCACGGGAGGAGCTGCGCTTTGTCTTCTTGCATGAACTAGGACACGTCAAGCGTGGCGACAGCACGATGAACTGGGTGATGACCCTGCTCCAGATCGTTCACTGGTTTAACTCACTGGTGTTGTTTGCGTTCAGCCGGATGCGCCTAGATCGGGAGCTATGGCCACAAAACTCCGTTGGATCGCTGGGTCAGGCGGCTTTTTGAAATAGGCGGCAGATTGATTCCGGGAACGTCGGGACGGCGACGAGTTGGCGGATTTTCGAAGGAACTTTCTCCAG
>Ga0315274_10015505_pt1 | contig 10794 bp, 7 predicted proteins | sample YL17G02_20_MG_FD_203700 | JGI IMG/M metagenome (GOLD analysis project Ga0315274, IMG submission 203700) | Sediment microbial communities from Yellowstone Lake, YNP, Wyoming, USA - YL17G02_20 | ecosystem: Environmental > Aquatic > Freshwater > Lake > Sediment | place: USA: Wyoming | collected...
TCCGGCGTGTGTCGCTTCCCGTTCATCTTCCTTGCTCCTCCAGATTCCGTCCAGGTCCCCAAATCCTAACATATCACCTGGACCCGTTCTTGGGGGCAAGGCCAGACGTACGATCTCGCCCTGGCGATCCTGAACGAGGAAGTCGAGCACGAATCCTGGTTCAGCGAATTCCTGGGCGAGGGGCCCTCTGGCCATTTCCTGCGCCGCGGCGAGACCTCTCCATTCGTGTCCAAATTCCTGAGGTAAAGTCGCAGTCGGGAGTGCAGCCGTTGCTGTGACAGAGCTGCGACCTCGGCTGTGACGCGATGAACGTCAGACTCCGGTTCTTGGCCGGGGTCGCCTCCCCTGCTTGCCGCCATCAAACTGGGTAACCGACAGAGCCGTGAACCGAGATAACACGCGGGCGCAGGTCCACGTCTCAGTCCGAGAAAGGGCCCCCCACGCCATGTGTAGGGCGTCGCGCCCTGCTCCCCGACCTTACTCCGCACAGAGCTAGCGGCTGGGTGGACACCTGAACTCACACGCCTCGTCATCGTTGGCCCAGACAGGCGCGGCAACCGGGCATGTGGGCCGATACCGGCGCATATGAGCCTAACGTCTCAGGTTCCAATCGGGAGCCCGCCACCGAGCGTGCCAGGCTGGTGCCGTAGCCGAGGTCGCAGGCTCGTAGCGGGGGCGTGCTACGCAGCAATGCATAACGCGCTCGCCAGCGTGCTGGTGAGGCGGTGGAGGCTGCCAGGGGTGGGACGACGGTTAGCCGCGGGGGCGTAAAGCGGAACTCACTCGGCTGTCAGAGAAGGGTTCCATCCGCGATTGGTGGGGACACCACACAGGCCACTCAGTGTCTGCATCCCTGAGCTTCTTGACGGTCTGCCCAGCTTCTGCGACGCTGAGGCAGGCCCCACGCGCTCTGGCCCGCTGTGAATGTGCAGGGAGATGCCGTATGACGCGGATCCAGCTCACCTACGCGATCCTGGCAACAGTCTGCTGGGGGAGCTACATCGTCGTTGCCAAGGTCGCGTCCTCTGAGAAATACTGCAACGTCCCAGCTCGCTGGACGATGCTCCTCATGGGCCTGGGGATTCTTGTAGTGTTCGCGTCGTACTGGCGCTTTGCCACCGCGGTTGCATTCCAACCGAGCGTTCAGTCGGTGGCTGCCAGCGCGGGCGCGGGAGTGCTTTGGGCCACCGGGATGGTGCTCGCGCTCCTCGCACTTCGAGAGGGGGCGGAGGTTGCGCGGCTGGTCCCGCTCTACAATGCCAACACGCTTGTGGCGCTCGTCCTCGCGATTACCGTCCTGCGTGAGATACCGGAGTCGCGGGAGATCCTCAGACTCAGCCTGGGGGGTGTGCTCATCGCCATCGGAGGGTTACTGGTCGCGCGCTAGGGGCCGAGGGCCGGCCCCGGCTGCTGGCAAGGCGCTCGCAGACGGCGCTGCGTCTTGTGCCTCAGGCCGGTGCGACAGCTTCCGGCCTTCCCTGGCGACGATACTGGCCGGGCGTGCAGTTGTATTCCTGGACGAAGGAGTGGTGCAGATGGCTGGTGTCAGCGAATCCTGCTCGCTCCGCGATGCTCGCCAGCGGCAGGTCGGAGGTCAGCAGCATATTGGCCGCGAACGCGATGCGAGCGCGTTTGCGAAAGGTCTTGAAGCTCACCCCCATGGTCTCATGAAAGAGCATAGTGAAGCGTGATCGGGCGAGGCCACATGCCCGGGCGGCCTCCTCGCGGGAGACAAGCTCCGGCGTCCGCTCGTGCAGCAGGGTGAGAGCGGGCATGACCCGGCTCAGATTGCCGTTATAGCCGGCTGCTTTTGCTCTGGCGGCGCCTGGGGGATGCCAGCCGCGACGCAGGTAGAAAAGCAGGCGCAGCAAGTCGAGTCTAGCCGCGCATTCCCAGCCGTCCTTCTTGGCTTCGACCTCTCTCTTAAGCTCCCGGGCAATGGCGGTCACCATCTGCCGCGTTTCAGGTGTCGTTACCAGCGGCCGATCGCCGGGCCGGGTGGCGAAAAGGGTCAGCCAGGGCGTGTCTCCAAGCATCTCCTCCCCCAGGAAGGACGGCAGGAACACGAACACGAGGTTCTCGGTGTCCGGCTCGACGATCCGGTAGGTGTGTGGTTCCGACATCGCGCACATCCACACATCCCCCGCGTGGCCCGGGATCAGGCAGCCATCGAGCTGCACCTCCTCGCGTCCAGCGAGGACGATCCCGACTTCCATTCCAGCATGGATGCTCATGGTCGGAGGGCCGACCGTGGGATGGCGGTGGCTCGCCGCCCACAGCGGCGCCGCGGCCGTAAGTTGGTAGTCGGGGTTGTAGAACTCGAGCCATGACGGTCGGGATGGCGGGGGAGTATTGGCATCCCTGCGGCTCGTATGCGCTGCCGCTGTGCTGCGTGGCTTCTTCATTCTGTTCGGACTGCCTCCAGCCACGTCGCCGGCGAGGCATTGGCCTATCTTACAATAAGCTTGGCCCTGCAGTCAATGACGCAAGGGCCACCGGCTGGGATAATACTTCTGTGCCAGACCGAGCCGACGGCAGCAGGTGCTCTTGGCCGGCAAGGGGGCCCCGGGATGAGTGGGGGCTGGCTGGTCGCCGAAGGGATGCCGACGCCGGCTGAGGAGGTGAGACCACGCCCTACGGCCTGTGCTGGCGGACATGATCAGGAGAAGCATTATCTTCAGTTGGAGGAGGCAAAGCCGCCATGATGAGGAAATCCAAGGCGTTTACGCTGATTGAGCTGCTGGTAGTCATCGCGATCATCGGGATCCTGGCAGCCATGGTGTTCCCGGTGTTTGCGCGCGCTCGTGAATCGGCCCGAAAGACTGTCTGTCTTTCCAATGTGAAGAACATCGCCCTCGCAGTCCAGATGTACCTGGCTGACAACAACGACACCCTCCCCCCCGGTGAGCACAACGCTGGAGTCCTCACTTACTTCGAGGCCATCCCGGGTGGCGAGAACCCCGACGCGGCGTACTACCCGACGTGCACATTCCATTCCAACCCGTACCTGCGCTGGCCGGTGATTCTGGACGAGTATGTCAAGAACCGCGACGTGTGGCGGTGCCCCAGTGCCAAGATGCAGGGCGGCGCCGCCTTCATGATCCCGGTGCAGGACTGGCTGGGCTACCTGCGGGCCAACGAAGGCGCGTGGGGTGCAGCAGGTGGCTATCAGTGGATGATCTGCTCCACCACCTGGCCGGCTGGCTGGGGCGGTGACATAACCGACACCATTGCCCAGAGTTCCTATGCGGTGGACGCCGGTTCTCTCGGTGGTGTCGCCAGGAGCAACAAGGCCTTCGTCCAGTCCATCGCGACCGGTGAAGAGGGCAGCACGGAGTTGAAGCTCGCCGCGGTGAATGACCCGGTCACGCACATCGTCTGCGCTGACGGTGGCTCGCAGACGAAGGTGATCCAGGTGGCGTTGGTGGCCTATCCGGACATCTGCATGCTGCAGTGCGGGAATTCCCAGTGCGGCGGCTGGGTGGACTGGGTTGCGTGCGCATCGACGGCAGCCGACTGCGGGCTCTACAACAAGGCTCCCGGCAACGGAAGCTTCCAGCTCGACCCGAACCTGCGGAAGCCCTACTCGCGGCATCTGGGTGGGGTCAACCTGGGGTTCCTCGATGGCCATGCAAGCTGGATGAACTCCGAGATGGTCCTGAACAAGCTCAGGGAAGAGGAGCTGACCGGCGCAGCGAGCTGGGGGCCCCTCTCGACCTGTGGATTCCCGGCCAAGTACCCTGGAGTCCCGACGATCTTCTAGGCCCGTCTGAGGGAGTGTGTTCGGCAGGAGAGCGGAGCGCGCGCTCGGCGCGCTCCGCTTTACCGGCCCGGGTGCGGTCTCAGGGACAAACCACTGTCTTCGCTTCCGCTACTGCTGACGTTGGATGCGGACAGGTGTGGAGGAGAGCGACATGATGCGCGCGGTTCGATCGCGACTGCGGCTCTGGGGCAAAGAGGGCGATGCCATCGTCGTGGATACCGAGCGGCCCTGGCGGCTGGTCTTGTGGGAGAAGGCCCAGTACGTGCCCTGTTGGGATCTCGGGGGCGACAGCTGGTTCTCCACCGAGTGGCTGGAGACGCACTCCCCGGAGAGCCCCCAATGCTGGGAGCCGATCATGGACCTGGCCTGCAACTACAGCAAGGCCGGGATCGTGGAGTCAGGTCCGGCGCGGGCCACCGTTCGCTGGGACTACATGCTCTGCGACAACCTCTACCGAGTGTTCTGGGGCAACTCCCGAGCCGAGGAACTCTACCACGTCTACCCGGACGGCCTTGCAGTGCGGCAGCTGACGGGTTGGCCTGGCGACCAGTCCGCTCTCGGCATGAACCCGACGATGTGGGAGGTGCAGGAGTTCATCCTCATCAACGGCGCGGGCGTCGATCCACGCGACAGAGTCGAGCCGATCGGGTTCACGCTGACGAATCTTGCCGGCGATACCATTGACCTGCCCTACCCCAGCACCCTCGATGACTGGACGTCGATCTGTAGCTTCCGCCCTGAGATCGCCGACTGGTCGGAGTATATCGGCGTGGTTCACCTGCGCGGGAGGCCAAGCCCATTCGTCGCGTTCCCCCGCAATCATCTGCTCTTCCCATTCGAGAACTGCACTCATTGCGGCAAGCCTCACCCGCAGATCCTCGCCTTCCCGCGGTCGCAGAACTACGCCCATTGGCCGGCGAACGACTCCAACGATTTCGTGGGGTGGACGGTGGCGAAGCCGGAGGACTACGCCAAGCAAGCGACCCACACCTCCTTTGCCTGCTGCGCCTACCACTACGGCGGCAAGACACCGCCCCGGCCAAGCTCGTGGCTGTTCCTGACCGGCGCGGTGACAGACGGCGTCGAGGAAGCGTGCAAGCTCGCCGGATCATGGCTTAGCCCGGCCGCAGTCGAGACCTCGGGGCTTTTCGAGGGCTACGCCTTCAGCGAGCGCGCCTATCACCTCCGGCCGAGGCAGTCCGGCTCGCTCGAGGTTTCCCTCAAGCCCAGCCGGCCCATCGTCAACCCGGTGCTGAGGATCTACCGCTGGCAGCCTCCAGCGGAGGTGATGCTCGATGGCAAGCGCCTGGATCCCCAGCAGTTCCGCGCGCAATCGACCGGCGAGGATCTCCTGATCTGGATTGACCGGACGCTGGAGAAGAACACCGTTCTGGAGATCCGGGCCGACTAGTACCTAACGTCAGAAGTCCGAGCATGTGAGCGCTAGGCACATAGCGCCTGTAGCGTCGTTCTCAGGCGATCCGGGCGTTCTCAACATGCCATGGAACTTTTGTCACGTGGTACTAGGCGACCTGACGGACTCAGGGTCGCCCTGACCGACATGGTATACGAGAGGGAGCCGTCATCAGCGCCACCGACAAGACAGCTGGAGGCTGCGCGCGTGCAGTCCGACCAAGAGACCGCCGTCCCCCTCAGCCGGAGGGCGTTCCTGTTCGGCATCATCCTGGTGCCGCTGCTTTGCGTCGCGGTCGAGTATGGCGAGCTGGTCGAGCGTGTTGGCGAGTTGGTTGCCAGCTCGCTGATGATGATCGTGACCTGCCTGCTGCTGGTGTTCCTCTTGGGGAACTACCTGCTCCGGCGAGCGCAGCCACGCTGGCGTCTCACCCGCGCCGAGATGCTATACCTCTTCGTCATGCTCACTGCCGCCGGCAACATCGCCGGCGTGGGCATGGTGCAGATGCTGGTTCCGCTGCTCGGGCATATCTTCTGGTTCGCAACCCCGGCGAATCACTGGCTGCAGTTCCAGCCCTATGTGCCGACATGGCTTGTGCCCAGCACCTCCGTTCTGCCGGGGTTCTACGAGGGTGGCGCCGGCTTCTTCACCAGGGCGAACCTCAGTGGATGGGCCCATCCCGTCATCATCTGGTCGCTCTTCATGCTCGTGTTGGTCGCCTTCACTCTCTCGCTGAGCGTACTGTTCCGTCGCCAGTGGATCGAGAAGGAGCGGCTTTCGTTCCCGATCGTCTACTTCCCGCTCGAACTCACGCGTCAGGACACTTCGCTCTGGCGGGAGCGGCTGCTCTGGGTCGGGTTCGCGCTGCCGGTGATCCTTCAGTCACTCGCCAGCCTGAACTATCTCTATCCGTCGATCCCGTACATTCCGCTGAAGCCGTCACCGGAGCTGAACATCGGGCGGTTCTTCCCCCAGGACCACCCGCTCAACCAGGTGACGCTGGCCTTCTATCCGATGGCGATGGGCATCGCCTACTTCGCCCAGACGGAGGTGCTGTTCAGTTGCTGGTTCTTCTACTGGGTGGCGCGGATCGAGGAGTTGGCATCCATCGCGTTGGGCTTCCGCGGGCCGATGTCTCAGTCCGACATGCCATATCTGAACCAGCAGTCGCTCGGGGCCTATGTCGCGCTGGGAGCTGTCGCCGTGTGGCTTGGCCGGGGAGAGCTGATGCAGGCGGCCCGGCGCCTGGCGGGCAGGATGCGCGTTCGTGCGGACGGCGGCGATGCCCCGGCGGCGGCCGCGCTAGTGGCGGCTGTGGTCACAGGCATGCTGCTGGTAACGTTCTGCCTGGCCATCGGTATCCCGGTCTACATCGCGGCTCTCTTCTTCACCATCTATTTCCTGGTGGTCATCGGGTTCAGTCGCATTCGCGCGGTCGCGGGGCTGCCCTGGCTTTTCGGCCCGAATCATCCGCCGCACATCTTCATGACCTGGGCGGTGGGGCCGCGAAACATCTCGACCCAGGCATTGACCAGTTTGAACTACCTCCAGTGGTTCGACTGGGACTACCGCGGAACGGCGATGGCGCACCAGATGGAAGCGATGAAGATCTCCTCATCGGCCGGGCTGCGCACCGGGGACATGGTGCGGTCCATGCTGGTCTCTGTCGCCCTGGCAATCGTCGTCTCCTTCTTCGCGGTGCTGGCGATCTGCTATCGCTATGGGGTGGAGTCTGGCAATGTCGAGCCCTACCGCATCAACTGGGCGGGCATGCCGCTGAACCTGCTCACTACCTGGAGCGAGAGCGGGCGCGGGATCGGGTGGGACGAGATCGCGGGTGGCGCCGCCGGCGCGGCGGTGGTAGGGCTGCTCAGCATCATGCACTCGCGCTTCACCTGGTGGCCGTTCCATCCGGTCGGCTACGCGCTCTCCTGCACCTTCACGCCGCAGTGGCTCTGGTGCCCGCTCTTCGTCGTCTGGCTGTGCAAGGTGCTGATCCTGCGCTACGGAGGGGTGCGGCTCTATCGCCGCGGCATCCCCTTTGCGGTGGGCTTGATACTAGGCGACTATGTTGTCGCAATACTGTGGGCTGCCATCAGCCTGGCGACGGGCGAACGAACGTACTCGGTGTTCTGGAACTGAGGAGGTTTTCCCGATGAAGACGGATGCAATGGTGCTGGTCAAGCCGGGCCAAATCGATATCACCCAGGTCGATGTGGCTGACCCAGGCCCAGGCGAACTGCTGGTCGAGGTCAAGGCGAACGGTATCTGCCGGGGCGACATCGCCCTCTTCACCGGCGAGCTAAACTACGGCTATCCTTTCTTCCATGGCCACGAGCCGGTAGGCGTGGTGGCGGCGGCCGGACGCGGCGTTCAGGGCCTTCAGCCGGGCGACAAGGTGGCTTGCCTCGGCTCGCCATCGTACCGGCGACACATCATCACGAACCACTGGCAGGTGGCGAAGATCCCGGACCAGTCGGTTGACCTTCCCCTCTGGGTTATCGAGCCGCCCGCCTGCGCGGCCAATGGAGCGCAGTCATCAGGCTTCCAGCTTGGCGACAAGGTGGCCCTCATCGGCTGCGGATACATGGGCCTGCTCGTCTTCCAGTTTCTGCCGCGCGAGACGTTCAGCCGGCTTGTGGTGGCCGATGTCGACGCGAGCCGGCTCGCCCTCGCCCGCTCGCTAGGCGCGACCGAGACCTATAACCCGAAGGAAACAGACCTGGCGGCGCTGGCCGGCGAGGTCGGCGGCTTCGACGTAGTCATCGAGGCGACGGGCGTGCCCGGCGCGATCGACCTGGCCACCAAGATGCTGCACAACGGCGCGACGCTGAACATCTTCGGCTGGCACCCCGGCCAAGAGATGGTGCCGACGCACGACTGGCACTACAAGGGCCTCAAGGTCCTCAACACCGCGCCCATGTTCGTCCGCGACTTCACCGTCTACTTCCGCGCCGCGGTTGCTCTGATGGCAACCGGGCGGATCGACCAGAAAGACCTGATCAGTCATCGCTTCCCTCTCTCGCAGGTCAACCATGGTTTCGAGGTGGCGGCGGGCAAGAAGGATGGCTATGTAAAGGGTGTGATCGTGTTCTGACGCCCACGACGCACGCGTGGGAGCGGAGGGCAGCAGCCTGCCCTCCGCCCTGCTGCCGAAGAGTTGAACCATGACCTCAGAAGAACGCATGCTTACTGTGCTTGCTGGCCCTGTCCCAGATGGCGTGCCGACAACGCCGGACTTCGCGGCCGGGAGGGGTGTTCATGTTGTCGACAGGCGACCAGTGCGTGCGGGACACGCCCGAGGAGAACATCATGGCGCTCGTAGAGACGGCCCGGACCTATGGCCGACACTAGCCCAAGAATGCCAGGAAAGATAGCCCTGCCGCGCGGGCCGATCGACGCGTGGGGGTGGCGATGGCGCATCACGGGGACGTGCTCGTGCGATCCCGGATATGCCACGGTCGTGCTTCGGGTCAACGGCGTCGAGATCGAAGTGCCCCGCGAGGGCGAGCGCTTCTCGGTCGTCGTTCCTCTCCAGGAAGGCACGAACCACGTCGTCGCGTCCTGCCGGCACCATGACGGGATGGCGTGCAAACCTGCGCAGGCCACGCTGAAGCAGCGGCTGAGCCCGCGTCCTACGGCCACGGTTCGCCTCGATCTCGGTCCAGACGGCATCATGCTCGACGGCCTCAGCAGCGCGCCGCGTGAGGCCACCGCCGCGCCTGTCGTGAAGTACCGCTGGCGGCCGCGACCGGGCAATCCCGAGCGGCTGTCGCTGCGATGCCTGACCTCCGAACCCTCCGGCGCCTGCGCTACCGTCGCACCGCCCCGTCGCGAGGGCGAGTACTACGTCTCGCTCACGGTGACCGACGCACACGGACAGTCAGATACGGCGACAGCCTGCTTCGTCGTCGACGGGGAGAACGTGCGGCTGCCCAACATCGACACCGAGCATCCGGCCTGGGTCGAGCAGGCCGTCGTCTACGGTGTGGTGCCGCACAACTTCGGCGCGGACGGTCTTCGCAGCGTGGTCGCGCGGCTCGATGATCTCAGGGACCTGGGAATCGATGCGATCTGGCTTGCCCCGTGCACAGACACGAAGGGAAAGGGACACGGTTACGGCGTCAGCGACTACTTCGCGATCCGGCGCGACTATGGCACCAAGCGCGACTTCCGCAAGCTGGTGAAGGAGGCTCATGCGCGCGGTATTCGCGTGCTGATGGATTTCGTGCCGAACCACTCATCAGCGCACCACCCGTACATGGAGCACGTCGCCAAGCATGGCAGATCGTCGCCCTACTACGCGTTCTACGAGTGGCACGACGATGGCGAGCACTTCGCCCATTACTTCCATTGGCGGCATCTTCCGAACCTCAACTACGACAACCCCGAGGTCCGCGGTTGGATGACGGAGGCGTTCTCCTACTGGGTGCGCGAGTTCGACGTCGATGGGTTCCGCGTCGATGCCGCGTGGGGTGTGAAGCTTCGACGACCCGACTTCTGGCCGGAGTGGCGGCGAGAGCTGAAGCGGATCAAGCCGGACCTGCTGCTCCTCGCGGAGGCGAGCGCGCGTGACCCCTACTACTTCACCCACGGCTTCGACGCCGCGTACGACTGGACCGACGACCTGGGAAAGTGGTCGATGGAGCACGTCTTCGAGGACCAGGACCAGATCGTCTCCCGACTCCACGCCGCGCTCACGAACGAGGGCAGGGGGTTCCACGAGGACGCTCTCATCTTCCGGTTCCTCGACAACAACGATACCGGTCCCCGGTTCATCACGCGCCACGGCCCGGGGATGGAGCGGGTCGCGGCCGCCATGCTACTGACGCTGCCAGGCCTGCCATGCATCTACACGGGGCAGGAGGTGGGGGCCGAGTTCGAGCCCTACAAGACGCTGGTGCCCATCTCGTGGGAAGACCGAGACGGCCTGCGCCGCTACTACGAGCGACTTATCTCCCTCCGCAGACGCTTCCCGAGCCTGCACTCGCGCAAGTGGGAGGTGCTTCCGGTCGAATCGGAGCATCAGGTGTATGGTTACCTACGGGGTGGCGCGGCCGACGATCAGCCAGTGCTCGTGGTGCTGAACTTCTCTGACGCACCGACGAGAGCCGAAGTGAAGCTCCCCGAGCGGCACGCGGGCTGGGTTCGCGGACGGGGGCTCACCGACCTGATCTCGGGGAGACGAGTGCGAGTCACGGGCACCGGGCGCGAGCGGCTATGGCTCGACCTGCCGGGGCATTCGGCTCAGTTGTTAGTGGTGGAAGACGACCTTTTGCGCTACTGACGTCACTGGCCAGCGTGTGTCGAGGGCCTGTAGGACCGCCCTGGGCGAGTGCTGGGCTTGCTCCGGCTGACTCCCTCCCGTATGATCTGGGGCCGGTAGGCGGCGCCTTCGGGCGCCGTTCTCTGTTTGGGAGTCAGTGCGTTGGAGATCTATGAGGCGTCGGTGTCATTGATGGTACGGGCCCTGGTGTAGCGGTCAACCGACGCTGAAACCACCCTGAGCCGTTCTGATGGGAGCAGTTGGCGATGGGGATGATACTGGATCTTACCGCCACGAGACCGCGATGTCGGCACAACGATGGGGGAATGGCCTCCGGTGGCGTGCGCATAC
>Ga0315274_10015506_pt1 | contig 10794 bp, 4 predicted proteins | sample YL17G02_20_MG_FD_203700 | JGI IMG/M metagenome (GOLD analysis project Ga0315274, IMG submission 203700) | Sediment microbial communities from Yellowstone Lake, YNP, Wyoming, USA - YL17G02_20 | ecosystem: Environmental > Aquatic > Freshwater > Lake > Sediment | place: USA: Wyoming | collected...
CTGATTCCGAGGACGGTGATGTACCATCCCTGCGTCGGAGGCACGATTTCCGGGTTTTCCGCCCCTATGTTCTGCCAGTCCCAGGAGACTCTTATGCCGGGGCCGTGGCCGGTGGAGTCGTCTGTGAAAGAGAACGATCCGTCGTCTATGTAGAAGCAATTCTCAGTCGAATATACTCCGGTCACCCTTCCCCAGCACTTTACGAGCGGTCCGATGTTATACAGCCCGTAGCCGTCTGGAACGTTCACTCCCAGCGTCAGCACATTGAAGTCAGATCCTCCAAGTGCCCGATTGTTCATGCCAAGTGGGGTGGGGACGGGTTCACTGGGAGTGACAATGCCAATGCCGTCGGAACCTGCGTCTATCCATCGCTCGCCGCTTGAGAGGGTATTGATGGTGCCTGTGACATCTACTGTGGCATCTCGCTCAGCCGCCTCGGTGCCGCTGTATACAACGAGAATGCCCGCGCTTCTGTCGGGTTCCTCGACATAAAGGCGATCCCCAGAAAGATCCGAGCGATCCGCCGTTACGACCTTGCCTGGAAGTGATACATCTGCCCCATCCGAACACGTTCTGGCATAGGCTATGGTCCCTTCCGCCGCGAGCTGGATGCTGCCCTCGTAGACTTGTGGATCGTAGCCCGGACCGCTGTTGACGCAAAGGACCGCGGTGCCATTCTCCTCACGAAGCTGACCGCTTACCTTGTTCACACGGTCGGTATCGCTGACTTCAGTCTGGCAGTAGACTTTCAGGGTGTCCTGGCCAGCGTCCTCCCCCATGATGAAGTAGTTGCCGCAGGTCTGGTCATATCCTGTGGAGACTATCGGCTTGCACTCGAACTCGGCCAGTCCAAGGAAGTCACCATTGGCGAGGGTTCTGACACCGCCGACAACATCCCCTATGCTTGCATAGTGAGTCGGGCCCCTGGATGGAGTGGTGTTAGGCTCAGGGGATGAAGGGGATGTGGGTGCAGGGGTCTTTCCTTCCGGGTGAATCGTCAGGTCTACCATCCACTCCCAGGGCGTAGGTTCGAGCAGGCCCTTTATGAGCGGCCCGTGCAGGAGAAGATTGCCGTCCTCGTCCGTGTAACCGAGCACGGTCGGTTCAACTATCGCGCGATTGCCGTTGCTCAGGGTGGAGATAGTCCCTTCTATATCCACGAGCTGCCCCAGCCTGAGCCTGGAAGATGGAGGAGTGAGCACTATGATGCGGTCCTCCGCGGAGAAGCATTCGCGGACGACAAGATAGGCCGGGGTTTGTTTGGCCCGTATCTTGTCCACGATCACAGCATCGAGGTAGACGTGCGATCCGTCCCTGAGGGAAACCGCATGGCCTATCGTTCCAGGCCTTAGCATCCAGTCAGGCAGGCCCGATGCCAGGCTTGACAGCAGCAGGATCAAGGCTGCGACGACGACGGCTGCCATTAGCCTGTTCCTACGCATAGCTGGCCTGCCCTTCTGTGAGCTGTTTGCGGCGGAATACTGACAGAATCTGTCGGAGAACTCAGTGGTTGGTTGAAGGATCGCGGTAGTCGCGGATCGAAGGAGGGTATTGCACCTACAGAGCAAACGCATCCCTGCGCCCCTTTCCCGGCAAGCCGGAGAAGTTGCCCCGATACTGCAGGCACGCCCTACTATTAGCAGACAGACGCCTAGTTGTCAATAGTTTGGGCAGAAATTTTGCAGAAAACTTCTGTGGTCCTAAGGGTCGGGGCAAGACTGCCTGCTGGTGGAGGTCCGTACAAAAAGAATCCCGTCGGGCTTGGGAGCCTGACGGGCCCCGCGAGGGCTGGGAACCCTCCTTGGGATAGTAGTTACCACAACACTTATAGGAAGGAGAAAAAGATGTTCTCTCCGGCAGTAGTAGCTGCAAAATCCGTGCCAATCCCCGCATTTCTGCTGGGACCAGCAAGAATTATTTGCAGCCAACTCGAAATCCGACGCGCTTGCGCCGCTTTCGCTGCCAACTGGCATTATCGGAAGGAATCTCGCTCTACTGGAGGAGCGCCGCCGTTCTAAGCGGCAGCGCAGCGGGGGAATGACATCCAGTTACCAGGTTTCGCTGCGGCGGGAGATAAGCCATCCGACTATCAGCACGATGGCAATCCCAGCCCCGACCACCGCAGCGGGCCAGAGCGCCCGCTTTGGCGATTGGCGAGCCGGTCCCAGCCCAAGCGCGGCACGGGGATCGGCGCGACCCGTCACCACTGACCGCCGGACGAACTCGAAAAGCCCCTTCCTCCCCAGCTTCTGCTCGATGTATTGGAAGGAGAAGAGCTTTCTCTTGTAATCCTCCGGAATGGTGACCTGCTTCATCCTCGGGTCGCCGGTCCTGCCATAGAGCCGGCTCTCCTTGCCTGTCGAGAAGTAGACCCCAGCCCCTTCCTGGAACCATCGCGGAAGCTCACCCTGTGCGGCTAGCGTAATGTAGGCGTGAACCATCTCGTGCGCGAGGTTGTCAACGAGCTCATCGTGGTAGGGAGTCTGAAGCAGTGCAATATACCGGCCCTTTATCGTCACTCCGCGGACCTGTCCGCCCTCAGAAGTGGCCACACTGCGGAATATGTCTGCTACCTCCGGAGGCATGGATGGGACGGATGCATACTTCTTGACGAAGACAAGCCCAGGCGGAGGAGGGATCTTCACCCACTCCCTGAGCTTGACGACCGATTTCACGTTCGACGTGGAGAGAAGATAGGTGTCGCCGGTCAGAAACTCCGCAGCCAGGGCAGCCTCCCGGCGCAGTCCAGCGTAGTCGGGCGGCAGGAACGGAACCGAGTCAAGCTCCCGCACGACCTTCTCGCACTCGCGAGCGAAATCCCTCGCCGAATCGGCCTTCTCAAATACTGGACTGGCTAACCGCGCGAGCTGTCCATTCGCAGCCAGGCGAGCGACGGTCGGGCAGCGCGAGAGAACCGCGTCACTATCTGGAAACAAGCTCTGCGGCGACGCAGCCTGAGCGGTCACGAGCAGGATTGGGATGAACAGGACTGTTCTTAACACGTCACGGCACCTGGTTAATCTACGCCTCTCAAGCGGTCGCCGGTTCCACTACTCGGCCCGCACAACGAGCTTGCCCCCGGCGCCAAGCGTGAGGGCAGAGGAAAACTCGATCCTGACCTGCCCCTGATCATACGTCCAGGTGGAGTCCACAGGTTTGCCGTCTGCCGTGGCCTCGACATGCGACGGCTTGCGGCGCTCTGCACGCCAGGCGAACGTAAATGACCGCAGAGTCAGCTCTCCCCAGGCAAGAGCCAACTCCTCCGACTGGGCATGCCCATCGCCGGTCTCGGAGAACGTCCCCCAGCCATGGGAGGTGATGAAGAACGACCGGAATGGCATCGGGAGCCTTGGAGCGAACGAGATAGCGCCCTGCGGCGCGTCGTAGTGGTACCCGGCCACGGCCTCGATCAGCCACCAGCTCGACATTGGCCGAGCGTAGTGATCGCCGCACTCCACCTCGTTCCACGGGTTGCGCTTGGTCCCATCGTACCGGTCGCGCGCGGCCTTGGCGATCTGCAGACCCTCGTCCACCATGCCTTCCGAAATCATCAGGCCCGCGACTTCGTATTCGACGCCAGTCCACACTTCATCAGAGTAGAGGATCGCCTCCTTCTCCGGCCTTCCGCCTTTCGGCCAGGTGCAGTTCAAGAGGCCCATATCGCCCGGGCTGGCGAAGATTCTGGGGGCTTGCGTGAAGCCAGCGAAGTCGTGCCGGAAGTTGCACTTGTAGATGCTCGCGAGCGCGGAGCGGACGTGCTCCGGCGGGAGGATGTGCCCAAGTCCGACGATCCCGGCCCACCACTGGCCGATGAGCTGGTCCGACAGGCACCCCTTCCCATACTGGGTCTCCGGATAGCGCTTTTCGTCGTAGATCTGGACATAGTACTCGCCATCGAACGTCTCGGAATCAAGCTTTGCGCGACCTTTGTCGTAGCGTTCCCGGTAGCTCTTCGCCAGCTCTGGCTCGCCCATCACCTTCGCCATCTCCTCAGCCGCGCGAAGCGAAGCAAGGAAGAAGCCCGTGATGTAGCTGTTGTGGCCGTAAACGTTGCAGTCGTAAGTGTTCCACTGCGCGCCGTCCATAACGCCGTCGCCGTCCTCGTCCCATCTGGTGATCGCATACCCCATCGCCCGCTTGATCCCGGGCCACAGCTTTCTCAGGAACTCCAGGTCGCCGGACTGGAGATACTCGCGATACGTTTTCAGGATTGTCCCGCACTGGCCGTCCGCAGCCGCTGCGTCCTTCCATCGAGGCAGGTATTTGGGCAGAACGGTCCGGTGGGGGATTTCGCCGCTCTCAAGCAGTTGAGCGACAATGTCCGTATCCCGCATGGTCCGTTCGAGATCGGGGAAGAGCCGGGAGAGGGTCATTTCGTAGTTCCAGACGTGGGTGCAGTTGAGCGGACAACAGCCGCCTGTGCCCTCGGGACTGCCGGTGCTCGCGCCGCAGCAGCCCTCGAAACCGTGGAACGTGCCGTCCTCGTTCCACAGGCACGTCGTGCTCCTGATCGTAGAGATCTGGCTGGAAACACAGTCGAGGAGCCAGTAAGGGAGGGTGCTGTCGTAAAATGTCTTGCGGAAAAGTCGAGTCTCCCCGGCCAGCTTCTCGAAATTGTGCACGACGTAGTCGAGGACCTGTGGCGCGCCGCTGAACCATGCGCCGTAAGCGTTGCCCATCCAGAAAAGGCTTTTCTCGTCCGGGATGCCGAATCCGCCCTGACCCCAGTTGACGTAGTGGTTCGGGAAGTGCCAGGCGTAGATGAATGTGACCGTTTTCTCGTCGCCCGGCCCAAGCTCGATCGGAGCAGCGAGCGCAGCGTTGTGGGTCTTGCCCTTCGCGCTCGGCTCGGAAGCCTTCACGTTCGCGAGCGCGCCGTCCTGAGAGAAGTCGGCCCAGAACGACTTCAGATCATCCCAGGAGGCGAGGTACGTGGCGTTTTTGGACAGGACGGCAAGAACCATGGTTCCGTTTGCCGCGTCTTTGGTCGGCAGGAAGGTACCCTCCATCCAGACGGCGGTGCAACCGCCCGACTCCACGACCTCGTTCCGGTTGCCACCGTAGCCCGGAAACGAGACGCCGCTGACGTGCCCGATGCCGTCGTAGCCGACCGCGTTTTGCAGCGTCGCGGCAAGAGAGACCTGAACCTCCTCCTTGCCCGGATTATGGACCTTGAAGACGAATATGATGGCCGGCAGCCCCGAGTCCTTCGAGTTCAGCGGTATGAACGGAGAGAACGCTTCCAGACTGACCTCGACCGGCAGTTCCTTGTCCCTATAGGAAACCTCCGCTATGGGGTATTCGCCGACGTACTCCGTCGCAGCAACCCCCGGCAGCTCGGACAGGAGCCTCTTTGTCTCCTCTGGGACGATATGGTCGCTGACGCACGGCGCTGGATCGAACTTCTCGTTATAAAGAGCGGACGACTGGAGGACCCTGGCAACCGGCTTACTCTCGCCCGATTTGGCCCAGATGGCGAAGAAGCTGTCCGGGATCATGGCCTGGTGGTTCACGATGTTGAATATCTGCCACTGCCGGAGCGATCCATCTCCAGCAAGCGCAATCACCCCCGCTCCGATCCCGCCGAGGGGCATTGCGACCGACCGAAGTCGCTCGCCGCGGTAAACCCTTTCTCTCCCGCCGGTTTTGACCTGCTGTTTCCACTGTTCGAACTTGCCCATATCCCTTCCCTCCACAGGGGCCGCTGCAGGCGCCGCCACGGAGGTGGCGCTGGCCCACGCCATTACCGCCGCGACCACGACTATGCCCGCGCGCGGCTTCAACCCTTCTTCCCATCGCTCGAAGCCGCCCATGACAGTCCTCCCGAATGTTGACGGTTGAAATGCGGAGTTGACTGGAATCCTGCACTCCACCTCTTCACTTTGACCGATGGGTTCGACTATCCTCCGTTGGGGCTCAGCAGGAGCCCGGGAGTGCCGAATGCGGAATGGGGAATGGGGAATGAGGAGTGCGGAGTGGGGAATGCGGAAGGAGCGCTAGCCGAGCCGACTTGCGTGGCTCACTGCGCAGCGGTCAGTCGCCGCTGACATGAGCGACGCTCGACTCTATCTGGGAGGCCTTCTTCTTTCCGAAGTAGACATCGAGGATGGCACGGGCGACCGGGGCGGCGCCGGTGGCCCCGTGCCCGCCCTGCTCCGAGATGACTGCTATGGCGATCTCCGGATTCTCGAACGGGGCATAACAGATGAACCAGGCGTGGGGGCGCTTGCGAGGCGGGTCTTCGGCGGATCCCGTCTTTGCTGCGACGGCCACCCCCGGCAGATTGACGACCTGTCCAGTGCCGCCCGGTCCGATAACCGCCTGCCGCATCCCGTACTGAACGGCCTTGAAAGTCTCTAGGGACGCGGCCACCGGCCTTTCGGGCTGCCTCCTAAACTCACGCACGGCCTTGCCGTCCGGGCCGTGGACCTCGCGAACCATCTGCGGGCGGTACATTTTGCCGGATGTCGCGACGGCCGCCGCGACGCGCGCCATCTGAAGCGGGGTCACCTGCACATAGCCCTGGCCGATAGCGCAGATGACAGTCTCCCCCGGGTACCACCTCTGGTGGTACTTTTCTCTCTTCCACGCCTCGTCGGGAATGGTGCCCTTCCTTGTCTCACCGGGGCTGCCTACCTCGTCGGGCAGGTCAATCCCTGTGGCATAGCTCAGGCCGAAACTCCGCGCCATCTTGGCCAGTCTATTGATGCCCAGCCGGCGGCCCATCTCGTAGAAGAACACGTCGCACGACTGGGATATGGCGGTGGTGAAGGTGACACGGCCGTGCTTCCTCCAACACCGCTTGTGCCACAGGCGGTAGGTGCCGGAACAGTACAGGCTGGTCTCGGGAGTCGCGACCCCATATTCGAGCGCCGCCGTCGCTGTCACCGGCTTGAACGTCGAGCCCGGCGGGTACTTGTTTGCGACGGCCCGATTCTGCAGCGGATGGCCCTTGTTCGTGATGATCTTCATCCAATCCTCGACCTTTACCCTCTTGACGAAGATGTTGGGGTCGAAGTCTGGCTTGCTGACCATCGCAAGGACCTCGCCGGTCTGAGGATTGATAGCGACCGCGGCGCCGGTCTTGCCCTCCATGGCCCTCGCGGCGGCTATCTGGAGGTCTTTGTCTATCGTGAGAGTGATGGCCGAGCCGGGGATCGGGCGCTGGTTGCCGAGGATTCGCCTTGTTCGCCCGCGGGCGTCAACCTCCAGCTCCTGCCCTCCGTCAACGCCGTGCAGAAGCGTCTCGTACTGCTTCTCGATGCCGGACTTGCCGACGCAGTCGCCTGGCTTATAGCCGACACCCCTCCGCTCGAACGCCTCTAGCTCGTCCTTGCTTACCTCCCCAATATAGCCGAGAACGTGGGCACACACTGGGCCGTCGGGGTAATTTCGGAGTTGGTCGAGCTCGACGCTGACGCCGGGCAGGACGGGACGGCGTTCTACTAGCTTTGCCACTACATCCATTGGGACGTCAATCGCCACCCGAACCGGCGCAAACTCCGCCGCGCGCTCCCGTGCCATGATCGCCTTCAGTTCCTCCCTGGTCACGCCGAGGATGCCGCAGAGCATGTCCACCGCCTTCGGCTCCTTCTGAAGCTCCTCTGGCACAGCCAGCACGACAAACTGAGGCCGGCTGGTGGCCAGCACCCTGCCCTTGCGGTCCAGGATGAGCCCACGAGGCGCGCGAGCATGCACCAGTCTCTTCCGGTTCATTTCAGATTCGGCAAGGAGCGTGCTGCCCAGGGCTATCTGGAGATACCAAAGTCGCGCGAGCAGGATGACGAAGAGGGCGACGCAGAAGATCGCCAGCATCTTCATCCTGCTTCGCTGAAGCATCCTATCTTCTTGCGGGGTCAGCATAGGCTATCGGTCGGGCAGGATGGGGGGCGGGGGAGTCAGCCGGAGCGGGCGTTCCGGGCCGCCGGCCGGCTTTTCCGTTGGCGGGGCCGGGGGCCCGTTCGGCCTCGCGCCGCCCATGGGGCCATGTATATTGCAGTGTTCTGTAGGCTCGGTTCCCTTCACATAGGTGTAGAGGTGCGTGGACGGGCACGAGCGGGTTGCCAGGAGCTCGCTCTCGTCGCACACTCTTACCGTGACCGTCTGGGATGAGGTCTCTTTGTCCTGGTCGGAAGTGGCTGCCGGAGTCGCAGTGCCCTTTGGAATCTTGTGCTCGGGTGGGTGCTCCTTGCGACTCTCGCGCGTCTCCTCGGGCTTCGTACGCGGCTTCGGCCGGTGGTTTTCCCTGTAGATGGTCAGGGCCTCTCCCATAAAATCGCGCCAGATAGGAGCGCACACGTTTCCGCCCCAGACGTGCCTCATCGGCCTGTGGTCGTCGTTGCCCGTCCAAACAGCGGTGACCAGCTTCTGGGGCACGTAGCCAATGAACCAGGCATCCACGTCATCGTTCGTGGTGCCCGTCTTGCCGCGGGCGTCGGGGATCCTACTCACCGCCGTGCCGGTCCCGGTGGTGACCACGGCCCTGAACAGCTCATCCATGATCTTGACCGTCCTGTCAGGAAGCACTCGCTTGGCCTCGGAGCGGCGTTCGTCAACAACATCGCCCCGGTTGTCAGTTATCCTGACGATCGGCGTTGGCTCGGCGTAGTAACCTCCGGATGCAATGACGCCGTAAGCCGCGGCCATCTCAATGGGGCGTATCCCGCTTATCCCCCCAATGGCGAGCGCAGGGTACGGTTGGACCTCGGACTTAACGCCCATCAGATGGGCATACTTGACAACCGTGTAGAGGCCGACCTCCATAGCCGTCTTTATCGCGGGGATGTTGACCGACTTGGCCACGGCCCGCCGCATCGTCATATCTGGCCACCAGCGGCCGTCATAGTTTCTAGGCCTCCACACCCTGCGCCCGCTGGGGTAGGAGAAGCGACCACCTTCGACCGTATGGTTGGCATCCCAGCCGAGCACGTCCACCGCGGCTGTGTAGACGAAGATCTTGAAAGAGCTTCCCGGTTGACGCTGCGCCTGGACGGCACGGTTCCATTGGCCGCTCCACTTGCTCGTATAGTCGGCGCCGCCGACCATCGCGCGAATATACCCATTCTCCGGTTCGATGCAGATGAGGGCGCCATTGCCCTGTGTGGAGTTTATGAGGCGGCGGCGTCTGGCGTCGAGGATTCCCTCCCGGAGCGCTCGCTCAGCCGCCTGCTGCATCTCGTAGTTGAGTGTAGTATAGACGCGCAGCCCGCCCTGGTAGATCAGGTTATCGCCGTAGTGGTAATTCTCCTTGAGGCACGACCGGACATAGTCGGTGAAGTAGGGCGCCTTCGACCTGTACCTGGTCGGCGTGAGCGGCACTATATGGGGGATCTCGGCTTCGGCGTTGTCGCGCTCCTCCGGCGTAATCTTGCCGAGCTCGACCATGCGTGCCAGGACCCTGTTGCGCCGCCTGATCGCCTCGTTGAGATTGGTGTGGGGCGACAGGTCAGTGGGAGCTCTTGGCAGTCCCGCAAGGAGCGCCGACTCCGCAAGGTCCAGACTGTCAACGCTCTTTCCGAAATAGATCTTCGAGGCCGCCTCGACGCCGTACGCACCCGACCCAAAGTAAACCTGGTTCAAGTAGAGTTCGAGAATCTTCGGCTTCGTGTAGTTGCGCTCGATCATGACGGCGAGAATAGCCTCGCGCGCCTTTCGAGTGAAGGTCCTCCTTTGGGTTAGAAAAACGTTTCGGGCAAGCTGCTGTGTGATCGTGCTTCCGCCCTGGACTATCCCGCCGCCGAGGATGTTCGCCAAAACGGCGCGCCCAATGCTCCTGACATCCAAGCCGGCGTGCTCGTAGAATCGGCTGTCTTCTATGGCCACGATAGCGGTGACCAGGTCCTTGGGTATCTGCTTGAGGCTGACGAACTCACGGTTCTCGAGGCCCATGGTCGCGAGGAGGACGTCATCGCTCGAGTAGATCTTCGTGACCTCCGGCGGGCTGTAATCGGTGACTCTGGGGAGCATCTGTGAGACGCTGATGAATGTTCCGAGGAACGCGCCGATGCCAACACCGAAGACCAGTAGCACTCCGATCTGCAAACTGAGCACTACGGTTCGGAGCCGACTGGGCCGCCGCCTGGATCGCGGCCTACTTGCGACATTTGGTGTGCCTTGGTTCCTCATCAGCCATTCCCATACCGCGCCCTGCGGCCGCTTCCTCGATTATATGTCTGCGAGCCTCCGGCGTCAAACGCCCCACTCCGGAGGCATCGTTTGTTACAGTGACAGAGCCAACGCCAGCCGCATCTTGAGCTTGTCGAAAGGTGCGGCGCTTCGAAGTCGGCACCCTTCGACGGGCTCAGGATGCCTTGAATGACGCACAAACGATGCCCCTGCCTCGCGCTCGCGCGGGACGACGGTTGATCCCACTGCGCAGGACGGCCTAAGACAGTTGTCACTGTATCTTACAACGCTCTCCCGCAGCCTGTGGTTTACTGCGCTTCGAACTCTCGATACCCAGATCGTCCGGCCATGATGGCAGCACCCAGCGCCCCGACGATCTGCGGCTCCGGGGGCACGACAAGAGACGCGCCGAGCCGCAACTGGAGGGCCTGGATCACTCCGCGGTTCTTCGCGACGCCGCCGGTCATCACAAACGGTTCTCTGGCGCGCACCCGCCTGACCATGCCGTAAATCCGCTCCGCCACCGCCTCGTGCAGCCCACGGATAATGTCCTCCTTCGGCACCCCCCGCGCGACGAGCGAGACTACCTCCGACTCCGCAAATACGGTGCAGGTGCTCGAAATCCTGATCTGCTGGGTGGCCCGCTCGGAAAGCTCCCCGAGCGACTCG
>Ga0315274_10015509_pt1 | contig 10793 bp, 13 predicted proteins | sample YL17G02_20_MG_FD_203700 | JGI IMG/M metagenome (GOLD analysis project Ga0315274, IMG submission 203700) | Sediment microbial communities from Yellowstone Lake, YNP, Wyoming, USA - YL17G02_20 | ecosystem: Environmental > Aquatic > Freshwater > Lake > Sediment | place: USA: Wyoming | collected...
TAGGATTAACAATTAATATTGTTAATTTGCAAAAAGCATGAGTATCGCATCGTTTTTCTCGAAAGTGGGCGGACTGAAAAATGTTCTTGCCCTGGATAAAGTTATCCAGAAACTTATTTACGTTTTGGTTTTTCTGCTTCCGCTGTGGTTTCTGCCGATTACCGTCAATGTCGTCGAATTCAATAAACAAATTTTGGTGGTGTTGTTGGTGGTAGTTACCTTGATCCTTTGGTTGGTGAAAATATTGAATCAGGGAGAGATTCAGTGGAAGAGTAGTATTATTAACATTGCCCTGGGGGTTTTTATTGTTGTTTATGTCCTGGCCACTATTTTTTCCTTAAGGCCGTATAACAGTTTGGTCGGGTGGTCGACGCATTTAGGTGGAAGCTTGATAAATATTTTGAGCTTTGTCGCTCTTTATGTTTTGATTGTCAATAACATTAAAGGATTGAAGGATGTTTTTAAGTTGCTGTTGGTTTTTCTTGCTTCGAGTGGCTTGGTCAGCTTAATCGGCTTTGTTCAAATGTGGGGAGGATTTATTTTCCCCTGGGAATTTACCAAGGTTGTTTCCTTTAATACCGTAGGGACGGTCAACTCTCTCGGTATTTTCGCCGCAGCGATTCTGGTTCTGGTTACGGCATTGCTTTTTGTCGTAAAAAGAGTCGAATTGAAAGTGTTTCTGCTGCTTTTGGGTTTGCTTAACTTTCTGATTCTAATCAGCTTGAATTTTTGGGTGCTTTGGCTGGTTTTGATTGCGGGAATGATAGTGGTTTTGGTTTTCGGACTGATTAAAATGGTCAATTTGGGCGAGAGCATAACATGGATATCGATTCCAGTAATCTTCTTGGCCGTTGCTTTGATTTTTTTGTTTTTTGGTCCAGTTTTACCCATAAAGCCGGATCTGCCTACAGAGGTGGGTTTGAGCTACAGGGGGGGGTTGGAAATAATCAAACAAGTCATAAAAGATAAGCCGATTTTGGGCACTGGTCCGGAGAATTTTGTTATCAACTACGCTCAATATAAACCAGCGGTAATTAATCAGACGCTTTTCTGGAATGTTCGTTTTGCCAATCCTCCTTCGGAAATTTATGCGATAGTTTCCGATTTGGGAATTTTGGGCTTGATATCTTTTCTGGCGGTGATAATTCTATTTTTGGTAAGTGCCGTAAAGAATCTGATTAAAACCACCGAAATAGGAGATAATCTTCTGAAAAAGTTTTTGGAAGTCGGACTTTTCGGCGCATGGTTTGCCTTGTTGGTTGGTTTGGTTATTTATCCGCAAAGCCTGATTCTGATGTTTACTTTTTGGTTTTTGTTCGCTGTCTTTTTGGCGGAGAGCTCGATTCTTAAGGAAAAGATTTTCAATTTAAGGAAATCGCAGGGAGTTTTACTTCTTGCCAGTTTTTCCTTCGTGATAATCATTATCGTCATGGTTGGATTTATTTATATTCAGGGAACCCGATTTGTTGCGGAACTGAATTATAAGCGCGGTCTGGATTTAGTGCAAACAGACGGGAAAATAGAAGACGGAATAAATAAACTGATAAAATCTACAATAATCAATCCCTATGAAGATAGGACATATTCTGTGCTTTCGCAGTTATTCCTTCTCAAGTTGAATCAGGATGCGAACGCGGAAGGTATTGATCAGCAACAAAGAGCGAATCTCATTCAGGTGGATGCGATTAACGCGATTAATTCCGCAGTCAGAGCAACGACGCTTGCTCCTAAAGACGCTTCGAACTGGTTGGTTCGCGGTCAAATCTACAGGCAGGTTTTAGCCTTGGTTAGTGGAGCTGACCAATGGGCAGAAGACTCTTTTGAGGAGTCCGTAAAATTGGAGCCCCTAAACCCGTTTACGCTTACTGAATGGGGAAGGTTATATAGGGATAAAGCAACATTACTTGCCCAGCAGGCACAGAAAGACAAAACAGCGCAGGCAACAATAAATCAATATCTCAACGCTGCTTTGGAAAAATTCAATCAGGCGATTGAAGCAAAGCCGGATTATGCGCCAGCACACTTCGAAAGTGCAGTGATATTCGAAAGACAAGGAAAGTTGAATGAGGCCATAGCGAAAATGGAAATCAACAGACAGCTTTTGCCTCGCGATAGCGGTATTGCTTTTCAATTAGGCGTTCTTTATTATCGAGCAGAAAAATATCCTCAAGCAAAAGGCGAATTTATTCGCGCCATTGTCCTGGACGACAATTTTTCCAACGCTCGTTACTTTCTTGGATTGCTTTATGATCGAGAAGGAGACAAAGAATCGGCAATTGACAATTTTGACCGAATCGCGCAGCTGAATCCGGATAATGATGGAATAAAGCAGATTTTGGCGAATCTAAAAGCAGGACTGCCTGCGCTCGGCTCCGAAGAGCTTGGACCGCCGAAACAACCGGCAGAGATACCTATCGAACAGCAACCCGAAGAACAACAATAAGAGCCTAAATTAAGGAGGGAAGACCATATGGGTTTAGAAGAGATAAAAAACCTTATTAAAGGAGGGATTTTTCAAAGCCCTACAAAGGGCCCCTTGGATTTAGTTGAGGTTATTAAGGAGTTAATCAATTATAGAAAAGAAAATCCGGAAGAGAAATATAGAATAGCCATTGGCACGGATTCCGAAGAAAGAGAAAGAGGGGCAGAATTCGTTTGCGTGGTGGCAATTCACAGAATCGGAAAAGGCGGCAGATATTTTTGGTTCAAGATAAACGATGGAAGAAAGCTCGATTTAAGGACGAGAATTTATCAGGAAGCGGTGATCTCTTTGGCTTTGGCCGGAGGTTTATTGGAAAAAGAATTAGAAATACACGGCGTAGGGGTGGATATGAATAAATCCGTAAACGAAGTTTTCAAGTCTTTGGGAAACAATATCGAAAACGATTCGGAAAAAGAAATCATTTTCACCAATGAACTGGAAATACATGTCGATATCGGAACAATCGGACCAACCAAGGAAATGATTAAAGAAATTGTGGGCATGATAAAAGGAAGCGGATTTTTCGTAAAAATCAAACCCGACTCTTTTGCCGCAAGCAGTTTGGCGGATAAGCAATTATAGGTTTTTATGTGTCTTTCTGTTCCAATAAAGATTTTAAAAATCAAAAATAATAAAGCCATTGCTGGCTTTATGGGCAAAAAAGAAGAATTCGATATCGGTTTGGTTCCCGATATAAAAATCAACGATTACGCCCTGGCAAGCAATGGTTTTATTATCAAAAAAATTTCAAATCAAGAAGCAAGAGAGATCTTTAAAATAATTAAACCCGCCAAAGGCGAGGTAAAATCAAAAAAGGAGGGGAAATGAAATTCACTCAAGATGCCTTAAGGCTGACAAAAGAATACGCATCCGGCGCACTCTGTAAAATCGATTTCAAGAATATCGAGAAAACGATGTTTTATCCGCATTACGTGTCGATTGCCAAAAAGATGAACCTTGGAAAGATTACCGTAGAAGTCATTCGAAAGTATTGGCTGGAGATTCATAATGAGATTGTGGTTAAGAGATTTACCGTTGGCGATCTGAAGCCCGAAGAAGCAAAAAAATGCATGGTTCGTCCGCGGGAATCCGGAGACAAATTTTTTGCCGTTCACGGCAATAAAACCGTTGATATTCTGACTCCGGAACAAGCCAAGGCCCTAGAGCAAGAAGTCCAAAAAGCACCCAAGAGCCTGCGCTGACGCAGGCTCTTTTTTTATTTGTCGATAAATTTTGCTATAATAAATTCATGGATAAGAAACCGGTAATTGCAATATTGTCTTTAACCTGCTGTGAAGGTTGCCAGATTTCCATTTTTGATTTAGGGGAAAGATTTTTGGAATTTCTGACCAAGGTGAATATTGGCGATTTTCGCTTGGCCGAAGAATTACCCGATGTGAAATATTACGATATTGCCATTGTCGAAGGGACGGCAATAACCAAAGAACAGTTAAAGAAATTGAAAATCGTCAGGAAAAAATCAAAAATTTTGATTGCTTTGGGCGCTTGTGCCTGCGTTGGCGGACCGCAGGAAATTAAGGATTACCGCGGAAACAAGAATCAACTCATGCGTATGATTTACCCCAACATCAGAGGAATCGATAATCCCAACATCAAATCAGTCAAAGAACTGGTGAAGGTGGATTTGGAAATTCCCGGTTGTCCGATTAACAAAGAAGAGTTTTTCAGAATAATCAACGAATTATTAGGGGGCGGTAAGCCGACAATCGAACAGAAACCGGTTTGCGAAGAATGCATCAGGAAAAACAAAATGTGTTTTTTGCTTTTGGGAAAACCCTGTCTGGGTGCGATAACCTTGGCTGGTTGCGGAGCGCCGTGTCCGGCAAATAATTTTCCTTGTGACGGATGTCGGGGTCCGAGAAAAGGAATTAATCTGGAGGCAATGAAAAGAGCTTTAAAGTATAAGGCCCACATGCGTGATGATGAAATCGAAATGATTATGGAAAGGTTCGGCGAAAAAAACGAGTATATAAAGGCAAGTAATTAAGCCCTCAAAACCACGCCTATATCTTATAATTACATCAATGAACCCACTGCCAGCCCGATGGTTTTTCGGACTTATTTACTCGCTAAACAACAATAAGAAAAATGAAAATTAGAATCGACCATATCGCAAAAATCGAAGGACATGCCAGTTTTACCGCTAATATTATCAGGGGCGATGTTAAAGGCGCTAGAATTAAGATTGACGAAGGAGCAAGATTATTCGAGGGAATTTTAAAGGGAAGAAAAGACGAAGAATTACCGGAAATTGCCAGCCGCATTTGCGGGGTTTGTCCCGTAGTCCACAATTTGACCGCTTACAGGGCACTGGAAAAAGCATACGGAATCCAGCTCGATGAAACTTCAACCATATTAAGGAAATTAATGATGCTCGGACAACTAATTAATAGTCATTCTCTGCATTTGTTTTTCTTTTCTTTGGCCGACTTTTTCGGGTATAAAAGCGATTTACAATTAATTAATGCTTATCCGGAGAAAACTCATGATGCGGTAAAAATACGGGATATTGGAAACAGGATTGTCGAAGTTATTGGCGGTCGTTCGGTTCATCCCATAACTCTGGTTCTGGGCGGATTGAGAAAAGCACCCGATTTAAATAAATTGAAGGAACTTTTGATGGACTGCAAAAAAACAATGCCTTTGGTTTTGAAACTAGGCGATTTATTCATTCAATTGAAATATCCGGCATTTCACCGCGAAACAACATTCATATCATTGACTCACCCCGATGAATATGCAGTTTACGGCGGAAAAATTAAGGCCGGAAAATTAATCCTCGAACCAGAAGAATTTCTTTTATTGGTTAAAGAATTCCAGGAGCAGGATATGGTTGCCAAAAGAACAAAATTTGCCGGAGGTGTTTATATGGTTGGTGCTTTGGCGCGTTTGCATAATAATTCGGAGAAACTGAATTCGGAAGCCAAAAAATTATTGGAGAAATCGGGATTGAAATTTCCTTGTTATAACCCCTTTTACAATATTTTGGCACAGGCGATCGAGCTGGTGCATTGCTTCGAGGAAAGTATTACCTTATTGGAGCTTTTAACTACCGGAGAAATAAAAATTTCCGAGCCGAAAATCTTAGACAGAACAGGAGAGGGGGTGGGCGCAATCGAAGCGCCAAGAGGCACGTTGTTTTACGATGTTAGGGCGAAAGATGGGATTATCCAAGATTTGAATATAATCACTCCCACGGCCCAAAATTTAGCTAATTTGGAGGCAGATTTAGAGGAATTCGAGCACATTGAGGGGTTTAAGGGCCTGAAAAAGGAAGAAAAGGCGGATAAAATAAAAATGCTCATCCGTGCCTATGACCCGTGCGTAACGTGCTCGGTTCATTAAGCTCAGATTATTCGCAATTATGCATGATTGGCATTTAGCTAATGAAATATTAAAAACCGTTCTTGAATATGCGGAGAAGAACGGTTTTAAAAAAGTTTCGAAAATCGAGATTGAGCTCGGTTCGTTTTTAGAGCACGGAGAGGAAATTCTACCGGAAAACTTGGTTTATAATTTTAAATTGCTTTCAAAAAATACCATTGCCGAAAACGCGGAGCTGGAAATCAAAAAAACAAAAAGCGAAGATTGGAAATTAATTTCTATTGAAGAGTAGTTCCGATAATTTCTTTGTGGCCGTTGAAAAAATCTTTGGCCGACATTGGTTTTTTACCTTCGAGCTGAATCGTTCTTAAAATCAGAATTCCGCTATTGGTTTGTACGCAAAGATTTTTATTCTCATCTAAAAACACTTCACCGACCTTGCCCCGCACTTCAACTTGTTGAAGTATGCGGGGTTTTATCAATGCGTCGGCTTCGATTATTTTTAAAATTTTTCCATTAAAATTCGTATAGCTTTCCGGCCATTCTTGATATGCTCTGATTTGTCTTTCGATTTCATCAGCTGGTTTATTCCAATCGATTTTTCCGTTTTCTTTTTTGATGATTTTACAAAAAGTGGCTTGAGAGTGGTTTTGTTCTTGCGTTTGGATTTTTCCGTCAATATATTCGGGCAGGGTTTTAATCAATAATTCCGCACCCAAATCCGAAAGCTGTTTCGATAATTCGGTATAGGAAATTTTAGGATTTAGAATTTGGAATTTAGAGATTCCTAGGATGGGCCCATGGTCCATTTCCGCATCCATAATCATCAGGCAAACTCCGGTTTCCATTTCTCCGTTCAGAATTACCGATTGAATGGGGGAAGCGCCGCGATATTTCGGCAAAAGCGAGGGATGAATATTCAGAGCTTTGAATTTCGGAATGTCCAGTATTTCTTGGGGAACAATCTGTCCATAGGCAATAAGAATAATCAATTCGGGATTAAGTCCTTTTATTCTCTCTACCCATTCGGGTTTTCTGATTTTATCGGGTTGTAAAACCAGTAGATTATTTTCCAGCGCCCATTTTTTCACTGGCGAGGGAGTTAAAATCTGTTTTCTGCCTACGGGTTTATCTTCGGCAGTTATTACGGCAATAATTTCGAATTTATCTTTTAAGGCGTCATAAAATTTGCAAAAGATATTTTCCGCAAATTCGGGCGTTCCCATCAAGATTGTTCTAATTTTGCCCATGGTCAACAAGTAAAATTCCATCCAAGTGCTCCAATTCATGTTGAATAACGCGCGCACACAGCCCCTTGGCTTTTGACTTGAATTCTTTACCGTTTTCGTCAACGGCTTTTATTTTTAATGATTTGGCTCGCGGAATTTTTTTGAATAATTCAGGAAAACTCAAACAACCCTCATCGCAAATTTCTGTTTTTTTCGACAGTTTGATAATTTCCGGATTAATGAATATTTGTTTTTTGGTCAGATCTTTACTGATTACGAACATTCTGACATTTGTTCCTATTTGGCAGGCTGCCAGTCCCACGCCATTATTTTTTATCATTGTTTGAATCATATCTTTTGCCAAATCCAAAATCTTATCGCCTTGCCTGCCGGTAGGCAGGTCAATCTTATCAATCGGCAGCGATTTTTTCCTCAAAATTTCGTTATTTTCTCCTTTTTCGATTGGCAGAATCATTTTTGGTTTTTTTATCTTTTGACATATACATAAAGATTTTAGCCCGAGATTTTATGATTTTTGATTGTTTAATTTCTGAGAATATCTGATACGCTCTATTTTTACCAATCCTTTTTATTATTCCCAGATATAATGCGAATTTTTTCGGCTCCCTGCAATACTCGCTGATGTCTTTTGTTAAGGCATGAATCGCCGAATGTATGCCTCTTGCCGGTTCAGGCGTTTGATCCAATGCTTCTTTTAGTTTTTTGGGTTTTGGTCCTTTTGATAATTCTTTCTGGCTGATTCCGCAATTCAAACAAGGCCCACCGACGATGGGAAAGTTGTGGCCGAATTTTTTCCCTTTGCACGGAGCGTCCATATTTTTATTTTACCACTTTAGAGTGTTATAATGAAGACATGACAAAAAGACGATTATTTATTGCCATAAATTTGCCCGAGAGTATAAAGAAAAAACTTACTGACTATCAATTGAAATGGCCGGATTTTGACCCAAAACAGATTCGCTGGACCAGAAAAGACAATCTTCACATCACCTTAATTTTTATCGGCTATGTGACTGATGACGAAATGTATGAGATTTGTACGCTTATTAAGCAGGTGGCTAAGAAACATCAGCCATTTTTTGTCAATCTGGAAAAAATAATTTTGGGGCCGCCGGACAAAACTCCAAGGATGTTTTGGGTTCAGGGAGAAAAAAGCCAGGAATTGGCAAATATCCAAACGGATTTAAGAGATGCGATTGAGCAGAGGAGCGGAGTAAAATATAATGCTTTCAGACCGCATATAAATTTGGCGAAATTCAAGCCATTGTTTATGAAAACTTTTCCGAAAGATCTTACAGAGGATTTTAAGCACCAGGTTCCAGTGGAAACAATTGAAGTAATGCAGAGTGATTTAAGACGTAATGGCGCGGAATATACGATTTTGGAGTCGGTGGAATTAGGGGGGTGATTTTAAGGCTCAGATTTATTTTACTTGTCGACACGTGTCGACGCTTCCAGCGAAGCGTCGCACTAATTCTCGGCCAAAATTCTCCGATTGGTATCGGAGAAACCATGCTTTTGGCCTCCGAAATTGTCTCAGTGTAAAATAAATCTTCGCCTTAAAGAAGGTGTTGGAAAACGAAAAAGTCCCGTTTCCGAAGAAACAGGACTTGGTTGAGGGTGCTGCGGGCTACTGGATTTTGAAGTTTTTAAACATCTCGAGAACTGCGTAGCCGGTACTGAAAAGAAACAAGAGAATGCCCACTCCCGTGAGAAAAACCTGAAGGGGAGTTCTCTTTTCTTCTAAATTCGCAACAAACCCCAATACGGTAAGAGCCACAGCCAAGAGGTACCCAAGCCAGAAAACAAGCGGCATTTTAAAACCTCCAAAGAGCAGATTTTACTATATTATAATTATACACTTAAATAGAGGTTCTGTCAAGCACTTATGGGAAAAATAGAGATTTTTGGAATAAAATTCGATAATCTAACCCTGGATGAGGCGTTGGAGAACATACGGGGTTTTGTGGTTTTGCCTTATTCGGAGTTTGTTGTGCGTGCGCAAAAAGATGAAGAATTTAAAAACATTTTGGATAGCGCGGATTTTTGTCTATGTGAAAGCAGGGGACTGTATCTAATGGCGCGATTAATGGGTAAAAAACTGAAGCAGAATATTTATGGAGTAGAATTGATATATAAATTAAGTCAAAGGTTAAAACTCCCCGCCCAGGGCGGGTCCGCCTCGGGCGGAAAAACTCAAAAATTATTTCTTTTTGGCGGGCGAGAAGATGTGATTAAAAAAACTGCGGAGAAATTGGGTGATTGCGTGATTGGTTATGAACATGGCTATCAAGACGAGAAAAAAGTTGTCGATAAGATAAACTTGATTAAGCCCGATGTTTTATTGGTTGGATTAGGAAGTCCGAAACAGGAAAAATTTATTTATGAGAATCTGAAAAAAATGCCGAGCGTGAAATTGGCAATCGGAGTTGGCGGAGCATTCGATTTTATCTCCGGTTGCACTAAGCGTGCTCCCCGTATTTTGCAAAAAATCGGTTTGGAGTGGTTATGGCGCTTAATATTGGAACCAAGAAGAGCTAAAAGGGTTTATGGCGGAGTTTTTAAATTGGGATTCTTGGCAATTAAAGAAAAAATTTCCCGTTAATTTGTTGCTCCATTTAATTTATGGTAATATAAAATTGTAATTATTCTGATAATAATTAATTATTCTAAAAAATTCTTATGATTTGGTATATAATTGGCGCAGTAGTCATCTTGGGAATAATCCTGTTTCTTGTCTTGGGTAAAAAGAAAACCAAAAAAGAGGATGACGGCGAGACAGGACAGATTGATGGCGGAGAAATAGAAGGAACAACAATCGAGCCGACAATGGAAGACGAAACAGCAGACGTAAAATTGGAAGAAGGTTCGGAAACACCCGCAGAAGATTTATCGCTGCCGACAGAAGAAGAGTCCGCAGACGAGGAAAAAACGGTTTAATTTCAATTTACTGATTTATAGCCCAGTTTCTTTTAGAGGCTGGGTTTTAAATTTGTCTTGATAATCGACAATTGGTTTGATAGAATTGAATTATGAATATAATTTAAGAATTTTCAGTATTCATACTGATTTTTTTAGATTACACAACATATGAGCATTCCGAAAGTTTTTATTCTCATTCTGCATTACGGAGAGCAAGAGGATACCCTTGAATGTTTGGTTTCCTTAAAGAAGCTGGATTATCTGAATTTTGAAGTTTTGGCAATCGACAATGACCCGAATCATAGATTGGGGGACTTGAATTTCGATTACAAAATCACCAAACTAACAAACAAGGGAAATCTGGGTTTTTCCGGAGGGAATAATACAGGAATCAAATACGCGCTTAATAATGGCGCGGATTATATTTTATTGCTGAACAACGACACGGTTATCGAGCCGGAATTTCTGAAAAAACTGGTTGAAGCGGGGGAGAAAGACGAAAAAATCGGAATTCTCGGGCCGATAATTTATAAACTAGATACCAATGAGCCGCATTTTGCGGGCGGTAAAATAGATTGGCTTTACACCAGCGCCAAGCATGTGCCGGGCGCAAACGATTTTATTACTGGCGCCTGTTTCTTGATTAAGCGCAAAGTAATCGAAAAAATCGGCTTAATGCCCGAGGATTACTTCCTTTATTTTGAAGACGCGGAGTGGTGTTTAAAGGCGCGTAAGGCGGGTTTCAGCTGTAAGGTAGTATCCGAGGCGAGAATAGGCCATAAGGTGTCCAAAAA
>Ga0315274_10015510_pt1 | contig 10792 bp, 7 predicted proteins | sample YL17G02_20_MG_FD_203700 | JGI IMG/M metagenome (GOLD analysis project Ga0315274, IMG submission 203700) | Sediment microbial communities from Yellowstone Lake, YNP, Wyoming, USA - YL17G02_20 | ecosystem: Environmental > Aquatic > Freshwater > Lake > Sediment | place: USA: Wyoming | collected...
CGGGGGGCTTTTACCGCCGGGCGCCGCGCGGCCCCCGGCCCCCGGGCCCCCCCCCCCACCCGGCCCCCCCCCCCCCCCCCCCCAGCCGTTCCTCAAGGGCGTGTGCTGGTTTGGGTTCAACAACGAATACAAAATGCTTTCCGACCTCTACACCGGGACCGACTCGCAGACGCGCGACTTTCGCACGGTCGTGTGGCGCATGAAGGCGCTCGGGTTCAACGCCATCCGGGTGGCGTTCAACTTTGACACGCTCGACAAACCGACGGGGGACAAACCGTACCGCATGGCGTGCCGCGACGCGGGGGCCGGCGCGTTGTTCGGGTCGGTCACCCCGCCCGGCGGCGCCGGCCCGACGGGCGGCGGCCCCCCGCCCTCGATCCCGAACGGCGTGTGCAACGACGGCATCCCCGACGACTCGGTCTACCGCCGCTTCCTCTGGGCGTGCGACTACATCGCGTCCCAGGACATGTACGTCCTCGTCGACTGGCACAACTCGGGCAAAGCGGACAAGGTGGGGGACGCGGGGTTTGTGTCGCCCGACGATTTCATCAACCGGTGGGCGCGCTTGGTCGCCGACCTCCAGGCCATGCCCCACACCCCCGGCAAGCTCATGATCGACATCATGAACGAGCCGGACGCGTACGACCTCAAATGGGAGCCTTCCGCCGGGCGGCCGGGCATGTCCGACCTCTACCTCCGCATGATGGACAGGGTGGCGCCGACGTGCCCGGACTGCCTCTTTTTCGTCGAGGGCACCGGCCAGTCCAACGCGCGCGCCAACTGGGGCGACGGCTTCATCACGGACGAAGAAATCATCCGGGAGAATGGGCGGGTGAGCAGCGCGAAACCGTTTTTCGAGGTCGTCGTCACAAAGCCGTACATCGCGCAAGTCGTCCTCGCGCCGCACATCTACTGCCCGTCGTCCTCCAAGGCCGCGGACGGCTACGCCGGCGGCGACCTGTACGGCCGCCTGGACGACTCGTTTGGCGGCAAAGTGTCGGGCAAGGGGTACTGCAACCGCGACGGCGTGTGCCACAAGTTTGCGGTGGTGCTCGGCGAGACGTCGAACAATTTCTATTCCGGGGGCCCCGCCGAGAAGCAGTGTTGGGACTCGATCTCCACCTACGTCAACCGCGGCCCCAACAATGGGACGGGCGTGTTCTCGGGCTGGTTTTACTGGGGCTGGAACTCCAACTCGGCCGACACCGGCGGCCTCGTGTCGTCGACCAACCCGCGCGACATCGACTGGTCCAAGGTCGACTCGCTGCGCAAGATCGGGTTGTGAGGGGAGAGGGGTATGGCGGCCGCCGCGGCGACCCGTTTCGTCTTCTTTGCCCCTTGTTCGTTGGCCCTTGCACCCGCCCGCCCGGCGGCTTCGGGCTGCGCCCGGGGCCGCGCACTATCTGAGCGCGCCCCCCTAACTACGCGCGGCGGGCGGGGGAGGGGGGGGAGGGGTGGTTGGCGCGCGCGACGGTGTGACTGCGCCGGGCGTGCTGCGCGTGCTGGGGTGTCGGCTGGGCCGACAGGAGTCCGGTCAGGTCTGACGGAGCGCGGGCAGGCGGACGAGCGGCAAGGCTCTGGTCTCCTGCCGTGCAACGCCCCTCACTTCGCCCGCTCCGCACGCCAACGCAGCCGCCGCTTTCCGCCTGGTATGTGCGCGCCCGCCCGCCGCCGCGTGGGGCGCGCGCGCACAGCGGAGGCTGGGCCGCCGGCGCGCCGGATCGGGCGCCGCGCGCCCGCGCCGGCGCGGCCGCCGCCGCCCCGTTTTGCCGCTCGCGTTAGCGGTCCGATGCCTCTGAGACCCCTTACCGACGGCCGCCTCGATCCTCGCAGCTCCACAATGGCGCGCACCGCCCTCCTCGCCGCCGCGCTCCTCCTCCCCCTCGCCGCCGCCGTGTCGGTCGGCGAATCATTCGCGGGCGAAGCCACCTACTACGGCGCCGGCAACGACGCGTCCTCCCACTGCAAGGGGAACGGGTACTCGACGGGGCCGGGCGGGATCGTCACTGTTGCCCTCAACTCGCCCCAGATGCAGGGCGGCAAAGACTGGTGCGCTGTGGGAGGGCGTGGGGCGTGGCGCGCGTGGGGCGTGGTGGTGCGAGGCGACGTGCCGCGGCTCACGCGCCCCTCGTCCCGCTCCCAACCCCAACCCCAACCCTAACTCGCCCTTTCAGGTGCGGCAAATGCATCGAGGGCCAGGGCGGGGCCGGCCTCGGCGGCACCCCGGTCGGCAAGTTTTACGCCGCGATCAACAAGTGAGACCGAGCGAGTGGGGCGGGAGGGGCGGGGAGGGGGGAGGGAGGACAGGAGAGGGGGTCGACCGCCGAGCGCGCGAGCGCGCGCGCGCGCCTGCCTCTCTCGTCCCTCTTTCCCGCTCCTTCTCACTCCCTTCCCACTCCCCCCCTTTTTAGCCTGTGCCCCGAGTGCAAGCACGGGGACATTGACTTCGCGCTCAACGGGGACGGCCGTTGGAAAGTGTCGTGGCGCGTCGTCGACTGCTCCGCGCGCGCCGGGCGCCGCCTCCACTTTGACACGCTGCGGTGGGCGGCGGCGCTGTCCAACGGCACGCTGCGGGCGGCGACCAGCATCCCGGGGCGCAAAAACCTGGCGTGAGATTGAGAGAGAGACGCGCTCCCGCCCCCCCTATTCCTCGTGCCTTTGCTTGCACCCCGCACCCGCATGCACTCGATCGCCCGCCCCGGCGCGGGCGGGCGTCGACGCGTGCGCTAGACCAGCATTGTGACCCGACAGTCGACGGGTCGGTCTCTGTCCCTGCCTCTCTCGGGGCGGGTGGGGCGCGCCGCCGCGGGCGCCGCCACAACCGCGCACCCTTTCTTATTTGGCCGCTCCGCGCCGCGCGGCGCGCCGTGGTTGCGGTCCTTGTTTTCATCGTGGCCGCGGCCGCGGCGGGCGCCGAGGCGAGCGGGCCGCGGCGGGCCGCGGCGCGACTCGACGTCTTGCCCGCCGCCCGCCGCTCGCCCCGCCCACGCCGCCACCTTCCGCCACCGCCAGACGCCGCAAACGCGCCCCCGCGAGCGCGGCCACGGGCCGCGGCGCGCTCTCTCTCCCCCTCTCCCACTCACTCGCTCCCAACTCCGTTGTCCCTGAAAATCATGGCCACCGCGGCCACGACGTCGTCGCACACAAAGTGGGCCGGGTCGCCCCCGTCGTTCGCGTCCGGCGACCGCCACACGCCCGACCGCACGAGCACCGACCGCCACGCGCCGCCCGCCGCGTTGGCGCCGCGCACATCGGACGCGGGGTTGTCGCCGATGGCGTAGATGTGGCGCAGGGGGGGTGGAGGGGAGGGGGCGGCGAGGGCGGTGGAGCGGGAGGCCAATTTGCGCACCGCGGCTCGGTACGCCGGCGCGTGCGGTTTGCCGTGCTCCACGACCGCCAACGCCTGGCCGCCGGTCACCATGGCAAAGAGCGCTCTCAGAGCCACCAGAAAAGCGCCGGGGCCGAAGCGCGGAACGGGGTGGGAGGCCGCGAAGAGCGCGTCAAAGTTGCAGCAGACAAACGCGACGGGTTGCGCCCCCGCCGGTGCGGGGCGCCCCGGCCGCCCGTCCGACCGCAGGACGTCCACGATGACTTGCAGGTCGTCGTGCCAGTCGGCGGGCGTCTCCAGGAGGATGACGGCGCGGACGGGGGACGCGGCCCACGAAGGGTCGGCGCCGTCGTCGTCGCTGTCGCACGCGCCGTCGCCGGCGCCGCCGCCATCCTCGCCCGGCCGGGCATTGGGCCCGGACCCGGCGACTTGGCCCGCGCCGACGCCGGCGTGCTTCAAAGGGTTGAGGTGCGGGAGCGCGCGCGAGTAGGCCGCCACCGACCGCACGTTGCGGTACCCGTACCCGCGCACGATGCGCGTGGCGGGCGTGCGGCAGCGCCCGGTGACGAGGACGAGGCCGTCGGAGCCGCCCCCGATCGAGGGCAGCGCGTCGGCGAGCGCCGAGTGCGCGAGGACGCACTGGCCGGGAGAGACGGGCGCCCCCAGCTGCTCCGCCAGCAGGCTCGCCCTGTCGTGTTCCGAGAGCCAGCCCTGGTTGGTGACGAAGACGTGCGGCACGCGCGCGGCGGCGACCTGGAGAGGGGGGGCGGGGCGGGGGTCGGCGGGGTCGAGAGCGAATCCTCTCTCTCCCGCCTTGTCCCACCACCAACTCCCTCCACCTACCTTCGCCACCGCGGCCGCCGCCCCGGGGATCATGTCCTCCCCGCGGCAGAGGACGCCGTCGATGTCGAAGACGACACCGAAATCTCGAGCGGGTGGGGGCGCCATTGGGGCGGGAGCGACTGGGCTCGATACAATGCGTGCGTGGGGGAGGGGCCGCGGGGGCGCGGGGCGCCGGCGCGGCCGCTGTGCGGCTGGCAGCGCCGCCGCCGCCCGCGTCCGCTACACTCTCCCCCCCATTTCCGCCATGACGACAGCCGCCGCCACGCGCGCGGCGTCGTCGCGCGCCGGCGATGCCGCCGGCCCGTCGTCGTCGGCGCCCGCCGCCGCCGCTGGCGCGGCCGCCGCGCCCGACGTCGCGTCCCCCTCCCTCCCGCCCAAGCCCAAGTTTGACGCGATGACCGCGTTCGACGCCAACGGCAAGCGCATCGAGTTTCGCCGGGTGAGGATGGGAGGAGAGAGGAGGAGGTGGGAGGGCGGCGCATGGCGGCCAGCCGCGGCGGCGGCGGCAGCCGGCGGCCGGCCGCGCCGCCGCGCTCGCCCGAGATGCAGCCGTGAGACCACGAAGCGCCGCCGCGACCGCCCACCCCCTCCATTCCCCTCGAACCAGGTTCCTGTCCCGACGCACCGGCTCACCCCCCTCAAATCCGCCTGGCTCGACCTCTACAAGCCGGTGACCGAGGTGCTGGGCCTGGACATGCGCATGAACTTGAAGACGCGGCGCGTCGAGATCCGGACGACGCCCGTGACGCCCGACGCCGGCGCGCTCCAGCGCGCGGCCGATTTCGTCCACGCCTTTGTCCTGGGGTTTGCGTTGGCGGACGCCGTCGCCCTCCTGCGCCTTGACGACCTCTACGTCGAGTGCTTCGAGGTCAAGGACGTGAAAACGCTGCGCGGCGAACACCTCGCGCGCTGCGTCGGCCGCCTCGCGGGCAAGCAGGGCAAGACCAAGTTCACGATCGAAAACGCGACCCGCACCCGCATCGTCCTGGCCGACACGCGCATCCACATCCTGGGGAGCCACCAAAACATCCGCGCCGCGCGCGACGCGGTGTGCGGGTTGATCCTGGGGTCGCCGCCGGGGAAGGTGTACGCGAAGCTGCGGTCAGTGTGCGCGAGGCTGCACTCGAGCTACTGAATGGCGGGGGGGCGGTGCGGGGGACGGGCGTGTTTTGGGGACGGGGGGGAGCACTCGTGCAACGGCGCCGCCGCCACACCCGCGCCGCCTCCCCCTCCCCACCCCTTGCCCGCGCCGCGCCGCCCTCGCGCGGGCGCGAGGGCGCCCCCCCCCCCCCTCGCCCGATGAAGTCGTTCTCCAAGAAGAAAGACCGCGCCACGTTCGACGTGCACGTCGTCGACGTCGCCCCCTGGCCCGTCACGTCCGGCTCGGACGTCGGCGTCGGCTGGCGCCGCGGCGGGCGGCGCGGCGCGGCGGCGCCGCTCGGCGCGCCGGTCGGGGCGGACGGTCTCCACCTGGGGGCGCGCTTCTCCGTGCCAGCCACGCTGTACAGGGTGTGAGAGAGGGCGTGGGTGTGGGCAAGGGGCGCGATTGGGGGCGCGGGCGGAAGGCGCGTCCATCCGACCACCCTGCTTCTTCCTCTTCCTCCCAGGACGCCGCCGGCGGGCACGACAAAAAGTGGCTCACCCTGGAGCTGCACCGGGTGCCACCCCTGGGGTCGAAAGCGGCGCCCAGGCCCCTGGCGCGCGGCGTGGTGGACTTGGCGGCGGTCGCGGCCGCCGCCTCGACCACCCTTGGCCCCGTCGCGCTCACCCTGCCCCTCGCCGCCTGCTCGGGCGAGGCGCCGGCGGCCTCCCGGTTGAGCGTGGCGGTGAGCGTGGCGGGTCTGGGGCGGGCGAGTGAGGGCGGCGGCGACGGCGACGGCGGCGACGCGCCCGTGCCTCCTCCGCCTCCTCCCCCGCGCCCCCCGGCGCCGCCGCCGCCGCCCGCGAGCGACATATCGTCCGATGGCGAACTGCTGGCCGCCGCGGCGGCGGCGGCGGATGACGAGATCGGGGCGGGGAGAGCGGCGATGCTCGCACGGGGGGCGCCGCGGGCTCCGTCCCCGCTCCACCCGCCCGCTCCCGACTCGGACGCCGCCACCGCCACCCCTGATGCGTCGCCGCGCGCGGTGAGCGGGCGGCTGACGACCAACCCGTTTGCGTCGGCGGCGTCGGAAGCCAGCGAGCCCGACGCCGCTGGGCCGGGGTCGGGCGCCGCCAGCGCGCCCGGCGCCCCCACCCCGTACAACCCGTTTGTGGACGACCTGGGAGTTGCCGCCGAGTCGCCGCCGCCGCCGCCGCCGCCGGTGCGCACAACGGCCGCCGCCGCTCCCCCCCCTCCCTCCTTCCCTGCCCCCTCCCCCCCCCGCCCCGGCCACGCGCGCACCCCGTCCTGCGACCTCTACCTCGACGGCGCCGTCGGTGTCGCCCTGCCCGGCGAGACCGGGTTCGGGTCGGTCGCCGGCCGCCCGCGCTCGGGCGGCCGTGCGCCGCCGCCCGACCCACTGCGCGACGCGGTCGAGGCGGCGCCGCCCGTGGACGCGATCGACATGCCGCCGGATGCGCACGACGCGGTGGTTGGGGGAGGGGGAGCAGGGCGGGGAGCGCGCGCGGCGTCTTCCTCCCGCCCCTCGAGCGCGTCCACACTCCAGCAACCGTCCCGCTTTGCCCGCGAACACGGGCGCGCCCTCATCGACGAAGCCGGTGCCGCCGTCGCCGCCAACCGGCGGTACGCGCGGCGCGCCGCGGCGCGGCGCGCGTCGTCCGCGTCGCCCGACTCGCGGGGCTCGCCCGGCGAGAGCCCGGTGGCCCGCCACCCCGCCACGGCCGCGCTGGAGGCCGAGCTGCTCACGGCGGCCGCCCTCGAAGCCTGCGTCTACCTCCCCCCCCCCCCAGACCGCTCCCGCCCCCCCTCCCTCCACGCCCCCGCCCGCCGCCTGGCCCGCACCATTGTCTCCCTCGGCCCCGGCGACGGCGTCGACTTTGGGGAACGCGCCGTCGCGGCCGCGCACGCCGCCGCGCGCGGCGGCGGCGGCGGCCTGCCGCGCGCCGCGCGCTGGTGGTCGGCCGCCCTGCAGCTGCGCTGGATGCTGTGGGCCATGACCCACGGAGGGGGTGACGGGGATGGGGGCGACGAGTTTGGGTGGGCGGCGGCCGCGCTCGCGGGGCCGCTGCGCGTGCTTGAGGCGAGCGCGGCCGGGTCGGCGGTCGACGGGTTGTGGGCCGCCCTCGTGGCCGCCGCCGGCGCGGCCGCGGCTGGCGATGTCGGCCGCGACCGCGACGGTGACGGTGACGCGGCAGCCGCCGCCGCCGAAGCCGCCGCCGCGCGCTGGCTCGAGGGCCTGCGCGCGGCGCGCGCCGCGCTCGACGCCGCCGCCGCGTCCGTCCCGCCCTCGCACGCCGCCCTGCTGCGCGGGTACGCGTTGGGCGCGCTCATGGCGCGCCTGGACGGCGCGCTGTTTGAGGAGCTGACCCGGGAGGAAGAAGAGACTGGAGGCCCGTCCCTGGCGCCACGCCCTCCTTCCACCCGCCTGCCACGCTCCGCCCTCCCGTTCGACCCCGACGCCCCCTTGACATTCACCACCGGCGTCGCCCTCAAGCTGGCCGCGTCGAGACTCGCGCACTGGGCCGCCGACGCGGGCGCGCGCGACCCGCGCGCGCCGCTGGGCCCGCCGCCGCCGGCCTCGGCTTTCTTTCCGGGCGTGCGCGCCGCGGCCGACGTGCTCATGGTGCCCAAAGAGGCGCTGGCGGATGAAGCGGTCAGGCGGGACGTTGTGCCGAGGCTCGCGCTCGACGACGTCTGTTCCTTGCTCGCGCGCTTTGGCCCCGACGCCGCCGCGCCGGACCCTCTGCCTCCCGGGTTGCTGGACTCGCTGTGGGAGCAAGGAGGGGAGGGAGGAGGGGGCGGCGGCGACCGCGGCGGCCGGAAGGCCCGCCCTTCGAGCGGCGCGTCGACGCCGCGCCGCGCGCCTCGCGCGCCCCCGCCATACGCCCCCGCCACCGAGGCCGCCCTGCTGGACGCCGGCATGGCCGACCCGGTGAGTCTGGAGCAGGACGCCGACTCGGGGGACGATTTGGCGGACCTGGCCGCGAGCGTCGGGGGCGGGGGTGGGGGTGGTGGGCGTGGGGGGGGTCGGTTTGACTTGCTGCGCGCGCTGTGGGCGAGCGCGCGGTGATTGTGAGACGGGAGAGGGAGAGAGAGTGCGTCCCGTGCAGCATCACTCCCGCGCGCAACCATGCCGACCCAGCGTCTCACCTTCGCCTCCGCCCTCGCCCTGCTGCTGCTGATGGCGGGCCCGGCGGCCGGGGAGGTGAAGAAGGCTGGCAGCGTCAAGACGGGCAAGAAGGCTCCGCCCACGGGCGGCGCGGCGGCCGAACCCGCGCCCGGTTCCGGCGGCGACGGCGACGGCGTGCTTGATGGCGGCAAGGAGTTGGCTAGCGGTGGCAGTGGCGGCGGTCCCGTGCGCGCGGGGCCGACCGCGGCGCCCGTCGCCCTGCTCCCGCCCGCCGCGGCGCCAGGGGCGCGCCGAGCGCTGGCCAGCAGCTCCAACTGTTTCGGCGCTCAAACTATTGCTTGCACCGACCCGCGCGACACCGGGCCGCCGGCGAAAGCCGATGGATCGTCCGGCACGGGTTCCGGCGCGAAAGGCCGCCTGTGGCCGGCGGAGTCGGGCGCCAGCGGCAGCGCCCCCGCGCCGGCGCCGCGCGCCGCCCTGCTGCCCGACTCGGGGTGGCGCCGCGCTCTGGCCGAGGCGGCGGGCGCGCCGTCCGGCCACCCGCGCAGCGGCGACCCGCGGTCGCTCGAGCTCTTTCCCGCGGGCGACGGACCGTGGCTGCGGCCTGCGGGCGCGCTGTCGCCGGCCGCTCGGTGAGGAGGTGAGGTTGTAACAAGGACGAGCGCACGCATTAGTCCCTTTTGGCGCCGCCACCCGCCGCGGCACGCCGCGCGGCGGCCGCCGCGCGCCGCGCTGCGCGCCTCCACCCCGCCGCCGGGTCGCGCGGGGGGGCGCTGGCGTCCACGTTGTCACCATCACCGACCGCCACAGCAGCTTCGGCGTCGACCGCGGCCTGCAGCGCGCTCTCGAGCCGCGTGGCAGCGCCGTCAACGCCCCCCCCCCACGCCACCGCGCCCGGCGCCACCGCGCACGCCACCCGCATGGCGTCCAGCAGGTTAAAGGCCGCATGGCCGTCGGGCGCGGTCAGGCCGGCGTGCGCGGCGTCGAGGGCGGACGCGAGCGCGGCGGGGCGGCCGACGAGCGCGGCCAGCACAGCCGCCGCTTCCGCGGGCTCCACTCCCGATAGCTCTGCGGCAGGCGATTGCGCCAAATACGCTCCCAGCTGCCCCGGGCTCGCCGCCGCCCCGGCGGTCGCCGCCGCGACGGCGCCGGCCGGCGGCCCTCCCGCCGCCAGCAGCGCGCGCACCACGCCCCGCCACGCGCCGGTCGCCAGCAGTGGCGCCGCCACGTCGGCGCGGCACGCGGCGCCGGCTTTTATGATTTCGGCGAGGGCGGCGCCCCCGGCGTCGGCCGTCGCCGCGGCCTCCCCACCCTCGTCGCCCGCCGCGTCGAGCGCCGCCGCCAGCGCGGGCAGCAGCCCCGCCACCGCGTCCTCCCACAAGCGCCGGCGGGCGGCGACGGCGGACGGGGGCCAGGCGGCCGCGACGGCGGCCGTCAGGTCGGCCGCGGCGCGCAGGCCGGCAGAAGGGGCGCTGGCCGCAGAACCCTCCCTGACCCCCAGCGCCCGCCACGCGCCCGGCAACAGCTCTCCCGCGCATCCAGGCGCCACCACGGCCCGGTCCCGCACGCCGGCCAGCAGGGACGCCGCGACAGGCCCCAGGTCGGCCCCGCGCGCGTGCACGCGCGCGGCCGCCAGCGCGCCCGTCAGCGCCGCGTTGCCGCCCGCGGTGGCAAACGTGGGCGTGCCGCGCCGGGCGGAGGAGGCGGCGGCGGCGGCGAGGGCGGCCAGGGCGCGCGCGGTCGCGGGCCAGTCGAGCGGGGAGCGGTCGAGCGGGGCGGTCCCTCGTGGCGCCGGCTTGGGGCGGTGCAGCGGCGTGTCGTAGTCGGACTCGGACGACGCGCCGCCGCAGGCGTCGTCGCGGTCCGGCGACGCCACCGCCGGTGCCTCGACCGCGGGCGCCTGCTCGCACCGCTCCTCCACCCCACACCCCGCCAGCAGCTCGCCGGCGGCAACGCAATCCATGATCAACGCCACCTCGAGCGTGCGCGCGGCGGCGGACGCGGCCAGCGCGTCCCACGCTGCCACCGCGTCGGCCGACGACGCCGCGGGCGGGCCGGCCGCCAGGTTGGCCAGCAGGCGGGTCATGGGCGGGTGGGGGAGGGAGGGCGGCGTCGCGTTGAGGCCGGCGTGCGTGGCGGCGGCGAGCGCGGCGACCGACGCGGCGTCGACGGTCTGATGAAGAAAAAGGTTGGCGCGCGCGTCTTCAACCCTGATCCAACCCCTCCTCTTCCAACCCCTCCTCTTCTCATGCGCTCTCACTGGATAGTCGAACTGCAGGCCGGCGTGCGCGGCGGCTGCGCGCGCGGCCGCGGTCGGCGCGCGCGCGGCGCCGAGCGCGGCGACGACGTCGGCGACGAACGAGGCGCGGTCGCGGTCGGTGGGTGGGGC